>Ga0187887_10001638_pt1 | contig 18914 bp, 19 predicted proteins | sample June2016WEW_7_10_FD_132977 | JGI IMG/M metagenome (GOLD analysis project Ga0187887, IMG submission 132977) | Peatland microbial communities from SPRUCE experiment site at the Marcell Experimental Forest, Minnesota, USA - June2016WEW_7_10 | ecosystem: Environmental > Terrestrial > Soil >...
ACACTACCGCAGGCGCAAGGCGGACTTCTCAAAGTCGCGACCTTCTGCCGCGGCGACCAGACGATGGTCCCGCTGAAAGACTAGCTGACTACCGGGAGAATCCGCGGTACTGGTGCCGTTTCATTTGCACAGGCATTCGGCGCTAGACTGTTGTCATGCCAAAGCGAAAACTGCGAATCGTAAAACCTACTCCTATGATGATCGGCATTTGTGAACGCTGCAATTCCCAGTTCAAGGCCGATTCTCGGGAAGCAATTGCGACCGCCTTCAAGGATCACATCTGCGAACCTATAGACAGCAGCCAAAATGCTTTGCGGATCGTGAGCGAAGCTACCGAAGGCAAGTAGCCGTTTCATTGCCCCTCGGCCTTTAATATCTTCTCTTGCATCGCTAGAAAATGCTCGTATTTCAAGAGCACAGCCAGCGGCTTGTCGTTGTCTTGAATCACTAGCGTCTTGTCTAGCTCCCGTAATTGCGTGACGTTCAATGCTCTCAAGCGGCTGATTCCCACGTGCTGCACGCTCGGGTCAAGGTACGGAATTTCAACTTGGTTCGCTTTCGCCATAAATCCTCTCAGTTGGCCCGTGCCAGCGCCTTGAGTACGAGTTCTTTATCTACCTTCGCATTCGGTTTGCGCTGAGGTAGCAGCGCACAGAGTTCCGCAAGACTCCAAACGTGGTCGGTTAATCCCGCTTCCATCGCGGGCGTCACGCGCAACGAAGAATGCACGCGACAGAAATTGTAGTGAAAGAAGTACAGCGCCACCTGATGGCCGTGGTTTTCTACTTTCTTGCTGTGGCCGTTGGTGAGCCGCGTAAACCGTCGCATCCCCATCCGCATGGAAAGGTTCTGGCGTTCCACATAACTGGTGGAGATGTGTTTCGGATCGGGGTCGCCAGCGAGCACTCCCGTGCGGCATCCGATGCAAGTTGCAGGACTATAACGCGACTCGCCTTCATTCGATGCACCGTAGATTTTAACCAGCATCGCGTAGTCGATCTCAGAGCCAAAGGCCTTCTCTACAGCCTCAGCGTAAACGCGGTGCCCATCCGTTGTTAACTGAATCCGGTTGGTGATCCGCGAGGCTACATCTTCCATGAAATCGCGGGCCGTGGAAGCGCCCCGATCCCCGAGCATGTAAGAGACGATCAGTTTGGTATCGGCGTCGATTGCCGTCCACGTCCAAACGCTGCCGAACCCAGCTTCCATTTGCTCCATCGTGAGGTTTTTATCCTTGCCGAGCACGAACGCCCAGATTTCGTCGCATTGAAGGCGCTTCACTTTAAGACCGCGCACCATTGCATTGTGATATGCAGCACAGGCACACCCGGCGTCTTCAAGTAGTCTCAGCACGGTATGTTTTCCTACTCCAAGCATTCGGCACGTCGCGTTAATCGAATTGCCCTCAACCAGAGCCGCTATGATTTGCGTCCGTTTTGTCGTGTTTAGCTGATTCATTGCCGTTCGACCTTGCCTAATAATAGGCAATATAACGGCAATTGTCAAGCATTATTTGGCTTCTTTACGGATTCTTTGTACTATATACTTATGCCAATAATCGACGCAGAATAGCGCTAGAATCCCAATCGGGAGAACTGCTATAGCTGCAATCAGGCCGATTGTGGACACTCGTTCCTGAGTTTGAAGAAGTTCGACTTCGGGAGATTCATTAATGGAATTGAGACGATTACTAGATTGTCTTGAAGCATCCCGTTTGTCATTGCATTGGTGGTTATCATTTTTTACATGGCTTGTCGTTATCGGCGTCGTATCCGAGACAGTATTTGTGATTTGGGAGTATTGCGACGACATGCACGCCTTCCAGCGCGGCATCATTCTCCCTCCATGGAAGCCCAGCAGAGTCAAATTTGCGCTAGAAATTGTTGGCGTTGCACTTGTCGCAATTGGAGTTGCTGGAGAACTAAATTTGGAATCTAGGATTGCCACGGTAGAAACCAAATTAGAAGACGCTAACGACCGACACACCGTTAGTTTGCAATTCGCATTAAGAGAATCGCTCCCGCGAACTTTACTCGGGTATCGCACTATCGATCCATTTGCATTTGACAATGCATTGAGAAATAAACCAAGAGGCAGTGTCGAAGTATTGGTCAATTTTTCCGATGTCGATGCACATGGATTCGGCGTAGATTTATTGAGTGCACTTTCTCGTGCCGGTTGGGACGCATCTAGCATAAATGGACTGCCGCCAGAAACTAGGACTCTTTGGAAAACTACGATAGTCCGGTGCCATCCATGGGATATGGCGTACCATTCTGAGCCGAGGACGGCCGTCGAAGCATTTCTAGAAGCATTACGAGTAGGGACAGAGGAGAAAGGACATGGTGTGATGATATGGATGGAGCAAGACTCCAAATTGCCCGACGACCGTTGCGTCGTCGAAGTACATCCCCCAACTCCCAAGGCACAGCAGGTCAACAATAAATAGAGAAGCCCATGTGTGCATGCCAAACGGCACCAGTACCGAATCCGCTTGACACTATAGCTAGCCCCCGCCAGAATGCTTGCACTGCTATCTGTGGGATAGCACCGTAAGTCCCCCCGGTTTCCCTGCCGGCAATCTCAGGGGTTTTCTAAAATCTTCCAGGAGCTGTAAGACATGAACAGGAATTTTGCTGTCACTGTGATTGCTGTGTCCCTGACGCTGGCTTGCGCCGGCATCGTCTCCGCGCAGGAAACCAAGTATCCGGACATTCTTGACGCTAAACCGATGTACAAAGCCGGTCCGAACCACATGAACCTAGGGTCGAAAGAGCCGACGGCCAGCCTCGTCCAATGGAACGGCAGCTACACGGATCTGACGGGCAAGACAATCACCTACACCCAGATCGGCACCAATCCGACCAACACCAACACCTCGACAACGATTCCCGTGATGATCATTCCGGTCAAGTTTGTGTACTCGAAGAAGAACGGCAACATGACCTTCGATCCCAAGAATAAAGTACTTTCAAACGGCAAGACTGTGATCAACAACATCATCGCCTCGCCGCTTTTCCAGTCGGGAGTTGATTTCACGCAAGGCGGAACCGACCTCGGGACCACGCAGTACATTGACGCGTTCCAGCGCGGCAACTTCTGGTCTACCGTTGGCGGTGAGCCCGACTATCACGTGCTTCTGGGCACACCGAAAGTGCTGCCGGAGAAAACCGTTACCGTATCGAATCCTGGTTTGGGCGGCGTCTTCAATAACCCGTTCGGCAGCGGCGTCATCGGGACATATCCGATCAATGACCTTGATGCGGAAATACAGGTCTGGATGAAGGAGCAGAAGAAGATCAACCCCGGCGTACTGCCCATCTTCATTACCTATGACATCTTCTTGACCTCAGGCGGATGCTGCATTGGCGGCTACCACAACGCCGACGGGCCTCAACCGGGCGGCCAGACCTATTCGATGGCCACCTACGTAGACAGTCCGGGATCGTTCGCGCAGGACGTCTCCGCGCTCTCGCACGAACTGGGCGAGTGGATGGATGACCCATTTGTCGATAACCTGGTGAACTGCCAGGACAACGGCATCATGGAAGTCGGCGACCCCCTCGAAGGCGGACCCAACTACGGCGCATATCCTTACACGCTGGGAGGCTTCACTTACAACCTGCAATCGCTGGTGTTTATCGGCTACTTCGGAGCTCCGCCAAGCACATCGGTTCATAGCTGGCTGGCTTTCCAGAACGACGAAAGCAGCGTCTGTCCTGGTCAGTAGGTTTAACTTTTTCTTTCGAGCCCGTCCTGCTCAGGACGGGCTTTTTTCTTGCCCTGGTCGCACCGGCAGTCCGATGGGCTGAATCAACTTCTCTCGAGGCCATCTGAACGCATTCCGCTTCCTGATTACCTTCGTGCCCTTCAACCGCCGGTCTCGCCAAGGCTAGACTCGAAAATATGACTCCGCTAGCACTGAATGCCATCTTCCCCTGGCGCAGGACCTTTGGCGTTCTGTTTCTAGCCTGCTGTCTGTTTGTTCCCCGATGTACGCGGGCTCAACAGGGAACGCCGCCGAAGCGTAAGCTCTTGAACCATACGGCCCCCCAATATCCTTCTCTGGCCCGAACCATGGCCTTGACTGGAGTCGTAAAAGTGGATGCGCTTGTCGCCACCGACGGGACTGTCAAAACCGTCGACATCAAAGGCGGCCATCCAGTCCTCGCACAGGCTGCGGCCAACACGGTTCGCCAGTGGAAGTGGGAGCCTGCTCCCCATGAGTCCCACGAATTGGTGGAAGTCCGCTTCGCTCCGGCCGATTAGCGAACTTCACAGTTTCGAATCGTGCCGCAGAGGCCAGGGGTGACCTCGCTTCTGAACTCCGCATTACCGCGTCTTCTGTTGTACAGTCTTCCGCGATAGTTGTAGGATCGTCGATTGAATGCGGTTCGGATTCGCCTGTTCGATCTGCAGGAGTGAGCCATGAATACCTTCCCGGTTTTGTTGGCTGCGCTTTGCATCTACGCTCTCGCCTATCGTTATTACAGCGCTTTCATTGCCGCTAAAGTGCTGGCACTCGACGATCGCCGCATCACTCCCGGGCACACCTTCGCGGATGGACATAACTATGTTGCGTCGCCGCGCTGGGTTCTCTTCGGACATCACTTCGCGGCCATCGCGGGAGCAGGCCCGCTGGTCGGTCCAACGCTGGCGGCTCAGTTCGGATTTGCTCCGGGATTTCTCTGGCTCCTGATTGGCGCAGTGCTTGCAGGGTGTGTGCAGGATTTCACGGTCATGGTCGCGTCGGTGCGCCATCGGGGCCGGTCTCTCGCTGACGTCGCGCGCACGGAAATCAGTCCGTTTGCAGGCCTGGTCGCGATGATCGCGGTCCTCTTCATTCTTCTGGTGACGCTCGCCGGCTTGGGAATTGTTGTCGTCAATGCGCTCTCGAACAGTCCGTGGGGCGTTTTCACAATTGGCATGACGATTCCAATCGCGGTCATCATGGGATGGTGGATGTTCAAGAGCCATGCCGGAAAAATCACCGTCACCGGTCCCAGCATCTTCGGAGTCGTATTCCTGATCGCCGGGGTGGTCGCAGGACATTGGGTCGCGCAGAGCAGCGCCGCCTCGGCGCTGACATTCACCCCGCATCAGATCACGATCCTCATGGCCATCTATGGCTTGGTCGCATCCGTTCTGCCGGTATGGCTGGTGCTGGAGCCTCGGGACTATCTTTCGACTTATGTCAAGCTGGGCACGATTGCGGTTCTTGTTATCGGCGTCTTCGTTGTACATCCGAACATTCAGTTTCCTAACTTCACCCCATTTGTGCACGGTGGCGGCCCGATCATCAAAGGACCGCTCTTTCCTTTCCTGTTTGTGACGATTGCCTGCGGCGCGATTTCCGGGTTTCACTCGCTGGTCTCATCCGGCACAACACCCAAGATGCTGGATAAAGAAACCGACGCGCGCTTCATCGGTTATGGGGCAATGATTGCCGAATCGCTGGTCGGAATCCTGGCCCTGATCGCGGCCTGCTCGCTGCATCCGGGCGACTATTTCGCCATTAATACCGCGCCGGAAGTGTTCAGCAAACTTGGTCTTTCCACCGTGAATTTGCCTGCGTTTTCGCAGGAAGTGGGCGAGAAATTGGCGGGCCGAACTGGCGGTGCGGTTTCACTCGCCGTGGGCATGGCGCAAATCTTCAAAGGCCTTCCCGGCATGGACCGCCTGATGGGGTACTGGTATCACTATGCCATCATGTTCGAGGCGCTCTTCATCCTTACGACGGTCGATACCGGCACTCGCGTAGCCCGCTACGTCCTGCAGGAACTCATGGGAAAAGTCCACAAGCCCTTCGGCAACAGCGCATGGCTGCCGGGAAATTTGATCACCAGCTTCTTTGTTGTGCTGGGTTGGGGCTACCTGATTTACACCGGAAACATCTCGACGATCTGGCCGCTTTTCGGAACCGGAAACCAGTTGCTCGCGACGATCGCGCTGGCTACCGTAACCACGTTCCTGATCAACATGGGAAAAGCCAGGTATGCGTGGATTACTTTCCTCCCCATGTGCTTCGTCGGCGTGACCACGGTGACAGCAGGGGTTTTGTCGATCAAGAATATCTTCTGGCCGCTCACTTCGAAGCCCGGACAGGTCTTCACCGGCTATTTGGATTCCACTCTGATGTCGATTTTCATCATCGGTGTCGTGCTGGTTGTGTTTGACGCGGTGCGCCGATGGATCGCCACCCTGAACGGCGCTCCGGTGCCGCAAGAGGCTTTTGGCCCTCCTCTCACCGAAGCGGGCGAGGTAAAGATGGGCTGCTGCTGAGTGGGCTCGCGGCTTTGCCTTCGCAACGAGGTCAGAAAACGGAGCTCCACAGCTACCCGTAATTTTATGTTACGTTTTGAGTAGAAGATCCTGCGGTCATGGCGTTTTATAAATGGCCATCGAACAACAGCGATCTCACTCCCGTTGTTGCGGGCCCGTAGCTCAAACGGATAGAGCATCGGATTTCTAATCCGGCGGTTGCAGGTTCGATTCCTGCCGGGCCTACCACTCAAATGAAATTCAATTCGAGATTGCGGCGCTGGCTCTGCTTGATCGCAATTTCCGAAATGGGAATGCTTCCGAAAAGACACTCATTCACTCCAATTCCACACTTGCGGAAGCGATACACCCCTGCGAAGAAAAACATTTTCACTGATGAGATTTGTTACAGTGCTCCACCACGTTCGTCCCATTGGTATGTACCATGCTTTGTAATACATCAGTGATTGTCGAAGCATCTAGCTTTGGCAAATTGGCTGCACAGGTTTCTGTAGTCACTCTTCACACGCCCTCCCTCTGAAGCATTGCTCAAAAGCGACCGAAGGATAAATTTATGAAGAAACTTGCGATCTTATTCGCACTTGCGTGTTGCGCTTTGCTGGCGGGTTGCGGCGGCAGTTCGAGCCAGACAACTCACGCCCCTGTTGTTTTGCAGTCGATCCAGGTTACGCCTGGTGCGCCTTCCATCGCGGCGGGGCTCACTCAGCAATTCAAGGCGACCGGTACGTACAGCGACAACAGCACACGGGACCTGACCAGCTCCGCGAACTGGAGCTCTTCAAGCGCAAGTACTGCCACGATTTCCAGCGCTGGCATGGCGACCAGCAGAGCGCAGGGATCGACCACTATTACTGCCCTTTACTCCGGTATCAGCGGCAGCACCACATTGAACGTGACCGCCGCTGCGCTCGTCTCACTGGCAGTCTCTCCGGCAAACACATCGCTTGCGCTGGGAACGACCGTGCAATTAACGGCAACCGGCACATTCACCGATGGCAGCAGCCAGAACCTGACCAGTTCCGTGACTTGGAGTTCCTCCAATACGAGCGCTGCCACCGTATCGAGTTCCGGCATGGTGACCAGCAAAGAACAGGGCACGGCAACAATCACGGCCACATCTTCGCAAATCAGCGGCAGCACAGGATTGACCGTGACCGCGCCAGCGCTCGTATCGCTCGCGGTGGCGCCCCTTACTGTTTCCATCGCGCCGGGAACAACCACACAGTTTGGGGTCACCGGCACATTTACTGACAGCAGCACGCAAAACCTGACGTCGTCAGTCCAATGGACCTCGTCCAATCCATCCGTAGCCAGCATCAACGTCAACGGAGCGATGGGACTGGCGAAGGGCCTGGCCTCCGGCACATCCACAATCACCGCAACCGCGGGTAGCGTTTCCGCGGGCGCGATTTTGACGGTGACGAACGCGACCCTGAGTTCCATTGCAGTCACGCCGGTGAATGCGTCCCTTCCGCTGGGCACCTTGCAGCAGTTCACCGCGACCGGCACATTCTCCGATGGCTCGACGCAGAACATCACGGGCACGGTGACGTGGAGTTCGTCAAAATCGAGCGTCGCGTCCATTACCGTCAGCGGTCTGGTGACGGCCGATAATCTCGGCAGCGTCACGATCACCGCGGCGTCCGGTTCGATCAGCGGCAGCACGCCGGTGAGCGTGAATGCCGCCGATCTCGCGTCATTGGCAATCGTTCCCGCGACACTCACGATCGCGGAAACAACCAGCGAGCAGTTGTCGGCCATCGGCACGTTTACAGATGGCAGCACGCGCAACGTTACGACTCAGGCCACCTGGACTTCGTCGAATCCGGCAGTGGCAACGGTCAGCAGCACATGGGGAATGGTCAAAGGATTGACTCCCGGGACAACCACGATCAACGCAGCCATCGGGTCAGCAAACGCGTCGGCCATGCTCACCGTGACCAACGCCACGATCGCAGCGATCTCCGTTACACCGGTCGGACACACCATCGCGCCCGGCTCGAATTTGCAGTTCACGGCGACCGGATCGTTCAGTGATTCGAGCACTCAGATCATTACGTCGGAGGTGACGTGGGCATCTGACAACGTAGCAGTTGCGACCGCTGCCAGCGGAGGTGTGATCACCGCGGTTGCGGCGGGCACGGCGAATGTCAGCGCCACGTTCAACGGCGTATCGGGATCGGCCCCGTTGAACGTCAGTTCGGTGACGCTCACTTCGATCGCGGTCAGCCCAGCCACGGCTTTGCTCGCGCCGGGATCCACGCTGGGATATTCCGCTACGGGAACATTCAGCGACGGCAGCACTCAGGTCATCAACACTGCGGTGACGTGGACATCCTCTGCTCCGGTCGTCGCCACCATTACCAGCTTTGGCCAGGTTACGGGGCAGGCGCCGGGAACGGCGACCATCACGGCGCAGTCAGGCACGGTGACCGGCACAGCTGTCCTGGTTGTTGCTTCTGCTCCGCTGACAGCGGTTCAGATCACACCGGCAACTGCGACGGTCGCCGAACTCACTGGCACGCAGTTCAGCGCCACCGGAACCTTCGCGGATGGCAGCACGCAAGACCTCACGAACTCAGCGCTGTGGACGTCGTCGCCAGCTACGGTCGCGACCGTGAGCGATGCAATCGGAAGCAGAGGCCTGGTAACCGGAGTCACCCCTGGAACAGCGATAATCACGGCGTTGTTTGCAGGTCAGGTGGGAACAGCCTCGCTGACTGTGACTAACGCCACTCTGACTTCATTAACGATCGCACCTGATCCCGCCAGCATCTCGCTCGGGAGTTCGCAGCAGTTCACCGCGACCGGCAATTTCAGCGATGGCACCACCGAGAACCTGACAACTCAGGTCACGTGGACATCATCCAGCGTAAACGTTGCGACGATCAGTGACAGCGGCCTGGCAGCAACCGCAGCGACCGGGACGACGACGATTACCGCCAGCATGAATGGATTGAACGGAACAGCCGTGATGACGGTTTTCTAAGTCAACTCGGACACCCATAAAAACGCCGGAAGGGCGGACCGCCTCTCTCCGCACCTTCGGCGTCAGCGTGTCGGCGACCAAATCGCGGGAACCTGTCCGCGATGCCGATCAGTTCCGGACCGCCTAGAAGCGAAGACAACAGGTTACTTCAGGCGACGACCTCACGCGTCCTGTTTCGAACACCGGACTTTAAGCATTTCTTCTAACCTGCCGATCAATCATTTACAAGGCACGCTATACGGTTGAAGTTCCGTCGGGTGCCGTTTCCAAGGAGAGACTTATGTCAACCGCCGCTGTTTCCACCACTTCCATTTACCAGGAACTGCAGGCCTACTACCAGCAGCGCAGCGCTGATGTGCAGCAGCTCGGCAAGGACCTCACTTCGGGTAATCTGGCGAACGCAGATCAGGATTTCACGACTCTTCAAACTCTGGGCCAGAGCGGGCCGTCCGCGAGTGGCGACGTATTCAATAGCAGCCAGCGCGAACAGGATTTGAACGCAGTGGGACAGGCCCTTCAGGCGGGGAACTTATCGGCCGCACAGCAGGCCTTTGCACAACTGGAGAGCACCTACCGTTACAAGAACGATCCCTCCGACTCGACATCCTCACCCGCGACCAATTCAACCTCTTCTTCGGGGGGTTCGATCTACCAGCAGTTGCAGGCGTACGACAAACAGCGCACCGCGGATGTAAAGCAGCTTTCGCAGGATCTCGCCGCAGGGAACCTGGCAAATGCGCAGCAGGACTATAACGCCCTCGAGACTTTGGGACAGAGCGGCCCATACAAAAGCGGAGGGGCGTTCAACAACGACCAGCGCGAGCAGGATTTGAACGCCGTTGGTCAGGCACTGCAGTCAGGCGATCTGGCCGGCGCACAACAGGCCTTCGCCCAACTGGAATCCACTTACGAGAGGCACCATCCGGTGGGCCCGACCGCTGCTCCGCCGACTACTTCGGGGACGACGATCCAGGAATTGGTGAATAGCGTCGATACGACGGCCTGAGCGGTCGAAGAGAACGGTTGAACTCCCACTCATCGCAAAGAACCGCGGCGCGTGGGAGGGTCATGGAGAGATTTGCCGGTGAGGTGCCGGTTTCCGTCGATGAACTGAACCTCGCTCAGCTAAACTGAGCCGCCCGCGATCGAAGGAACCAGCAGAACCTCGTCGCCTTCCTGAAACGAATAGGAAGCGCCTCCCAGAAAGCGAATGTCTTCTTCATTCACGTAAATATTCAAGAAGCGGCGCACTTCTCCGGCCTCGTCGCGCAAGTGCGACTTCAGGTCGGGGAACTTCAGGTCGAGCGTTGCGAACAGTTCATTGAGATTCGCAGCCTCGCAAGTCAGGTGCGGCGTGCCGGCCGTCAGACGGCGCAGCGGCGTAGGGATTTGTACGGTGATGCTCATTATGCCTCCAGTGCTGTCGCCGGAACGGCGCTTGAGAAAGTTTGTGTTCCAACCGAAGCCGCTCTCGCCAGGGCGCTGCTGATCTTCGCCACTTCGGTCTTCGCCGCTTCAATCTTGGTTCCGAGATAAGCCTCGAATTCGCTGAGTTTGGCCGCAATCGGCTTTTCCGCCTGGTAGCGTTCGCCGAGCACATCGGTCGTCTTCAATCCGTTGCCCGTGATGCACAGCACGGTCGTTTCATCCGGCAGAATGCGGTCCTGCTGGATCAACTTGCGCGCCGTCCCGACGGTCACTCCGCCCGCGGTCTCCGTGAAAATACCTTCGCTCGCGGCCAGCAGTTGGATCGAGTTCACGATTTCATGATCGGCAATGTCTTCGGACCATCCGCCACTCTTGGTGATGGCTTTGATCGCATAGTGTCCATCGGCCGGATTGCCGATCGCGAGCGACCGCGCAATCGTCTTCGGACGCTGCGGTTCGATCTCGCCGCTGTATTGCTTAATCGCCGTCGAAATCGGCGAGCATCCTGAAGCCTGCGCGCCAAAAAATTTCACCGGCTTCGGGTCGACCAGGCCAAGCAGCACCAGTTCGTCGAATGCCTTTTTGATCTTCGTGATGAGCGACCCGCCCGCCATCGGCACCACAACGTTGTCCGGCAACTTCCATCCCAGTTGCTCAGCGATCTCATAACCCACCGTCTTTGAACCTTCCGCGTAATACGGACGCAGGTTCACGTTCACGAATCCCCAGGGATGCTCGTCAGCAATCTGCGAGCACAGGCGGTTCACGTGATCGTAGCTGCCGTTAATGCGCACGAGTTCCGCGCCGAAGACCTGCGTGCCCAGAATTTTCGCCGGTTCGAGATCAGAGGGAATAAATATCCAGGCCTTGAATCCTTCACGCGCTGCCTGCGCCGCGACTGCATTTGCCAGATTGCCGGTGGAAGAGCAAGCGACGGTGTCGAATCCAAATGCGCGCGCATTCGCCAGCGCGACCGCGACCACGCGGTCCTTGAAGCTCAGCGTGGGTAAGCACACCGCATCATTCTTGATGCAGAGCCGGCGTGAGCCGACCTTGTCGCCGAGCCGCGGCGCGCTCACGAGCGGGGTATAACCAACAGGGAGGGAGGGCTGATATCCCTCTGGGAGTGGCAGCAGTTCGCGGTAGCGCCAGATGTTCGGTGCGCGCGACGCGAACAACTCGCGTGAAACCTGCTTCTTAATTGTGTCGTAGTCGTAGGTAACTTCCAGCGGCGAGAAACAATGCTCGCAAAATGATTTTGGCTGGTTTTCGAAGGTCTGGCCGCATTCGCGGCAGCGGAGATGGTACGTGCTCGTCGGCATTCAACTACTTCTTTCTGTGACTGCGGGACGAGCCGGGTAAAAATACCCCAGTTACTACAAAACCCCTTTTCCGAATGGGAAAAGAGGCTCGGGAAATGCGAATCAATTTTCGCGTACCCGAATCTCATGGTCCCCGTTACCGGGCGAGAGTTGGCACCTGCGATCAAGATATATGATCTCGACCCGGTTGCCGTGGCGTCCTAGGGCTCGTCCCTCAGCCACTCTGCATGAAATTCCGATTTGCTCGATTAAGAGCAAACTTGGATCTGATGCTACAACCGACCAGGTGGTCTGTCAAGACGAAATTCAAAACCACGCCTCTGATGCATAGGGGAACGCAGGCTCAGTTTCGTCGAGTCTTACGTTTTACTGCTCGTAAGCCCCAATATCGATATTCGACCCCTGCACTCGAGGATTTCCCGCGAAATCCAGCGTCCCCACCACCTGCGGACCGAGATTGATTCCGGCATTCACCGCGGGAGAGTTCGGCTCGACCTGCAGATCGGGAGTCACGCCGTTCAAAAACAGCGGATCGGCATAGTACGAGTCGGCGTCGTTCCCGGTGGCTGCCTGGTATGCGGAAAATCCCTTATAAATTTTGTGGACCCACTTAAAGATCGCACTCCCCTCCGGCAGCGGCGAGCAATAAACGTTGTAATTCAGCACCGCAGGGTCGGGCGTCGATTTTGTGAGGTTATTCACCAGCAGCCCCTGCGACGTTGCGTACACGATGTTGTTCTCGAAAATATTATTCGTTGCGTGAAATTGGATCTGGAATTCTCCGCTGCCCGTGTTCTGCCCGTCGTTTTCGTACAGGGTGTTATTCACAATGGTCACGTTGTCGGAGCCGCCTCTGCCGTTCCCGTAGCCGCCAATCGAGATTCCCGCCGAGTTCCCCAAAAACACCAGGTTGCTCCGCGCGATCACGTAGCTCGTGACCTTTCCCAGGTGCTCGCTCGCCATCTCAATTCCAAGATCCACATTGTGGACCTCGTTGCGCTCAATAATGATGTTCGTTCCGCCATCCACATAGATGCCGTCCGCGCACCAGCAATTCTTGGGATACGAAGGGTTCCCCTGCGAAGTGATGTTGTAGACCGTGTTTTCGCCGATATAACCATTGCGTGCCTGGTCGTACGCCGGATCGGGCGCGACTTTCTCGAAGCCAATCGCATCGACGCCAATATTGCTGTCGTCGTGAATCAGATTGTTCGTGACCGTGAACGTATCCACGTTGCCGTTGAAGGTCATGGTTTCGCTGCAACCCGTCATCATATCGTCCAGTTCATTGCCGCTGACCGTGACGTTGTTTAGCGACGCGGGTGCCTCCGTACCATAAAACGCCACGCCGAGAGCATTCGCATTGCATCCCTTGGCGGTCGTTTCAATGTTGTGGATGTGGTTGTTTAGAAGCTGCAGGTTGCTGCCCGCGCCACTCACGTAGATGCCGATGGGAACATCCTTCGCGCTCTTGGTTTTGTAGTTCCGGACTTCCAGCCCCTGAATCGTGATGAAACTCTGGCTTTGAATGTTGATCAGCCCATACTGCCCGCCTGGGACGCCGAGCCCCGTGCCGTCGATCGTGGCCGTCTGACCCGCATAGTTTTGAAAGGTGATCGGGCCAGCCGTCGCCGATCCCGACACCGGAATGTTCACGGCCTCGTTGTAAACGCCGCCCAAAATGTTCACCGTATCGCCCGCCGCGACGTTCGCGGCGGCGTATTGAATGGTCTGCCAAGCCGAATTAGGGCTAAGTCCGTTATTGGCATTGTTGCCGGAAGTCGAAACGTAGTAGCTCGTTGCGAAAGCGCTGGAAGTCAGCATCAGCAAAGTCGCGGTCAAGCACACGGCACGAGAAATCAAAGAGGCGTTCATAGGGCGAATCTCATAAATCAGCCTTGCGGCTGTTATTTCGATGAAGAAGTTACAGCGGAGACGTGACGGAGTCAAAATATTTCGGCCAACTCTAAGGATGCGCTCCAACGCCGGCCAGATGCTCGACCTCGCCCATCATCGACGTCACGCTCACAAATTCAAATCCCTGATCTTTGTACTGGCGAATCAGATTGTCCGTTGCAATCACGGTTTGCGCACGATCGGCTCCCAAAGCTTTATGCCCGCCATCATGCAGCAGAATCACGTCTCCGCCATCCGCATGAAGCTGACGCGCAACTTTCGCTTCAATCACCGTGGCCGGCGGAGCATTCCAGTCATCCCCGGTAACGTTCCACATCACCGGATCGAGCCCCAGTTCGCGTGCGATGCGCAATGTTGCCGGTCGCCTTCCCCCGAACGGAGGACGAAAGAGTTTGGAGTGCGTGCCGACCGCATCCTCTAAAGCTCGCCGGCAATCCATCAACTCGGCGCGCGTCTGCGCTTCCGATTTCAACGTCAGCAAGGGATGCGTAAAAGTGTGATTGCCGATGACGTGTCCGGCGGCGGCGACCGCGCGCGCGATGCCGGCTCGCTCGCGAACGTAGCGCCCGATCATGAAAAATGTCGCGGGCACATCGTGCTTCGCCAGCGCATCCAGCAACTTCATTGTGTGCGGATCGTTCGGCCCGTCATCGTAGGTGAGCGCAATCTGCTTGCTTCCGCGAACTCCCGCCGCAAAAGTCCGCCCAAACCATTGCCCGGTAGGCGCCATCGTCTGGTACCCAGTTGCCGTGGCGCCCGCCGCCGCCGCAGCGAGTCCGATGAGAGCGGGAAGCATGGAGAGATTGTAAATCGAGGTCAGAGGTAAGAGGTCAGATTGCAGAGGTGAAAAGACTTGTTCTAAGGTTTCAAGGTTTCAAGGTTTCAGGGTTTCAGACTTTCAGCGTGGGTCTGGAATCGAGGTCTTTGAAACCTTGCGACTCTGAAACCTGGCCTCTTTTCACTTCTGCAATCTGCCTTCTTACTTCTGACTTGTTGATCCGCCCGAAGCAATATATTCTTTTCACGTCCTCCATGGCCAAGCTTTTCGAACTTCCCCGTTACATCGCAGTCGAAGGTCCCATCCGAGTCGGGAAAAGCACGTTGGCCCGCGTTCTGGGAGAGCGACTGGCCGCGCAGCGCGTTATCGAGCCGGAAGACAATCCATTTCTGAAGTCGTTTTACGAGGGTGAGCCCGGCGCAGCTTTCCAGGCGCAACTGGCATTCCTGATCCGACGCTTCGAGCAGTTGCGCGCACTCGACCTCGGGCCGCGTTCGAACAAGACGGTCGTGGCCGATTATATTTTCGAAAAAGATAAGCTTTTCGCCTGCCTCAACCTCAACGATCAGGAACTCGACACCTACAACCGCTATTTCAATTATTTTCGCGAGCAAGTGCCCACGCCCGACCTCGTAATCTACCTCCAGGCCACACCCGAGGTCCTGAAGAAGCGGCTGAAGAAGAAAAACGTGACCGGTGAAAAAGCCATCAGCGAAGATTACTTGATGGAAGTCGTGAAGGCGTACGAGCACTTCTTCTTTCACTACACGCAGTCGGATTTGCTGATCGTGAACACCAGCGAGATCGACTTCGTCGACCGCAACGAAGACCTGCAGGAGCTCCTGAAGAAAGTCTCCGCGCCGATTAAGGGCACCCAGTACTTCCTGCCACTAGGCGGCGAAAACGCGGCCAGCGCGTAGGTAGTCGATCAAGTGTGGCGCGGGCGCCCTCGCTCGCGAAAACCGGCAGCTTCGTCTGATGTTTCGGCGCAGGGAGAAGTGTATCCAGAGGTGCCCTGGGACTTATTCCGCGCTTGCGTAACCGGAGCCAGCACCAGTCGGCTCCCATTCTTTTTCCAGTCCACGCGAGTGCCCTTCCTGAGTCCGAACTGCTCGCGCAGCTCGGCAGGAATCGTCACCTGCCCCCTCGCGCCTATCTTGGTGAATCGCATAGTTGATTCTTCCAACTGGCACATCCTCCCGTTCGCATTTTCTTTGTGGCTCATGCGTTTCCGATTCTCATCGATCCCCACAGCATGAAACATCGGCCTCACACGGTCATTAATCAGTGTCGCTGCAAGCAGCAACACCAGATCGATGAACCCGTAAATTGCAAACACTACCGCCATAACCACCAGGCAAATCTGCCGAGCTCAAGAACGAAGCATCCGAAGATCAGAGTTCGCAGGAGGATCTTCTCGCAGACGGCGTAGAACCCGTCGATGCGGCGCTCCAAATCAAGACGATTACTTTTTCCCGCCATGGGTTACGACCCAGCTTCTTCCTTCCTCGTCGCGCCCTTCTTCCAACCGACAAAATTGGATGGCAGTTGAGCCTCTAGCATCTTCTGTTGTTCGTTCCATTTTGCGGAAACCGTTTGACGGCGATCAGCAGACCACCCGATGTGTTTAAGAAACCCTTTGGCAGCAATGATGGCGGAGCGCCCTTCGCTGAACGCAACCGCGAACGCGTTCTTGTCACTTTTTTGTGCCGCCTGCAAGGCGACCCCGCACGTCGCTTTGTCCCATAAAATTCTGACCGCTTTAGCCCCAGCTTTTGCGAGTAACCTGGACGCGGCTGCGTTCACGGCTATGCGACCATCCGTAGTCACGGAGACGGTCGGGTCTGAGACCCTGAACGATGTTCTCTCAAAGGTTTCGTAGGCCATTACGCTGCTCCATAAACATACTATGAAGCTCGTGCGGCTCGTTGTCAAGCTATCTGTGAAACCCTATATGCGGCTCTCGGTTTCAGGCCGTAGAACGCGTATCGACCGGTGCCTCGTTTGCAGCTATAATCACTTTCGCGTCATCCAAAGACGCATACAGGCTCTATCCGCCATTGCGGAGGGGCACTGGAGGCAATATGAGTCTCACCCCAATCGGCGAACCTCGCCACAAAATCACAACTGCCGCCATCCACGAAAAGAAGCTGCACCGCGAACCCATTTCCTGCCTGACTGCCTACGACTACGCCACCGCGCGCCTGGTCGATGAGGCTGGCATTGACATTGTGCTGGTCGGCGACTCGCTCGCCATGACCATGCTGGGCTACGAGAACACGCTTTCGGTCACGGTGGATGAGATGCTGCACCACGTTCGCGCTGTACGCCGAGGCGTGAAGAATGCGCTGCTCATCGCCGACATGCCTTACGGCTCGTATCACGCGACCGCCGAAGAAGCGATCCACAATGCCGCGCGCTTCGTGAAAGAAGGCGGCGCTGAAGCCGTCAAGATGGAAGGTGGCGAGAAGCGGGTGGATATAATCCGCCGCGTGATTGACGCGGAGATTCCCGTCGCAGGCCACATTGGCCTGACTCCGCAGTCCATCAATGTGATGGGCGGATACAAGGTCCAGGGCAAAACGCTGAATGCGATCGAGCAACTGATGCGCGACGCGGTGGCGCTCGATCGGGCCGGGGTGGCTTGCATTTATCTGGAAGGCATTCCACGCGAAGTGGCGGCCATGATTACCGCTGAAGTCGAGACGCCCGCGATTGGCATCGGCGCGGGGCCGGATTGCGATGGCCAGGTGTTAGTGTTCCACGACCTGGTGAACCTGACATTTGGGCATGCGGCGAAGTTCGTTCGCCGTTATGGGGACGCGGCGGCGCTGATCACCGAATCGGTGCTGGCCTTCAAGGCCGACATCAGTTCGCGTCAGTTCCCCAATGACAGCGAGTCCTATCATCTACCAAAGGACACGCAGGCCGCACTCGAAACCATACTTCACCGCAAACACGCGATGCGGTAATAATTTGTTGAGAGATTGTGTGGGGGCGGTGCTCTGCCTCGTCTAGGCGTGGCAAAGTCCCGTATCCACACACCTCCAAGAGCGGAGGAGATTTCGTGCGAGCTATCGTGCTGATCAGTGCAGGTTGTCTTGTGTTGCTGGCGACCCTGGTTGCGTGTTCCAAACCACCGGATGCGGCTTCCAGTGCAGTAACGGAAGCACCCAAGACCACAGGGCTCGAATCGATCGCGCCCGCCGATCCCTCGAAATATCCGTCTTTCCAGGATCTGAGCGGCTGGAAGAATCCTTATTTTGTCGTTCGCGACGATGGCATCGGATTCGTTGATCTGGAGAATCACGAGGTACATATTCTGGCGCCCGAGCAAATTCCCGCCGAGTTGGTCTCGCTAGGCTCAAGCGCATGGCCGTACGGTCGTGTCGTGCTGGTTGCGCAGGCTGAGCCGAAGATCCCCACCGATCAGGCAAAAGCCGAAGTGCGAAAGAATCGTGGACTGCTCGCGGGGACCCTGAAAGAGCTGGACGTACAGATTGTGGAGGCTCCGTGAGCGCCGGTTCGCGGGAGAAGACGCGCAGCCTGTGAAGATTTGCACGAGTATTGCCGAAGCGCGAGCGGCTTGCCAAGAAGCGCGCAGATCTTCCAACCGTCTCGGACTCGTTCCCACCATGGGAGCGCTTCATGCCGGTCATTTGTCGCTGGTGCGCGCTGCGAAAACGCAATGCGAGGCGGTCTCCGTTTCAATTTTTGTGAATCCCACGCAGTTCGGGCCGTCGGAGGACTTCTCCAAGTATCCGCGAACCTTTGACAACGATTGCGCCGCTCTGGAAAAAGAGGGCGTCAACATTATTTTCGCGCCCACAGTCGACGAAATGTACCCGAAGGGTAAAACCACATGGGTCAGTGTGGAAGGCCTGAGCGAAAAGTTGGATGGCCGATCCCGTCCCGGACATTTTCGTGGCGTCACGACGGTCGTGGCAAAGCTATTTCACGTCATCGAGCCAGACGCGGCCTTTTTCGGACAGAAGGATGCGGCGCAAGTGGCAATCATCCGCCGCTTGGTTCGCGATTTGAATTTTCCAGTCAAAATTGTGGTCTGTCCGATCGTCCGCGAACCGGATGGGCTGGCGATGAGTTCCCGCAACGCCTACCTGAATGCGGAACAACGGGTGCGCGCCCTGGTGTTGCATCGTTCCCTGTTGCGCGTTGAGCAGCAATTCCTCGCAGGAGA
>Ga0187887_10001641_pt1 | contig 18893 bp, 19 predicted proteins | sample June2016WEW_7_10_FD_132977 | JGI IMG/M metagenome (GOLD analysis project Ga0187887, IMG submission 132977) | Peatland microbial communities from SPRUCE experiment site at the Marcell Experimental Forest, Minnesota, USA - June2016WEW_7_10 | ecosystem: Environmental > Terrestrial > Soil >...
CGAGCGTGGGCTGCAATATCAAATGGAAGCCGTAGGAGGCACGTGGCGCACGCGCTCCTGCGTGCCGCGTCCCCACTCTTGGGGACGGCCGGCCGCGGAGGCCACCATTACAGCACGGTGACAGCGCGCCGCAAATTTCCCTTGCCCTTCCCCCCAATTCTTAGGACACTTAAACTTTGGAGGCAGGAGTGGAGAAGAACGCCAGGAAAGGCTCCCTCGTCATGGAGCCCACGGAGCGCTGGACCCCGCAGGACGCCAGCGAGCTGTACGATGTGGCCAGTTGGGGCAAGGGCTACTTTTCGGTGGACGGCAACGGCCATCTGTGCGTGCATCCGGCTAAGGATCCGCAGCGCTCCATCGACCTTAAACAACTGGTCGATACGCTGGTGCTGCGCGGCATCTCCTTGCCGGTCCTGATCCGCTTTGCCGGTATTCTCGAACACCGGCTCGGTGAGCTGGCCGGCGCGTTTCAGACCGCCATAGCCGAACATCGCTACCAGGGCGAATACTGCTGCGTGTATCCGATCAAAGTGAACCAGCAGCGCCAAGTTGTGGAAGAGGTGCTGGAGTTCGGCCGCCCGTTCAAGTTCGGCCTGGAGGCCGGCTCCAAGCCCGAATTGATGGCCGTGATGGCCATGGCCGACAACGAAACCCCCATCGTCTGCAACGGCTTCAAGGACGACGAATACATCGAGATGGCCATGTTGGCGCAGAAGCTGGGGCGGCATATCATTCCAGTGGTGGAGAAGTATACTGAGCTGAAACTGATCCTGCGCTACTCCGCGAGGGTGGGCGTGCGGCCCATGATCGGACTGCGTGTGAAGCTGGCCAGCCGCGGCTCCGGGCGCTGGCGCTCTTCGGGCGGCTACCGTTCCAAATTCGGCCTCTCCGTCAGCGAAGCGGTGCGCGCGCTGCAGGAGCTGAAAGACGCGGGCATGGCCGATTGCCTGAACCTGCTGCATTTCCACCTGGGCAGCCAGATCACCAATATTCGCCAGATCAAAGCCGCGGTGAACGAGGCCGTGCGCGTGTATGTGGACCTGTCGCGCGCCGGCGCCGGCCTGCGCTACCTGGATGTTGGCGGCGGCCTGGGTATCGACTACGACGGCTCGCAGACGGACTTCGAATCCAGCGTGAACTATACGCTGCAGGAATACGCCAACGATATCGTCTATCACATCCAGAGCGTGTGCGACGAAGTGGGCGTGACGCATCCGACTATCGTCACCGAGAGCGGGCGCGCCATCGCCGCCTATCACAGCGTGCTGGTGTTCAATGTGCTAGGCGTGTCGGGCATGGGCGAATCCGATGTGCCGGCGGAGGTTTCGGCCGACGCCGAGCAGCCGCTCATCGACCTGGGGGAAACCAATCGCTCGCTGACCACCAAGAACCTGCTGGAAAGCTATCACGACGCGCAGCAGGCGCTCGACCAGGCACTGAACCTGTTCAGCTTGGGCTACCTTTCGCTCGATCAGCGCTGCCAGTGCGAGAACCTGTATTGGGCCATCAGCCGCCGCATCCAGGCGCTGGCGCAATCGCTCGACTATTTCCCGGAAGAGCTGGAGGGCCTGGAAGCCATGCTCTCCGACACGTATTTCTGCAACTTCTCGCTGTTTCAAAGCATGCCGGATAGCTGGGCGATTAAACAGTTGTTTCCGGTGATGCCGATTCACCGGCTGGAAGAAGAGCCCAAACGGCACGCTATTCTAGGCGATATCACTTGCGATTCCGACGGCAAGGTGGACCAGTTTATCGACCGCCGCGATGTGAAGCGCACGCTGGCGCTGCACCCCTTCGATGGCGGCGACTACTACCTGGGCGCGTTCCTATTGGGCGCTTACCAGGAGATCCTGGGCGACCTGCACAATCTCTTCGGCGATACGAATACGGTGCACGTGCGGCTGGGCGAGACGGGCGAGATCATCCTGGATTCGGTGATTAAGGGCGATACCGTGCGCGAGGTGCTGAACTACGTGCAGTTTTCAGCGGATGCGCTGGTAAGCCGGCTGCGGCGGGATGTGGAGACGGCTTTGCGGGAAGGGCGGCTGGGGTACGAGGAGTCGGGGCGGCTGCTGAAGTTTTATGAAGAGGGGCTGCACGGGTATACGTATTTGGAGGATGTGCACGAGCAGTAGATTGGGTTCTATTCTAGAGTTAAGCTCAGTTGGCAGAGCGGCTGATTCGAAATCAAGGACATCGGTGGCTCGGCTCAATGAGAGCATGCGGGGAGCGGTTCGGCCGCCGGATCAAAGTCCGCGGGACCTCTGCCGTGAACATTGTGACCACCGGATCTCGACCTTCTCCCCCGACTGATCTGGAAGGCGAGATCGCGCGTTGGGCCATCGATGCGGACGCCAAGCTCCCGGCCGGACCGCCCGACCTTGGGCAACCCATCCGCTTCCGCCTTCATAGCTCGGAGCATCGATTGTCCCGCTCCTCTGCGCAGGTCCTTGCCCATCGAAGCGGCTCCTCAAAAAGCGCTATAATCGCTCATCGCACGAATCCCTGCGGTACTCCTTGGTAATCGAGTGCAAGGACGTGGTCATGGACGAGTCCATAGTCGAAGCGGTTCACGAGAGTAAAAAGAACAAGCCCACAGACAAACTGGTAGAACTCTACAAAAAGCGCTCATCATCTTACTCCGATGAGTTCTTTGAGGCGATACGCCAAATCTTGGTCCAACGCGGAGTCACTGATGAGTCTCTCGACTTATCGCCACCACCGATAAATAGTCCTCACGCTGAACGCACACGTCCAGCGGTCCATCGGTCCAGCGGGCACGGCTGGTTCGCGTTCGTTGGTGGCTTGGCCGGCGGTTTGGTTGGGTACTTGACAGGCACGTCGCCGTTGCTATCGTTCGGTGACGTCCTGACAAGGGGCGTCTTCTTGGAGGGGATCAAAGCCCTGATGCGGCCAGCGGCTGAAGCAGCCTCAAACTACATGTTGGCTGGCGCGGTGGCCGGAATCGTGGCAGGGCTTGGGCTGGCTTCTCTTATATCCAGTCAAGGAACCCCGCGATCTACTCTTGAAACCGAGACGCGTTGCCGCCATTGTGGCATGACGGTTCCAAATGAGATGCGGTTCTGTGGCAAGTGCGGCAACAGTCTTGCTCCGGTTGTTTGCCGCCAGTGTGGTAAGGCGCTACCCCCCGATCAACAGTTCTGCGGTGGCTGTGGAACTCGAGTTTAGGGCGATACGGTGCGCGAGGTGCTGAAGTTTTCGGCGGACGCGCTGGTGAGCCGGCTGCAGCGGGATGTGGAGACGGCGCTGCGTGAGGGGCGGCTGGGTATGAGGAGTCGGGACGGCTGCTGACGTTTTATGAGGAGGGGCTGCACGGGTATACGTATTTGGAGGATGTGCACGAGCAGTAGGGGGCGGGAGCGCTCGCGTCGCAGATCGGCTTTTCACCGATCGCGGCAGCGGTAGCAGTCGTTGTCAACGCGCTGAAGCGCGCTACCCGAAAGCATAGGCAGAAACTGCGGCGGGATGTGGAGACGGCGTTGCGGGAGGGGCGGCTGGGGTATGAGGAATCGGGGCGGCTGCTGAAGTTTTATGAGGAGGGGCTGCACGGGTAATACGTATCTGGAGGATGTGCACGAGCAGTAGAGGGGCTAACGCGGCTCGTCCAACACCGCCAAGATGGCGTGCATCGCCTCCTCAAGGGGCGGGAGATCCCGTGCCACGACGAGCCAGACCGTCTCGAAATCCACTTCAAAGTAGTCGTGCACCAGCGCGTTTCGCATGCCGGCTATGGCCGGCCAGGCGATTTCGGGATGCCGCTGCTTGTGCGGCTCGGCAATCCGTTGCGTCGACTCGCAGAGAACCTGAAGATTGCGAACGATTGCATCCTGGAGTGTCCGCGAGGCAAAGACCGCATCCCGGCCGGGTGCGGCATCCTCGCCGATTCTGCGAATGCACTGGATGACATGCTCGACGTACGCGCGTTGGGATTTCACAAGGGCACGGATTCCCGCAGGACGGCGTCACGGATCAGAGGGCTCAACGAGCGGCGAATAACCACCTGGACCCGCCGGCCCAGGAGTTGCTCAAGGTCCGCAGTCAAGCTCCCTGGAAACCATGGCGTGGTGTTGGCGGTGATGTCGACAAGCAGGTCCACGTCGCTTTCCGGGGTATCCTCCCCGCGAGCCACCGAGCCGAAAAGACGGACATTTCGCGCGCCGTGGAGGGCTGCTATGCGCAAGATTTCTTCGCGTTGTGCTGTGATGCGCTGAGCGGCGGCCATTCATCTATTATCGTACAGTTAGGCAGGCGCGCCTTGGGCGAGGCACGTCTATACCAAGTCCGATGCCTTTGCGAATCCGGGGGGGGAGTGAACAATGCCTGCGTGGTCGGTCTGAGAATCGCGCCACACCTCACCGGCGCACAGCCCCCTGACGCTCAGAAAGAACCGGACGGCGCAGACGTAGTGACAGATGTACAGGGCGCCCGGAATGCGGAGGATCACCTGGGGCCGCTCCCCTTTCAACCTCCCGATCGCACCAAACGTCTTCTTGACTGCAAGGATCCTCCCGTTCGTACGGGTTGAATGCCTGGACCCAACGGAACGGCTGGCAAATCTGGGCGAGGTCAGTTATGTCTTCGGAGTCCTGGCCATCTAGCGAAAAAAGTCCGCAGAACGGGCCTGCGCCTCCGTGGCCAATCCGGCTCACGAAGAGCCGGTACTCGGTCGGCAGTTGCACCCCCAGGCGCTCTTCGCAATCCGACAAAGCAGCACCCGAGAGCGGCGGCCCCAGGCGATAAGCATGGGAATCCGAGCCAAAAACGGAGAAGGCGCGATCCGCGTCGCGCAAGCGGCGCAGTTTCTCGCCGGTCCGATTGAGCCTTGCAATGAGACTGGCCTCAGTTTTGCCGGTCACTTTCGACCTTCCGCAAATGACGGTAACACGGTCAAGTCCCGCGTTATCGCCAGAGACAGACCTTTACGCCTTACGAGCGTGGCGAGTCCGGGTCAAACGCGCGCTGAATGGCTAGGCTGACCCGCCGCATGCGCAGCGCTGAGAGCGGGCGCGGCAAACGCTCTCCGAGAAGCGATTTCTTGAGGGTCGTAATGAAGTGACCCTTTATCCAGGATGGCCCCGGCAGTCCCGTCTCGCCGGGTTCGAACCGCATCGTGGTGGGACCCGTCTGCTCGTTTAGATTACGGGGCTGCCGAACGGAACGATCAGGACGGAATCGACTCGTTCGCTCAGATTCGGGAGTCGAGCGACACTATCAGCACCCAATGACGGACGGGCGGGTTGCCCAGCATGGCGGCCCAGATCTCGCCGCGCCGGGGAGAAGCGCTATGGCTGGTCAAAGTCCATCTCTTGAGATGCAGCGCTAAGGGCGTTTTCGAGGTCGGCCTCTTCGGCGGCAGCCTTGGCGGTCAGGCCTTTGAAGTAAGCAGCCGTCTGATGCTCTAACGTAGCGCGGTTGTCAAGCCTCCGGGCCATTTCCACCGCCTGGTCCACTGCCTGCCCGACGCTTTCCGCCTTGCCCGCCTTTACCATATTGTGGAGATAAGCATAGCTGTTCGCGCCGATTGTGGTGGATAGTTTCTTGCGTTGCAGCATGTCCCCTTTTTTAGGAGATAAACAGTCCCCTATGCAAGGGGTCCGTGATCCTTCGTCACGGAGAGCAGCCGCGCCCTCGCCGCCTATCATAGCGTGCTGGTGTTCAACGTCTTGGGCGTATCGGGCATGGGCGAATCCGGCCGCTCATCGACCTGGGAGAAACCAATCGCTCGCCGACCACCAAGAACCTGCTGGAGAGCTATCACGACGCGCAGCAGGCACTCAGCCAGGCACTGAACCTGTTCAGCTTGGCTACCTTTCGCTCGATCGGCGCTGCCAGTGCGAGAACCTGTATTGGGCCATCGGCCGCCGCATCCAGGCGCTGGCGCAGTCGCTCGACTATTTCCCGGAAGAACTGGGGGGCCTGGAAGCCATGCTCTCGGACACTTATATCTGCGGCTTCTCGCTGTCTCAAAGCATGCCGGATAGCGAGCCGTCTTTCGTAGACATGCCGAAGAGATTCGTAGAGCAGCGTAACGATATGTGGCTCGATTCAGCGGCGCGTAATGCGCCGTCTCCTTGACCGCCGCGCCAGACGCGCGAATAGCCCGGAGTTCCTCGATATAGGTCTCCAGTGGACGCATGAGCGAACTTCGATTTATCACACTGTGCAGCAGGATGGTGCCCGCTGATGGGCGTCGGGCGGTCCCACATCGGGAACGGCCGGACGCTCATTGACGCCGAAATGTGCGGCGCGGACGCAGCACCCGCGCAAGCGGCTGGATGTTCCGATTACATCCCGGCCGGCCGCTTCGCTGCGTCCTCCGGCCATTGAATGACGGGGCGCCGTTTCTGAATGGCGCAGTCCCTTAAGAACAGGTTGATGAGGTTCTGATAAGGCATCCCCAGTTCGGCCGCTACCTTCTTGAAGTAGTCGACCGCCGCGGTGTCGAGGCGGATGGTGACCTGACGCTTGAGTTGCTTGGCGTAGGGATTCTTACGGGATTGGGGGAAATCGTATTCTTTTCTCATCTGAGTCTCCAATACACTTCCTCTTCCTGCCGGGTTGCGCGTCTGGCGGAGATCAACCGGATCACCGCATCGGATTGACGGTAGCAATGACTGACGATCAGACAACGCGCCTGCAAGCTGTAGCCCAACAGCAGCAGCCGATCTTCGTACGCCGGGTGACCCGGATCGTCGATCAACCGGGCGCTCTCGTCCTGGAAAACGGTTTGTGCTGAGACGCCATGCTTGGCCAGGTTGGATCGGGCCTTGCGTCGATCCCAGGCAAACTCGATATTGCCCACAGCATTATCCTAGCAATACCGGAGCCGAAGAGGGTGACCGCCCAACGATGACCGAGCTGTTGGCCCGGCAGCAGGCGATCGACGACCTATACACGCGTATCAGGAAACTGGAACAGCCCTCACAGCGCTAGCCGGCCCCTGCCTTCGCATTACGATTCGCAGGAGGGCCTGGACCGCCGCCGGGATTCAAAATCATTCGGTCACCTTCGCGGCCGTGGACCTCAGTCGGCCAGCAATGGACGTTCGGAACGAACTGCGCAACATCTTTCGTCTTGGCTGTCGGCAATAGCATAGAAGAGGCGCGCGCATTCGCTGGCCGGAAGCCGGCGCTTACGGCGCTACGGCAACGAATCCCGGTCCTAAACCGAATGGCCCGAAACCGTTAAACTTGTAAGATATGCCCGAATCCACCCCCGACCGCCAGATGGGTTTCAGCACCCGCTCCCTGCACGCCGGCCAAAAGCCCGACCCGGCCACCGGCGCGCGCGCGGTGCCCATCTATCAGACGACCTCGTTCGTCTTCGAAGATAGCGCGCACGCCGCCGAGCTCTTCGCCCTCCAGCGCTTCGGCAACATCTACACGCGCATCATGAACCCCACCACCGCCGTGTTCGAGGAGCGCGTGGCGTCGCTCGAAGGAGGCATCGGCGCCCTCGCCACCGCCAGCGGACAGTCCGCCCAGTTTCTGGCGATCAGCAGCCTCATGGAGCCCGGCGACGACATTGTCTCCGCCAGCACGCTCTACGGCGGCACTTACACCCAATTCGACGTCAGCTTCCGCCGCCTGGGCTTCAACGCCATTTTCGTCGAGCCGGACGATCCCGAGAACTTCCGCCGCGCCATCACGCCCCGCACCCGAGCGCTCTACGGCGAAACTATCGCCAATCCGCGCATGAACATCCTCGACATCGAAAAGGTGGCGGCCATCGCGCACGAACACCACATCCCGCTGATCATCGATAACACCATGGCTTCGCCCTATCTCTGCCGCCCGATCGAGCACGGCGCGGATATCGTGCTGCACTCCGCCACCAAGTTCCTCGGCGGACACGGCAACTCCATCGGCGGCGTCATCGTCGACAGCGGCCGCTTCCCCTGGACTACCGGCCATTTCCCGCAGCTCACCGAGCCCAGCCCCGGCTATCATGGCCTGCGCTTTTCGGAAACCTTCGGCGAACTGGCCTTCATCATTAAGGCGCGCGTGGAAGGCCTGCGCGATTTCGGCCCTTGCATCAGCCCGTTCAATTCGTTCCTGTTCCTGACCGGCATCGAGACGCTGAAGCTGCGCATGGATGCCCACAGCCGCAACGCGCTGGCCGTCGCCCAGCACCTGGAGAAGAGTCCGCAGGTCTCCTGGGTGAAGTATCCGGGCCTGGAATCGAGCCCCTATCGCGACCTTTCGAAGAAGTATCTCCCGCTCGGCTGCGGCTCCATCCTGACGTTCGGCGTGAAAGGCGGGCTGGAAGCCGGACGCCGCTTCATCGATTCCGTGCAGCTCCTTTCGCATCTGGCCAATATCGGCGACGCCAAAAGCCTGGTCATCCATCCTGCCTCCACCACGCACCAGCAATTGAACGACGAGCAGCAGTTTGCGGCCGGCATCACTAAGGATCTGGTGCGGCTATCCGCCGGCATCGAAGACGTCGAAGATATTGTCTGGGACCTCGACCAGGCCCTCGAAGCATCGCAGGCGGCATGAGCGGCGAAGTGAGCAGCACGTCGCCGGTCCTCGGCACGCGCTTTGCCACCACCGCCCAGCAACACCTGCGCATTCTGAAACGGTACAAGCGCATCGCCATGGTGGGCCTGTCGGCGAATCCTTACCGCCCCAGCCATTTCGTCGCGCTGTATATGCGGGCAGCCGGTTACCAGATATTCCCCGTCAACCCGCGCGAGCGCGAAATCCTGGGCCGCCCATGTTACGCGACGCTGGCCGAAGTCCCGCCGCCGATCGAGATCGTGGACATCTTCCGCGAATCCTCCGCCGTGCCCGGCATTGTGGAAGAAGCCATCGCCGCCGGGGCCAAAGTCGTTTGGATGCAACTGGGCGTGATCCACGAGCAAGCCGCCGCGCGCGCCCTTCAAGCCGGCCTTGAAGTGGTGATGGACCGCTGCGTCAAGATCGAACACGCCCGCTTTTTCGGCGGTCTGAGCACGCTAGGCCTAAACGCCGGCGTGCTGTCGGCGAGAAAACGCGGATAGCTAGCTCACATCGGTTAACACCCTCCGCCTGCCAGCGGCCACAGCCCAACAGCCGCATCCGCTATAATGAAAGCGTCCAACTCTGAGAGGTATTGTGTCCCTACGCACTTTTTTTCGCCTGTTCACGCACATCCAACTGATGCCCATCCTCGAAAGCGGCGAGGAAACCCTGGTCGGCGGCCAGGCCGTTATCGAGGGCGTCATGATGCGCGCTCCCCACAGCTACTGTGTGGCTGTGCGCAAGCCTTCGGGCGAAATCGTGACCGAGGAGAAGCCGCTGGCCCGCATGTCCGAGCAGCACCGCATCTTCAAATACCCCATCGTGCGCGGCGTCGGCACCCTCTATCAGGCCATGGCCTTGGGCCTGCGGGCGCTGAAATTCTCGGCCAACGCCATGCTGGAGGGCGAATCCCCGAAGGCCGAAGTCAAGGAACTCCCCAACTGGGCCATCACCATGAACATGGTCCTTTCCTTCGCGTTTTTTGTCTTCCTCTATAAGTTCGTACCGCTCTACGCCGTCACGTCGCTCGGCAAATGGTATCCGGTGCTGAAGGGCCGCATCGCCTTCAACGCCACCGACGGCTTCATCCGCATCGCTATCTTCCTCACGTTCCTGTTCGTGCTGTCGCGCATGAAAGACATCTACCGCGTGTTCGAGTATCATGGCGCGGAGCACAAAGTGGTATTCAACTTCGAATCCGGCAAGCCGGTCAACGTCCAAAACGCCCAGCAGTTCACCACCTTCCATCCCCGCTGCGGCACCAGTTTCCTGATGGTGGTGATGGTGGTCTCCATGGTGGTCTACACGCTGATCCCGTTCTCCGGCTTCGGCATGAAACTGCTTTGCCGCGTGCTGCTGCTGCCCTTCATCGCGGGCATCAGTTACGAGTTGATCCGTTTCGCCGCCAAACGCCGCGGATCGTTCCTGGCCACCCTCACCGCCCCCGGCCTGTGGCTGCAGCGGATCACCACCAAGCCGCCATCCGACGAGCAGGCCGCCGTAGCCATACACGCGCTGGAAGGCGCCATGGCCCTGGAACAGTCCCAGGGTGGCGAATTGGTGATTGCCTAAAGATGGCCTAACCTCCATGCAATTCGTTCCCAGGCTCCAGCAGACCGAGGCGCGCTTCGACGATCTGACACACCAACTGGCCGATCCCGCGCTGATCGCCGACGCCGCCGAATATCGCAAAGCCGCCAAGGCGCGCAGCGATATCGAGGAAGTTGTGAACAAGTTCCGCGAATGGAAAAAGGCCGCCAGCGAGTTCGACCAGGCGCGCGGCATGTTGCAGGACCAGGACCCGGACCTGCGTCAGATGGCGGCCGACGAAGCCGCCCGCCTCGAACCGGAACTGGCGCGCATCGAGCAGGAAATCAAGGTCCTGCTGTTGCCCAAAGATCCTAACGACGAGAGGAACGTCGTACTCGAAATCCGCGCCGGCACCGGCGGCGATGAGGCCACGCTGTTCGCGGCGGAGATTTTCCGCATGTACTCGCGCTACGCCGAGTCGCAGCGCTGGCGCATTGAAGTCACGTCCGCCAGCGATTCATCGGCGGGCGGTTTGAAAGAAGTGATCGCGCTGGTCTCGGGCGAGCGCGTCTTCAGCAAGCTCAAATATGAAAGCGGCGTGCATCGCGTACAGCGCGTGCCGGTCACCGAGCAGCAAGGCAGGGTGCATACTTCCGCCATCACCGTGGCGGTGCTGCCCGAAGCCGACGAAGTCGAAGTGAAGCTCGATGCTAAAGACATCCGCATCGATACGTTCTGTTCCTCCGGGCCGGGCGGCCAGTCGGTCAACACCACGTATTCGGCGGTGCGCATCACGCACCTCCCTACCGGCTTGATCGTCTCCTGCCAGGACGAGAAATCGCAAATTAAGAACCGCGCCAAGGCCGAGCGCGTGCTGCGCTCCAGGCTCTACGAAATCGAGCTGGAAAAGCAGCAGGCGGCCCTGGGCGCCGAGCGTCGCAGCATGGTCGGCACCGGCGACCGCAGCGAGAAAATCCGCACCTACAACTTCCCCCAAAACCGCGTCACCGATCACCGCATCGGACTCACGCTGCACCAACTGGATATCGTGATGGAAGGCCGGCTGGACCCCATTATCGACGCCCTCACCACTTACTATCAGGCCGAAAAGCTCAAGCAAGAGGGCGATCCGGGCGCAGCCGCGGCTTAGATCCGCATGACCGTCGGGATCGCGTTGCTCCAGGGGACCAAGCTCCTGGAAGACGCCACGGTGAGCGTGGCGCGGCTCACGGCCGAAGTGCTGCTGGCCCACGCACTGCACCGCGACCGCGCATACCTGTACGGCCATCCCGAGCACGAACTTTCGGAGCTGGAATGGCTGCACTACGGGCGCTACCTGCATGCGCGCATGCAGGGCAAGCCCACGCAGTACATCACTGGCCGCCAGGAGTTCTACGGCCGCGACTTCCGCGTCACGCCGGACGTGCTGATCCCCCGCCCCGAAACCGAACATGTTGTCGAGACGGCCCTGCGCCTGGCGCCGCGCGCGGCGCGCATTCTCGACGTAGGCTGCGGCTCCGGCTGTCTGGCCGTCACGCTCCGTTTGGAGACGGGCGCCGCGGTGTGGGCCACGGATATCTCCCCGGCGGCCATCGGCGTGGCCGCGGGGAACGCGCAACGCCTGGATGCGCCAGTCTCGTTTGTAGCATGCGACTTGATGTCCGGTTTCGCCGACGAGTCGATCGATCTGATCGTTTCCAATCCGCCCTACGTCCCGCTGGGCGACAAGGCGGGCCTGCAGCGTGAAGTGCGCGACTGGGAGCCCCACGAAGCCCTGTTCGCAGGGCCTACCGGTTTGGAAATCTACGCGCGTTTGGTGCGGGATGCGGAGCGGGTGCTGCGTTCTGGGGGATGGCTCGTGATGGAACTGGGTTTCAGTACCAGCGGCCGGGTCGCGGCGATGTTCGGCGGCCACTGGCAGGACTTGGAAATTGTGCCGGATTTGGCGGGTATTCCTCGGGTAGTTGCGGCGGAGCTAGTCGTCGTGGGGCAGGCTCGTAGCCTGCGCGGGCCTCGTAGGCCCGCTGCGGAGCTAAAGCTCCGCGCGGACTAAAGTCCGCCCCCCTCCTGTATCTCCAGGGTCACCTGCGCCGTCTCGCCCGCGGCAATCTCGACCTCCTTGGCCTTCGACCGCGCGCGCCACAGCTTTAGGATCGGCTCGGCGGTTCCATCCAACTCCAGGTCGCACGGCAACACCAAATACTTGCCTGGCGGCAGCGGCTTCACGACCTCGCTCCAACCGTTCTCCACATCCGCCTGGCGCAGTACGTCGGAAAGCGCGGCTGCCGAGCCGGCCTCCTCGGGCATCACGTAGAGATGCACGTGTGAAACCGGGTTGCCGTCGCGATCGGTGACGCGGGCCGTCAGGGATCCGCCGTCGCACGCCAGCGCGAGGTGCAGCCGTCCATCGCCCGCCGCCTGCGTCAATCGCAGCGGTTGGTGCAGCACGCTGGCGCCGCCAAAGGCCATGTCCTTGACGTAGCAGCCCTCCGGCACTTCCCGTACTTCGAGCGTGTAGTCGTCGACCGGCAGACCGTCCAAAACGAACGGGCCCGGCACTTGGATGCGGTCGCCATGGCTGGTACCGGCCATGATATGAGATGGCTCGGCCTCATCGGCGTGCTTGTCGCTCCAGGTCTTCATCAACTGGATCCGGATACGCGCATCCGCGGGCTTGCCGTGCGGGTCCGATTCCCAGACCGCTTCACCGGAAATCGTCATCGCGGAACTCGGCAGAAGTTGCACATCCTGCGCGTCCCGATCCGTGACCGCAATGTGCGCGAAGGCCGCCCAGCGCCGCTTGCCGGACTCCTCCGTGCTGACCGCTTTAAGAAGATACTCGCCGGGATGAAATCCACAGGCGCGGAATTTGCCTGCGGACAAGGCTACCGGCACGGGCGTGAACGACGATCTGAAGACCAGCGGCAACTGCTCCGCGATGGTCAGCTCGGGCGCAGGTCCGCCCCCAGGCGCCCGCACCTCGCCATCTACACAATACGAGGGCGCGGATGTCATCTGAATGTCCACGCCGCGGCGATCTTCGGCTGAGCCGATGGTTACGGCTTGCCCCCCTTGGGCGTCGGGAGAACCGGGATAGAACGCAGGCATCGGAAGCCGCGGCCGTTTCTCGGGTTCGGACGGCACGGGGTCAGTTGGATCGGCCGCCTTGACTGCTTTTTTCACCAGGATCAGAACGCCGCGGTCGGAGGGAACCGGCGCCAGGCGATACTCGCCTTTGCGGCCGGTCGTGGCGGTCAACGCCGGCCTATATGCCGGCTGGCCGAACTCGAACGTGGCTTCCAGGAGAATGACGGCGGCGCCGGCTACCGGCTTGCGGTCTTCATCGAAGACCTTCCCGGAAATCGATCCCCCGGCTTTGATGTAGATCTCCACTCCGGTGAGGTCCTGGCCCGGATTCAGCAGGATAGAGGCGCCACCGGAGGCGGCCCGGCTCTGATCGTAGACCGAGATCCAACGCCGGCCGGGTTCCAGTTTCTGAAAAGCGAACTGGCCCTGCGCTCCGGTGGTGGCGTCGGCATCGCCTGCCCACACGCGCACACCCTCGAGCGGCACGTGCGTAACGGCCTCTTTCACGACGCCGCCGATCGAGCCGGTTTTGGGTTCCGCGGACGGCGTCTGCGCTAGAGCCGAAACCGCCACTATAAATGCCACGCAGTATTTTAGGCCGCCAGAGCCGGCCAAAAGCCGGCTGCGGGCAGAATTGCCCGCCCTACAAGACCGGCTCGAGTTCTTCTTCCATGACCAGCGTGGCATCTTCCAGCGTCTCTTCTTCGGCTGTCCCTTCCGCCAGCAACTCCGTCACGTCCGGCTCAGGCGCAGCCACTGGCTCCGGCTTCGGCTGCCGTTTGGCCGGAACCTTGCGCGCCTTCGGCTTGGCCGTACGTGGCGCGCGCGTGCGCGTGCGAGTCGCGTGCGGCTCGGTTTCGGGCACGCCCGCCGCAACGCGCAATTCCTTAAAAGCGGCTTCCAGGAAATCGATCATGCGCCCGCCGTCCGGCGCGGCAAGCGCGTCCGTGGTGAGCGCAAAATACAGTTTCTGGTCGTAGCTTTCAATCGCTACGCTGATGCCCACATCCATACCCGTGGGTACGTGCGGATAACAAGCCACCATGCGCTTGCCGCAAGCGTAGAGCGGCAGTTGCGGTCCCGGCACATTCGTGCAGACCATGTGGAACAGCGGAATCGGAGTATTCAGCCAGCCCAAATTGCCCGCTAGGAACGCTTGCACGGGCGGCGGCAGCAGGCCCAGCCAAGCCAGGCTCAAACGCAACAATTCCGGCGTGCGGGCGCCCTTCATTGCCTGGGTCAGCTCATGGATGTGCTTGAGGCGCGCTATGGGATCGCGGATGCCCAGCGGCAGGGCCACCAGCATCAACGAAATCAGATTGCCGAAAGCGCCGATGGCCTCTTCCCGCGGGCGTACGTTCACCGGCACCATGGGCCGGAAGAAGCGGTTCTTTACGGTCTGCCCGTGCAACTTGGTGTATTTGGCGACCGCGCCGGCCACCACCGTCAGCACCACATCGTTCACGGTGCAGCCGCAAGCCGTGCGAATGGCGCGCGCTTCGGCGAAGGGGAACTCGGTCCAGAACACGCGCCGCTCACCGGAGCAGCGCCGGTTGAATGGCAAATGTTCTACCGGCGAGAGCAGTTCAGGCATCCTGTCCACCACTCTCTCCAGCCCCAATGCCGCGAAATTGTCGGTCCGCAACAGGGAGCCATAGCCCTTCACGGCGTCACGCACATCCGACAACCGCTTGGGGATTTGCGCCAGGCTATCCGTGAAGGCATCCACGAAAAGGGAGGCAGCGTCCGGCGGCTTGGGCGGATGATAGGCCTTGCGTCTCGGCAACCGGCGCTCCTCCGGCGACGGGTCCATGATCACGTTCAAAAGCCCGATCCCCGCCACGCCATCCACGATGCAATGGTGCACCTTGCAGATCATGGCCGAGCGCCCGCCCGCCAGTCCATCGACTACGTACGTTTCCCAGAGCGGCTTGTTGCGGTCCAGCAACGGTGTAAAGATCCGGCCGGTCAACTCCCGTAACTGTTCGTCGCTGCCCGGCGCATCCAGTTTCACGTGGAAGATATGGCGGCGGATGTCGAAGTCCGGATCGTACTGCCACGTGGGATATCCGATATTCAGGAAAGGGAACATCACCTTCTCGCGGTAGCGGGGGATCAAATCCAGCTTGGACTCGATGGTGGCAACGAAGCGTTCGAACGGGATGACCCCTTCGAAGACGCACACACCGCCGATGTGCAGGGGCATCTCCTTGCACTCGAAATTGAGAAACGCCGCATCCAGCGCGCCGAAGCGGGCGGGGAGTTGGGGAAGGGCCATGGCAACTGCCTCCTGTCGGGGAACGAATATATTAAGACTACATTGTCCAGTAATTCACGGAGGGATGCAAGGGGTACCCGGATCTGGCCGGCGTGGCGCGGCGGATGCACCGCAATCGATCGGAGAGCCGCATGGCAGTCGATAGCGCCCAACAGTGGATGTGTCATAGGCTTCGCGCGGAGATCTTCGCCGCAAATCTCGGCGGACCGCACTGTCCGTTCGCGCACGGCCAGAAAGCTCCGTACGGCATCTGCCGGCGTCGCGAAGCGTCCCGTGGGGCGGCCCACTTCCGGCGAGATCCGGGAATCGTCCGCGCCGCGCGCCAGAATCGCGGCCTCCCGCTTCGGGTCTACGGCGGGCGCTTCGGATGGCTCAGCCTGGTGAATGCGCGTCGGCGGGAAATCCTCGGAAATCGCGACGCACTCCACGCATTCGACGATCGACCGTGGGCCGGGCGCCGGGCTGATGGCCGCCAGTCTTCCGGATCTGCGATGTGGGGCGGCCCGGTTAGGTTAGGGGGCGGAGCTTTCCAGCCAGTCCAGCCGGCTCCAAGGCAGGCTTCGCGCGCCGCGCGATGTAGCCCGCGTGGCGCACGCTCTCAGCGTGCCGTGTCGGCACTCTGCCGACACAGGCGAGCGAAGCTCGCCTCTCGCCTTAGGCGAGCGAAGCTCGCCTCGCACAGGCCTATGCCACCAAGCCGTGCAAGAAGCTAGGCAGAGCTTCGAGGCAGGCGGGCTGCGAGCCTGCCCCACCAAATGGCCAATCGGCGTCCGGCCGCTTGCGAGATCCTCCAGTATCCCGCTCCTGTCATGTGTCAGCATATATCTGCTCGGGGCGGGAAGGCCAGAGTGGATATGTCACAAAGGGGGAAGGCGCTCCGGCCCAGGGTTTTTCATCCACAATCCCTGGTATTTGGGCAGGTGCTCCACCACTCTGGCGACTTCAGATTATCACATCGGCGGCATTGGGAAAACCAGCGGCAAATCGGCGGCGTTGCATCCAGGCCGCCCTGGCGCGAATCCATTCATCATGACTTACTATGGACCAAAAGAACTGGCGGCCGCCTTCCGCACCGTTCGCCACAACACCATTCAGATTGCCGAGGAAATTCCAGAGGAACACTACGGCTACCGCGCCGCGCCCGAGTCGCGTTCCGTGGCCGAAACGCTGGCGCATATGGCGGTGACCACCCGCTTCCCGGAACAAGTGCACATCGTCGAGCATCGCAGCACCATGGAGGGCTTCGATTTTGTCAGCTTGCTGAGCAAGTTGGCCGCCGAGGAGAAGACGCCTCGATCCAAGAGCGAAATCCTTGACCTGCTGCGCAGCGAAGGCGAGAGATTCGCCCAGGCGCTGGAAGGACTGCCGGAAGATCGGCTCGGCGAATCCGTCAGCTTCCCGGCCGGCATGGTCCCGCCGACTAAGTCCCGTTTCGAGATGCTGCTCGGCCCCAAGGAGCACGAGATGCACCATCGCGCGCAACTCATGGTTTTGGAGCGCATGCTCGGCATCACGCCGCATCTTACACGCCAGATGCAGCAGCGCATGGCCGCGATGAAAGCCGCGCAGGCCGGCGGGTAACTGGTAAATTGGCACTCGAGCAATAAGGAGTGCGCGCGCCGAAATAACGGCGCGCGCCGTGCCGTCGGCATCGGCAGTCTTCGGCGCCGCCGCGCATCTTCCTGAAAAGTAGCCTGATAGCTTTGGCCGCCTAACTGCATTGACCAGCGCATGCTGCGCATTACCATTCAGGAATCGGCTCAGGCCAGCACGTTCAAGCTGGAAGGCAAGCTCACGGGCCCGTGGGTGCGGGAACTGGAACAAGCGTGGACCTCTGCCACGCCGGGCCACCTCCTGACTGTCGACCTGGCGGACGTTACGTTCATCGATTGCGCGGGCAAAGACCTGCTAGCCCGCATGCACGAAGGCGGCGCCACGCTGATCGCGCACAGCCCCATGAACCGGTCCATCGTCGACGAAATAGCGCGCGTCGGCAAGCACGTCTTGGTGGTCCTGCTTGTCGGATTGGCCGCCGCCGCCGGGCGCGCGCAAGACCCCGCTCAAAGCACTGTCGCGCTGCGCCTCACCCTGCGCGACGCCGTGCAGTTGGCCCTGAATCAGAATCCGCAGGTGCAGGTGGCCAATCTGAACGTCGCCCAAAGCCAGCAGGACCAAGCCTTGGCGCGCGCCGGTCTCCTGCCGCAAGCCAGTTTCCAAGCTTACGAACAAACCCGCCGATTCCCCGTGGCCACGCTGTTCGGCCAGCAGAGCATTCCGTTCCTGCCGTTGCCAGGCCACCTCGGTCCGTACCAGGTTGACCAGGCCGGGCCCAACTTTTCGGTTCCGATCTTCGATTTGACGCTATGGCGGCGGTGGCAAGCATCCAAAGAAGGAGTGGGCACGTCGCGCGCGCAAAACCAGGGGGTCCGCGAGCAGATCGCCATGCTGGTGGTCTCCCAATACCTCGGCAGCCTGCGCGCTTCGGCGGACGTAAAAGCCGCGCAATCCCGCGTCGACTTGGCGCAGGCCTTGTACGATCAGGCCGCCGACATGCAGAAGAACGGCGTGGGTACGGGTATCGACACGCTGCGCGCCAATGTGGAATTGCAGAACGAGCGGCAGCGGCTGATCGAATCGCAAACGCAGTTTCAGACGTCGCTCTACGGCTTGGCGCAGCTTCTGAACGTCGATCCCCGCCGGGACATCGCGCTAACCGACCAGGTCAGCTTCTTCGACACGCCCGCCATCGAGGTCGACCGGAGCCTGGAAGCCGCGTACACCAATCGCCCGGAGATGAAGGCGCTCTTGCACGTGCAGCGGCAGGTCGAGCTGGCGAAGCAGCAAGCTGGTGAAAGCCGCTACCCCACTCTGAGTTTCGACGGTTATTGGGCGGAGCAGGGATTGACACCTGCCACGGCCATCCCGGCGTACACCTTCGGTTTCAACCTGAATGTGCCGCTCTACACCGGCGGCCGCATCGGCGCCGAGCGCGCGAAGGCCGACTTGGAACTGCGCAAAGTCTCGCAGCAGGAACAGGAACAGCGCAACCAGATCGCGCTGCAGGTGAGAACGGCTATCGCGCAGATGGCCGCCGCGCGCAGCGAGGTGGACGTCGCCAACCAAGCCGTGAGCCTGGCCAATGAAGAAGTGACGCAGGCGCGCGATCGATTCCAGGCCGGTGTGGCCAACAACATTGAAGTTATCAGCGCGCAGGATGCGCTGGCCCGCGCCAACGATAACCAGATTGTGGCGCTCTATCGATATAACCAGGCGCGCGCGGACCTGGCTCGCGCCACGGGACAGATGGAAGCTGTCTATGCCAAGTAGCGTTTACGAGCCGCGCGCGTCAGTGTGTTTCCGAGCCGCGCGCGTCAGCTAGCGGTATGCAGGACCGAACGCGAAGTACGTATGAGAGGATAGTATGGAAATTCAGATGATTGAAGAGGGGAAACCGGTCAACGAGCAGCCCGCCG
>Ga0187887_10001642_pt1 | contig 18889 bp, 17 predicted proteins | sample June2016WEW_7_10_FD_132977 | JGI IMG/M metagenome (GOLD analysis project Ga0187887, IMG submission 132977) | Peatland microbial communities from SPRUCE experiment site at the Marcell Experimental Forest, Minnesota, USA - June2016WEW_7_10 | ecosystem: Environmental > Terrestrial > Soil >...
CATGAAGACCTCCTCCAAAATCGGCAAGGTCACCAGCATCAACCTCGTCGACGACACCACCGAGAGGATGGTCATCAGCCAGTCCGGCAGATTCATCCGCATCGACACCAAGTCCGTCCGCAGCGCCGGCCGCAGCACCTCCGGCGTCCGCCTCCTCAACCTCGACACCGACGACAAGGTAGCCAGCGCCACCGTAATCCCCCCCGAAGACCCCAAACTCAACGGCCACGACGGCACCCTCCTGCAATAGCCGCCGCTGTTCTGGCTGTTGCTTTTGCATTTCTTTCTGTCATTCCCTTTGGGAATCTGCTTCACGCTCTTGCCGTTGTCTTTCTGGCTGTCATCTCGCAGGGACCTGCTTCACGCTCTTGCTCTACCGGATTAGGTATGGGCTTTAGCCCATACAACTAAGCCACCAATAAATAACCAGGGCGCGGACTCAAGTCCGCGCCCTTTCTCTTCCCCTACCACCAAACTCGTCGCCCTTTTCCGTGCTCCCACTGATCTCGTCATCCTGGAGCGAAGCGAAGGACCCCTGTATTCGCATTTGCGGTTGCAGCTGCTTTTCTTTCTGTCATTCCCTTCGGGAATCTGCTTCCCGCTCTTGCCGTTGCATTTCTGGCTGTCATCCCGCAGGGATCTGCTTCTCGCCCTTGCCGTTGCCTTTCTTTCTGTCATTTCCTTCGGAAATCTGCTTGTCGCCCTGCCGTTGCCCCACCGGATTAGGTATGGGCATCGCGCCAACAACTAGCCACCAATAAATAACGAGGGCGCGGACCTAAGTCCGCGCCCTCGCGTTTGTGTATAGACCCCCGACCATTGCTTCAGTGATGCTGGCCTGCCACGCAAATATCAAAAGACACAGTAGAACGTCGCACGAGAGCCGGTGTAAGGATGATGGAGGTCGATAAGGACTCCTCAACGCCGTTTCCTGAAGGACTATAAGGGCAAGACCGAATTAGGTTGAGGTCCACGGCCGCGCAGATGGCAGACTTGTACTTCCAGAACGGAAAGAGGGATCACGTCATGAGTTCAGACACGAACAAGAAGGTCACCGAAGCTCTGGAGAACACAGGGCTGTTCTATTGGATTCTGAAAAGCATGAAACAGTTCAATGACCAAGAGGTCATCGGCGTAATCACCGGACAACTGAAGACGAGCGACGGGGAAAATTGCTTCCTTCTGACTTACTGGCGGACCGTCTACAACGTCAACTCGATGCTTGAACTTGCCGATGTTCGGCACTTTCAAACCATTGCTAACCTTGCACGCACGATGCTTGAGTTAGCGGCGGACGCTCATCTATTGAGCATCATTCCGGATTCAATCCCGAAGCTTCTGTACTTCAATCGGCTCGAAAGGTTGAGAGCCGCCAGAGGCATCTTGAAATACGAATCCGCCCACACGATCAGTATGCCTTTGAATACTTCCCCCTATAAGTCGTTCGTTGCTACCCAAGGGCAACAGATTGAACACGACGGAGCGATGCTTTGGCCGAACCTGAAGCTTCGAAGCCTAAGGCATTGGACGGGACTGAGTCTTGATGAACGAACCAAACTTGTAGGCCAGCCACTAGAGGAGATATACCAACTCTACAATCGAATGTTGAGTTGGTACGTCCACTCCGGAGGCTCCGGCGTCATGGGACTGCCCCCTGAGACATTTCCCGTTATCTGTTCTCTCGGATACCGAGTTGCTGCGCTCACCTTTGAGGAAGTCATTATGCAAGTCGCCAAAGAATTCAAACTAACCGTTGCCGATGATTCGATAGGAAAGAAGCTCGAATATGCAAAGGCCCTCCCGCTGACTGCTACGCCCGAACAGGAGCTTCAATTGGCAAAAGAACTGGGCCTCATGTAATGACAGGGTAGGGGTTGTTATGGCGCGATCTTTGCGTCACGAGTGAACTCCGCTCTGCCGCATGTTGAGCGCCGGGCGCCCCATTCATGACGCGCTCTTGCGGCATGGGTGGGATACCACTCTGCCGAAGGCCGGAGTGCAGCCGCAGGCGCAACGACCAAATTGCTTTCTTCCGCGCCACCACCCACGTACGCGCACGCCTACCGGCTCACCCGCCACACCGCCTGCTCCGTCGTCTGCATCAGCATCTGCCCTTCATCCTCATCGACCATCAGCAGGCCCCGTGCCCGCGGCGCAACGTAATACGTCTTGCCCGCCACGGCATCGAGACGCAACAGCGCCAGCCACTGCTCATCCGCTTCGCGATACGAGCTGTAATTCGTGCGTACGCACAAGTGCCGCACCCCGGGATCGACCACAAAACTCAGATGCATGCCATCCTTCAACGCCCCAACCCACTGTCCGTCCGCACCCATGCGCAGCGTGTTCGAGTCGGCGTAATCCGTCACCAGGTACACCAGCGCCTTGCCCGCCGGCGGCGCCTCCACCGCCGGATAGCCAGCGCCCTTGGGAACTTTCGCCGCCTTCACATCGAAGGTCACCCCACTCGCTCCACAAGCGGCCATCGCCGCCGGAGTGTTCTCCGGCAGAAGCGCTAACTGGTTCTTAGCCAGCAGCCTCTGCGCCGCCATCGTCCCACTTCCCAACATACCCATCGCAACAACCGCAACCACCCGCTCGATCCAACCGTTCATCGCGTGTGCCTCTCCGTTCAGGCATACCACTGGCCCAGAGACGCGCCAGCATTCCGAAAGGCCGCACAGTAACTGAATCTTCTTCCGCCGTGTATTCAATTCACACTTCCCTCATGCCAATGAAACACACCCACCCCTAGCATCTCCCACACCGGACAATCCGGTCACAGGAGATACCCCATGGCACACGAAGCCCACCGCACCGCCGCCCAGCATCACGAAGAAGCCGCCAAGGCCCACCACGCCGCAGCCGAGCACCACGAAGCCGGCAACCACGACGAAGCCCACGAGCACTCCACCAACGCCCACCGCCACTCCCAGGATGCCCACCAGCACTCCACCCACGCCCACGAAGCCTCCCAGGAAGTCACCCAGTAACCAGCCTGCGGGCCGTAGGAGTCGCCCGGCTCCTAGGGCCCGCACGGCATCAATCCCCCGCCCCGCATAGAACCCGGGTGCCCCATTTCTGGCGCGGTCTCTTGCGCAAGAAGTGGGCTCCACTCTGCCGAAGGCCGGAGTGCAGCCGCAGGCGTAACGACCAAATCGCCCTCTTCTATCGCGCCCCAACTCTCGACACGCAGGGCGACCCTGCTCGACGTCCGCGCCTTCTGCATCTAATCCCCAGAGCGCCCCTCCCATGACCCTTCGCACGTCTCGTCTCCTCACCCTATCCGCCGCGGCCCTCCTCACCGCCACCGTCGCCCCCCGCCCCCTGCGCGCCGAGCTCCCCCCCCCCCCCTGCGCCCTGCTCTCTCCCCTCCAGATCAAAACCGTCCTCAACGCTAAACCGGACACGCCCCTCCTCGACGGCAAACCCGGCACCCCCTCGGACGGCACCACAGACTGCACCTGGCACGACAGCAAGGGCGAAACCCGCGTCTACCTCTCCCTCCAGGACCCCGGCATCCAATACAAATCCCTCCGCGACTCCATGCTCTCCTCCGGCCGCCTCGTCCCCATCCCCGGCCTCGCCAACGACGCCTTCTACGTCTCCAGCGCCGGCAACTCCGCCGCCCTCTACGTCCTCAAAGGCAAGCACCTCCTGCTCATCACAGTCGACGGCGTCAACTTCACCAAGGTCCAGAACGAATCCGCCGAGCAAATCCTGGCCACCCAAATCCTCCCCAAACTCTAACCGCCGCCGTCCAGGCACCAGCTCCACATCCACCCAGAATTGAGGAACACGAATGTCCGAGCACCACGACGCACCCAAAGCCCACGAGCCCCACGCCGCCCACGAAGACCACACCGCAGGCCCCCACGACCCCCACGAGATCAACCCCAAGATCTCCTCCGACATGGCCTACTGGGCCCACCAGTTCGGCGTCACCACCCAGGTCCTCCACGAGGCCATCCGTGTGCACGGCACCAAGGTCGACAAAATCCGCGCCTCCCTCCACCCCCACTGATCGCCCCACCACTCCAAGCCTCGCCCGCCCTACGCGCAGTAGCCGACGTCCGCGCAGGACCGTGGGGACCATCGTGGAACGACTTGGGTCATATGACGCACCCCCTTCCGGCAGATTTCCGCAACCGTGCGCCCCGAAACTAGGCTAAGCGTGGCGCTAAGTAACCCGAAACAGGGCTAAGTCGACACCAAACGCACCCACGAAAACCGCGCCATTCATGCGATAATCGACGCCGACCCATCGCCAACCCCACAAAACCGCAACGTTTACCATAAAACCTCGTCTACTGAAACAGAGGTTCAGCATATGTCACGATTTACCAGCCTTCTCCTCGCCCTGACCCTGACAACGGTCACATCTGCCGCTCTCGCGCAGAATGATGATCAGCAAAGCGGTCAAATGAGCAGTCCTCCCATGCAATCCCAGTCAGCCCCCATCCAGCGCTCCACCGAGAACCAACCTGCGGGCCAACCAGGTAACCCCAATGATTACAACACTTCCCCGACGCAACTAACCGCCGGCCAGCTCCTGTCCGTCGGCCGCGGCTCGGCCAGCGCCATAGCCGCCCCCGGGGTCTTCGTGCGCATAGGCCGCGGCAGCGCCATCCGCGCAGTCACCTTAACCAATGAAAACACGGTACTTAGAGTCGAAAAGGGCGTAGCCAACATCAGCGTCCACAGCGCCATCAAGCACGCCCAGATCCTGATCATCCTCCCTGGCGGCGAGACAAATCTAATCAAAGACGGCTTCTACACCTTCAACGCCAACACCAACACCGTCCGTACTTTGAAGGGCGAAGCCTGGGGCTACCCCGGAACCAACACCCAGCAGAAACCTATCAAAATAAAGGAGAACCACGCCGTCATCTTCAACGGCCCGGACATCCGCTCCTTCGAATTCGACCCCTTTGAAGCTCGCGCTGACCTAATCCCATACGACCAGGGCATGGAGGGCCCAGGACCGAGCCCCGGATACTACGGGCCGTATGCCGGCTATCCTTACTACGATTACGGGTACCCCTACTACTGGGGCTACTACTATCCGTACTACTTCGGCTGGGGCTGGGGTTGGGGCGGCGGCTACTACGGCGGATACCGTGGCGGCTGGGGCGGCGGCTGGCACGGCGGGGGCGGAGGAGGCGGTTGGGGTGGCGGCGGCGGCCACGGTGGGGGCGGCGGCGGCCACCACTAACCTCATTCGTTGCAAGAGTTATGGGCGGCCGGAGATCTCCGGCCGCCCATATCATTTTGTGATCTGACGCAACATTCAGGCGAAATCGGGATTTAGCCGAGAGGAGGTCCTATATGCGTCCGTATACCGCGTTTCTTGCCCCTACCCACTTTCGATATCGTCTCGGGTTCTCCTGCCTTCGCGCAGAATTCCTACGGAACGACGAGCGACAACTAGACCCAGTCGCAGGCTGCTCCTATTCCAGCGCAATGCTCCACCCCCTAGTGTCGACGCGAGGGCAAGTTACGCAAATTCAGGACAATTACCGAACGCTGGCCAATATCCTGCTGATAACAATCAAGGCTACCCAGATCAAGGTACGGGCTATAGCAACAATGATCAATCCGCTCAGGCGTCCGGCCCCGGTTACGCTGCGCCACCCGCCGGCTACTATGCCGCAGTGCCCACTGTCACAGACGGTTACCCTCATCCCTACTACGCCTATGGATATCTCTACGGGTATTATGGGTATCCCTATGGCTTCGGCATAGGTCTTGGCTATTACGGTGGCGATGGATACCGTGGAAGCTATGGCGGCCTCCTGCGGAGGATATGCCTCTCGAGGCAGTAAGGGGGCTACGGTGGCGAACATGGCGGATGCGGAGATCATCGCTAGATCCGGGTGGTAGACGCGCGATCTGCAGCGACCCCGACGAGGGCCGTTGCTTACTCGAGGGATAACACCTTGGCGAGTTGAGCCGCTATGCCGGATACAATCAGCCATTATGCGAATCGGCTTCTTTGGCGGCAGCTTCGATCCACCCCACCTGGGGCATTTAGCGGTTGGACACGCCGCGGCCGAGGCTTTCTCGCTCGATCGAATCCTCTTCGCACCAACTGGCCGTCAACCACTCAAAACTAACGGGGCCTCCGCTACCTTTGTCGATCGCCTAACAATGGTTTCATTGCTCTGCGAGGCGCAGCCCCCGAGCCGTCGACTGCACTTTGAAGCTTCTTCTGTGGATGCGCCGCACGCCGATGGCTCGCCAAACTACACGGTCGACGCATTGTCAAAGCTGCGCAGCGACTGCTCTCCGGAAGACAGTCTCTACGTCCTTGTCGGTGCAGATGCATTTCTGGATCTGCGTCGCTGGAGGGCTCCGGACAGCTTGCTCCAGCTCGCCGAATGGATTGTTGTAAGCCGGCCCGGTGTCTCCCTGCAGCAGTTACAAAGCCTCAATCTAACGCCCGGGCAGCTATCTCAGGTTCACCTGCTTGAGGATGTGCATGAACCTGCGAACGCCACCCACATCCGCGAGCTTCTGAGGGTTGGTTCGGATTGCTCTGGCCTGCTTCCTGGGTCCATTCTGAACTACATCCATGCGCATCATCTCTATGGAACCTGAGGGGAGATGGTCCTTCGCTTCGGGTGTTCCTGCGCTACCATTGAGGTTGCACAAGGAGGCCCATGGCAAGCACCAAGAAAACACAGATTCAACAGCTTCTAGCTGTCGCGGCAGCGGCTTGCGAGGACAAGAAGGCCGAGGATATTCGCATTCTCGCGCTCGATCCATCCGAGAGCGGCCTGACAGACTACTTTCTCATCTGCACAGGTCTCAGTGACCGTCAGAATGTAGCGATCACCGATGAAATCGAGATTCGTCTCAAGCGCGACTTCGGCACCTATCCCAACTCGGTCGAAGGACGTCGCCAGGGCGAGTGGATCCTGATGGATTATGTCGATTTCATCGTTCATGTCTTCTCAGCGGAAAAGCGGGCATTTTACGGTCTAGAGCGTTTGCGCAAGTCCGCGACGGTGCTTAGCATCGATGATCTTAATGAGGCGATCAAGACCGCCATCGCGGCAGGCCGGACTAAGCACTCGGGCAAGACGCCCGTGACGGCGAAGAAGGCGCTTCCGAACAAGAAGGCAATATCGCCGGTGCCAAAGAAGGTTTCTGCAAAGAAGACCGTTGCCGCAAAGAAGGCTCCTGCGAAGGTGGCGCCGAAGAAGAAGGCGCTCCCGAAGCCTGCAAAGAAGGCTGCCAAAGCAAAGAAGGGCTAGTTCCTCGCATCAGGGTTTTGCAGCTTGCTACATTCAAATTAAATAGCGAAGGGCGGAGAGTCTCCTCTCCGCCCTTCGCTGGTTTAGAGCCAGTTTAGAACTTGATCATCAGCTGGAACTCCGTGCTGCGAGGACCGCCCTGATCGAACGTACCCGAGTTGCGCGTAACACGAAGGTTGTTCTGCTCCGCCTCGGAGTTCACGCCGTTCACGTAGCCTAGCGGACCTGCATCAGCCTCGTTCAAAAGAACTCCGCTTTGATTGCCGTAGTTGCTCATATTGAAAAGGTTGTACATGGCAACTCCAGGGTTGATGCTGACTCCACCCAAGAACTTCAATTTGATTGGATAGGTTGCGTTGAAGTCAAAGCTGCGGAACGCCGGGTTGTTGAGCGGGTTGTTCGCCGGCTGTGGAGAGATTGCCTGCTGGACACCACCAAGAGCCGTGAGTTGCGCCTGGGTCATGATACCCGCAGCGATCAGCGCCTGGCCTGCTGGCGTGGGCGTCCCTGCATACACGGAATTGTATTGGTTGATCAGGGCATTCAGACTCTTACCCTTGATGGAGTGCATGTAAGCGCCTGGGTTGGTTCCCGGGACCAGATCGCCGCCGAGTCCATCACCGTTCACGTCGGTGATGAAGATCTGGCCTGTGTTTCCGGACGTGTTGTCTAAGGTAAGCGTCGTTGGAGGAGCCGAGAAGAAGTGCCCAATCAGCCCAATCTGCAGACCATACTTGATACCAATGCTACCGCCGAAGCTGAGCTCATTAGTGTGATCGATATTGCTGCGACCCATGTACTCATTCGGATTGTCATTGTCGTACGGGCGAGCGCCACCGAAGAATTGGTCGGCAGTGTTGGTACCCGAGGTTGCCGTAACGATGCGCGACAACGTGTATGAGACCTGCAGATTGCTATCCACGATACCAGGCATGGGATGCGCCTTCTGTTCCTGCAAGACCATCTGCAAGGCATCGTAGCCGGAGCGGCCCTGGGGAAGGATGAATAGACCTTCACCAACATTCGGGTTAGTACCGGCGAAGGCAGCACCAGTAGCGGGTGTCAAGCCGTAATTGGACGCCGAGGTTCCTCCCAAATAGTTAGAGCCGCTGTCAAGACCTTGTGACGCAAAGCTTTGAATCGAGGCACCGTTGGCGATGGCGCAGTTGATCGAAGCAGCCGTGTAACCTTGCGGGCACATGGGGTAACCGGCATATTGGTTGGCCGGATTAGGAGCGAGAGTATTCGCAACGGCATTCTGTGCCGCTGCAGTATTCAGTGTGCGCGCGGCGCCGTCGTGGTTCACGTCAACCGAGATCGGAATCTTGATCGTCGCGTTGTGCACGTAATCCGCACTCAGGAGGAGGCCTGGCTTGATCTCATGCTGAACGCCACCGTTGAACTGGATGGAATACGGTGCCAGGTACGGACCGCCGTAAATGTTGTTCGCAAAGAGACCGCCGCCTGTTCCAATGTAGCTGCTATTCGGCGTCAGGGCATTCTTGACAACGGCTTGGTAGGCAGCCTTGATGTCATTCAGCTCCGGGGCAGCGTTTGCGATCGACTCGTTAAGGATGGTGGAAACCGGGGTACCATCCGGAGCTGCAGTGATAACAGGGACACCAGGAACCGAGATACTGGATGCGCCCTTGTTCGCAACGCCGAGGGCAAAGTAGGGACCGTCTGCCTGGATGGACGGGGTGCGAGCATTGCCCGAGTTGTTGAATACGTTGCTCTCGTAGTAGAGGCCGATGCCGCCACGAATGGAGGTTCTGTGGGTTCCCGGGCTGAAGACGAAGCCCAACTGGGGCCCGAAGTCCCCGTAAGGCTGATGGGTGCGGACTCCTAAGCCGGCCTGGTATTGGTCAAACAGCGGGGTATCGCCTGTGCAGCCGGCGAATTGTAGTGAAGGGGCCACCGAAGAGCACAGGGGCGTGGGTAAGTCCTGGTTGGCGCGATCTGTATCTACGCTCCAACGAACGCCCGCGGTAACCGTAAGGGACTGGGTTGCCTTCCAAGTGTCCCCGACATAGGCCGCAAAGCGCCAGCTGAACTGTCCGCCACCCGGCAGGTTGAATCCTGGGCGCTCGGAGAAGTAGCCATTACCGTTGCCGATGACATATTGAGGCGAGATATAGCCTTCGGTTGGATTGTCTGGGCAAGGGGCAGCAGTGGGCACATCGTCGCAATGAGGATCCAGATTGCCGGACACCGTGAGTTCCGTATACAACGACGGGCCATAGAAGTCCGCAAACCCACCACCGAGGATCCGGTTCATCTCGAACCCATACTTGATATTGTGATTGCTTATCGTGTAGCTGCCGTCATAGCGGAACTGCTTGTCCGATTGGAACGTTCCCTGCGGTGCAAGGAAGTTAGGACCGGCGTTCAAATCGCCCGCAAGCGTGATCTGGTTGTCTGGGCCCGTGGACGGGTTGTAGATAGAGCTGCCGAGTGCTGCCGTACCGTCAACCAACAGGTTGTGGAACTTCTCGTAACCGAAACGGAAGGAGTTGTTGAAATGGCCCGTAGCCACATCCACGCCGCCAACGATCGCAGGCACGTTGTCGCGGTTTTGATAGACCTGGTAGGGACCATAGCCGAAGGTGGCATCGTCCGAGTTCACGCTGTACGCGCCGCGCACGAACATATGGATGTTGTGGGGCGCGTTGTAGTCCAGGCGACCCATGCTGAAGGTGTCATGAAACGGCGCCGGGACGTAGGGATACTGAGCTAGGATATTGGCGAAGACCGGGTTTGCCCCGCTCGCTACATCTTGTTCCGTCTGCTGGATGCGCTCGCCGCCACCGAAGAAGAACAACTTGTCCTTGATGATGTACCCGCCCACATATCCACCGTATTGATTGCGCTGAAACGGCGCCGGTAGGCCCTGCACGTCCGCGAAGCCTGCGTTATTGTCCTGGAAGTTATAAAACGCATTGCCATGGAAGCTGTTCGTGCCCGAGCGCGTCGACATCAGCAACTGGCCCGTAGAAGTTACCGAACCCGAGATGTCCTGCGTGGAGCGATTCAACTGGACTTCGCCAACCGCGCCGCTGGGAATGTTGAAGATCGTGGTTCCGACCGTCTCATCCGTGACGTCCTGGCCATCGAGGAGGATACGCGTTGTACGGCCGCCGACACCACTGACCGACAGCGCCGAATAACCGGCCTTCGTCGGATCGAAAGTGATACCCGACTGGAGAATGACGCCGGGCTGAATCTGTGCGACGTCGAGAATGTTGCGGCCATTGACTGGCAGCGTATCAATCTGCTCCTGCGTCACAATGCCCGCAACACCGATCTGATCGGTATTGACCTGGAGAGCGCCTGCAGTGACCGTGACCGATTCACCCGCAGAACCGATAGTGAGTTTCTCGTCGCCGCTGGTCACCGTACCTGTGTGGACAATTTTGGTGTCCTGCTGGCCCTTGAAGGCAGGGGCACTGACTGCAATGGTGTAGGTACCGGGCACGAGTGGGCCGACGCTGTAATAGCCAGCGCTATCGGTCTTGATTGTATGTGTATATCCAGTAGCCGGTTCGCTGATGACAACGGTTGCTCCCGGAATGGATGCTCCAGTTGGATCGGTAATCGTTCCTTCGATGGCGCCACCGTTTGTCGAAACCGCCTGTCCCAGTGCGAGCGAGAAGGGCGTCATCAACATTGTGAGGAACACAAATATCTTCTTAAAGGTCACACATCTCTCCAGTGCCTCACCTTGAGCGGTTGAGAACACACACAACTTTTTTTCGGTAACGGTATTGCTCTCTGCAGGTTCCATGCCAAAAGTGCAGTGGTTATTAGAATGTGCCAGTTAGTGGTTTGCAGGGTGGCAGGGAGTAATCCTAAAGATGTTGATCGGAGTATATAAATATGAAATATGGGAGAAATGCTCTGAGGAAAATGGTGAATTCGCGATGAAAGTTTTGCTTTCCACTATCTCATCACGCCGCTCTGGCCTCTCGGGACCTGCTGCCGATCTCTTAGACCTGTATCTCGACCGATCTTCCAGATTCATCCCGTGCGCCCATCGCAATTTCGCTTCCGAGAAGGAACTATTGGCTTGTTCGTACGAACTCTCCGCGCGAACCCGTCCGGCGCTTTTGTTGACGGATAGCAAAGGACTGCAACTCACCTCCCGTGAGATCGCGAGTTTTCTCGGGTCTCTGCAGGACAGTGGGATGCAACAGTTGATCTTCGCAGTTGGGCCGGCAGACGGTTGGTCCCCGGTAGCCCTTTCCCGAGCGGACAAAACTATTGCTTTTGGCCGAATCACGTTGCCCCATGAGTTGGCTGCCGTGGTTGCCGCTGAGCAGCTTTATCGCGCTCTTACAATTCGAGCGGGGCATCCATACCATAGCGGGCATTAGGGATTTCCTATTCGACCTAGCTCGGCGGTCAGGTACTCTAGGCGGATGACATCGACACAGGATTCGGCGGAGGACTCTCGGCGGGGACTCATTCTTATTAATACTGGCGCTGGGAAGGGAAAAACGACTGCGGCGCTCGGAACGGCGTTTCGGGCGGCTGGAAATGGGATGCGCGTGCTGGTTTTGCAGTTCCTCAAGGGCTCCTGGCAGTACGGGGAGATGGAGTCTGCCGAGGCGCTAAATGGTTTAGATGGTTTTACTTACGTGATGCGTAAGTTGGGCCGCGGGTTCGTTAAAGTGGGCGGCGCGGAGGCTGATCCGGAGGACCTTCGGATGGTGGAGGAGGGGTGGCTGGAGGCGGAAACGGCGATACTTTCGGGGGATTGGGACCTGGTGGTGCTGGATGAGATCAACTATGTGATCGGGTACAAAATGCTTGATCCTGAACGAGTTGCGGACGTTTTGCGGCGGAAGCCGGATATGCTGCACGTGATTTTGACGGGTAGAAATGCGCATCCGCTGCTGGTGGAGCTGGCGGACACGGTTACGGAGATGCGTGAGGTAAAGCACGCATATCAAAGGGGTATTCTCGCGCAACGGGGAATTGAGTTCTAGAAAAAAAGTGCTGACTTAGCCCGGTTTGGGGACACAAATCGACTGCTTTAGCCCTGTTTCGCAACGCAAAATGGCGGGGACTGGGAAAAAGGAGGTGGGTCAAATGACGCACCCTGCCGGGGTACTCCGTCTGGGGGTACACGGAGGGTTGGGATTCGGCCCGAGAGGTCGAAATAGAAGAGGCGTCCCGAAGGACGCCTCTTCCTGCTAGGTGATCCGAGCTGCTTGCTTAGAAGTAGAACTTCGCAGCGAGTTGGGTTAGGCGAGCGTTGGAGGCAGTGGAGATCTGGCCAGCGCTCCCGTAGGACAACGTTCCCGGGGTGGTGAGCGATTCGCCGTTGGTGGTGCTGCTGACGTTGCTGCTCGGATTGAGGAAGTTGGTGTGGTTGAAGACGTTACTGTTTTGCATGCGGATCTGAATGCTCATCCCATGGCTTAGGATGAAGTTCTTGGCGATGACCAGGTCGGTGTTGTTGATGCCCGGGCCGTGGTACTTGTTGCGCGACTCATCGCCGAACTGGCCGAGCGGAGCCTGCGAGAAGCCGGATTGCTTGGCCACGAACCACTGGGTGCGGTTGAGGCCGGGAATGAAGGTGCGGGGGTTGGCGCGAACCAGCGGACCGCTTTGATTCGGTTCATCCGGGCAGGCATAGAAGCTCTCGCCGGGTGAGCACCAGAGGGAGTTCGCAGAACCGCCTGCGTAGGAGACGTCGAAGGGGAAGCCGGTAGCAAGGGTGGTAATAAAGCTGATCTGCCAACCGGAGAGTGCGAGGTTGATGGGAGAGTAGAGGCTGTGGCCGGTAATGGTGGGAACGGTGTAGATGGGAGCGATGACCAGGCGTTGACGAGCGTCGAACGTCGAGTTGCCGTAGTTGAGTTGCTTGTTGAATTGGTTGTAGCCCCGTCCCTGCCCGTATCCGGCGTTTTCATAGCTGGAGGCATTATCCAAGGAGTGCGCCAGGGTGTAGCTAATCTGGAAGCTCAGACCATGGGTAGGGCTCTTCTCGACGCTGGCCTGAAGGGAGTTGTAGTTGGAAGAACCATGCGAGCTGACAACGCCGATCGAGGTGTAGGCGGGAGCGCCGGTGTCGTAGACGGTGGCCGGGTACTGCATGTATTGGGGAAAGTAGTAGCTCTGGAAGACGCGGTAGCCCTGATTAGTTGGGTTGCCGCAAGCCACCGTATCGGCCAGGCAGGCATCGTGGCCAGCCTGGGTTTCATAGTTGCCTTCGTAGATGGTCTGGTTATGGCGACCGAGCGCGCCGATGTAGCTTACGCGTGCAATGATGTGCGACGGGAACTCACGCTCCACGGAGAGCTGGAAGTTGTCCGAGGCGGGCGAGCGGAAGGCCTTGTCGTAAGTATTCACATCGAGCGGCGGAAAATCGTCGACAAAATCAATCTTCTGGCCCTTGGTCGGGAAGGTATAGGGGAACTTATTGGGAATTGTCGCGCCGGTATCAATGTCCTGGAAGGGGTTTGCGAATCCGACACCCGCCGCACCGACGTCACCGGCGCCAGCAGAGCTGAGACCGAAGGGCGGGGTCTCGAGATTGTTGAGGGAGGTCTCTTCCTCAGTACGGTTGTAGTAGATGCCAAAGCCACCGCGGATGGAGAACTTGCGGGAGTTGCCACCAGAGAGCCAACCAAGGTCCGGGGTCCAGGCAAAACCGAGGCGGGGACCAAAGTCGGTGTAGCGGGTCCGAGACTGTGCGGAGTTGGTGCAACCTGGGTCACCGGGATAGACGATGCCGACAGGAGCCGTCGGGAACACGGTGGACTGCTCGCCAGGGATGAAGCAGGAGATAGCCTCACCGCCGTACTGGGTGTTGTGGAGGGGTGTATCGATCTGGTAGCCGAGACCGTAATTGATGGTCAGGGTGTCAGTGGCTCTCCAGGTATCCTGTGCGTAAAAGTAGTTGAGGAAGGCATAGGCCTGGATGGTGGCGCCTGTACCCTGGGCGTAGCCGCCTGGGTTGCCGAGCAGGAAGTCGAGGCCAGGGTCACCGGAACTGAACGTGTCGCCAGCGCTATAGCTGTAGGTACCGCTGTTGTTGGCTGAGAACGGGTTGGAGACGTTGAAGCGACGGCCGTCATAGCCGAACTTGAAGTTGTGATGACCCCAGACCTTGGAGAAGCTGTCGTCCAGTTGGTAGGTCTGGTCGATGCGCGGCTGAGGGCCATTGCTGCTAAAGCCGAGCGAGAAGTAGCCGGTATTGATAGTTGGCACGCTTTCCGCCGCCTTGTCCTGAGGGAAGATGTCGAAGCCGAGGGTGGCGGGATCGACCGTCGTTTCGGGCTCTACGATTGCGTCATTGAAGCGCGTGTAGTGAACCGCAAAGTCGTTGACCGCGGTATTGCTGAGGGTGCGAACGTAGTCGAACGTGAAACCGTTGTCGGTGTGGCCATCGAGTTCCCCGAAGCCGGGGACGGTGGCACCGGTGAACGGAGTCACCGAGGTTTCGGTTTGCTTCTCATAGATCCAGATGAAGTTCATCTGGTTCTTCGCGTTAGGAGAGAAGCTGATGTTGGTAATGTATTGGTTGGTGGTGGTGGCGGATATGTTGCTGAAGACGTAGCTGTTGGTTCCCTGGTTGGCGGCGGGCACGTACTTGGCAGTGAGCGCGGCAGCAATGGGATTGAAGGTTGTGGTGGGGAAGACGCCGTTGAGCACTGTTGCGCACTGGGACCAGGTATCGGCGTCCGGGGTGCAACCTTTTACGGCAGGGAGGCTTGTCAAGGTGCCGGGGATGACGTTGTCGGAGAAGGTATAGCCGAGGGGACTGCCAGCCGGGTTGAGGTCGAGAGCGAAGTTACCGGCCACCTGCGCGGGGGAGAAGACCGTGGCGGTCGCAGGACTGTTGGTATCGGGTACGCGCTGGTGGGTTCCCTGGTAGGCGAACATGAAGAAAAGCTTATCCTTGATGATGGGACCCCCGACATAGCCACCGAAGATGTTCTGGTGGTACGGGGTGACGCTCTTGTGCTGGGCCGTGGTGGGCGTTGCCGCGACGTTCTGGAAGTAGTTCCCGGTATTGAGGAAGGTGTCGCGGTAGAACTCGAACGCGTCACCGTGGAAGCGATTGGTGCCGGTCTTGAGGGTGGCGTTGACGATGCCGCCGGAGTTACGGTCGTACTCGGCGTTGAGGGGCCCGGTTACGAGGTTGAACTGGCCGATCGCATCGAGATTGGGATTGATGCCGACGGTGTTGAGAGGAAGGTCATTAATGTCGGCGCCGTTGAGGAGGAAGCTGGACTGCTGGGTCTCGGCGCCGTCGGCGGAGTAACCACCGAAACGGTCGCTGGAGGCCTGAACGCCAGGCTCGATGAGCTCGAACTGAGAGTAGCCGCGGCTGATGTTGGGAAGCTCGGACATCTCCGTGGAGTTAACGATGTTGTTGATCTGCATGTCCGTGGTGTTGACCTGGATGGAGTCCGCAGTAACGGAGACAACCTGGGAGGTATCGCCAACACTGAGGGTTACGGGTTCAACGTACTCCTGATCGATGTCGATCTTGATGCCCGTGGCGGTGAAGGTCTTGAAACCAGCGGCCTCGGCTGAGATCGAGTAGTTACCGATAGGAAGCTGAGGGAAGAAGTACCCGCCATCCTTGAGAGATTTGGTGACGAATTTGACGCCGGTCTGCAAATTCGTTGCGGTGACGGTGGCCCCGGGGATGACTGCATTTGTCGCATCGGTGACGGTGCCCTTGATGCGGCCGTTGGTGTCGGCGGCGCGGGCAGTATTGAGTGCCAGACCAAGGATCGCAACGCAAAAGAGAGCCTTAACGGTTCTCTGGAAGCATGACCAAGTCATAGTTCGTTCTCCAGGCAAAATTGGTAAAAAGGTAGTTGAGACTTTATCAGCACGTAATGGGCCATACTGAAATACCGCGTAAACTACTGATTGTGCTGGGTATTGGCGCGCATGGAGATTGGATCGGCGCCCTCGATCTACTGTTTTTGGTAGAGCCCTTACACAATGATGAATTCGCGCCATGATTTTTCTGGCGAGCGGGGCTGCGGACGTTTGTTTTGTGAAGGTTTCCCGACCCGTTGTCGGCGCAGTCCAAAAATGGCGCCGTTAGGATGGAGGTTGGTGTCGGGTTATCCGGCAGAGCGGGCTGAGGCGGTATCCTTTCCGTGGTGTCCCTGGGCATGACAGACGAATCCTCCACGACCGATACGATTGTTGCGATCTCCACGCCTCCGGGGCGGGGCGGGATTGGGATTGTGCGGCTGTCGGGGCCGGGGGCGCTGGAGATTGCAGGGCGGCTGGTGACGCTGGAGCGGCCGCTGGAGCATGCCAGGGCGCGGCGGGTGAGGGTGGTGGATATAGAGGAGAAGGGGAAGACTATCGATGAGGCGGTGGTGACGGCGTTTCTCGGGCCGCGGTCGTATACCGGGGAGACGGTGGTGGAGATTGCGGCGCATGGGTCGCCGGTGGTGCTGGAGGCGCTGGTGCGGGGGGCGCTGGCGGAGGGTGCTCGGATGGGGCTGGCGGTAAGGCTGGCAAGGCCGGGGGAGTTTACGCAGCGGGCGTTTCTGGCGGGGCGGATTGATCTGACGCAGGCGGAGGCGGTGGGGGATTTGATTGCCGCGCAGACCCTGGAGCAGGTGCGGGTGGCGGCGCAGCAGATGGGTGGGGCGATGGCGCGGAGGGTGACTCCGGCGAAGGGAGAGTTGCTGCACCTGATTGCGCTGCTGGAGGCAGGGATGGATTTTGCGTCGGGGGAGCTGGACGACGTGGAGATTGTGCCGCCGGCGGTGATTGCCGGGCGATTGGGAGCGTCGAGCGGCCGCTGGCCGAGCTGGCGGCGAGCTTTCGGCGGGGGCAGCTGCTGCGCAATGGGGCGGCGATTGCGCTTGTTGGGCCGCCGAATGCCGGGAAGAGCTCTCTATTTAATAGGCTGCTGGAAAGGGAGCGGGCGATTGTGACGCCGCTGCCCGGGACGACGCGGGATACCGTGGAGGAGTCGCTGGCGCTGGGCGGGATTCCGCTGCGGCTGATCGATACGGCGGGGCTGCGCGGTGGTTTGGATGAGGCTGAGATTGATGCGGCGGAGATGCAGGGGATTGCGCGGTCGCATGAGGCGCTGGCGGATGCGGACCTGGTGTTGCTGATCCACGACGCGACGCTGGCTGCGACGGTCGGGGAATTGAGGCTGGAGGCTTCTTTGGCGGGGCGGCCGCAAATTGTTGTCTATAACAAGGTGGACTTGCTGGTTGGTGTGGAGGAGCGGGTGGATGGGACGGAGCTGGGCGGGGGAATGGCTGTTCGGACGAGCGCGCTGACCGGCGTGGGATTGGAGGCGTTGCGTGAGGCGATTCTGGCGCAGCTGGGGGCAGCGGGATCGCTGGCGGAGAGTGGGGCGCTGAACAACCTTCGGCAGCAGGAGGCGGTGAATTCGACGCTGGAGGCGCTGGCGGCGGCGGCCGCTGCGAATGAATCGGGGCTGCCACACGAGCTAATCCTGATGGACCTGCACGGCGCGTTGCAGGCACTCGACTCGCTGACCGGGGTAACGACGCCGGATGACATTCTGGCGCGCATCTTTGCGACCTTCTGCATCGGCAAATGAATTGTAAGCGCCTTGTAATCAATAACTTGTGATTCTTTTAAAGGGCTTTACCTGCAGCCCTGAGAACGGCTGTCCAGACGGGCTATGAGCCGAATCGTGTTCAGATGAACGGCTAATTGTTGCATCGTGAATTGGCACGCTTTGTAGAGCGTAATGAGGCGGTAACGATTCCACTCCCGACCCGGCTGCATTTGTTATTGACGGCCTGGTCTCCGTTGCCGATAGGGTCCAGGGCTACCGTCGATTCGATTCAGGTTGCAACGGTAGCTTTCGTAGCGCCAGTTGAAATCCCGCCATCCACTAGCAGCGTCTGGCCGGTAATGTAGGCGCTGGCTTGGGAGGCGAGAAACACGATCGCGCCGTTCAAATCCTTTGGCTCCCCGGGTCGCTTCAATGGAATGCGGTCTTTCAGATACTCAACCCACGCCTCGTTCTCATACAGGGTCGCATTCTGAGCTGTCTTGAACCAGCCGGGGGCAAGACAGTTTACGGTGATGCCGTTCACTCCCCATTCGTCCGCCAAGCTCATCGTCAGCTGCTTGATGCCTCCGCGGCTGGCGCAATACGGACCGATGCCGGCATAGCCGAAGACGCTCGTCACGGAACCAATATTGATAATTCTTCCGTATCCTCGCTCGATCATGTGCGGTGCGAGGGATTGCGCAACGAAAAAGGAGCCGCGGAGGTTCGTGTCCAGCACGAGATTCCAGTCGCTCCAAGAAACGTCTACCGCGGGTTTGCGAACATTGCAGCCTGCATTATTGACGAGGATGTCGACCGTTCCGAAATGCTCGATGGCGCGAGGAGCTATGGAGCGGATGCTGGATTCATCGCGTACGTCGAGTTCCAGCGCGAGGACGCGTCGCCCTAGCTTTTCGATTTCATTTTTGAATTGCCTGAGGTCGTCTGCCTTGCGACTCGTGATTACTAGATCGGCACCGGCGTTTGCGAGTGCACGCCCTAAATACTGGCCCAGACCGCGACTCGCACCGGTGACGACCGCTACACGCCCGGAAAGGTCAAACTGGTTCTCCCTGTTCATGCGAAAGGGCTCCTTTGC
>Ga0187887_10001644_pt1 | contig 18884 bp, 21 predicted proteins | sample June2016WEW_7_10_FD_132977 | JGI IMG/M metagenome (GOLD analysis project Ga0187887, IMG submission 132977) | Peatland microbial communities from SPRUCE experiment site at the Marcell Experimental Forest, Minnesota, USA - June2016WEW_7_10 | ecosystem: Environmental > Terrestrial > Soil >...
GTGTCGAGGCTGAGGCCGGTGACGCGGCGGTTACCAGCTTCGAGTTGCACCAACATCTCCGGTAATTTCGTATAGCTGGCTGAACCGGCCACCAGAGACACGTGCGGGGCCCGCTCGAAGATCGCCTCCCCTTCCTGTTGCGCCACGCAGCCCAGAACCCCGAAGACTTTGCCCTTCCCGTGGTCTCGTTTGAACTGCTGCAGGCGATGGAAGACCTTCTGCTCGGCTTTGTCGCGGATGCTGCATGTGTTGTAGAGGACCAGTTCGGCATCCTCAGGCGTGTCGACCTGGCTGTAGCCTTGCTGCAGCAGCGTTCCAATAACCTTTTCGGAGTCGTGCACGTTCATCTGGCAGCCGAAGGTTTCGATGTAGAACGTCTTCATGGGCGGGACCGCAGCTATCTATCAGAATAGCGTGCCTCGGGCTGCGCTGTGACACCCACGAAAGTGTCACAACCGCTGCGCTGCGCACCCACCATTGGCTCTATTCTGTACCTGCGATGAAATACACCAATCTCACAACCGCCTTCGCCGCGACCTTCGCGGTCCTGACAATTTCAGCGATCCCGCTTTTTGCCGCCGACTCGATCGAAACCAAATGGAACCAGATATGCCGCGCGGCCGATGGGCGCGAACTTATCGTCACCACCGCGAACGGTGACACAGTTGAGGGCTATTGCATCTCAGTGGATGTCGACGGCGTCGGCGTGCGGACGAAGACTGGCCAGGTAACCCACATCGCGCGAACCACGCTCGCGCGCCTGCAGGTGCGCCGTTCGAAAGGACACAATCTCAGCTCGCTCGGCAAAGGCGTGCATGGCGGCCTGAAGTACGGCTTCGACTCGCTCCTTTCACCGGAGGCATTACTGGGAGCGGTGGCCATTCCCGCAACATTAGCGTGGGGCGCCGTTTCAACGCCGTTCTGCATCCTGGGCGATCTGCGAGACAAACTGACCGGCACGCAGGAGATCAAGGTGATCTAATTGGGTTCGCCGCTCCGCCCAGGCTACCGGTTTTTCAGAAGCGCCAGCAGCATCAACATTACTGCGCCCACGCCGAAGAGCATCATGGTGCGTGGTTCAGGCACGGGCGAAGGCTCGTATTCCTGGAACATCGCGAAACGGCTCTCGCTGGTGCCTGCGGCGGGGCCACTGTCGAGCGAATTCTGCGTGAAGAATGCGGCGTTATCGAAAGACTCAACGAAGTAAAGCCCGAAGATTGGCGTCGGGCTGAAGCTGGTAACCGTTCCCTTGGGGCTGCCGGCCGCGAAGACCGGGCCTTTCACTGAGGGATCAAGCGGATCATACCAGTCAAGGCTCTCATAAGGGGCGTACTCCGCAATGCGGGCGAGTTGAACGGCACTCAATAAGCCTCCGGAGAACGTGAAGTAGAAGTCGTTGTCCGGCGCGTTACCGATCGAGAGGTACTCATTCACAGCGGGCGTTGACAAAGGAAGAGAGCAATTATTCGTCGACGATAGTGTTTCCAGGCAATAGCCGACGTTCTTCGGAGAGCCGGGCGTGTCATCGAGGGACGGATCATCCCAGAACGGCTCGCCGGAAGGGTTCGTGACTGTGTACTGTAAAGTCACTCCGGAGAGTGAGTTCCACGTACCGCCATCGAGCGATACTATCTGAAGCCCCGCGCCGGACAAGCTGAACATCAGGTCGTTGTAATCGCCGGTACCCTCCGTCGATGTGTTGGGCTCAAGGTCCTCTACTCCGCCGACGATGGTGCTGGCGAATGCCGAGCAGGCGCACAACGCCCCCGCCGCAACGAGCACGATCAATCGATGGCCGGTCACGCGTCTCCCTCAGGCCTGGTGTGAACGAACCTGCCTCAGGCTCTGCTTCAGACTGCGGTACCGTCACGCGTGCGTCGAGCGTCCGACTGGAGCAGGAGTAACGGGACTAGCTACCCGAAAGAGCCAGAAGAAGGACTAGTACCCGTTGTTTTGGCGACCGATTAGGAATAGAATGATCGAAACTCTCCCTGTTGGAGGCGCATATGCAGAAAATCAACATCGGCCGCACGATCCTCGCTGGCATCGTGGCGGCGGTGCTTCTTGACCTTTTTGAATTCCTCAGCAACGGCATCCTGCTCGGTCCTCAGTGGGCCGATTCGCTGAAGGCCCTCGGCGTCCCGCCCCTCGGGCCAAAAGGCATCGTAGCGTTCAACCTCTGGAGCGTGGTGGTCGCGTTTATCACCATCTGGCTGTACGTGGCGATTCGTCCGCGGTTCGGCCCGGGTCCGAAAACGGCGTTGATCGCGGCGGCCGTTATCTGGCTGCTGGGCTGGCCGCTGGGGATGGTTGCGGCGCTCGCCATGCATGAGGTCCCGCGGGACCTGGCGCTCTATTCGTCGCTGCTGGGCATTCCGGAAATGGCCATCGCGATCCTGGTGGGAGCCTCGCTATACAAGGAGGAGCCCACGACGGCTGGCCGCGCGGCAACGGCAGCGTCGTAGAGGTTCAACCGCGCAGATCGGCGAAGGCTGCTTCGATTTCCTTGCGCGCCTGTGGGCACGATGGTGTCAACGGCAGGCGTGGCGGACCGCCGTAGTAACCTTCAAGGTCCATCGCGTATTTCAGGCCGGGGATGCCGTATTTGTTGGTGACCAGCGTGGCTGGGCGGGCAATGCGGCGTTGCCAGTCGAGCGCGGCGTCGTGCTCACGCGTGCGGTGCGCCTCGTAGATCGAAATGCAGGCGTAGGGAGCGGCATTGGCGAAGGCCAGAATACCGCCGGAGGCGCCCGCCTGTAGATTCGAAGCCAGCGTAGGCGCGGATCCCACCAGCACGTTAAAGCCAGGCTTTACCTCAGCCAGCATTTGGACCACCTTGGCGAGGTTTCCGCTGCTCTCTTTGATGCCGATGATGTTGGGATGATTCGACAGCTCGGCGACGGCTTCGGCAGCTATGTCGACGCCGGAGTTCTGCGGGAAGTTGTAGATGACTATGGGAATCTTCGCCTGATCGGCGACGCTGGAGAAATACAGCTTCTGGGCCGGAGCGGTCCCAACCTGCCCCTTGTAGTAATGCGGAGTTAGAACGAGCGCAGCCTTGTACCCGATCTCCGCCGCGCGATTTGTAAGTGCGACGGTCTCGCGGACGCTCTCCATGCCGGTGCCGGCGATCAGGATCTTCTCGGGTGCCGCGTACTCAGCCACCCATTCCCAGAGTTGGAGCTTCTCATCGGTGGTTAGTAACTTGCTTTCGCCAGTAGAACCGATCACGACATAGCCTGCCACTCCGATAAGGTTCAGCTTCGAGACGTTGTGCTCAACCTTGATTTTCCAGATATCGCCGTTGTGATCGAACGGAGTGGTAAGTGGCGGGAAGATGCCTTGCAGTTTCATAGTTGTGAGGTGGGCAGGGCTGGACCCCTGCCCACAATAACCGCGACTTATTTCGCGACGAACGTGATGACGAACGTATACAGGGCCAGCGATTCAATCAGCGCCAGACCAAGGAACAGGGCCAGGCGGATAGCGCCTTGTGCGCCGGGATTGCGAGCGAACGCCTCAGCGCAGGAAGCGCCAAGCTTGCCTTGTCCCAGACCGCAAAGGCCGGAAGCAATGCCCATGGCGATATACGCGGCCGGCAAGCGAAGATCTGTGCCGCCACCGCCGCCTGCGGGCGTCTGAGCGAAAATCGGGCTGGCCATCGCCACGAAGCCAAGACCCAGAAAAGTTAGTTTGCGTTTCATTCGTGTGTTGCTCCTTTGATGAATCTGTTCCGAGGAGGTGGTTCCCTTTCCGCCCTGGGGGACGGCGGGCTCACGCCCGGAACGAAAGATGCCTAGTGTTCGTGAGCAACTGCCATGCTCACGTAAATGATGGTCAGCAGCATGAAGATATAAGCCTGTAACATCGCGACAAATACGTGCAGCCCCATGAAGATTGTGGGCGCGATGAAGTAAGTCAGAGTCAGGAACGTGAAAGTAACTTTCTCGCCCGCGAACATATTGGCGAAAAGACGGACAGTAAGGGAAAGCGGGCGCGCCAGGTGGCTGATGATCTCAATCGGGATCATCAGGAAGAAGAGCCACCACACCGGACCAACAAATTGCTTCAGATAGCCGAGCAGACCCAGCGCTCGCAGCCCGGCCCAGTTGTAATAGAGAAATGCGCAAACGGCCAGCCCCAGCGGCACCATGGGGAACATCGTCGGCGATTCGAACCCGGGAATGATGCCGATCAGGTTCATGAACAGGATGAAGATAAAAAGCGTGCCGAAGAAAGCCGCATAGCGATCTGCGCCGTGCTCAATGGTGTCGTGCGCCTGGCCACGTACAAACTCGTAGATGAGCTCGAAAAGGTGCTGCAGCTTTCCTGGATTGTCGATCGACAGGCTCATGCGCAGCAGAGCGAAAAGCACAACGATGATGGCCGCCACCAACACTTCCATCGAAAGCCAGTTGGTCCACGGATGGCCGGCTTCGTGGGGGATTCTCAGGAGGTCAAAAAGAGCGTTGACCGGCCCCGGCACGAGCCGGTTGAGGAGCGCAGTCAGCCAGAGTTGATGTTCCATACAAGCTCAAAAAGGATTGCAAGGATAACAGCCGCGGCGGATACAAGCAGGCCAAGGAAAACGGCCATCGCAGCGACCTTTAAGTAGACGATTATAACAAAGGCGGCCGCGACGACGAGCATAAGCTGCATCACCCAGCCGAGAATGGAACGCCGGCCCGCCGGGCCACCGATTGCGTCGGCAATCTTTTTCCATCGCCACAGGCTCGCACCCGAGAGCACCGCGCCCAGCAGGAACGCGGCTCCAAACGAGATGCCCCTGAGAATGATGGCGACGGCTGTTCCGGCCAACCCGACGATCAGAACCAACCATGCAACGCGCCGCAATACGCGCCGGTAAACATCCATGTCACTTACTGGCGGCATTCATTTCACGGAACAGCTCAACGAAGCCCGCGGCAATGCCAAACAGGAGAAAAACCAGGGTGAGATACCCGGTGTGGAAGGCTTTGTCGAGATAGTGCCCGATGATGTAGCCGACCAGCGCGCAGCACGGAAGGAGAAACGCCAGGCCCATCAAACGGCCGAACTGCCGCATCGGATTTTGATTGTCAGGCATGGCTGGCGGCGCGTTTGCGGCTGAGCAGGTCGCGCCAGCGTTCGGCTGTCTCCTTCACCAGAATACCCATCTTCGGATGCGATGGTTCAAGATCTGGCGTCACGCCGTGGTCTTCGAGAGCTTCGGTGGTCGTGGGTCCAATGGAAGCGACAAGCGTTTCGTTCAGGCGTCGGCGAAGGGAAGTCTCACCGCCTTCTTCAGCCGCGATCTGAAACAGATGGACAACCTGCACGGAGGTGGTGAACAAAACCACGATCTGCTGTCCGTTGCCGATGCGCCGAATGGCCTCGCGCATAGGGCTGGTGTCCTCGGGAAGATCCCACTGATAGACACGCACGGTGGTTACCTCCGCGCCCCGGGAACGAAGACCGTTGAGCAAATCGGCGTTCGTTTTGCCATACTCCTGCACGGCAATGCGGCGTTCGGCACGGCCATCGATCGCTTTGAGAAGCTCGCGCCAGGTATTCGGCTCAGGCACCGATACGGCAACAGGCACGTTCATCTCACGCAACGCCGCCGCCGGCTTGGGGCCGCGAGCCACCACGGTCAGCATTCGAAGGGCGTCGGAGAAGGTCTCATCGGCCCATCGCGTGGCCAGCGTTTGCCGCAGCAGCCGCGTGCCCACCCCGGTGAGGAAGATCATCATGTCGAAATCGCCGCGGAGGAGACGGCCGCCGAATGCAAACGCCTCGTCGTTTTGATCGAGCGCGACTTCGCGAACCGCCGGAGCAAGGAACGGCACGCCACCGTTGCGGCGAATGAGTTCGCCGATCTCGTTCGCCCGCCGGCTCTCAAACGAAATGACGTTCAGGCCATCGAATGCCATCGGCTAAGAATAGCGCAGATCGGATAGTAATAAGCGAAAAAAGCGCCGGAGTTAAAGGACCAGGATTGGGTGATACAGGTGTGGCAGCCGTGCTTCGCCGATAGCGATCAACTCGCCTTCTTTGGATAGAGCCTTCACGTACCTCGCGTCGAGTCCAATGCGGAAGGGCGATACGCGAAAATCCCTGCCCTGCCGGATTTGCCCGGCGGTGACGCCGTCCACCAGTTCGCCCGGAAACTGCGGCAATAGCGCCGGACCGGCGATCAGCGCTTCGTTCAACCGGTCTTGCGCGGCCAGGTCGCGCAACTGATCCAAAGTATGCGCGCCTTCGATGGTGAATTCTCCGGAAGCGGTACGCCGGAGCGTGTCGAGATATGCTCCGCATCCCAGTGCGCGGCCGAGTTCATGAGCGATGCTGCGCACATAGGTGCCCGCCGAACAGCAGATGAGCAATCGCGCGCGCGGCGGGTCGAACACAGCCAGATCGAGAGCATTCACGGTAACCTCGACCGGCTTCAGATCCACTTCGATATGCTTACGAGCCAGCTTGTACGCCGGCACCCCGCCTATCTTCTTCGCCGAGACCGGCGGCGGAGTGAGCAGAAACGTCCCGCGAAAGGCGTCCAGCGCGCGATCGAGTTCCTCGCGGGTGAACGACGGCTGAAGCGATTCGGAGGTGGGTTCGCCGTCGCGGTCGTATGAATCGGTGCTGTTCCCGAACGTGATCCACGCGTCGTACCGCTTGCTGTTCGCGGTGAAGAACTGTGCCAGGCGAGTGGCGCGGCCGATCACCAGGGGAAGGACCCCGGTCGCCAGCGGATCCAGCGTGCCCAAATGGCCCACGCGCCGAGTGCCCGCGATCCGCCGCACCCGATTCACGACATCGTGGGAGGTGCATCCCGCGGCCTTGTCGACAACGATGACTCCGTCCAATTCCACGCTCTCAGGGTAACAGCCGGTTAGAATGGGAGCGTGTTTCCCGCCGTGGGGGCGTAGCTCAGGTGGATAGAGCACCGGCCTTCTAAGCCGGTTGTCGCTGGTTCGAGTCCAGCCGCCCCTACCATAACATCTATAATGTTTTTAGTATTCTATAGAAACAAATCGAAAAAAGGGGCCAATAGGGGGCCGAACATCTGTTAGAATCCAGACATGTTGCGCCTCGTCCGGAAGCATGTTGCGGCTTGCACCAAGACCTCTGAGAAGGACTGGCAGTGCAGGCCGAAGAACGGCGAGGGAAAGATTGCGTGTCCGGTCTATATCGTGAGCACCGGAGGACCATCCGGATTTCCTCCGACCCAGTAGTGGAGACGGACCGCGTTTACCGTTGTCGTTGCGTTCCGAAATCCCGCCACCTCTTTAGGCCTGGATGTTTCTTGGCTGCTCATCTTAAACTGCTCCTTACATCGTCGGTAATGTCGTTCATCGCAATCTCCCCGCGATGCCCGCTGTTGAGCGGCTAATCAAATTGTCTGCATCGTCAGGGTCACCGACGAATTGTTTCCAGAGGAAGCTGCCTATATCGTCAAGGGCTTCCTTGGCAGCGTGAAGAAGAGCGATGTTGGATGGGAAGGCGTGGGTCATGCCCTGCCACGTATGGATCTGGACGGTCCCGCCCTGGCTTTCGAAGCGCTCGCCGTAACGAAGCGAGTCGTCGAGGAGAACCTCGTCTTCACCCACGTGCATTCGAACCGGCGGCATTCCAGCCAGAACACCATACAAAGGCGACGCAAGCGGGTCGCGCGGGTCGTGCCCGCCGAGGTAGAGTCGCGCCGTGGAAGCGAGCGACTCCTTGGTCAACAGCGGGTCCGCCTCGGCGCGCGTTTCCATACTCGCGCCGGAAAGCGCCAAGTCGGTCCAGGGCGACATCACGGCCGCACCGGCAGGACGCAACGCGGAGCCGTCCCGCGCCTTGGTCACCAACAACGACAGCAGCACAAGGGCAAGGCCGCCTCCTGCAGAGTCGCCCGCCAGCGCGATTTTCCCAAAGCCTTTCTCGACCAGTCCCCTATAACAGGCCTGCGCATCATCCACTGCCGCCGGAAACGGATGCTCGGGAGCTAAACCGTATTCCGGCACGAACGCTACCGCCTTCGCCCGAGCCGCGACCTGTCCGACAAAATGTTGATATGCGCGCGCGGAGCCGACGACGTACGCACCACCATGGAAATAGAGAAGGGCCGCACCTGCAACAGCGTCCTCCGGCCGGCACCACCAACCAGCCACGCCACCCACATCTCCTTCCACGTATGTCACACCCTCAGCCGCCGGCGTCTTTTCCATCAGCTCATCGAACTGCTCGCGGGACGAGGGCCCGGTTAAGCTTCCCTTCATGGAACCAACCATCAAGCGCATCGCTGCGATAGCGACGCGATCCAGGAGATTTATTGGGTGGTGAATGGCTGTACCCGCGCGGATATTCGAGTTTTCTGTGATCATTTGTGTCCGCCGGCGTTCAGCTCTACGAAGAAGGTGTGCAGCGTTCGCGGCTCACGGCCGAGGATGGCCCGCAGGGCAACAGCACTCCCCATAAGACCGCGTTTGTCGTACCAATCGAACATCTTCTCCAGCGCGGGAGCGCCGGGCCCGGCGCCTGCGGCGGCCATCTTTGGATCAATTCTTTCCGCCTTTATCGGTCGGCCAAGCACCTCGCCAATGATCGCAGCGACATCCTTACCGTTGAGCCAGCCCTCGGCGCATAGGTCGAAGGTGCCGTACAGCAGGCGGTCTTCCGTCAGCGCAATGGCCGCGGCTTCGGCGACGTCACGGTAATCGACGCGGGAGAAGCGGGTATCCACCGACCAGGGTTCCGCCAGGACTCCGGTTTCTACAATCTTTGGCCAGGTTGCCGTGAAGTTCTGGAAAAAGACGGTTGGATGCAGGAAGGTGTACTCCTTGCCTGAGGCGAGGAGGGATTCTTCGACCGGCGCTTTTTGAGCATGGTTTCCGAGTGCGTTTAGAACGGGATGGATGACCGACGAGAAGACAAAACGGCGCACACCGGCCCGCTTCGCCGAATCGACCATGCTTTTACCGATCTCAGCCTCATCGGGCAAAAAAGCCGCGCCGACAGCGAGGATTGTCGAGGTCGAACCTATCATGATTTCTCTCTTTCCAGATCGATGGGTATCCCCTTTGCGGCGTGAACTGATTAGAACTTAGGAGCTACGCCTCTCTGAGTAGTACGGTGCGGTACTTGGGTGCGAGCGCTTTCACTTTCTCAATGAATATGGCTTGCTCTTTCTCGCCTAGCTTCGGCGGAGGCGTCGTACGCGTGGCGACCGGTACCCCAACCTCCATGAAGAATTTCTCCTGCCCCGCTGGAGAGCAGATACACAGCATGCTTACCGGCCGGGTGGAAGTGTTGTGAAACTTATGTGGAGCGTTGGCAGGAATGTTCAGCGTGTCGCCACCGCGCACGATCGACTTCTTGCCACGGAAGGTCGCTTCGATCTCGCCTTCGAGCAGGATAAAGGTCTCCTCGAAGTCATGCCGATGGGGAGGCGGTCCGCCTCCTGGCGGGATGTGCATATCGATCACACAGAAGCGTCCATCGGTCTGCTCGCCCGTCACGGTGATCGTGTAGGTATCGCCGACCAGACCGATGTGACGAAGGTTGCCGGGTTGCGCCAGCGTGAGATTACGGTTGGGGTTGTCCGGCGGAATTGTTGGTGGAGCGGTCGACATTTCGTTTCTCCTTTTTTGCTCCTTTGCGTTGACCTTCGCCGGTCATCGGTGTTCGCGGGCGCTCGTGGAGACGAAGGCGCGTGTCTGCTTGCCGCATAGGGATGTCCTTTCAGTTCGGGGCTGCAGGTTACGCGGCGAGACTGGGATAGTCGGTATAGCCTTTCGGGCCGACGCCGTAGAAGGTAGAAGGATCGAGCTTGTTCAGCGAAGCGTCGCGCCTGAACCGATCCGGCAGGTCCGGGTTGGCGATAAACATGGTACCGAAAGCGACGAGGTCTGCATCGCCGCTCGCCAGCACCGCCTGGCCCTTGGCTTTGTCGAACCCAGCGTTGATCATGAGCGGCCCGGAAAAAAGCGGGCGGAAAGTCTTCGCCACGCGCTCGATCTGGACTGTCCCGGTTTTCAGGTCTTTTGCATTAGGCTCAAGCAAACAGACGTAGCCCACCCGCTTGGCGCTGAGTTCCTTGATCACGTAACTGAAGGTGGTTAATGCATCGGCGTCGTGCATGCCATAGAGAAGGCTTGAAGGCGACAGGCGCACGCCCATACGCTCCGCCGACCAGGCCGCGACCATGGCGTCGACAGTCTCCAGCATGAAACGAGCGCGGTTTGCCACTGAGCCACCATAGTCGTCAGTCCGTTGATTGCTGCCGTCCTGCAGGAATTGGTCCTGCAGATAGCCGTTGGCCCCGTGAAGCTCGACGCCGTCGAACCCCGCTTCGCGGGCGTTGCGCGTCGCTTGCGCAAAGGTCTCGACAATCCGCTTAATCTCCTTGATGCCAAGCGCACGTGGTATCGGAAAATCGACTCGGCCAGACGGCAGGAAGAAGTCGCCTGTGGCGGGGATTGCGGACGGCGCGACGGGCTGTGCGCCGCCGCGCATGTCGGGATGAGCCACGCGCCCGCAGTGCCAGATCTGATTGTAGATGTGCCCGCCCGCCGCGTGCACCGCGTCGGTGACCTTGCGCCACGCGGCGATCTGGTCCGCGCGATGAATTCCCGGCGCGCGAATTATGCCATGCCCCTCGTCGGACACCTGGGTGCATTCGGTGACAATGAGCCCAGCCGATGCCCGCTGAACATAGTATTCGCTGATGAGGTCGGTCGGGGCGTCATCCTCGGTTGCGCGGGTCCGCGTCATCGCCGACATGAGAATTCGATTGGGAAGTTTCAGACCGTGAAGATCGAAGGGTTCGAAGAGGTTAGTCATCTTGTTTAATCCTTTTTGAGAGTGGTGATTGGGGTTAGAAAGTTGTTCCGACAAGATCTTCGGGACCTTCGTCGCGTTGGACAGGCGCGTCCGCGCCGCTGCTCTTCAAGCAGTTCGGATGGGAATATCTTCTTCGTGGCTCTGCCGAGCCTGTTTCCGTACCATGTCGCCTTGCTACGCGTTCGGAGCCAGCCCGCGAATCTTCACTCCACGCTTTGCGAGTGGCCTTGAAGGGGACCCATCTGGAATCCGTAATCGTTCACACCCTGCGGATGAGCCAAACAACTAAGACGATCACAATAATGGTGCCGACCACTCCCAAGCCGAGCATTTTATGTCTCCTTCGAAAACGGTGTTATCTGCACGCCGAATCGGTGTTCCACAGCCCCGGGGCGCTTCAACGTGATTTGCGCTTCTCCATAGCCACTCTTCTTCTCCCTGCGAGGGACCTTGCCCTCAGCCTGTTATGGCATCGAGCGGAGGGTCGCTGCTTTCCTGGATACCGAGTGTTCCCGGAACGAACGTGACCGAGGCTACTTAATATCAATCTTGAGCACGGCGTCCGAATGCTCGTGACGCCAGTCCCAATACGCTTGTTGATCGCTCTCGTTGGCTTTGGAAAAATCGCGATACTTGTGATGGTTCTGTTTCAGGTAAATGCGATACGCCTTATCTTCCTGACTATTCCATTCATGATCCTCATTGTGGTTTTTGTCGTGGTAGGTGCGAGCGTTCTTTTGATCGGTCTTTTGATCGTCGGCTCGCAACGTTGTTGGCGCTATTGCGATTGGGGCTACAAGGGCGGCGCAGAGCAAGGTCGCATTCCAGAAGCGGGGCATAGTTGTCTCCTGCCGGTCGGCGGAGCAATCGTCGCGCCAAACGGTTGTCGCGCCAGTGGCGAGCGCAACGAACAGAATACACGGAAGTTGGTGCCGCCGATTGGTGCACGCAGTGCCGCCGCAGGAGTGCAGAAGTTGCACGTGGAGAGCGGAACTTGCGAACGAAGGGCGCCTCGTCGGCATGAACGCCGCAGGTGTTGTTTGCTCTTGAAACCCCTTCCGCGCGGCGCCAACAAGGTCTTCTGGCATGCCGAAGAACAGCACCCTGACGCGCGCATCTCGCGGCTTCCGAGATTCGGGGCCACCCTTTGGCCGGCAAGCCTTTGCGTACTGCTCTCGACAATCGCAGCCGGAAGCCCTTTGCTCTATCGCGTTGGGATACGGGTTGGCACATGACTTGCCGGTACCCACCAGAGATGAAAACCCTGAGCGACTTGGGCGTGATCCTTCTGGGCGTGGCCTCCACACCTGCCCTCCTCGGCCAGGTAGACGCGAGAGAGATCATCCGCAACGCCGTTGCCGCCGACGAGCGCAACTGGAGTGTCGCCCGGAGCTACGAGTTCCTGCAACGGGTGGAACTCCGCCGTCTGGACGCCGAGGGAAAGGCGAAGTCATCTGACGTTCGGACCTACGACGTTACATTGCAGGAAGGCACGCCTTACCGGCAACTGGTCCAGAGAGGCGACCGCGCATTGCCCCCCGCCGAAGCGAGGAAGGAGCAGGGGAGCCTTGCCAGGAGTTTCGCCGAGCGACGGAAAGAGACCTCTGCGGTGCGAGCCAGGCGCTTGTCCGCTTTCGAAAGGCGCCCGGATTGGGAACGCGAGGCCTGGCACGAGTTGCCCGATGCATTCGCGTTCCGGCTGGCCGGAGAAGGAATCCTGGATGGCCATCACGTCTTCATCATCGACGCAATGCCGCGCGCGGGGTACCAGCCGCGATCCCTCACCGGCAGGCTGTTTCGCTCTCTCAGAGGCAGATTCTGGGTGGACCAACAAGACCACCAGATGGTGAAAGTGGAAGCGGAAGTCATCGACACCATTTCGGTTGGGTTCTTCCTCGTCCGCGTCGCCCAGGGATCACGCGCGACCGTGGAATTCACTTGCATCGGCGGTGGAGTCTGGGTGCCCGAACGACTGGAGGTATTCGCCTCGGCCCGGCTGGGGCTGCTGCAAACCCTGCGCATCGAGCAGAGAGTCCAGTACAGCCAATACAGCGCTTCAGTCGATGCCCGAACGATCTACCCGGCAGAAGGCCGCGACACCGGCAGCGCCGCGCTGAACCGATTCGCGAAGGCGATCTCCCCATGAGCATTGCGAGACCACCCCCACAATGGGTCCCGGCGATGTCTGCTTGCACTCGGTTCAAGCGGATGCGAGTACGAGCCCGGGCGGCAGTTCGGAGAATTCTCCGGACCCGGCTGGGCAAACTTGATTGGATGAAGGGCGCGGTTCGCCTTCTCTTTTGCGCGGCAATTCTTGCCGACGTTCTCACCGCTGGTGTTCTCTATCACATCTACTTCGACAGGAGCAATCTGCCCGATATCGAGGGATTCACACAGTTTGAGCTCCCGACGATCGGACACATTTACGATACAAACGGCCAGCCGCTCAAGGAGATGGCTTCAGAATCCCGACAGATCACCCAATATGAGGAAATCCCCGCTATTGTCCGCGACGCGATCCTCGCAGCGGAGGACAAGAACTTCTTCTCGCATTGCGGAATCGACTATTCCGGATTTGCTCGCGTGCTGTGCAAAACCAGGCTCCGCGATCTGATGGGCCGCTTTGCGAGGATGGGAAGTCGAGACGCGGCCAATAATTCCGCGATCTTCCCGCAGGGCGGATCGACCATCACCCAACAACTGGTGCGCGGTTACTTTCTCAAGACCATGGTGGCCGAGGAGAACAGCGACCAACCAAGGCATGGCGGACTCCCGGCTCGCATGCTGGCGAGCGTGATCGGCGCGCGAACGGTCAACATGCTGGCTCGGAAGGTGGAGGAGATCCGTCTCTCGTTGTGGATCGAAGAACAGATGCAGGAACACTTCGGTTCCAAGCGTCGGGCCAAGGAAGAGATTCTGGCTCGGTACGCCAGTCTGATCTACATGGGAAACGGTCAGTACGGGTTTGCACGAGGGGCTGAGTATTATTTTGGCCGGCCTCTCGGCACCTTCACTACAGACGATGCGGACAAGGCCGCGCTGCTCGCAGGCATCGCGAAGTCAGCTCGTTATTACGCGCCCAATGCAAGTGAAACGAAGAGAGTATTACAGCGAAGAAACCAAATTCTGGCGCTGATGGCCGCAAGGGGCTTTATTTCCGTCGACCGGGCGCGGGAAGCCACGAAGCGCCCGATCGAGTTGATGGGAGAGCACAAGGACAGCATGATCGAGGCGCCGGCGGTGGTGGACACTGTCCTTGACGAATTGACCAGGCAGGATAACCTCAGCGTAAAGGACCTGCTGCAGGGTCGAATCCAGGTCTACTCGACGGTGGACGCAGGGGTGCAGCAGATTGCGAACCAGGCACTGGAGCGCGGTCTTTTGCTGTACGAGAACCGGCACCCGGACGCCCGCGGCCTGATCCAGGGGTCGGTGGTGATACTGAGGAACCGCGATGCGAGCATCCTCGCCGAGACGGGCGGCCGCCAGTTCTACAAAGGCCGCTCCAACGCATATGTTGACTTCAACCGCGTCACCAGGTCCCTGCGGCAACCCGGGTCCGCAATGAAACCCATCGTCTATCTCGCCGCGTTCCAGGAAGGACCATTCAATCTGGATACGGTGGTGCCCGACGAACCTATCAGCGTCGCCAATGGCAGCGAGCAGGATGTAAAATGGATCTCCAACTACGATGGTCGATTCAAGGGCATGATCCCTCTTCGCACAGCCCTGGCGGAATCCAGAAACACCGTCGCAATCTGGATTACAGAACAGATCGGAGTTGACAGCATCCTGCGGACGGCGCGCAGTCTTGGGATACAGACGCCCTTGCGCCCGTACGACACCACGGCCCTGGGCGCCTCCGAAGTGAACTTGCTGGAGCTGGCCAATGCGTATCGAACGATCGCATCGGGCATTCTTACGCAGCCATATGTAATCCGCAAGATCGTGCGCGATTCGGGCGAAGTATTAACCAGTAGCGGAAACGGGTCATCTCCGGTTGCTGTCGACAGCGACGCGCTCGCGCTCATTCAGGAGGGTCTGCGCAGTGTGGTGCGCCTGCCCACAGGCACGGCTCATGCACTGGATTCCAGCGGGTTCCCGATCGCTGTGATGGGAAAAACGGGAACGACCAACGAGTTCAGGGACGCTCTCTTCGTGGGCTCCACTTATGGTTGGGAAGGAATCACGGTCGCTGTCCGAATCGGCTTTGACGACAACCATTCGCTCGGCCCGGGCGAGACTGGCGGCAGAGTCGCGCTTCCGGTGTTCAAAGAAGTAGTACTCAGAACATACAGCGAGAAGCTGGTGGGGCCTGTGCCTCGGTTTCCTCCTGAAATGGAACAGCATATTGACGACTTCCTGTACGGTAACGTGATCGACAGAACCACAGTCGCGGAGGTGACCGCGTCGCCGGCCGAACCTCGAAATCCCCCCAGTTCCCCTCCGGCCCGCCCATCGACAAGGCCCTCCTGGTGATCTGTCGCGCGACTGTCGCCGAAGGCCACGTGCAGAATGCACCGCAACGATAGCAGTCTTTGCTCCGCCAGCCCATACTGTTAGCCCAATTTGAAAACGAACCGCCACAGTTCCGTACGATTGTGGCGGGTTAGCGCGGATAGAGAACACTGGTTCCGGGCGGAAGCGACGCTCAGGACCGCACTCGTCGCGAGGTGCGAAGACGTCTGTCGATCCCTCGCTGCGTATGGTCGCACCAACCTTAATGGAGGCCTTTGGGTTTCGATTCCTTATCAAATCGCAAAGTTCGGAGCGTACAATCCGCGTTATCAATGGGAACCACAGGTAGCCACCATCCGCAGGGGGCTGCCCTGGCACGGGATCGCTCGATCATGCGGAAGGGGCGACGAGACACCGCCACGGAAAAGGCGACGGCAGCGAAAAGCGGAGTATACAATTGCGTTGCGCGAGGTCAAATACTCTTTCTGAAACCGTAGGGGAAGTGGGCCGGGCTTGCGAAATCTCCGAGCGATAGGAGTCCTGATTATCAATCACCAAATGCCATATAATGAGCGATAGAATCTCCTCTGTCGCTCATGGTGTGGAACTGGCAACTACCGGACTGGCCTGATTTCTCGTGGGATAAACACCGCCTGGCGAGGGCGGAGGAACATTTCCTCATGGGTACGGGCGTGGTCGTCGGCACGATCAAACATCTCGCACCGGACGAGAGGGAGCAGCTCACCGTCGAGACAATGAGCACAGAAGCCCTGACTACCTCGGAAATTGAAGGGGAGATTCTGGACCGGGCAAGTGTACAATCCTCGATCCGCAAGCAACTGGGGCTTTCGACCGAAAGCCGTCGCGTCGGGCCGGCCGAGCAGGGGATTGCCGAGATGATGGTCGATCTGTACCGACCTTTGCCGAGCCGCTCACCGATGAGATGCTGTTTGCCTGGCACCGCACGCTGGTCCATGGCCGCGGAGACCTCAGGGATATCGGGCACTATCGCACCGGAAACGAGCCGATGGAGGTGGTCTCGGGAGCAATCCATGATCCAAGGGTGCATTTTGAGGCGCCGCCGTCATCGGACGTGCCCGGGGAGATGGCGCGCTTCGCGGCGTGGTTCAGCCGCACCGCCTCTGGCGGGAGCGAGTCGTTGCCCGCGCTCACAAGGGCGGGGATCGCACATCTCTATTTCGTTTCCATCCATCCCTTCGAGGACGGCAACGGTCGGATAGGCCGCGCGATTGCCGAAAAGGCACTGGCGCAAAGCCTGGGCCAGCCGACACTCACACCTTTGGCGGCAACCATTCTTGCGAGGCGCACGGCATATTATGATGCGCTCGAAGTAGCTAATAAAAATACGAAATCACGGCTTGGCTGGCTTGGTTTGCAGGGACAGCAATCGAAGCTCAGCGGCGCACTCGCGCGCAGGTCGAATTCCTGATCGACAAAACCCGGTTGCTCGACCAGCTGCGCGCGCAGCTCAATGAACGACAGGAAAGGGCGTTGCTGCGGATGATGCGCGAAGGGCCGGAAGGCTTTAAGGGAGGCTTAAGCGCTGGCAACTATGTCACTATCACGGGAGCTTCTCCAGCGACGGCCACTCGCGATCTCATGGACATGGTCGCCAAAGGAGCTTTAATCCGCGTGGGCGAGAGTCGCCACGCCCGATATCGCCTCGCCATTCAGCTCCGGCCGGTACGCCCAGTGTTGTTGGACGAGAACGGCGGCATTAGTGGCACTTAGATTCGGAATTGCGTAATCTTCGCTCAATTTCCCAAGCTGGACGTCGGTTGGCGCTCGCGAGTCAACGCCACCACGGATTCCTGCTGCGGAATCCCGATGACGCCAAAATCGGTTCGTGGATCCGAAGGGCTGTTATCACCAGGATCGGCTCGGGCCCGGCGCAGCCCTTTCTCCGAGTGGCGCGTGATCCGGACGGGGTCGGTAAACACTGGGCCGGGTGTCGATTTGGGAATAAACGCAGAAGGCAGCGCAGCGCGCGCTCAGTCCCTTTGCATGTCGCCAATCCGCGTTATATACTGAACCACATGGTTCAGTATACGGGAACCGCCTTCGATGCTTCGTTCGCCGCGCTCTCGGATGCCACCCGACGCGGCGTTCTGGAACAACTCGGACGCGCGGACGCTTCGATCACGGACCTTGCCGGGAAGTTTCACATGACCCTAACGGGCATGAAGAAGCACGTCGGCGTCCTCGAGCAGGCGGGGCTCGTCACCACAGAGAAGGTCGGGCGCGTGCGGACCTGCAAGCTCGGCCTGCGCGGACTGGAGGAAGAGGCGGCGTGGATCGAGAGGTACCGCCAGCACTGGGCCGCTCGCTTCGATGAATTGGACAAGCTTGTCGAGGAATTGAAACAGAAGGAGAAAGCCGATGTACGATAGAAAAGATAGTGAAATCAACCCCACAAAGTACGGCACGACAGTGGAACGGAAGTCCGGGCGTGAGCTCGTCGTGACTCGAACCTTCAACGGTCCGGCGCATATTGTCTTCGATGCGTGGACCAAACCTGAACTGCTCAAGCGGTGGTGGGTACCGAAGTCGTTTGGAGCGTCCTTCCTTTCCTGCGAGGCCGATGTTCGTACGGAGGGCACGTACCGTTTCGTGTTCAGTCACCCTTCCTCAGAGCAGCCTATGGCATTCTTTGGCAGGTACGTCGAAGTGACTCCGGGCTCCCGCCTCGTCTGGACGAATGACGAAGGTGATCAGGATGGGCCCGTCACCACCGTGACCTTCGAAGAGAGGGGTGGCGAGACGCTCGTCGTTATACACGAACTCTATCCCTCAAAAAAAGCTCTCGACGATGCAATGGCCTCTGGGAGTATAAGTTGGTCTGGTGAGCAGTTCGAGCAGTTGGACCAGCTTCTCGCCGCCCTGGGAGCGAGCGTGGAACGGTCATGAAGTCATCGATCCTGGCGTCGGCTGTCCGGCTATGAGCAGGCGTCCAACTTCGTTTGGCTCGACTGCGACTGATTTCCATAATCGAGTCGTTGCAGGACTTACCCTTGTGAAGCGCGACCATGACGCCCACGTCGCAGATATGAGACGGATTCCTGTCACCATGCGGATTGCTCGTGATAAACGCGCTTGTATCCACCGACGAACCGCTCGGGGCGAATCGTCGGCTACTCGTACAAAGGGCCGGAAACGGCGTCCATCGTGAAAGGACTGGCCCGGCACCGCGATGATCTCCGCGAAGTGGACTTCTAGCCCGCTTGGTGCATGGCGAGTCTGGGGGACGAGATTGACAACTGCGGATTATTCCTTGAGCAACGCCGCGGCCACATCTTCTGCAGCAGCAAGCTCTCTATGCAGCAACCGCAGCGCGCGAGAAGCCTTCCTGCCAAAGTTCAGCCTCTCAATTTCCTGGGACAGCCAGACGAAGAGCGCCCATCAGAGCATCAACCTTGAACAAGCGCTAGACGCCGCCGTACAGTGCATAGGCGGCGCAGCCATAGCTTACACTCAAACTACATGCTCAACCGGGGCTATGCCTACACCACAATCATCAGCAGCAAATACCATGGACAAACCCTGCTCTCCCACTTGGCAAGCCTTTACCCCCACTCAACCCCACAAGCCTGGCAACAAAA
>Ga0187887_10001645_pt1 | contig 18869 bp, 19 predicted proteins | sample June2016WEW_7_10_FD_132977 | JGI IMG/M metagenome (GOLD analysis project Ga0187887, IMG submission 132977) | Peatland microbial communities from SPRUCE experiment site at the Marcell Experimental Forest, Minnesota, USA - June2016WEW_7_10 | ecosystem: Environmental > Terrestrial > Soil >...
CCCAATGACAACAAGTTCGCCGCGCTCAATTCGGCGGTGTGGAGTGGTGGCTCCTTCATCTACGTGCCACCGGGCGTCAACGTCGACCAGCCCCTGCAGGCGTACTTCCGCATCAATACCGAGAACATGGGCCAGTTCGAACGAACGCTCATCATCGCGGACGAAGGCTCCCAGGTCCACTACGTTGAGGGCTGTTCGGCGCCGGTCTACTCCACGGACTCCCTGCACTCCGCGGTCGTCGAGTTGGTGGCGCTGCCCGGCTCGCGCATCACCTACACCACGATCCAGAACTGGTCGAACAACGTGTACAACCTCGTCACCAAGCGCGCGCGCTGCGAAGCCGAGGCCCGGGTCGAGTGGATCGACGGCAACATCGGGTCGCGTCTGACGATGAAGTACCCCTCGGTCTACCTCATGGGTCCCAAGGCCTCGGGCGAGGTCTTGTCCGTGGCCTACGCCGGTCCCGGCCAGGTCCAGGACGCGGGGGCCAAGATGGTGCACTGCGCGCCGGAGACCACCTCGACGATCGTCTCGAAGTCGATCTCCAAGGAGGGCGGTCTGACCTCGTATCGCGGACTGGTCAAGGTCGAAGAAGGCGCCACGGGGGCTAAGAGCTTCGTTCGCTGCGACGCCCTGCTTCTTGACGAGCAGAGCATCTCGGAGACCAGGCCGTACATGGAAGTGGGCGAGCAGGACGCGTCCATCGGCCACGAGGCCACGGTCTCGAAGATCGGTGACGACCAGCTCTTCTATCTGATGAGTCGCGGGCTCACCGAGGTGCAGGCCATGGGAATGATCGTGAACGGTTTCATCGAACCGGTGACCCGCACGCTACCGATGGAGTACGCGGTGGAGTGGAGTCGTCTCATCGAGCTGCAGATGGAAGGCGCCGTCGGCTAGTCCCACGCCTTCGTGCGCGGGTCCACTTTCACGCGAGAATTGGGCCGATCTTGCCGGTCTTCACGACGACTACGCGGGGCCTCCTCGGAATATTTTGGCCTTCAGAACCCAATCGAGGCATGCGCTCGCCAACCGCGCGTCGGGCCTTTAGAATCTACCCATGGCAATGCGTGAAGAGTGCAAGCACTTTCAGAGCCGCACCTACGCGAACGGCGAGGCGGCGCGCTTCTGCGTGTTGGGACTAGCTCCCGATCAACCGTGGTCGTGTCCGGAGAACTGCGTGACCTACGAACGTCGCTTCGCCGACGTGGGCTGGGCGCACGGGACCCTCGTGAAGAAGCCCGTGGAGAAGGTCCCCGACTCCGACATCCCCGTCGATGATCGCCGTGAGATCCTTGACATGGCGAGCGACATCGTGAACGCCGTGGCGCCCGAGCTGTTCGAAGAGCGGCGACAAGAACTCGAAGAGCAGGAAAAGAAGCGCCGCAAGCGAAAGTTCCGTCGCCGCTAGTCTCCCGTGAACACGGGGGCACGGCGTTCGACGAAGGCCGTCATCGCCTCTTTGAGGTCGTTGCTGTGCAGGTGCATGGTGTTCCACCGGGCCGCGAAGACGAGGCCTTCGTGCACCGTGTGGCCGTCGTTGGCGTTCAAGACCGACTTGGTGCCGCGAACCGCCAAGGGCGAATTGGCCGCTATCTCACGCGCTAACTCGTGCGCCGCCGCGAGGACGTCGCTGGCCCCGGTGCCGTGCACCGAGTTGACCAAGCCAATCTGCGCGGCCCGCTCGGCCGAGATGTCCTTGCCGGTGAACGCCAATTCAGCCATGTGACCAGCGCCGATGATCTTGGGCAGTCGCTGCAGCGAACCTAGGTCGGCGACTAAGGCGACTTTGGCCTCGCGCACCGAAAAGACGGCGTCGCCCGACGCCAGGCGGATGTCGCAGGCGCTGATGAAGTCGACGCCGGCGCCGATGCAGTAGCCGTGCACGGCGGCGATGACCGGATACGGGAGCTCACATATCGAGGTGATCGAGTCCTGCATGATGCGCACGTAGTCGTACGTGATGTTGATGGAGGCCGATCGGGGCGTACTTTCACCCTCGTCGTGCAGCCAACGCTGACTGGCCTCCTTGAGGTCGAGGCCCACGCTGAAGTGCGGGCCCTTGGCGGCGATCACCAAGACGCGGATCGTCTCGTTGGCCCCCAGGGCGGCGGTGGCGCGAAGCAGGTCGCGCCAAAGTGCGCTACCCATCGCGTTACGCGCTTCTTCGCGGTCCAACCAGAGCGTGGCTACGTGCTGGTCGACTTCAAGCGAGATGACCTCGGACGTGAATTCCACGGTTCCTCCTTCGCGTTGCGAGGCCCAGCCTAGGCCGCGGTCCGATGGCGGTCACAAGGCGGTCCATTACACTGGCCAAGCCTCTCATCTATGAAACTCTTCGCTGATTCAGCCTCCTCCTTCATTGCCGGCCGGTCCGACGCGCTTCAGCGACAGTTGGCGTGGTCGGGCTTCGAAGCAGCCGGCCTGCCCCAGGTGAGCGATGAAGTGTGGCGGTACGCCCCGCTCTCGGAACTGGATCTCGACCGGTTCCGCGTGGCCGCCCAGCCATCACGCTCGACCGATTCGGCTTTCGCGAGCCAGCTCTGCGAGCGGGCGGGGCTGGTCATTCGCGTAGTCGACGGTTTTTGCACCGATGCGTCGAGTCATCTCGAGGGCGTCACCGTCCACGTCGACGATTCGGCGAACTCGCTCAGCGGCGAGAGCTTGACCACGCGCTACGAAAGCGACACCTTCGCCCTGCTCAACGCAGCGTTGTCCCCGGCGACCACGGTCGTTCGCGTGGCCCCCGGCGTGCTCGTTGAGGCGCCGATCGTCGTGCTCAACATCACCAATGGTTCGTCGTCGTTCCCGCGCACGCAGATCGACCTCGGTCGAGGGGCGAGCGCCACGGTCGTCGAGTATTTCGAAGGCGGGGACGACGCGTTGGTCGTGCCGCTCAGCGAGTACCAGATCGGCGAGAACGCGGCCCTGCAGCTCATCACGTACCAGCGCCTTGCCGCGAGCGCCTGGCACGTGGCGCGCACGACGGGCTTCTTGGGCCGCGACGCCCGGCTGCGCCAGGCCGTCATCGGCATGGGCGGCCACTACAACCGGTCGCGCAACGACGCCGAGATGCTCGGCCTCGGGTCCGAGAACGAGTTGCGCACCACCTTCCTCGGTTCGGGGAGCCAGGTCCATGACTTTCGCACCCACCAGCTGCACGTGGCGGGGCGGAGTCATTCGACGCTGCTCTCCAAGGGCGCGGTGGCCGACGACTCGCGTTCGGTCTACACGGGCCTCATCGAGATCGAAAAAGGCGCCAAGCGCACCGACGCGCGACAGACCAACCACAATCTCCTGCTCTCCCCGACGGCCCACGCCGACAGCGTGCCCAACCTGGACATCCGCGAGAACGACGTCATGTGCGCGCACGCCTCGAGCGTGGGACCGCTCGACGAGTTGCAGCGCTGGTACCTCGAATCTCGTGGGGTGCATCGCGACGACGCGGAGAGGCTCATGATCCAGGGCTTCTTCAACGAGATGCTGGTGGCCCTGCCACAAGCTCTGGCCGAGCTGGTCGAAGCGGACGTCACGTCGATCCTCATGTCGGTTCGGATCGTGACGCCATGAAGGCCGTGGACATCGGGGCCCTGGACGAGTACGTCAGCGGCGAAGCCCGTCAGGTCCGCGTCGACGGTCGGGTCCTGGTCGTCGTTCGCATCGTCGACGACGTGTACGTGCTCGACGATCGCTGCAGTCACGAGGATTACAGCCTCGCCGAGGGCGAGGTCAACGTCGAGACCAAGGAGATCGAGTGCGCGCGACACGGCTCGATGTTCGGCTTGCTCGATGGCGCGCCGACGTCCTTCCCCGCCACGCGGCCGGTGGCCCGCTACGACGTTCGCCAGCACGAGGGGCGGGTTGAGGTGATGGTGCCATGACCTCAACCCTGACCATCGAAGGCCTGCGGGTAGAAGTGGCGGGCAAGGAGGTCCTTCGCGGGTTCAACCTGACCATGTCCTCCGGCGAGGTCCACGCGATCATGGGCCCCAACGGCTCGGGCAAGTCGACGCTGGCGCACGCGCTGGCTGGTCATCCGGGCTACAAGGTACTGGACGGATCGGTCCGGCTCGACGGCGTGGAACTGCTGGAACTGTCGGCGACGCAACGTGCTCGCCACGGATTGTTGCTGGCGCTGCAGCAGCCGATGGAGGTCCCCGGCGTGCGACCGATCGACCTGCTGGTGGCGGCGGGCGCTGATCCGACGAACCTGCGTGAGCGAATGAACGACGAGGCTCGCAGCGTCGAGCTGCGCCCCGAGGTGCTGGACCGCTTCGTGAACCTCGACCTCTCGGGAGGCGAGCGCAAGCGCGCGGAGATGGTGCAGGTCGCGATCCTGCGGCCAAAGTTCGCGGTGCTGGACGAGATTGATTCCGGGCTCGACGTCGACGCGCTCGGCGCGGTGGCCCGACGCCTCCAGTTGGCCACCACCCAGTGGGACTGCGGCGTCATGGTCATCACGCACTTTCGCCGGCTGCTACTCGAGCTGGTGCCCACCATGATCCACGTGGTGAGCGGTGGGATCGTCGTGGCGACCGGGGGGCCGGAGCTCTCGCAGGTCCTGGAACGCGACGGCTACGAGCCCTTTCGCGCCGCGAATTGATGAAACCAGCCTCGACGGGGGCCTCGGTAAACTTGATCAATGGCTGACGGACGTGATGGCATACCCCCCGGCCAATCCAATAAACACAAAGACTCCAAGAGAGCTCTGGCCAACGAGAACCGTCTCGTCGCCCTGGGGGATGCCGTTGACCGTGAGTCGGGCGTAGAGCGCAAACATCGCCGGGCCCGTCCCGGGCGACGCCGCCGCCGAATTCTCATTGCGCTCGTCGCGGTCCTGGTGTTGATCGCCGGCGTCATCGGTGGCAGCTACCTCTACGCCAACTACCGCTTCGACCAGATACCCAAGGTCAAGGTGGCGGGCGAGCTTCCCCAGTTGTCGGGCAAGCCCTTCAACATCTTGGAGATTGGATCGGACTCGCGCGTAGGCCTCACGGGCAAGGTCGCCGTGGCGACGGGGGCCAGCAGCGTGTCGGGCCAGCGCAGCGACGTGGTCAAGATCATGCACATCGATCCGGCGGCAGGCACGATCACGGTGCTCTCGATACCCCGCGACACCATGGTGACCCTGCTCGCCAACCAGTCGCTCTACGGGAACTACAACCGCATCAACGTGAATTTCGCCAACGGCCCGTCGCTCCTGGCCCAGACCATCACGGCCAACTTCGGCATCCCCATCCAGCACGTCGTGGTCGTGAGCTTCGCGGGGCTCATGAACTCGGTCGACGCCATCGGCGGCATCTATCTCGATTTCCGTTATCCGGCCAAGGACGACTACTCCGGGCTGAACATCAAGACGACCGGATGTCAATTGGTGTCGCATTTCCAAGCGTTGGCCGTGGCCCGCAGCCGGCACTACGAGTGGTACCAGAACGGCGTGTGGAACTACGACCCGACGAGCGACTTCGGGCGCATCTTCCGCCAGGACGCCTTCATGCGGGCCATCATCAACCGCGTGAGGGGGATCTACAATCCCCTGACCATCAACGCCTTCCTGTCCAAGATCCCCCAGGGCATCACGCTGGACGACAACTTCACCTTGAACGATCTGCTCGAGTTGGTGGTGAAGTTCCACGGGATGAACCCCAACGCGATGCTCACCTACACACTGCCCACTTATTCCGCGACGAACGCCAGCCTCGGTGACGTGCTCTTCGTCGACCAGCCGGCCGCCCAGCAGATGCTGGTTGACCTCTACGGCAATACGCTGCTGACGCCCACCAACCCGCCACCTAACTCACAACTCCAGACGCCCTTGCCGCCCGCGGTGGCGACGACGACCAGCACCACCACCACGACCCACGCGCCGACCACGTCCAAGAAGTCGACGGGCACGACGACGACATTGCCGACCAACCCGGTGCCCGGCTCAACCCAGGCGATCCCGCCGTACGACCCGGTGCCCTGCGCGCCCTAGGGGGCGCCGTAGTCGTCCAGACCTTGGCTCAGGGTGTTCCACGCCAGGGTGGCGCACTTGATGCGCACGGGAAACTTCACCACGCCCTGAAGGGCCGCCAGTTCGCCGAGCGTGCGTAGGTCGGCTTCGACCGGCTGACCGTTCTCCTGCAAGGTCGTGGCGTGCACGGTCATCAACTGCTTGAAGTTCTTGATGGCCTCTCGGACCTGATCGAGCGTCTTGCCCTTGACGGTGCTGCTCATCATCGAGCACGACGCCTGGGAGATTGAGCAACCCTGCCCGGTCAGCTTGATGTCGCTGAGCACGCCGTCGTCGATCTGCAGGTACGCCACGATCTCGTCACCGCAGAGCGGGTTGAAGCCTTCGACGCGCAACGCCGGTGGGGAGGGCAGCTCGCCGCGGTTGCGCGGGGAACGGTAGTGGTCGAGAATGATTTCGCGGTAGAGCTCGTCGAAATTGGACATGGCCTAGCCGAACATCTTGATGGCGTGCTCCAACGCCTCGAGCAGGACGTCGGTGTCGTCGGTCAACGAATAGGGACCGTAGGAGACCCGTACGGTGGCCGTGAGGTCGAAGCGCCGCATGAGTGGCTTCGCGCAGTGATGGCCGGGGCGTACGCAGACGCCGAACTGGTCGAGCACCTGCGCGACGTCGTGGGCGTGCACGCCGTCGACGTCCAGGCTCACCACCGCGCCACGATCGGTGACGTCACCGGGACCGATCACCCGCACGCGACCTTCGAACTGCTCGTGCAGCCGTGTCAGGGCGTCAGCGGTCAGCGCCTCCTCGTGCTCGTCGATGTTCTTCATCCCGAGTCCCTCGAGGTAGCGGATGGCGGCCGCGAGCCCGGCGGCCTCGGCGATCGGCGGCGTCCCGGCTTCGAAGCGCGTCGGGCCGTTGGCGGGGGTGTAGCCGTCCAGGCGAACGTCGGCGATCATCCCGCCTCCGCCTAAGAACGGCGGCATCGCGTCCAGAAGCGCGGCGCGGGTCCAGAAGACGCCGATACCCGTAGGCCCGAGCATCTTGTGACCGGAGAAGGCGAGGAAGTCCACGTCCAGGTCCACCACGTCGGTCGGTCCGTGGGCAATCGACTGGGCTCCATCGATGGCGATGAGCGCCCCATGCTCGTGGACCGCGGCGCTCAGTTCCTTGATCGGGTTGATGGTGCCGAGCACGTTGGACATCGCGGTCACCGACACGAGTTTGACCCCGTCGAGCAGTTGGTCCAGTGTGGAAAGATCGAGCCGGTAATCGTCGGTAACCGGTATGAAACGCACGTCGATGCCGCGCTCGGCGCGCAGTTGGAACCAGGGCACGATGTTCGCGTGATGCTCCATCTCGCTCAGCAGCACGACGTCGCCCTCGTGGAGGTTGGCCCAACCCCAGGATTTGGCCAGCAGGTTGAACGATTCGGTGGTGTTCTTGGTGAACACCACCTCCTCGGCGCCGCCGGGGGCGTTGATGAAGCGGGCCGTCGCGTCACGGGCGCCTTCGTACGCGGCCGTCGCCTCGGCGGCGGTCTGGAAGACCGAACGGTGCACGTTCGCGTGGTGCAACTCGTAGTAACGGCTCATGGCCTCGATGACGCAGCGGGGCGGCAGGGACGTCGCGCCCGAATCGAGGTAGGTGATCGGATGGCCGTTGATGACGCGCCCGAGCAGCGGGATGTCGCTGCGGACGAAGTGCGGGTCGAAGCTCGTCACGTGGTGACCGGTCGCCATGCGTCGTAGCCTTCGAGCTCGATCTGCTGGGCCAGCTCGGCGCCCGCCGAGTGCACGATCTGACCGTCGACGAGGATGTGCACCTGATCGGGCTCGATCTCCTCGAGGAGTTTCACGTAGTGCGTGACGACCACCACGCCCATGAGCGGGTTCTCGTCGCGCACGGTGCGCACGCCGCGGGCCACGATGCGAAGCGCGTCGATGTCGAGCCCCGAATCGGTCTCGTCCAGGAACGCGATGGTGGGCTCCAGGAGCGCCATCTGCAGGACTTCGTTGCGCTTGCGTTCGCCCCCGGAGAAGCCCTCGTTGAGATGACGTTCGGCAAAGGCCGGGTCCATGCCCAGGCGGTCCATCCACTCGGCCAGGTCGAGGCGAACCTCGAGGATGCTCAGGTCGTCGATCCCTTTGCGAGCGGCGATGGCTTGGCGCAGGAACTGGATGACCGACACGCCGCTGATGGCCTCGGGATACTGGAAGGCGAGGAAGATGCCCGCGCGGGCGCGCGTGTCGGGCGACCACTTCGCGATGTTCTCGCCCCTCAATCGGATCTCCCCGTCGGTCACCGTGTAACCGGGGTGGCCCATCACCACGTTGGCCAACGTCGATTTGCCGGCCCCGTTGGGACCCATGAGCGCGTGCACCTCGCCGTCGTTCACGCTGAGGTCGATGCCGCGCAGGATCGGGGCGCCGTCCGCCTCGACGTGGAGGTTTTTGAGTTCTAGGAGAGGCTGGGACACGCGTTCGAGCCTACCGGCGGCTTACTGCACGCTGACCGGGCGCTACCAGCCGCGCGCGACCCACTCGTCGAGGTGCGGTCGCTCCGCGCCGATGGTCGATTCCTTCCCGTGTCCGGGCCAGAAGACCGTGTCGTCGTTGAAGACCCGGTAGAAGCGCTGCTCGATGGAGTCGATGATGGTGGCGAAGTTGCCGCCCTCGAAAGTGGCGTTGCCCGGACCGCCGGGGAAGAGCGTGTCGCCCGTGAAAAGGAGGGGCGTCTCTTCGAGGGCGAAAGAGATGCTGCCGGGCGTGTGGCCGGGCGTGTGCACGGTGCGCAACTTGAGACGTCCGACCGGGCGCACGGTGTCGTCCTCGAGCAGGTGGTCGTAGCTCGGCAGCATATGTGCGTCCTCCTCGCGTACCCACACGTCGATGCCGGCGGCGCGTACCTGCTCCACGGCGCCGATGTGGTCCCAGTGCCCGTGGGTCTCCAGCACTGAGGTCACGCCGAGTGCGGAGGCCACGCGGAGAAGCCGGTCGTGTTCGTTGGCGGCGTCGATCAGGGTCGCCTCGCCCGTCGCCCTGCAGCGCACGACGTAGACGTTGTTCTCTATCGGACCCACCACGAAGCGGTGCACCTCGGCGTTGCCGTCGGACCAGACGAGTTCTACGTTGTCCATTGTCTCCAGAATGCCACTTGGACGCCGATCACGGTCAGGGTGCTGTTCGCGTCAGCGCGAGGGGGACCTTGGGCTGGTACAACGCCACGTCGCCTCCGCCGGGGAGGCGGATCCTCGTCACTGAGCCCCACCGCGGCTCCTCCACCGCCGAACACTCGACCCCCTGGTCCTTCAGCGACGCCATTTCCGCGGCCAGGTCGTCGGTGATCAGGAACAGTTCGTGGTTCCCGTTCTCGGGACCGGGGTGCAGCGCTACTTCGGCCGGGGGCAGCGCGAAGACCAGCCACCCGCCGCCCGCGTCCACCGCGTTGAAGTGCAGGACGTCGCGGAGAAAGGCGCGGTCGGCCTCGGCGTCCTGGCTGAAGATGATGACGTGGGCACCGAAGATCATGGGGCGACTCCTTCGCGGTAGCGGTCCGATGGTCAAACTAATGGACTGTGCCAGCCCCGGCGACATCGCGGGCGGCCCGTGGCAACCAGGCCCGGGCGCATCGCTGCCCCTAGCCAAGTTTCGCTATTCTCGCTACGGACGGCATTACTTGCCGGTAGTGAAAAGAAGGCGCGCGATGAACTTTGGTTTCAGCGAGGAACAAGAAGAATTGCGAAAGATGGTGAAGCGCTTCCTGGACGAGAAATCACCCGAGAGCGAGGTGCGTCGCCTCATGGCGACGAGCGAAGGCTACGACCCGGCGGTGTGGAAGCAGATGGCCGGCGAACTGGCACTCCAGGGGTTGGGCATTGCCGAAGAGTTCGGCGGACAGGGCTACGGTCCGGTCGAGTTGTACGTGGTCTTCGAAGAGATGGGAGCGAACCTTTTCTGCTCGCCCTATTTCTCGACCGTAGCGCTGGCTGCGAACGCGCTGGCCCTGGTCGGCAGCGAAGCCGACCAAGCGGCCTACCTGCCGGGCATTGCGTCGGGCGACACCATCGCCACGCTGGCCCTGACGGACGACCGGGGTGACTGGGATCTCGCCACGACGTCGACGACCGCCACCAGGTCGGGCGACGGATGGGTCGTCAACGGGGTGCGCAGCTTCGTCACCGACGGCAACGTCGCGTCGCTGATCCTGGTGCCGGCCACGACCGAAAAGGGACTCTCGCTCTTCGCGGTGAAGGGCGACGCGACGGGCGTCGCTCGCGAGTCAATGCCCACCATGGACCAGACCCGCAAGCAGAGCCGCATCGAGTTGTCGGACGCCCCGGCGGCCCTCATCGGCGTCGAAGGCGAGGCCCTCGGGGGCCTCGAGACGACGATGCAGATCGCCGAAGCGGCCCTGGCCGCCGAGCAGGTGGGCGGCGCCCAGCGAGTGCTCAACAACGCGGTCGAGTACGCGAAGAACCGCGTGCAGTTCGGACGACCCATCGGATCCTTCCAGGCGATCAAGCACAAGTGCGCCGACATGCTGCTCGACGTCGAGTCGGCCAAGTCGGCCGCCTACTACGCGGCGTGGGCCGCCCAGGAACGCAACGACGAGCTTCCCATCGCCGCCAGCCTCGCCAAGTCCTTCTGCTCCGAGGCGTACTTCCATTGCGCCGCGGAGAACATCCAGATACACGGGGGCATCGGCTTCACCTGGGAGCATCACGCGCACCTCTACTTCAAGCGTGCCAAGAGTTCCGAGCTGTTTTTGGGCGACCCCGCCTATCACCGCGAGCTGCTGGCCCAGCGCTTGGGCATCTAGCCCGACGTGCTCGCCCACGAGCAGCTCACGAGCGGCGACTCACTGCTCGACCTGAGGATCGCGACGTCCAACTCACGTCCCTTGGTGAGCCACGTGCTCGTGCTCGTCCACGGCCTACCGCGGATGATGGGAATGGGTCGTCAAGCGGCCGGCCTGTTGCCCGAACTGGCCGAACACTTGGCGAACGAATCGGGATGGCTGGTGGCGACCGGAACGCTGTCGGGCGTCGGGACGAGCACGGGGACCTTCTCGGCGACCCAGTGGCGTCGTGACCTCGAACTGATCGTCAATCGGGTGATTCAGGGCGATCGCCGCATATCGATGGCCGGCTTCGGCTTCGGCGGCGCGCTGGCGCTGCGCATCGCGGCGGGCGACGAACGGGTCCATGGCGTCGCCGCGTTCGCCGCGCCGGCTCATCTCGAGGCGTGGTGCGGCCCGGCCGAAGAGTTCCATCGTTCGGTGCAGATCGCGGGCGTCGTGGCCGACCCCAAGGAACTTCTAGGTCCCGAAGAGCTACGAAGCGACGTGCTCGAAATCAATCCCTTGGAAGCGATCGCCCAGATTCCACCGCGTCGACTGTTGATCGGACACGGTACCGACGACCTGGAGATCCCCGTCTCGGACGCCCGTGACCTGCTCAACGGCGCCGACGGCCGGGCGGAACTGCGATTGATCCAAGGCGCGGGTCACCAGCTGAGGGCCGATCCGCGCATGGTGGCGACGCTGCTCGGTTGGCTCGACCGGCACCGCTAGGCCAGGGCGAGGTCGAGGGCGCGACGAAGCTGACCGGCTGCTCGTTCCGGGTCCGGCGCGTCGCAGATGGCTCGCACCACGACGAAGTGGCGTAGCCCCGCTTCGACCAGCGCGCCGATGTTGTCGGCGTTGACGCCGCCGGTGACGAACACCGGCCGAGCGCTGCGCGATTGGCAGTCCACGGCGTAGGAAAGCCCGGTGCCCGGTCGACCGGCCTTGGTGGGCGTCGCGACGATGGGACCGGCGCTCAGGTACGTGGCCGCCTGGGCCAGCGCGGCGTCGAATTCGGTGGTGCTGTGCGTTGACAGTCCCACGATCGCCTCGTCGCCCAAGACCTCCCGGCACTGCGCCACGCTGAGGTCGTCCTGGCCCACGTGCACCCCGTCGGCTCCGGCCCGTAACGCCAGTTCCGGGGAATCGTTGATGATGAAGGGAACGTCGAACTCCCGGCAGATGGGGGCCATCAGTCGAGCGGCGGCGAGTTGCTCGTCGACGGGCAGGACCTTTTCTCGCAGTTGGACGACGTCGACGCCCCCGCGCAAGGCGGCGGCCAGGAAGCTGGCCATGTCCTCACGCACACCGACGCACAAGTAGAGGCTTCGTTTGGTCAGATCGGGCATGGCGCCACCTTACGGCTCGACGGCGTTGTCTGATCTGCGGGGTCCGCGTAGGGCAGAATGGTGGGATGCAGATCCCCGCCAAGTCCGAGTACGCCATTCGCGCGCTCTTGACCCTGGCGGCGAACGACGTGTCGCTGAGCGCCGAGCACCTCGCGCAGGAACAAGAACTGCCCGCCAAGTTCCTCGGCGCCATCCTCTCGGACCTTCGCCGTGGCGGACTGGTGTCGAGCCAGCGCGGTCCCGAAGGCGGGTTCAAGCTGGCCCGCGACCCCGACACCATAATGATCGCCGACATCCTGAGAATCGTGAGCGGCCCGATGGCGGGCGTGCGGGGCATGCGCCCGGAGACCTTGCACTACGGCGGCGAAGCGACGCACCTGACTGACGTGTGGATCGCCGTGCGCGGCGCCCTTCGCGAGGTGCTCGAGCACGTGACCCTCGGCCAGGTCCTGCGCGGCGACCTACCCGAGGCCGTCACCAGGTTCAGTTCCAACCCTGATATGTGGGTCACGCGGCAGATTTGATGAGGATCTATACCGACGGCGCGTGCCGCGGTAACCCGGGTCCCGGTGGATGGGCCTGGGCCTGCGGCCAGGACTCCTTCGCCAGTGGTGCCGACCCGCACACGACGAATCAGCGCATGGAAGTGCTGGCCGTCATCGACGCATTGCAGTCCAACCCCGACGGCCCCGTCGAGATCGTCAGCGACTCCACCTACGTGGTCAAGTGCTTCGTGGACAAGTGGCACGTGGGTTGGCTGCGTAGAGGATGGAAGAACTCGCAGGGCCAGCCGGTGGCCAACCGCGACCTGTGGGAGGAGCTGTTCCCGTTGGCCTTGCACGCGGATCGACAGGTCACCTTCTCGTGGGTCAAGGGTCATTCCGGTGACGTCATGAATGACTTCGTCGACGCGCTCGCCACCGACGCGGCTGACACTCAAAGAGGTCGTCGAACCTAATTCCCACCCGTTCTGGGGTTCGCCAGAAAACATTAGGATTCCTATGGTTTTCATTGGTTAGCGAGTGAAGGGAATGTCGTGGCGAACGAGGTCCAGCAGTTCGATGTCGTGGTGATCGGGGGCGGGCCCGGCGGCTACGCCGCGGCGCTGTATGGAGCGGCGGCCGGTCTCAACGTGGCCATCGTCGAGCGCGACAAGGTGGGCGGCACGTGCCTGCACCGCGGCTGCGTGCCGGCCAAGGAGTTCCTCGAGACCGCTCACGTGCGCCGAACGGTGGAGCACGGCGCCGACTTCGGGGTCACCGCCAAGGACGTGAGCGTGGACTTCGCCGTCAGCCAGGCCCGAAAGAACGAGATCGTCGATCGCCTGTACAAAGGTCTGTCGGGGCTCATCAAGGGCCGCAAGATCACCGTCTTCGCGGGCACGGGCCGCCTGGACGCGGACCTCAAGGTCACCGTCGCCGACGGTCCCGACGCCGGGGTGGTGGCCCAAGGCAAGGACGTCGTCATCGCGGTCGGTTCAGTGCCACGCACGCTGCCCGGATTCGACGTCGACGGCACCACGGTGGTGACGTCCGACGAGTTCTTGGACCTCGCGGCGCTGCCCGCCACCGCGGCCGTCATCGGCGGCGGGGCGATCGGGTGCGAGTTCGCTTCGATGCTCTGCGACATGGGTACCAAGGTGACCATCCTCGAATTCCTGCCGACGATCCTGGCCGGCTGCGACGCCGAAGTGGTCAGCGTCGTTGGGCGGGCCTTCAAGAAGCGCGGCATCGATGTCCGCGCCGGCGTCACGGTCACCGGGCACTCGCCCAAGAAGGGCGGCACGACGATCGCCGTCGAGGGTGGCGACGACGTCAAGGTCGACATGGTCGTGATGTCGGTGGGCCGGCGACCGCGCAGCGAAGACCTGCTCGGCGAAGGCACCGGCGTGGTGATCAACGATCGGGGATTCGTCGTGGCCGACCGGTCTCAGCGCACCGCCAATCCCCACGTCTACGCGGTCGGCGACGTCGTGGCGGACACCCCCCAGCTGGCTCACGTGGGCTTCGCCGAGGCGATCGTGGCCATCAAGACCATTCTCGGTGAGCCGGTGGTGCCCGTCGACTACGACCGTGTGCCGTGGGCCATTTACTCCAACCCCGAGGTTGCCTTCTGCGGTCTGACCGAAGCCAAGGCGAAGGAAAAGGGCTATGAGGTCGTCGTGAAGAAGGACCCCTTCGGCGGTAATAGTCGCGCGCAGATCATCGGTGACACCGAGGGCGTGGTCAAGATCATCGCGGAGAAGCGGGCCGACGGCACCGCTGGACAGATCCTCGGCGTGCACATGGCCGGTCCCTGGGTGACCGAGCAGTTGGGGGCGGGTTACTTCGCCGTCAACTGGGAGGCCACCGCGGAGGAAGCGGCCGCGCTCATACAGCCCCACCCCTCGCTGTCCGAGACCTTCGGCGAGACGCTGCTGGCGCTCGCCGGAAGGGGCCTACACGTTGGTTGACGTCACCCTGCCCTCGTTGGGTGAATCGGTCACCGAAGGAATCATCACGCAGTGGTTCAAGAAGTTGGGAGACGCCGTGGCTCGTGACGAGCCGCTCTTCGAGGTGTCGACCGACAAGGTCGACTCCGAGATGCCCTCGCCGGCCGCGGGCATCCTGACCGAGATCCTCGCCGAAGAAGGCGACACCGTGCAGACGGGGGCTCGCGTGGCCGTCATCGACGATGGGGCCACGGCGCCATCACTTCCGTCGACCGAGCCCGGTGAAGCCGCTCCCGTGGTCGTGAGCGCGCCGGCGCCGAGCGCGCCGGCGCCCGCGGCGGTGCCGAGAGTGAACGACCCCGAGAATTCCGTTAACGGCGTCGTGGTGTCGCCGGTGGTGCGACGCATCCTGGCGGACGGGGGAGTCGAGCCCTCTACCGTGAGAGGGTCGGGCGCCGGCGGGGCCATCACTCGGCGCGACGCCGAGCGGGCCGTCATGGACGGCCCCACCGACGAGCTCGCGCTTCCACTCTCGAACGGCAAGCGGCGCATGGGACAGCACATGAGCGTCTCCGCCCAAAGCGCCCCGCACGGCTTCGTGGCAATCGAGGCCGATGGCGCCATCTTCGCCGACCTCGATGGACTCGGCCGGGTCACCCGCGATGGCATTGCCATCACCGACGAGATGGTGGTCGGTCTGGCCGCGGCGAGGGCGCTCGGCGAGTTCGAGTTCCTGAACGCGACGTTCGCTGGTGACGAGTTGATCGTGCATCGAAGCGTCAACCTGGGCTTCGTGCGAGTCGTCGAGAACGACGAGATGTTGGTGCCCGTCGTGCACGCGGCGGCGGGTCTGACGCTGAGAGCCCTCGCGAGGCGCGTGGGCGAACTGGGGGAGCGAGTCGCTTCGCACCATCTCACCACCGACGACCTCATGGGGGGAACCTTCACCGTCTGCGGCGCGCCTAGCGAGCACGCGCTGCTGAGCGTGCCCATACTCATCCAGCCCCAGGTCGCGGTGCTTTCGATCGGGGCGGTGCGCAAGGTGCCCGTGGTGACGTCGAACGCGGGCACGGCGGTCATCAACGTCGGCCGGCGTTTTGTGCTGGGACTCTCGTTCGACCATCGCGTCTGTGAAGCGACCGCCGCCGCCGGGTACCTTGAACGGGTGGCCGAACTTCTGGCGGGACTTGATTTGGAGAGCGAGCACTAGATGCTGCGGCGACGTCACCTGGGGCGGATCGGCTTCGCCGAAGCCAATGACTTCCAACGTGCGTTGCTGCAAGCCGACGACGACTACGTGCTGCTCTTCGAACACCCGCCGACCTACACGCGCGGCGTGCGCACCCTCGAGGAGCATTTCCTCGTGCCGCCGGAGTCCCTCGATGCGGTGGTGATCGACGCCGACCGAGGCGGTGACGTCACGTATCACGCGCCGGGCCAGGTGGTCGCGTGGGCCATAGTGACGGTCGATGACGACCCCTCGGCTGGCAAGGCGCACGTCACGCGACTCGAGGACGCGGTCATCGCCACGGTCCGCAGCTTCGACCGCGACGGTCGACTCGGCCTGGTGGGCCGTCTCGAGGGCTATCCCGGCGTCTGGGCCAATGTCTTAGTACGCCCGTCGAAGATCGCCGCGGTGGGCGTTCGCACGGAGCGAAACGAGAAGGGCGAGCGGCGGACCCTGCACGGCGTCGCGCTCAACGTCGACATCGATCTCTCCGGCTTCAACGCCATAGTGCCCTGCGGCATCCCGGACAAGCCCGTGGCGTCGCTCGCTTCCCTGGGCCTCGACGTGACGTCGCTCGAGGTGGAGGAGCGACTCGGCGACGAACTCGAGTTGCGTCTGGGCGCTCCGGCGTCGGTCGCGCGCGTCGATCGAAGCGAGTCCACCATGTCGAACGAGCGCCCTCTGCTGCGGCGCCTGCGAAAGGCCGGCGTTGATCCCGACGCCGGGCTGGCGCTCAACGCGCGCAAGCCCGCGTGGCTGCGCGTGCAAGCAAACATGGGAAGTGAGTTCCAGTCCTTGCGTACCCTCACCGAGGACCTGCGTTTGGTGACGGTGTGCGAGGAGGCGGGATGCCCCAACATCTTCGAATGCTGGTCGGCTGGCACCGCCACGTTCATGGTCAATGGTGAACGTTGCACCAGGGCCTGCGGCTTCTGCCTGATCGACACCCGCAAACCACTGCCCCTGGACCCCACCGAGCCCGACCGCGTCGCCGAAGCCGTGGTGCGCCTCGGCCTCAAGCATGCCGTGGTGACCTGCGTGGCGCGCGACGACCTGGCTGATGGCGGCGCTGGGGCCATCGCCGCCACCGTGAGGGCCATTCGTGAACGATCGCCGGGCACCGACGTGGAGGTGCTCACGAGCGACCTCAAGGGAGACCCGGCGTCGCTGCAGCTAATCATCGACGCCCGTCCCGATGTCATGAACCACAACATCGAGACGGTCGCCCGTCTCCAGCGAGCCGTGCGACCGAGCGCCGGGTACCTGCGTTCGCTGACCGTGCTGGCTCGAAGTCGCGCGGCCGGCCTAACGACGAAGTCCGGTCTGATGGTGGGGCTCGGCGAGACGCCCGACGAGGTGCGGGAAACGTTGGTCGACCTGGCCGCCGTTGGAGTCTCCATCGTGACGATCGGCCAGTACCTGCGCCCCACGCAACAGCACCTTCCGGTGGCGCGCTGGTGGGAGCCAGAAGAGTTCGAGGACCTAGCGAGGCAAGGCAAGGAACTGGGTCTTTCCCACGTGCAGGCGTCGCCGCTCACCCGATCGAGCTACCACGCCCGCGAGGCGCTCAGCGACGCGACACCCGTGTCCTCGCCGACGCGACGTTAACCCTTCAATCGAAGCAGCGGGCCCCGAGATAGGGGCCTCGACGAACTAGGCCACGAAGTACTTGGCCATCGGGTGGTGGCAGATGATGGCGTCCGTCGTCTGCTCGGGATGGAGTTGGAATCCCTCCGAGACGACGACGCCGATGCGACTCGCCTCGAGCAGGTCCGCGACCTTGGCGTTGTCGGTCAAGTCCGGGCAGGCGGGGTAGCCCCACGAATAGCGTCCGCCGCGGTACTTCTGTCGGAAGAGGCCCGCGAGGTTGGGCCCGTCCTCCTGGGCGAAACCCAGTTCCTCTCGGATGCGCCGGTGCCACAGTTCGGCTAGCGCCTCGGCCATCTCGACGCCGAGACCGTGCAGCATCAGGTAGTCGTGGTACCGATTCTCACTGAAGAGTTCCTGGCACCGCTCCGACACGCGGGGCCCCATCGTCACCAGCATGAAGCTGGCGTAATCGTGATCGGGACTATCGCTCGGTCGAAAGAAGTCGGCGATGCACAGGAAGGGGGATTGGCGCTGGCGCGGGAAGGTGAAGCGCACGGTCTCATTGGCCCGCGAGTCGTCCCCAAAGAGGACCAGGTCGTTGCCGTCGGACGCGCAAGGGAAGTGCCCCCACACGACCTGGGGGACGAGCAGGTCGTCCTCCTTGGCGATCGCCACTTGCTCGCGCAATATGGCGCGCACCCGTTCCTTGAACGCGGGGTCGTCCTCGCCATCCTGGGGCCGGTAGCCCCATTGGTTGCGAAAGAGCGCGGTGAGGTTGAGGTACTCGGCGATCTCGTCGATGGCCATGCCCTTGGCCACTCGGCTGCCCAGGAACGGCGGCGTGAAGAGCGGGTTGTCCATCTCGACGTCCGGACTGCGGCTGGCCAGCGGGTTCGCCTCCTCGTCGCCGTCGCCGCGGATGCTGCGAAAGACCTTCTTCTCCGAGATCTGTCGGCCGAACTCGGGATCGTCGTCGCCCCCGCGTCGGATTTCGCCCAAGCGGTCGAGGACGCGCAGGCCTTCGAAGGCGTCCTTGCCGTAGAAGACCCGCCCGTTGTAGATGGTGCGCAGGTCGCGCTCGACGTACGTGCGGGTCAGGGCCGCGCCGCCGAGCAACACGGGCACGTCCTGCATGCCCAGTTCGTTCATCAGCTCGAGGTTCTCGCGCATGATGAGCGTTGATTTCACCAGCAGGCCGCTCATGCCGAGCGCGTCGGCTCGATGCTCCTGCACCGCGCCGAGCATCTCGTTCACGCCGACCTTGATGCCCAGGTTGATCACCTCGTAGCCGTTGTTGGTCAAGATGATGTCGACCAGGTTCTTGCCGATGTCGTGGACGTCCCCCTTCACGGTCGCCAGCACGACGCGCCCGCGCCCGCCTTGGTCGCTCTTCTCCATGAGTGGCTCGAGGTAGGCCACAGCCGATTTCATCGTTTCCGCGCTCTGCAGCACGAAGGGCAACTGCATCTC
>Ga0187887_10001646_pt1 | contig 18865 bp, 20 predicted proteins | sample June2016WEW_7_10_FD_132977 | JGI IMG/M metagenome (GOLD analysis project Ga0187887, IMG submission 132977) | Peatland microbial communities from SPRUCE experiment site at the Marcell Experimental Forest, Minnesota, USA - June2016WEW_7_10 | ecosystem: Environmental > Terrestrial > Soil >...
ATTCTCGACGCATAGCGGCACTTCGAGAAAATCGCGCACCTCGCGGATTTTTTGCGCCGTCACCTTTGCGGCGGCGAAGGTGTAGGGCATCGGCAGCAGGTCGTGCGTGTACCGGCCGTCCACGCTGCCCCAGCACAGGTGGTCGGACAGCCACGGCGTCCGTGTGCGCCGGACAAGCCGCTTGAGTTTCCGGAGATGTTCGCGGTCCGGCTTTCCCGGCGAACCGAAATACATCGAGACCCCATGCTGCACCACCCGGTATTGTTCAAGAATCTGGTCGAGGATTTTCAGGGGCCGCCCGCCGTCGCACATGAAATTTTCGGAGATGATCTCGAACCAGTCCACTGTGGGCTTCTCGGAAAGGATGTGGTCGTAATGCGGCACGCGCAGGCCGATGCCGATGCCATAATCGGTGAACTGGTTGAACGGGTTGGCGGGCATCCAGATTGAAAGTTGGAGAGCGGGGTTTTTACTTCCGCTCTCCCGGTGAATCGACGCTTACAGGAGCATGGATTTGCAACCGCCCTTGCCCTTGCAGGTATTCTTGCCTTTGCAACCGTTGTCGCCGCCCTTGCAGCCGCCCTGGCCCTTGCAACTGTTCTTGCCCTTGCAGTCGTGCTTGCCCATGTCACCGCTGGGCGCGTTGGTGCCGGGGGCATTGGTGCTGGTGTCTTGTGCCTTGGCGACGACGCCGGACAGCAAACCGGTGATGGCCGCGGCGACGAGGAGGGTTCGTTGTGTTCGATTCATAATTTTTTGTCCTTTGGTTTCAGTTTTCACGACAGATTCTCATCCGCCGCGACGGTGTTACGAGAATGAGAGTCGGCAACCGAAGATTTATTCCAGAAAATATTTTCGAACCTCCGGAAAACGGGCGAAAGCCGCGCATGTCCTTGATGACAATGAGATTTCCGCCGAAGCCGTCGGCGACAAAAGTTTTTGCAATGTGGCCGCGTCACCATGACCAACCAGTAAATAGGCGTTGCCATCGTGACTCCAGCTGGCGGTGGGAGAGCCGTTGCTGCTGGCGAATTGCGGTTGGTCCGGCGGCGGGGCGTCGCGAAACATTCCGGCCTGGGTCACAAACAAATCCACGTGCGTCGAGCCGTGCAGCTGATAACACAGCATCGAAACTTTCCGGCCATGCCAGCTCAAAACCCGGCAACCCATCAAGCCGTTGCCGTTCAAGACCGTGGGCAGAACCAGGTTGTTTTCGCTCTGATGCGCCCCCAGCCAGGCCACTGCCTGTTTCAGGTTGCTGGCCCCTGTATCCACGTGATGCGGGTCATTCACGGCCGCCTGAACCATCTGCGCGGAAAAATCAGCAAACCGCCCGGGGTTTTCCGGCTTTTTCCAAAAGATGACAAGACCGAGCAGAACCACAATAGCCGACGCCATGGCCCAGGAAACGGGTGAATTCCATGAAAACAGGTTCCGCCACCAAACGGAAATTGGCGATTCGGCCGGTGATTCAACTGATTTTCCCAGCGCAAGGATTTCCGCCTTGAGTCGTGCCGGCGCGCGCACCTGCCGCAGGCTGCCGCCGACGAGCGTGTCAAACTTCCGCTCCTGCTCGAACCAGGCCGCCAGTTCCGGGTCCCGCTTCGCCAGGGCCAGCGCCTCGGCAAACTGCGGGTCAGCCGCATCCTGACCGCCGAGGCGGCAGGATTGCAGGATTAATCTGGCCTCTTCGCGGGTCATGGCGTTTCCTTCTCCAAAATGATTTTCCGCAGCAAGGCCTTGCCGCGCGAAATCCGCGACATCACCGTACCCGCCGGCACGTCGAGAATCTCCGCGATATCGCGATACGAATGTTCTTCCAGGTAAAACAGGGTCAACGGCGCGCGATAGGTTTCGTCCAACCGTCGCAGCGCCGCCATCACACTCGCGCCGTCCAGCCGATTTTGCGGCAACGGCAAATCCGCCGCCAGTTCCGGCCCGTCTTCCGCCAGGCTGGAAATTTCCACCTTGGGAAACCTGTCGTCACGCCGGCGCTGGCCGAGAAATTCGCGGTGCAACGTGGTGAACAACCACGATTTGGCCTTCGATTTGTCACGCAACTGCCCGCCTTTCGCCGCCCACCGGCAGAACGTCTGCTGCACGAGGTCGCCCGCGTCGGCCTCGCTGCGCGCGAGGCTCAAGGCAAAACGGTACAATGACTCGTAATGCACATTCACCACGTTCTCGAATGACAATTCGTCCATAGATAGGAGCAACGGGCGGGAGATTTATTCCATCCGGCGCGCAGCGTCCATGTTATTTGCGTGAAAAACCATTTTGACCCGCGCCCGCCGAAAATTTACGCTGGCCGGGTGCAAATTGAAAATTCCGGCGCGCCGCGCACCGACGGACGCGCCGCCAATCAGCTCCGGCCGCTGCGGTTCCAAAATCATATCGCGCCGAACGCCACCGGTTCCACACTCATCGAGTGGGGCAACACGCGCGTCATCTGTGGCGTGACGGTCGAGGAATCCGTGCCGCGCTGGATGAAGGAACAGAACCTGAAGGGCGGCTGGATCACCGCCGAGTATTCCATGCTCCCCTACTCCACTTTGGAACGCAAACCACGCGACAGCAGCCGTGGGAAAATTGACGGTCGCTCGCAGGAAATCCAGCGGCTCATCGGCCGCGCCATGCGGGGCGTGATTGACCTGGAAAAACTCGGGCAACATACGGTCTGGGTGGATTGCGACGTGCTCCAGGCCGACGGCGGCACGCGCACGGCGGCCATCACCGGCGCCTACGTGGCCTTGTGCATTGCCATCCGACGGTTGATTGCCGCCGGGCGGCTGACCGAAAGTCCCATTCTCCACGCCGTGGCCGGCGTCAGTGTGGGCATCGTCAACGGCCGGCCGTTGCTGGATTTGTGCTACACCGAGGACGTCGCGGCGGCCGTGGACATGAATCTGGTCATGAACTCCGCCGGCGAATTCATCGAACTTCAGGGCACGGGCGAGGAAGCCACGTTCACCGAGCCGCAACTGGCCGACTTGCTCGCCCTCGGCAAGACCGGCATCCGCGAATTGCTCGCCGCGCAGGAGAAAGCGCTGGCGGCGGCCTGATTCATCCGTGGGCAAGACTTCCAAAATAATTTCCCGCCGGAAAACCCAACCGTCGCCACCCACACGGCTCTGGTTGATTCGCCACGCGGAGATTGAGCGGCGTTACCAGCGTGCGTTTGGCGGGCGGATTGATATGAATCTTTCGGCTCGCGGCCGTGCGCAGGCCCGGACGCTGGCCGATTTCCTGCACGGCAAACCATTCGCCGCGATTTACGCCAGTCCGATGAAACGCGTGCAGCAGACCCTGGCGCCGTTTTTGAAGACAATGGCGGACGCGCCACTGCCGCGACGCCACCCATCCGGAAAGTCGCCCGCCCAGACCATCCTGCCCGACCTGCAGGAAATTGATTTCGGCGACTGGTCGGGATACAACTGGAACGAGGTGCGCAAAAAATTCGGCGTTCATCCCTATGATTGGCTGGATGAGATTGAACTGGGGGCGGTGCCGAACGGTGAAAATGGCGTCCAATTCCGCACCCGCGTCGAGACCTGTCTCTTCGATATCATCCGGCGGCATCCGGGGGAAACCGTCGCCATTTTCAGTCACGGCGGGGTCATCCGCATGGTGCTTGCCATCCTGCTCGACCTGCCACTGCCGAAAACCAATTCGTTCGAGATCGAATATACCAGCGTCACCCAGGTCGCCCTGCATCCGCACCTGAACGAGGTCGAACTGCTCAATTTCACGCCGTGGCGCGATTGGGTCAGATGAAACGCTCCTGGGATTCAAAAGGGTGGGGCGGGACTCCCGGCGAGCCGCAGAGCGGGACCGGACTCCCGCCCCACCGATAAATGAAACGCAAACGACTCTGGAGCATTTCCATCAGCACAACGCCTGAGGCGGAGGATGCCATCGCCGAAATGTTGGGCGGGATCCTCGGGCTGCCCGCCTCGTCCTACCATGACCACGAAACCGGCGTCAGCACTGTCACGGTCCATCGGCAGCGGAAATGGGATTCGCCGCGCGAGGTCCGCGGGCGGATTTCCGCCGGACTCAAGCGCATCGGAAACTGCGGACTAAACGTCGGCCGCGCCAGAATTGTAATGGCCCGGGTACGGTGGGAAGACTGGGCCGAATCCTGGAAGCGGCATTTCCAGCCGATTGAAATTGGCGACTCGTTGCTGATCAAACCAAGCTGGAGCAAACGCAAACTGCGGAAAGGCCAGGCGTTGGTGGTGCTGGACCCCGGATTGAGTTTTGGCACGGGGCATCACCCGACCACCGCGTTTTGCCTGCACCAAATTGCAGCGGCGGTCGGCGGCCGTAGAAACCGGCGCTCACAAAGCGCCGCTACAACCCCGTCCTTTCTGGACCTCGGCACCGGCTCCGGAATTCTGGCGATCGCCGCGACCAAACTGGGTTATTCGCCGGTACGAGCAATGGATTTCGATCCGGACGCAGTCCGCGTCGCCCGTGCCAACGGCCGCGCAAACCGTGTGCCACAGAAGCTGAAAATCCGGCGCGGAGACGTGACGCGGCTGCCCATCCGTCCAGGACACCGAAGACAGCAATACGATCTGGTCTGCGCCAACCTGATATCCCCGCTGCTGATCGCGGAGCGGCGCCGGATTACCGGGCAATTAAAGCCCACCGGAACCCTGGTACTGGCGGGAATTTTGAAGTCGGAATTTGTGGAGGTTCAAAAGGCATATGCGACCCTGGGATGGAAACTGGCATCCCACCGGGACGAAAAGGAGTGGCGGTCAGGCTCATTTCGATTCGAGCGTTAAGATTTTAAGATTGTTTGAACGCCAAATTACCGGGGCCGGTCTGATGCAATGGAGTTGCAACATAGTTTTTTGCAACACCTACTTGAGTTGGCATTATTTACGCTGCAAGGGCGCGAGAAAGGAAAAGGTTATGATGAAGACTGTGGAAATAATCGGTGAAGCAGTTCGCAACCCCAAATATCCCTTCCGCAAAACGGAGCATCAGCCCAAAAAAGCACGCAAACACCGCTACGAGCGCCGGAAGATTCGGGAATACCTGCATCTCGGTGATTGGCTGGCCGAAGAAATGGCCTGAGGGCGGTTTTGGACAGCCTGTGCAGAAAGCGCCAGTCAACTCCGGCCGGAGTTGAGGAAGGAGGAAAATTCACCGCTGGCAGTCCGGGCAAATCCCAAAAAATTCCAGCCGGTGAGTCACGGCCTTGAAGCCATTTTTGGCGGCGATGCGTGATTCGATTTCGTGCGGAAAGCACTCCTCAATTTCCACCACCCCCGCGCAACGGGTGCAGACCAGATGATGGTGATGGCCATCATCGCCTTCGCCGACCAGTTCAAAGCGCGCGGCCCCGTCGCCAAAATCAAACCGCTGGACCATCCCCATTTCCTCGAGCAGATGCATGGCGCGGTAAATCGTGGCCAGATCGCAGCGGCCTTTGGGCATGGCGGCGAAGATTTCCCGGTTCGTCATGGGGTGCGGATGCCGCCGCAATATTTCCAGAATGGCCTGGCGCGGGCCGGTGATTTTTCTGGATTGCCCGCGCAGACGGCCGGTCAGGGCCGACATGGCCTGAGGGTGATGCGAATGGGAATGGGCGGGCGCTTTCATGACGCTCCCAAAATCACACGGCTGATTACCGAAATCAAGCCGTCAGTCATGGCGAACTCAGGGCCACCGCTTTTGCGGAAAAGTGACGGCACGGCGGAGCGGCGGAATCCGTTATTTCATCAGCAACATCTGGCGCGCGCGTTTGATGGCGCGGGTCAGGCGGCGCTGGTAATGGGCGGGCAGGCCGGTGTATTTGCGGGGCAGGATGCGGCCCTGATCGGTCACAAATTGCCGGAGCAGATTGGTGTTCTTGAAATCCAGCGCGTCGGCGGTGAAATCAATCTTGGGTTTGGGCCGGGCCGCGCGACTTTCCATCGTGCGGCGCGAACCACGGCGATCCGATTTATCGGTATTGGTTCGGCGGGGCATGGCTATTTGATTTCGCGGTGAAGGGTGTGGCGGCGCAACGCGGGATTGTACTTTCTAATTTCCAGCTTTTCCGTCTTCAACTTCTTGTTGCGGGTGGTGGTGTACCGGGACGGCGACTTGCCTAACTTGCGCGCCTCGGTGCATTCGATGGTGATGGTTTCGCGCGACATAAATTATTCCTTTTCCTTGACCTTCTCCTCGGGCTCGTCCTCGTCGCTTTCCACTTCCGTGGCCCCGGCATTGTCAATCGAGCCGAGCTGGCCGATCCGGCGCTGACGCAGCGCGCCGTCGCGCTCCAGTTGCGCCTGCGCCTCGACCGTGAACCGCGTCCACGGGATGGCTTCCAGGCGCGCCTTGGGGATTGCCTTGCCGGTCAATTCACAGGTGCCGTAGGTTTTCCGCTCGATGCGCTTGAGCGCCTCTTCAATCTCATAAACGGCGTCCTGGTCCGACGAGAGGAGGCTGAGGGCGAAGTCGCGGTCAAAATTGTCCGTGCCGGAATCCGCCATATGCAGGCTGTAGCCCGCCATTTCCTGCGCGGATTCCTTGGCCAGTCCATTCATCTGGTGGAGCAACTGCTCGCGCAGTTCCAGCAGCCGGTTGTAAAACTTCTGCCACTCGGGCTTGATCCGTTTCGGTGCGACCACCGGCCGGGACTTCGACACCGTCTGGCCGAGGATGGCCGCGGCCATGGCGCTAATGGGCGATTTGCCACGCGTGGTTCCCATGTTTGTTTCTTTCTTCTTTGCGGTCACAGTTAAAATTGATTCCCGGCTTGCAAAGCAACTTCCGGTCCATTAAAGGCGCGGGAATCTAACAGACGAAGATAAATACGCCATCAAAATCTTCAAGAATTTTCGGTACTGGCGGGAATCAGCCTTTCTCAATACAGGCATAGGCGTTGTGATTGTGGATGCTTTCGAAGTTTTCGGCCTCCACCCGGTACCACTTCACCTGCGGATGGGCGTTGAGCTTGAGCGCCACGTTGCGCACCAGGTCCTCCACAAATACCGGGTTTTCATAGGCGCGCTCCGTCACCGCCTTCTCGTCCTGCCGCTTGAGCAGCGCGTAAAGCTCGGAACTGGCCGAGCTTTCAATCACCGCAATCAAATCCTCGATCCAGACCGATTTCTTCATGCGAATCGCCACCGTCACCAGCCCGCGCTGATTGTGCGCGCCGTATCGGGCAATCGCCTTGGAACAGGGACACAACGTCGTCACGTTCGCCTTGACCGTCAAAACAAAGTCGATGTCCGGCCCGCACGCCGTCGCGTCGAACCGCGCGGTGTAATCCATCACCCCCTCGCCGCCGGAGGCCGGCGCCCGTTTGACCATGAAATAGGGAAACTCGATTTCCAGATGCGACGTGGCGGCGTGGAGTTTTTTCTGCATGGCACCGAGGATTTCGTTGATGTTCGCCACGTGAATCACGCTGCCGTGCGCGTTGAGCACCTCAATGAACCGGCTCATGTGCGTGCCTTTGAATTCCTTCGGCAGGTCCACGTACATGCCGATGGTGGCCACCGTGTTCTGGACGCTGCGCGCCTTGTCGCGCACCTGGATGGGAAACCGCACATTCCGGACCCCGACCTTGTCGATCCGCAATTCGCGGTGGTCGCGCTCGCTCTGCTTGTCGTCGAGCTTGGGCGCCGGGGCCGGTTTCCGCGGCCCACGCACCGCGCCGCCGCTCTGGCTGATACGAAGCATGGGAGGAACCTAGCAGCTTTGCAGAAATTGGCAAAGAGTTCTGACAATATCCGTATAGCCAGACGAGATGGGGAGTTTAAGTTTCCAAACGGTTTATGTGGAAACCCCTCCAACCCGGTCGCCACTTTTTGGCGCTGGCACTCCTGTGTTCGCCTGCCTTCGGTGCCGACACGTTCCGCGTCGCCACTTACAATGTCGAAAATTATCTCGACCAACCGACCGAATCGCGTCCGGAGCCCAAATCCGCCGCCGCCAAAGCCAAGGTCCGCGACAGCATCCGGGCCCTGAACCCCGACGTGCTGGCGCTCGAAGAAATGGGCGGCCTCAGCGCGCTCATGGAATTGCGCGGCTCACTCAAAGCCGAGGGCCTGGATTTTCCCTATTGGGAATGGGTAAGCGGCGAGGACACCAACATCCACGTGGCGGTGCTGAGCAAATTGCCCATCGTGGCGCGGCGACCGCACACGAATGAGGTCTTCCTGCTCGATGGCCGCCGCTTTCTCGTCAGCCGCGGTTTTGCCGAGCTGGACATCCAGGCCACGCCCGATTTCACCTTCACGCTCATCGCCGCGCATTTAAAATCGCGCCGGGCGGTGCCCGAAGCCAACGAAGCCGAGCTGCGCCTCGCCGAGTCAAAAATCCTGCGCGGCATTGTGGACCGGGACCTGACGGCCCATCCGAACGCCCGGCTGGTGGTATTGGGCGATTTCAACGACGTGAAGGATTCCGATTCAACCAGGGAAATCATCGGCCGCGGCCGGTTCAAGCTCGTGGACACGCGCCCCGCTGAGCGCAACGGCGACAACACGCCGGCTGAGAAGCCGTGGTTCGAGCCGCGCAACGTCACCTGGACACATTATTACGGCAAGGAAGACACCTACAGTCGCGTCGATTACATCCTGCTTAGTTCCAGCCTGGCGCGGGCGTGGGTCAGAAACGACACCTATGTGTTGACGATGCCGAATTGGGGCGTCGCCTCGGACCACCGGCCCATCGTGGCGGCGTTCAAGGTGGAAAATAATTAAACGCCGGCACGCCAAAACGTCAGGGGCTTTTCCCGGGGATTGCGTTAACCATTGGAATGTTCTCAAAACACTCGGAATCAAAATCCGGGTCTGGTTGAGCCTTGTTTAAGCCCATCGTTTTTTCATTTGCCAGCCTCGCTTCTTGCCACTTTCCAGCGAGCGTGAGCAATACCTTCATAAAGTATGGTCTGGTCTTGCAAGACCGGTCATTTCCCGATTCTCCATGACGCTGCGCTGGCTGCCTCCATGCCTTCCAGGATTTCAGCCATTTTAACAGCGGCGGGAAACGAATCGGCCTGGGAAGCCCGTTTTAGATATGACCCGGGTTGTGGCGCCACGAATTTAAAGTCCATTTGCGGCATGAAACCGGCTGTAAAAACCGGAGTTTTATGAGACGAACCCTGCTATTTTTGACCGCCGTGATGATTTCATTTCCGGCCATCAGGCCGGCCATCGCCGCACCCGGCGCCACCGGCATCGGCGACCAGCTGTCCCTTTCCGTCACCAACAAATATGGCGACGTGCTGGACCATCCGGCGGTTGCCCAAATCCTCGGCGACGGACTGGTTCTGCAAAGCGGGGCCATGGCCATGAAAGTCAAATACGACGACCTGCCTCCGGACATCCGACAGAAATATCAGCCCCTGGCCGCCGGGGTCATGCAGAAGGCTGAGAATCAAGGCGCGGCCAACGCCGCCTACCTGGCTTACACCCGGCAGTTGCAGGCCGAACAGGCATGGCACCAGGCGGCACAGCAGGCGCAGATAGACGAAATCGCCAAGGAAAAACCACAAAACCAGAACGGCCCGCTGCCCTTGCTGGACATTCCCATCCCCAATCAGAATTGGAAGCTCACGATTGCCAACCTGGGATTCAGTGACTGGAACAAAGAGCAGGACAACAACCAATTCAAGCTGCGCGGCCTGCCGGGGCCAAAAGGTTTCAACATCGTTTTGCTGGTTGAACCACCGGCGAACAATCTTCCCGGCAACGATCCGGCGTACATGTTCTACTGGTCGGGCATGGGGCACGATTCGGCCATCGACGCGCAATCGGTTAAAGTTGAAAAAAGAGACAAGTTCACCAAGGTCTCCTACTCCGCGCAGGGCCAGCCCAACGTGAATTATTTCTTCGCCTATCAGGGTCAATGGGTGGACATCCACCTGTCCAAAGGATCGTCCGATCCCGGAGATCAAAAAACGTTCACCGAGTTCGACAACGACCTGGCCTACGGTCAATAAGAAGGCCGGCACCCGGTTTGCCCGTCCCTCTTTAATTCCAGCCAATAACGCTTGCCCAAGGGCGTGCGCTTGCTTACAGTGAGCGACCACTTTTCTGGATATGCACTTAAATCATCTGAATGAAATTCTGGCGCAGGCCGCGCCGGCCCAACCGCAACAGCCGGTCTGGATGACGTTTGCCCCGATGATCCTGTTGATCGTCGTCTTTTACTTCATCCTCATCCGGCCGCAGCAAAAACGCGCCAAGCAGCAGACCGAGTTGATCAAGAACATCAAGTCGGGCGACAAGGTGGTCACCTCCAGCGGCATCGTCGGCCTCGTCATCTCGGTGAAGGACAAGACCATTTCCCTGCGTTCGGCGGATGCCAAAATGGAAGTCACCAAGGCCTCCGTGGCGGAAATTCTTGAATCCAGCAGCAGCGGCAGCCCGACCGATTCCTAGGCCTTCCATGAAAAGCAACGATTTCTGGAAGTTCATCCTGGTCGCCTTCATCATCTGCTGGTCGCTCTACGAAGTTTACCCGCCCACCAGCCGGGACCTGGTGCAGGAGTTTGAATCGCGCGCGGCGGGCCGGGACGCGACCTTCGCCGGGATTCTGGCGCAACTGGGACCGCTGCAACAGGCGCGGCCGGACCGCGAATTTGCCAACCTGCTGGAGGCCATCGGCACAAACGACATCCAACCGTACTTCCGGTTCGTCGAGGCGAAAAATCAGCCGGACCCCAATACTTTCATTTTGAACCAGCTTCAGCGCGACGCGGCGGGCAAAATCAAGCTCGGCCTCGATCTGCAGGGAGGCACGTCGTTTCTGGTCGAAATGGATACGAACAACCTGGCCAATCCGGATGATGCGAGCGGGGCGCTGTCGCAGGCGGTGGAAGTGCTGCGCAAACGCATTGACCAGTTCGGCGTGGCCGAGCCGGTCATTCAACCGGCGGGTGGCAACCGCATTTTGATCCAGTTGCCCGGCCTGTCGGAGGCCGTCAAGGAAAGTGCCAAAACCCAGATTCAAAAGCCGGCGTACCTTGAATTCCGGCTGGTGAAAGAGGACAGCCAGCAGATCCTGGACAACCACCAGCCGATCCCGCCCGGCTACGAATTACTCAAGCATGTCGAGCCGCCAGTGGACGGCAAACCGCAACCGGTCGAAGAGGCCGTGGTGAAAAAGCGGGCGGAGAATGGCCTGCGCGGCGACATCGTAAAAAGTGCCATGGTGGGACGTGGCAACATGGGTGAACCGGAGATTGAATTCAAGCTCAACGACGAGGGCGCAAAACGGTTCGGCGACGTCACCCGCAACAGTATCGGCCGGCGACTGGCCATCGTGCTCGACGGCCAGCTCTATTCCGCACCGGTCATTCAGGGTGCGATCGAAACCGGCAGCGGCGAGATCACGGGACATTTCACTCCCGAAGAGGCGCAGCAACTGGCAAACGTACTCCAAAATCCGCTGCGCGCCCCGCTCAAAATCGTCTCTTCCAGCGACGTCTCTCCAACCCTCGGCACTGATTCGATTCGCAGCGGCATCAAGGCCTCGATTTACGGCGTGATTTTTGTGTCCGCGTTCATGCTGGTCTATTACCTCGTCGCCGGTCTGGCCGCCAACGTCGCGCTCATCACCAACATCATCATCCTGCTGGGCGTCATGTGTTCCATCGGCGCGACGTTCACGCTGCCCGGCATCGCCGGCGGCGTGCTCACCGTCGGCATGGCGGTGGACGCCAACGTGCTGATTTACGAACGCATCCGCGAGGAGCTGGCCAAGGGCAAATCCTTGCGCGGCGCCATCAACGCCGGGTACGCCCGCGCGTTCGGCACGATTTTCGATTCTCACGTCACCACCCTCATCTCGTCCGTCATTTTGATTTTCATGGGCACGGGCGAAATCAAGGGTTTCGGCGTCACGCTCACCATCGGTGTGGCGGCCAGCCTGTTCACCGCGCTGGTGGTCACCCGCCTGCTCTTCAACTTCATGCTCGACCGCAACTGGTTGAAATCGCTGCCGATGCTCCACATCATCCGGAGCGCCAGATTTGACTTCATGAAGGTGGCCACCCCGCTGTTTGTCATCACCTGGGCATTCATCATCCTGTCGTTGGGGTACGGCGCCTTCGGTCGCGGTCAAAAACTGTTCGGCGTGGACTTTTTGGGCGGTGACAGCACGACGTTCACGTTCGCGCAAAAAATTGGCGTGGATCAAATCCGTTCCGCCATGAACACCATTGGCGAGAAGGACGCGGAAATCCAACCCCAGAAGGATGTCAGCAGCGGCTTGGAAACATTGCGCGTGACGTCCTCCAGCGGTTCGGAATCGAAGGTGGAACAGGCGCTGGCCCAGCAGTTCCCGCAGGCGCAGTTCAAGGCCATTCAACGCCAGCAGGTCGGGGCCGTCGTCGGCAGGGAAATCCGGCAGTCCGCCGTCGTCGCCTGTTTGTTGTCCATGTTCGGCATCCTGGTCTATGTCGCGTTCCGTTACGAATTTTCCTTCGCCGTCAGCGCCATCGTGGGCGTGTTGCATGACGTGTTGCTGGCGATTGGCTGTTATTGCATCGCCAACGCCGTTTCCGGGCGGCAATTCAACGCCACCGTCGTCGCCGCCGTGCTGACCATCATCGGCTTTTCGCTCAACGACAAAATCGTCATCTTCGACCGGATCCGCGAGAATTTGAAGCTCGGCGTGCGCGGCTCGTTCCGCGAGGTCATCAACCAGGCGCTGAACCAGACGTTGAGCCGCACCATCATCACGTCCGGCACGGTCTTTCTGGCCACCCTGTCGCTGTTCATCTTCGGTGGCGGCGTCATTAACGACTTTGCCTTCACGTTCCTCGTCGGCATCATCACCGGCACCTATTCGAGCATCTACGTCGCCAGCGCGCTGGTCCTGTGGTGGCACAAGGGCGAACGCCCGAACATCGGCGCTTCCCAGGTGACCATGCAACGGGACGCGGCGCCGGCAAAAGTTTGATTTGCCTTCTTAATCGTAATCTTAATCCTGTTCTTAATCTTATCCGTCGAGTGGAATTAAGATTAAGATGACGATCAAGATTAAGAACTCAACGGCCGGGGTGCCACAACCATGATTGCCGTGATTCAAATCACTCCCTGGGTATGGGCGGGTTTCATTCTGTGCATCCTGTTTTTTCTCGCGCTGGATCTGGGTGTGTTTCATCGCGGCGCGCACGTCGTCAGATTCAAGGAAGCCCTCGCCTGGACCACGCTTTGGTTTGCACTGGCCATGTTGTTTGCCGGAATCATGGCGTATGGGCGCGGTCAGGAAGAGGCGGTCCAATTTGCCACCGGTTACGTCATCGAACTGTCGCTCTCCCTCGACAACGTCCTGGTCATCGCGCTTATCTTTGCCTGGTTTCACGTGCCGCCGGCATTTCAACATCGCCTGCTCTTCCTGGGCATCCTCGGCGCGCTCGTCATGCGGGGCGCCCTGATTTCCGCTGGCGTGGCTCTCATTCACGAATTCGCGTGGGTATTGTATGCTTTCGGCGCGTTCCTGGTTTTTGCCGGCGTCAAAATGCTCTTTGCCGGGGAAAGAACGGTGCGACCGGAACATAATCTGGTGCTGCGACTCGCCCGCAAATGGTTTCCGGTCACGCCGGGTTTCGTGGGCGGAAAACTTTTTACCCGGCTGGAGGGCCGCTTCGCCCTCACCCCGCTGGCGCTGGTCCTCTTGCTGGTGGAAACCAGCGATTTGATTTTCGCCCTGGATTCCGTGCCGGCGGTGTTTTCCGTGACGCGCAAGGCCTTCATCGTTTTTTCCTCAAACGTCTTCGCCATACTCGGGCTGCGTTCGCTTTACTTCGTGCTGGCCGGCGCGCTGGGCTATTTTCGCTACTTAAAAATCGGCCTCTCCCTGGTCCTGGTGTTCATCGGCGTAAAAATGCTGGTCGAGCCGCATGACCGGCCGCCCCAATGGTTTCAAATGAAAATCCCCACCGGCATTTCGCTCCTGGCGGTGGCTTTAATCCTGTCTGTCGCCATCGCGCTGTCAATCGCCGCCGCCCGGCGGAAAAAAATTAACCACGGATGATCACAGATGGACACGGATGACATTATTTTGGGTCTTGCCAACGAAAACACCCCGCTGACTTTCGGGCAGCCGTTAGCATGTTTTATCCGTGTTCATCTGTGTCCATCCGTGGTTGAACCCGTATGAAATTCCGCTGGTCCCTCGCCCCGCCGCAGCCATTGCTGGCCGGCCAGCTCGCGGCGCAGTTGAATCTTTCACCGCTCCTGACCCAATGCCTGCTCAATCGCAACTTCAGCGAACCGCCCGCCATTGAAACCTTCCTGCAGCCGCGCCTGAAAAACCTGGCCGACCCGTTTTTGCTGCCGGACATGAACGTGGCCGTGGAACGGCTGCTCCGCGCCCGCGAACAAAACGAACCGCTCGTGATTTTCGGTGATTACGACGTGGACGGCGTGACCTCCACCGCCCTGCTCCTGGAGGTGCTCCGCGCCCTGGGCTGGCAGGCGGATTTTTACCTGCCGAACCGCATGGACGAGGGCTACGGCCTGAGCCCGGAAGCGGTTGAAAACTGTCTGAAACAATTTCCCGTCACCCTCCTGCTTGCCGTGGATTGCGGTTCAACCGCCGTGGAAACCGTCCGCTCGCTTCGTGCCCGCGGCGTGGACGTGATTGTGCTCGACCACCATCAGGTTTCAAACCCCGCGCCGGAAGCTGTCGCGCTCGTGAATCCACAAATTCAGGGTCGAGAGTCGAGAGTCGAGAGTCGAGGGCAGGCAGCTGCTTGTCGCCCGACCCTCGACTCTCGACCCTCGACGGAACTATGTTCCGCCGGTCTCGCCTTCAAACTCGCCCACGCGCTGGTCAAACGCGGACGCGAACTCAAGCTGCCCGGCCTGGCGGACTACGATTTGCGGCCGCTGCTGGACCTCGTGGCGCTGGGCACGATTGCCGACCTGGTTCCGCTCGTCGGGGAAAATCGCATTCTGGTTTCCGCCGGATTGCAACGGTTGAACCGGACCCAGCGGCCCGGGCTCATCGCCCTGAAAAAGGCCGCGCAATCACCGCCCGTGCTGGGCACGCACGACGTGGCCTTTCAACTCGCGCCGCGCCTCAATGCCGCCGGCCGCCTCGAAACCGCCGAGGCATCCCTGCGGCTGCTGCTGGCCCGCACGCTGGCCGAGGCGGTGCCGCTCGCCGAAAATCTTGACGCCCGCAACCGCGAACGCCAGAAAATTGAGCGCGGCATCGCCGTAGAAGTCACCGGCGCCGTGCGCGCCAAATTCAATCCGCAGACCGACTTTGTCATCGTGGAGGGGCAATTGCTCTGGCACATCGGCGTGGTCGGCATCGTGGCGTCACGGGTGTTGCAGGCATTTTACCGGCCCACCATCATTCTCGGCGGACCCGCCGAGCGGGACGCGGAATGGCGCGGATCGGGCCGCAGCATCGCCGGTTTCGATCTGGCCGCCGCGTTGTGCGAGTGCGATGATTTGCTGACGCGCCACGGCGGGCACGCGATGGCCGCGGGTTTGAGCATCCGGCCGGACAACATTGACGCGTTGCGGCAGCGGTTGAATACCCTGGCCAGCCGCGCGCTCCGACCGGAGGATTTGCAACCGCCCTTGCGCCTCGATGCGGAAGTGGGGCTGGAAGAAATGACCCTGGAATCGCTGCACGAGTTTTCACGTTTGAGCCCGGTGGGCCAGGGCAATCCCGGCGTGCAGTTCTGTGCGCGCCAGCTCACGCATGCGCGACCGCTGCAACGCATCGGCACAGACAAACAACACGTCAAAATGTGGGTCACGGATGGCGCGGCCACGCTGGAAGCCCTCTGGTGGAACGGCGGCGCAGAATCCCTGCCGGTTGGGAAATTTGACCTCGCCTTTGCCCCGCAGGTCAACCTCTTCAACGGCAGGCATACCGTGCAATTGAAAGTGCTGGACTGGCGGCCTGCGACTTAGTCGGGAGTCCAAATTCCAGAGTCCACAGTCTTCGAATTTTTGGCAGAAGTGGAGTTTTCAATTATTCGGTGGGGCGAGCAGCCCGTCCCGCCCTGCGGTGATCCTCGCGGGCCGTCATCTTTAAGTTTGGATGCGCCCGTTCCGGCTCCTCAGCAGCCTCGCCCCATCAAACTGTGCCATTGGCGGTTTTTGGCCTTGGACTTTGGGCTTTGGACTTTAGACTGGAAAAAATGAACGCTGCCATTCTTGTCGCCGCCGGCAAAGGCACCCGCATGGGGCCAACAGCGGATAAATTGTTCCTCGAAGTGGCCGGCCGCCCCGTCGTGGCCCACACCTGGCAGCGATTCGCCGATGCGAAGTGCATCGGCGAAATCATTGTCGTCGTGCGCGACGGGATGCAAAACGCCTTCACGGAACTGGCGTCAAGATTTAACCTGCAAAAACCGTTTCGCATTGTGGTCGGGGGCGCGGAGCGGCAGGACTCGGTCTGGAACGGTTTGGAAGCCCTGTCACTGACGGCGGAGATAGTGGCGATTCAGGACGCCGCCCGGCCCTGTACCACCGACGAAGTAATTGCGGCGACCATTCAGGCGGCGGACGAAACCGGCGCGGCCGTGGCGGCGCAGCCGGTGACGGACACCCTCAAGGAATCCGCCGACGGACGGTTGATCCAGCGTACGCTCGACCGGTCGAAATTATGGGCGGTGCAAACACCGCAAACGTTTCGCGTCGAAGTGATCCGCCGCGCGCTGGCGGAAGCGCGCCGCCGCCGGCTGGTGTTCACGGACGATACGGCGGCGTGCGAACTGATCGGCCAGCCGGTCCGGCTGGTGTCCAATATCGCGCCCAATCCCAAGGTCACGGTCCCCGGCGACCTGCCGTTCATCGAAATGCTGTTGCGGACCAGGACATGATTCAACGTTCGACCAGTTTGAAACCAGTGCAACCCCGGAGCGCCGGGCGCCGTCCCGGCGTGACGATGGTTTTCCCCAACGAGCCGGGACGGTGCCCGGCGTTCCGAAAGCCCGGGAAACGGGTTTTGCAGAGGTTCCAGTTTGTGTTAATTTCCTCCTGCTTATGAAACGACGTCTGATTTACGGGTTGGTCATCGCGGGGCTGCTGCTGAACCTGGTCATTGGCGCCCGCATTTATTTGAGCTCGGCCAACGCGGAGGAGCAGAAGGATTCCGTTTATCCCAACCTGGAGCTGTTCGCCAATGTGCTGGAAAAGGTCCGGACGGAGTACGTGGACGGCCAGAAGCTGACGTATCACGACCTGGTTTACGACGCGCTTAAGGGGATGATTGATGCGCTGGATCCGCACAGTGAATTCATGGATCCGGAGGAGTATCAGGAATTGCAGAGCGACACGGAAGGGGCGTTTGGCGGACTCGGCCTGGTCGTCAGCATGAAAGACAATTACGTCACGGTGATCACGCCCATGGATGACACGCCCGGATTCCGCGCCGGCATTCTGGCCGGCGACCGCATCATAAAAATCGACGGCAAGGGCGCGGACAAATTGTCCCTGCAGGATGCGGTCAAGGAACTTCGCGGCGAACCCGGCACCCAGGTGACCGTGACCGTTCAGCGCCCGTCCACCGGCATCACCCGGGATTTAACCCTGACCCGCGCGATCATCAACGTGGACATGGTAAAGGACGTCAATGGCAAAAAGGAGTTCCCGCTCGGCCCGGACCAGATCGGCTACATTCGCATCACCCAGTTTGGCGACAACACCAGCGATGAACTGGAGGACGCGTTGAATAAATTGAAGGCCCAGGGCATGAAGGCGCTGATTCTTGACTTGCGGGGCAATCCCGGCGGCCTGCTGGATGAAGCCGTGGGGGTTTGCAGCAAATTTCTGCCGCGCGGGCAACTGGTGGTCACCACCGAAGGCCGCGATCCGGACCAAAACTCAACCCGGCGTGCCGACGGCCGCGGCGACGAATTGAAGCACATGCCCGTGGTGGTGCTGGTCAACCTCGGCAGCGCGAGCGCGTCGGAAATTGTCACCGGCTGCCTGCAGGATTTGCACCGCGGGATCGTGCTCGGCGAGAAAACGTTCGGCAAAGGCTCCGTGCAGAGCATTTTCCCGCTGGACGACGGTTCGGCGCTCAAACTGACGACCGCCAAATATTACACACCCAGCCACCGGGTCATTCATGAACATGGCATCACGCCGGACGTGGTCGTGCCCATGACCGATGAGGAAGAGGCCGCGTTGATTTTCATGCGCTCACCCGGCGGATTGTACGCGCTGAGTCCGGAAGAACGCGCCCGGGTCGAAAAAATCCGGGACGTGCAGATGGACCGCGCCGAAGACCTGCTCAAGGGCATTCTCCTTTACAGCCAGTTCTCAAAAGCCGAGAAGGTCGCGGTGAAATGAAAGGCTGGAGTTCAAGCTTCAGCTTGCCTCCCGTCAGCATTCCGGAACGAACAAGCTGAAGCTTGAACTCCAACACGATGACTTTATTGGCCATAGAAACTTCCTGTGACGAAACCAGCGTCGCCGTGGTGCGCGACGGAACGGTATTGTCCAACGCGGTTTCCTCGCAAATCCGGATTCACGCCGAGTATGGCGGCGTTGTGCCCGAACTTGCCGCGCGTGAACATTTGCGGAATCTGCTTCCCGTAACCCAGGCGGCGCTGCAGGCAGCGCGGTTGCAACCGGACCAGCTCGACGCCGTCGCCGCCACGCAAGGACCGGGATTACCCACGGCGCTGCTCGTGGGATTCAAGGCCGCGCAGGCCGTCGCCTTTGCCCTGCGGAAACCGTTTCTCGGAATCCACCATCACGAAGCGCATCTTTATTCACCGTGGATTCGCAACGCCGAGCACCGCCTCAGCCTGGAGGAAACGGATCAAACGGGCCGGGACGGTGGCCGGCGCTCCGGCTTTGGCTACGCCGACTTCTCCAGCTTTCAACCCAATGTATCGCTCATCGTCAGCGGCGGCCATACG
>Ga0187887_10001648_pt1 | contig 18835 bp, 10 predicted proteins | sample June2016WEW_7_10_FD_132977 | JGI IMG/M metagenome (GOLD analysis project Ga0187887, IMG submission 132977) | Peatland microbial communities from SPRUCE experiment site at the Marcell Experimental Forest, Minnesota, USA - June2016WEW_7_10 | ecosystem: Environmental > Terrestrial > Soil >...
ATACTGTAAGGCAACGCCTGGCTGGGCCCAGTGGTCTTGTCGAGACTGATCTTCGCAGCGGAGTTCCCATCTTCGACGAGAATCCAGTCATTCACGCCCGACCAGTCCGCGCGGAACGTTCCATTGCGAATCAGCTCCGCGTAGAGGCCGCCGTCGTAGGAATGGTTGATCTCCTCGGTCATCAAGCCGTAAAGCGTGGGGCTAACCTTCGAGGCGGTCTGGTCGGGATGGATAGTCAGGATCGTCGGCCCAGACGACTGCGCGCGAAGAAGTGTGGCGGCGAAAAAACAGAAAGCCAAAGCGACTGGAAGGACGACCCTTTTCGTTCTCATGAAAAACCTCGTTTTGCAGGCGGCGAATGCCGAGAAAACGTATACCACAAACGCTGGCCGCTTTGTCACTCTTTCCTCCTGGCGTCTCCCTTTCAATTTGCACGAACCAGGGAAGAATGCCCTGAGAGTCGCTCCAGGTGCGGGCTTCCGTTACTTCCCGGACCACGTAACACGCAGCAGATCCACGCTCTCCCGCGGCAGCTCGATCTTCACCAGCACATCACCACGCTCGACCACCGCCCAGCGCGGCGAGCCCGCCATTTCCAGTTGACCGGCGTCCCTGAGCCGCACATATTGCTCCGCAGTCGGCTCCTGTGGCGAACCCATCTGCTTCCAAACCTCGAACGCGTTGCTATGGCCCGGGTCGATGCGATACTCCTCGATCAGGACGCGGTGAACTGCCGGTGGGATGCCGTGAATCGCGACGCGAACCGGAACCACCGGTCCTGGAGCGTCGTCGTCCTGGTAATTCCACACCAGGATCGCCGCGTCGTCACTCGATCGGGTCGCCAGCGCATCGATTTCGGGCTGTTGCCGGACTCCCGACACGACAACTTTCTCCGCCGGAATCGCGCCGCCGCTGGTCGCCGCCACGCGCTCGCCGCCCAGCATTCCCGCCATGCGAAAGAAATTCAGCTCCGGCTTGTCGATTCCGTGCGTCGCCAGCTCTCGCTGCCCCACGAACAGCGGCTGGCCTTCAAATTCAAACGCCCACGTCAGAAATCCGGCCAGGTTCACGTGCTCGCGCTGCGCCAGTTCCAGGAGCCCCTGCATCTCCGCCGCCGTATACGCCGGATATACGGTTCCGTTGCGGTAAGCGTCCTCCGGATGCTGCTCCGGTGAGCATGCTCCGCAGCCCTCGGGATCGGCCTCGCTCAGGATGATCGGCAATCCCCGGAATTTTTCTGCGGCATGAACAATCGCGAAACCAGTCTCTGCATTCTGCAACTCGCGGCCGAGACCCATCTGCACGTGGCCATCAACAAAATGTGGGCTTCCCTTCGCGTGATACGAGATGAAGTCCAGCGGAACCACCCCGCCCGTCGCTGCGCTGCGATCCTGCGCGCAGTGCCGCAGAAATGCCTCGAGAAACGCGGCGCTCTTGCTCCCAGGCGCAGGTCCCGTCGTTGCCGGCCCACCCACGCGCGCCGCCGGAACCGCCGCCCTCACGCCGGCGGCAGCATAGTCGTAAAGCCGGTTGTACTCCTCTTCAGTCCCGTGCCAATAAAAAATGTCCGGCTCGTTCCACACCTCCCAATACCAGGTCGAAACCTCCTCCACGCCGTAACGCGCGACCATGTGCGCCGCGACCTGGTGGACTAACTCCCGCCATTTCCCGTAATCCTTCGGAGGAAACGACCAACCCTCCACATCCCCCGGCTTTGTCGGCCATGGGATGTGATAGGGATCCGGATGGATCGACAGCGCCTTCGGCATGAAGCCCAGTTCCACGAAAGGCCGTACGTGCGCGCCGACCCATCCATCGAAGATGCCGTCGAGAATCGTCCAGTCGTAGATGGGTTTGCCATTCGCGTCTTCGCTGTAGACGTTGCTCGAGCTCCACTTCAGCTCCGGCTTCCCATCGCCGGTGGTCAGAAGGAAATGCGCGCGAACATAAACCGGCTCCGGCGTCAGGTCATGCAATTCATGCAGAAGTGCCTCACCATTCTGCGTCGTCGTGTAATTCGACTCGTCGTAGCCGAACCACCGATAGATCGGCGGAAACGCTCCCACGCCGCGCGTTAAGTCCACCCGCACGTCAGTCGTCGACTGTCCGAAGCCGCTGGCGGCGGCAACCAGAACCGATGCAGCGATGAGTCTCCCCCGCATGTGTCTGTTCGCTCTCACTCGGGCAGCATCAGTTGGCCTTTGATGCTGATCTTTCCGGTGACCCCCGGCGCACCCGTATCGGGCTGTCCGCCTCCGATGGTGATCGTATACGGGCCTTCTGCGATGATCGGGTCGCCAGCCTCGGTCACCATGCTCAGGTCGCGATTTTTCAGCTCAAATTCCACCTTCTCGCTCGCGCCCGCTTCCAGATGCACGCGTTTGAATCCGCGCAGCGCCCGGATCGGCGCTCCCGCGACGTCAGGAAAAGTGAGATACAGTTCGACGACCTCGTCGCCTGCGCGACTCCCGGCGTTCGTCACCGTTACCTCGGCTCTTACCGGATCTCCCGCGGCCACCTCCTCTGTCGGCAACGTCAGTCCGCTGTAACTGAACGTCGAGTAACTCAGCCCATATCCAAACGGATAAAGCGGAGTGCCTTTGAAATACCGATAAGTCCGCCCTTCCATCGAGTAATTCTCGAAGTTAGGCAGCTGGCTAACATCCTTATAGAAGGTCACGGGCAGACGGCCTGCAGGATTATTCTTCCCGCTTAGAGTTTCGGCTACTGCCGCGCCGCCCTCCTCACCGGAGTACCAGCTATCGACGATGGCGTTCGCATGGGCCTGCGCCCAGTTCACCCCCAGAGCGCTGCCGTTCATCAGCACCACCACCAGTGGTTTGCCCGTGCTCCCGACCGCTTCGAGCAACGCTTCCTCCGGTTTCGGCAGGTCGAGGCTGGTGCGATCGCCGCCCAGAAATCCTTCTTCGGAGACCGGCATCTCCTCACCCTCGAGCTCGCTCGTGATTCCCACCACCGCGATCACCACGTCCGCCTCCCGGGCTGCTGCCGGAACTTCAGGAGAAGGCGCCGAACTGTAGCGCGCCCACAGTAGTTGCGCGTGCGGCTTGCCTCCGCCGAATTGCCCATACGTCACAGCGATGGATACTTTGTGCCCGCCCTCCAGATGCACTCTGCCCAGCTTGGCCTGTGCCCCGGCCATTGCAAAAACCTGCGCGACCTCCTTGCCATCGACCGTAACGTGAGCAAAGCCGTCGGCCATGATCCCGAGCAGATAGTCGCCCGTTTCCGGGGGCGTCAGAAATCCCGACCACTCTACTGAGAGCGAAGGTTTGCCCTGCGCCTCCGCGGGCAAATTGCTGTCCGTCAGGTCGAGATTCGATTCCACGCGACTGGTCAGCGGAGTCGGCCTGGCGCCGGGTCCCAGTTCCATGCCGCGCCCCAGCGCGTAGTCCGCTTTCAGTCCTGGTTTTCCATCCGGCGTGGTCAGCAGTTTGTCCGGTACCGGATCGCCGTCGTTCCGCAGAAACTGCGTGCCCGGCACAAATCTGATTCGTGCATTGGGAAACTCCGCCTTCAGCCCATCCAGCACGCTCACCGCGTGCGTTGGTGTTCCGCTGTAGTTCCCCATCAGCACTTTGGTCTGATCCGCTAGCGGCCCCACGATGGCGATCTTCGTCACCGATGACTTCAGGGGAAGCACGCCATCGTTCTTCAGCAGCACCATCGACTCATCGGCCAGCTTGCGCGCCAGCGCCCGGTGCTCCGCGCTGTCCAGCTCCTTCTCGTCGATTGTCGAATACGGAACCATCTCCGGCGGATCGAACATCCCCAGCTTCACGCGCGCTGTGAACAACCGGATCAGCGCCGTATCGATGGCGCTCTCGCTGAGGTAGCCCTGCTGGACGGCGTCGATGTACGGCTTGTAGTCGTGGTTGTCCTTCACCTTCGCAAAGAAGTCCGCGCACTCGTTGTCCATCCCGCGCTCCAGCGAAATTCCGGAGGCCTGCGCCTGTGTAGTGCGGTAATGGTGTCCCGCGAAAATATCGATCACCGCGCCGCAGTCCGAAACCACGTAGCCCTGGAATCCCCACTTGCCGCGCAGCTGATCCTGAAGCAGAAACTCATTCGCGCAACCCGGCTGGCCGTTGATCGCGTTGTAAGAGCACATCACCGATCCTGCGTGCCCCTCGGTCACAGCCGCGCGAAATGCCGGCAGATAAGTATCGATCTCATCGTGCTTGCTCACATCCACATCGGCCATGTGCCGCGTCGGCTCCGGCCCGCTATGCACGGCGAAATGCTTCGGCGTCGAAATCACCTGGTAATATTTGGGATCGTTGCCCTGCATCCCCGTCACAAAAGCCACAGCCATCCGCCCCGTCAGGAATGGATCCTCCCCGTAAGTCTCCTGCCCACGCCCCCAGCGCGGATCGCGAAAGATGTTCACGTTGGGTGCCCAGAAATCGAGGCCTTCGAAAATGTTGCTGTGCCCTGCGCGCTCCGCCTGCACATGCTTGATGCGTCCCTCGATACCGATGGCCGTCGCCATCTCATGAATGCCCGGTGCATCGAACGTCGCCGCCAGACCGATCGGCTCCGGGAATTCCGTCGTCCCATTCACCGCGACTCCATGCAGCGCCTCGCTCCACCAGTCGTATGCAGGCACGTTCAGACGAGGGATGGCGCGCGCCTGATTCACCAGCTGCGAAGCCTTTTCCTCAAGGGTCATCCGGTGTACCAGATCCGCGGCCCGCGCCTCTGCCGGCAGATTCGGATTCATGTAGGGCAGTGTCGACGTCTCCTGCGCTCCTGCGGTAATTTTCATCACGCTGATGCCGATCAAGGCCGCAAACCCTGTGCGCATTCCGGATTTCGTCATTGGCTTCTCCTCATGACCCCAGATTGAACGTCACGCCTTCGTCCGTCAGCCGCGTGGTTTCCGTTCTTCGTGACGACAACCCAACCTAATGCGTTCGGGATTGGGCGTCAATTCCAGGAAACGCTTTATCGCTTCCCGCAACTCCGGAATCGGCTGTGCTGAATGAGGCCGGACGCTGCGTTGGCCGCCGCAGCAGTGTTGCTTCCTCTATGCTGTAAACGCATTCTCACCATCGCTCGCAAGCAAAGTCAAAGACGAACGGCAGGATGAATCACGCGCAAAATGCGGATCGAATATCTCCCTCCCCGAACCGCGCTCTTTTGCGGTTGACCGCCGCATTTTTCGTCGTCCCGCTGCTCGGTCTGTGCATCGCGCGAACGCTGCCCTCCTCCGCGCAGGAAGAAGCGCCGGCAGTCGACTATCCGAAGCTTGTCGACATTACCGCCTCTACCGGAATCCATTTCGATCACCACTCCAGCCCCGAGCAGAAGTTCATCGTCGAATCCATGAGCGGAGGCGTGGCGCTCATCGATTACGATCGCGACGGCTGGCCCGACATTTATTTCACCAACGCGCAAACCGTCGAGATGGCGCGCGCTGGCATCAAGGCTCGCGGTGCGCTCTTCCACAACAATCACGATGGCACCTTCACTGACGTGACCGACAAAGCCGGCGTCAGCACTCCCTGCTGGGCCATGGGCGCGTCAGTCGGTGACTACAACAACGATGGCTGGCCCGACCTGCTGGTGACTTGCCTCTCCGGCGTGGTGCTCTATCGCAACAATGGCGACGGCACCTTCTCCGATGTGACAAAAAGCGCCGGCCTGGCCGGCGACTCTCTGTGGGCAACCGGCGCGGCCTTCGGCGACTACGATGCCGACGGCTGGGATGACCTGTTCGTCTCCCACTATGTCGACGTCGACCTGAACCACCTCGACGCTTTCGGCTCGCGCGATACCTGCAGGTATATGGGCATCGACGTTCAGTGCGGGCCGCGCGGCCTGAAAGGCTCGCCCGACAACCTTTACCACAACAACCATGACGGGACGTTCACCGATGTCTCGAGGCGAGCGGGCGTGAGCGATCCCGAGCATCGCTATGGCCTGACTGCAATCTGGTGCGACTTCAACAACGACGGCAAGCTCGATCTTCTGGTCACCAACGACGGCCAGCCCAATTACCTGTATCAGGGCGATGGACGCGGCAAATTCACCGACGTCGGATTTACGTCTGGCGTCGCGCTCAGCGCCAACGGAGCCGCGCAGGCCAACATGGGCATCGCCGTTGGCGATTATCTGCACACGGGCCGCATGTCGATCTTCATTTCCCATTTCGACGACGAATATGCCGCTCTCTACCGCAACGACGGCGACATGAATTTCTCCGAAGTGTCTTCCCCATCAGGAGTCGCCCGGACTACCAGCGGCCACGTCGGCTGGGGCGATGCTTTTGTCGATTTTTCGAACGGCGGCTGGCAGGACATCTTTCTGGTCAACGGGCATGTTTATCCGCAGGTGGACCAGATCCCGGAACGGGCCAGCTATCACCAGCCGAAACTACTTTTGCTCAACCAGCGCAACGGCGCCTTCAAAGACATCAGCCAATCGGCCGGTGACGCGATCCGGATTCCGCAGGTCAGCCGCGGCATGGCGATCGGCGATCTGTTCAACGACGGTCATCTTGAGGCAGTCATCGAGAACCTTTCCGGCCAGCCCACGATCCTGCGTCCGGAAGGCGGCCCGCTTCACCACTGGATCAGCTTTCAGCTCGAAGGGGTGCACAGCAATCGACTTGCTCTGAATGCCCGCATGCGCGTGACGGCCGGCAACCTGACGCAGCTCGGTGACGTCATCAGCAGCGGCAGCTACCTGTCGCAAAGCGATCTCCGTCTGCATTTCGGCCTCGCGGACCATGAGCGCGTGGATGCAGCCACGATTCACTGGCCCGATGGCACAACGGAAATCCTGAAAAATCTCATGGCCGATCGCTTTTACAAGGTGCGGCAGGGAGCTGGTGTGGTGGGATCCGCGGCACCGCAATCGATGACGGCTCTTCAGCCGTAGAGAATCGTTTTAGCCGTCTGGAACCGTTGGGGGTCCTTCACTCCGCCAAAGTCTAAGGCAGGGTAAACGGTTTCACAAGGGATCGCTGCCCCCGGTCACTTCACTCTTGACAAGGCTTTTTCGAAAGAGTAATTGTTTTCTCGCCCGGTTTACGAGGTTCCCTGTTCTCACAGAAATTTCCAGTAGAAGAGCAGTTCAATCACATCAGAAAACGTTTGCTCACGGAGGCATCATGATTTCACTCGCTAATCCATCTTCTTACCGCCGCCCCCTCCGGGCAGGAGGGGCGCTTCTTAAAGGCCTTCCAGTCTGGTTCGCCGTGCTTGGCCTCCTTCTGGCGCTCACACCGGTCCTGCGAGCTCAGGAAAACGCCACCATCAACGGGACGGTCACCGATGCCTCCGGTGCGGTTGTCGCTAATGCACAACTCACCCTCACCAACACCGCGACCGGCCAAGTTCGCAGCGAAGTCTCCAACTCCGTCGGCGCCTACCGCTTCGGCAACGTCGGTATCGGCACCTACACCCTCGATGCCACAGCGTCTGGATTCCAGAAGTACACCAAGACCGGCATCGTGGTGAACGTGGCTGCGACCCTCGAGGAAGACTTATCGTTCAAGGTCGGCAGCGCTACGCAGACCGTCTCCGTGCAGGCCGAGGCCCTGCAGACCCAGACCGAGACCAGCGAAGTCAGCACCCTGATCAGTGGCGAGCAGGTGCAGGAGCTTTCTACCAACGGCAATAACGTCACCGCGCTGGCCGCGCTCGGCCTCGGTGTCTCCAACAACCTGCCGTCCTTCAGCGGCGTTGACGCGCTGACTTCGGCCAACGGCATCAGCTTCAACGGAACCCGCACGACGCACAACATCTACCTGCTCGACGGCGCCGAGCAAAATGACCGCGGGTGCGGTGGCTGCTTCATGAACCTGCCGTCGCAGGAATCCATTGCTGAATTCCAGACCCTCGACAGCAACTACTCGCCCGATTACGGCATCGGCTCCGGCGGAACCATTCTCCTGGTGCTCAAATCCGGCACGCATGATTTCCATGGCGAGGTCTACGAGTTCAACCGCAACACTGACTACGACGCCAACGACTACTTCACGAAGAACGCTGGCCAGCCGCGCCCGTCCTTCCAGCTGAACGAGCCCGGTGGCAACATTGGCGGCCCGCTGTTCATTCCCGGCGTTTACAACAACAATCGCAATCGGACGTTCTTCTTCTGGAACGAAGAGTGGCGCCGCCTGATCGAGGGCAGCACGCCGCTGGTCGCGAATACCATCCCCGCCAACGACTTCCCGACTGCCGGCGCGAATCTCAACTACACCTTGTTTGGTGGCGGCTCGGCTCCCATCGTTCCCCAGACCACCGATCCCGCCAAGCTGGCCCTTTATACGACCGACGGATTAACCCCCGGCAGCCCCTTCCCCGGCAACGTGATCCCAGCGAACCTGATGGATCCGAACGCTTTGCTGGAGGTGAACGCCGGAACATTCCCCAAGCCTAACCTGGGCACCACCCAGTACACTGCTTCGGTCCCCACCACCGACTTCATCCGTGAAGAAGCCGGCCGCATCGATCACACCATCAACAGCAAGTTTCAGCTGATGGGTCACTATCTCCACGACTCCATGGCGAAGTCGTTCTATCCTCCGCTTTGGAACGACAGCTCCTATCCGACGGTTGGAACAGCGATGACCAATCCGTCCTACACGGCGGTCATCAAGCTGACTCAGACCTATACGCCGACTTTGCTCAACGAGACCGCTTTCCTCTACAGCGGCAATAAAATCACGCTGACCCCGCAGGCCGGGTTTGGCGGCACTTACAAGATACCTTCCGGCTGGTCCGCTCAGAGCTTCTTCCCGGTCTCTGACAATGTTGGCGACGACATGCCGGAAATCGACCTGCAGGGTGCGCCGCTGAATACCAACTGGAGCGAGTCCTACTACCCCTGGAAGAACGGCTACGAAGGCTTCGAGTACCGCGACGATCTGTCCTGGACCAAAGGACGTCACCAGCTCAAATTCGGCTTTAGCCTGCTGCACGATTACAAGAACCAGGATTTGCAGGCCAACACCCAGGGCACTGCGGTCTTCAACGTCAGCGCATTCTCCCACGACTCCTACATCAATTTCCTGCTGGGCGATGCATCCAGCTTTACTCAGCTCCAGTATCTGGCCGATAAGCATTGGGTCAACAACAATTATGGATTCTACGGCAACGACAACTGGCACGTCGGTCCGCGACTTACCCTGAATCTGGGTCTGCGCTACGACGGCATGCCGCACGCCTTTGAGCGCTACAACCAGTTTGCCAACTTCGTCGCCGCGGACTACGATTCCTCGCTCGGCAATCCGGTCACCGCCGCTGGTACGTTGAACCCCGCTTCCCTGACCACATTTGACAACCAGCAGTTCTACCTCAACGGCATCAAGCAAGCCGACGTGGGCGGCTTCCCGCGTGGCGTCGTCCAGAACGACTACAAAACGTGGGAGCCGCGTGTTGGCTTCGCCTATAACATCAACGGCAACGGCAAGACCGTCCTGCGCGGCGGCTACGGCGTCTTCTACGAACGCGTCCAGGGCAATGATGTTTACAACGCCGCTCTGAACCCGCCCTTCGCCTATCAGCCATCCGCGACCAACGTCTACTTCTCAAACCCCCACACCAGCGCTTTGACCGGAGCAACTACGACACAGTCCTTCCCGTCGGTGCTGACCAACATCGACTACCACTTCCCGAGTCCGGGCACGGAACTCTATAGTCTGGGGATTCAGCGCGAACTGGCTCCCTCGGTGGTTGCGGTGGTTCAGTATGTCGGCTCCGATGGCTGGTCCCAGGACGACGACCGCGCCATCAACACGCTGCCCCTCGGCAATTTGACGAATCGGGAAGGCGTAGCCAACGGCACTCTGAATGCGAACCTGTACCGCATCTACCCCGGCTTCTCCGGGATCGAGCAGGAAGAGAACGAAACCAACTTCAACTACAACTCGCTGCAGGCCGGCACTCGATTTGAGAATAAACACGGCCTGACCACCCAGTTGTCCTACACTTGGTCCCACAACATCTCCATTGTCTCCAACGACCTCAACGGGCTGTCGGATCCATTCAACCCCCGCTATGACAAGGGGTCGGATACCGGCTTCGACCGGCGTCATATCTTCAATGCCAGTTACGTCTACAACCTGCCCTTCGGCAAGAATGGCAGCATGTTAGCGCGCGATACGATTGGCGGTTGGACCATTTCCGGCATTACCACCGCGGAGTCGGGCGTGCCGCTTTACATCGGTTACACCGGCCCCGATACCCTCGGTCTGGGCGGCGGCACAAACAATCGACCGAACCTCGCCTCCAAACCCTCCTACCCAAAGAAAGTCGGCGAATGGTTCACTCCCGCCTCCTATACCGACCCGGTCGCTCCGTGGAACGGTGGCCCGAATCAGGGCTTCGGCTCCGCTGGCAAAGACTCGGCGCTGGGACCGGGCATCATCAACTGGAACCTCTCCCTGTTCAAAGCCATTCCGCTCAATGAGAGAGGGACGAGGGTGGAGCTTCGCTTCGAATCCTTCAACACTTTCAACCACACGATCTTCCAGAACATCGATACTGGCAGCCACGACGGCAACTTCGGCGCTGTCACCGGCGACTACGGCCCTCGCACCCTGGAGTTAGGTGGTAAGTTCGTTTTCTGATCCTTCAGTTGGGCCTCCCTTGGGGCGCGGCGGAGACTTCTGCCGCGCCTTCTTCTTTTTGCCGCACCATGCCCTCTGGATTGCACCCCACGATCTCAGCGGGCGAGAATGGTGGAGATGCGCGTGAATCGGGTCGCGGAAGCCGGAATCGTTCTTGCTATGCTGCTGGCCTTCGCCGGTGCCCACTGTCCGGCCCAGACTTCGAACACTTCCTCCAGCCAGCGCGACACTGCTTTTTCCCTCGAGCAGCAAGGCAGGTTCACCGACGCTGAATCTGCCTGGCAAGTCATCCTGAAAACACATCCCGATAACGCCGAGGCCTTCGCTCACCTCGGCTTCCTGGAATCGCAGCAGCAGCACTACCCCGAGGCGGTCACCTTCTATCGCAAGGCGTTCGCTTTCAATCCATCCATGCCCGGATTGCGGCTCAATTTCGGCTTGGCGCTCTTTAAGAACGGCGATCTGAAACAGGCTGCTCACGTTCTCGATCCGCTGTTCCGATCCGCGCCTCCCGATTCTCCCGACGCCCAGCGTCTCCGCCTGCTCCTTGGCATGGCCTACTACGGCGCCGGCGAATACGCCGCCGCCGTTCCTTACCTGCGCGACGCCATGGCCCGCGATCCGCAGAACCTTCCTTATCGCCTCGTCTTAGCGCATAGCTGTCTGTGGTCGAAGCAGTATCAGTGCGTGCTCGACGTCTACCATCAGATCCTAACCCTCAACGCGGAGTCCGCCGAGGCGGACATGCTCGCCGGCGAGGCCTACGACTCGATGCTCGATCACGCGGATGCCATCGAGCAGTTTCGCAATGCCGTGAAGGCCGACCCCAAAGAGCCCGGCGTCCACTTCGGTCTCGGCTATCTCCTCTGGTGCCAAAGCCAGTTCGACGAGGCCGCTCGACAATTTCAACTGGAAACCGAGAATGCACCCAACGATGCCGAATCGCTGGCCTACTGGGCTGACTCCGAGGTACGCCTCAATCATCCCGACGTGGCCCGGCCGATCATCGAGAAAGCTCTCAAGCTGAATTCCCGGCAGGAACTCCCCTGGCTCGATCTCGGCATCATCGACGCCACCGCCGGGCACAATGACGACGCTCTCCGCGAATTCAAAACAGCCGTGCGGCTCGCTCCGGCCGAGGTTCAGCCGCACTGGCGCCTCGCTCGTCTCTATCAGTCCATGGGCGATCACGCCCAGGCTCAGGCGGAGTTCGCAAAGACCAGGAGCCTCACGCAGGCCGCCGACAAAACCGTGATGGAAAAGCTCCGCGCCAGCCGCGCCCAGGACGCTTCCGCCAACGCAACCGCCACTTCGTCTAACCCGCAGCAGCCCAACCCCTGATGTGAGGCGCATGATGCGGAAGCTGGTGCTGGTTTGGCTCATCGCGCAGTTCACTCTGTCGGCCTTCGCTGGCAAACGCGTAACTGTGGCCCAACTGGAACGGCTGGTGGCAGCGGACCATGCAAAATCGGACGCCAAAATCGCGCAGCATCTATACGACCTTGAACTAACCGAACGTCTCACCGCGGATAAACTCACAGCCCTGGAAGCGGCGTTGCCAGGCCCCGAGTCCCGGCGCTCCATGGTCGCACTCGCCGACCAGGCAGAGTTCCTCGATCCGCCTTTCGCCGAAATTCCCAACGCCGCCCCTCCTGACCCGGACGCGCAGCGTCGCATGATCGCCGCAGCTGTCGACTACGCCGCAAAGACCATGCATCAGCTCCCCAATCTCTTCGCCACGCGCGACACCATCCACTTTGAGGATTCACCCGCCGTCCAGAAAGACCTTGGCGAAGAGAATGTCAGCGGCACGTTCACTCCATACCAGCCGCTCCATCCTGTCAGCCGATCCACCGTCGCAGTACTTTACCGCGACGGACAGGAAGTGGCCGACGCGGCCAACAGCACGCAATCCAGTTCGTCCAGCCTCACCTCGAAGGGCGAATTTGGTCCCATCCTCGCCACTGTTCTCGGAGACGCGCCTCAGGGCACCCTCGCCTGGAACCATTGGGAGCAGGGCCCCGGCGGTCTGCAGGCCGTCTTTCGCTTCGTCGTGCCCCGCCGCGACTCGCATTATCAGGTGGAATTCTGCTGCATCGACGACAGCGTCTTCCGCGGTTTCGCCGGCTATCACGGCGAGCTCATCATCGACCCCGCCACCGGAACCATCCTTCGCCTCACCCTCATCGCCGACCTCGCCAAAGCCGATCCCATCGTCAAAGCCGACATCATGGTCGAATACGGCCCCGTCGAACTCGGCAGTCAGACATATATATGTCCGGTCAAAAGTGTCTCCATCTTCCTCGCCCCCGAACAGCTACCGGGAGTCACACGTATCACCGGCAGAGCCGGCGGCATATCCCAGCGCCCCACCGACGTCGAGCATCAGGATCTCCACTCCGCCCCGCTGCAAACCATGCTCAATGAGGTCGTCTTCAACCATTACCACCTCTTCCGCGCCGACGCCCACATCCTCACCGCCGACAACGCATCTTCAACCACCAGCCAGCTTGCTGAGCGCCCCGGCCCTTCCGCGTCGCCAGTTTCGGTTCCTCAACAGCCGGCTCTGGCCGAAGTAAATCATGCCGACGCTGCACCGGCGGAGACAGATGCCACTGCTCCGCCCGCTCCGAACACACCGGTTCTTTCAGCCCCAGCCCCGGCGCCAGCCGTTACGCCTCCCGCTCCCGAGATCAGCATCGCGAAGACAACCAGTTTGCCCGACACCCCAGTGGCTCCCGGACCCCCGCCCTCGGGATCGAACTTCACACTGCACGTCAGCACACGTCTGGTCGATGTCGGCGTCGCAGCCTACGACAAAAGTGGCCATCCCGTCACAGACCTGAAGCCGGACGATTTCGAAATCGACGACAACGGACGCAGGCAGACCGTACGATTTTTCACCCAGGCAGCCGCGCCCAGCGAGTTGCAAGCGAATGCCTCGGGGCCGTCGGGCGCGACACCCGAACAACCCGCCTATTCGAATCGTCTCGCTGCGGTGGGCAGCGCGCAGCCTCCGGGAACCGCGGCGCCGGCTGGCAGCTGCACGATTCTTCTCCTCGACGCCAGAAGCCTGGCCTTCGCCGATCTCAGCCTCGCTCGCCAGCAGATGTTGAAGTTCTTTGCCGCGCTGCCGCCCACCGAGCGCGTCGGCTTCTACGTGCGAATCAGCCGGGGATTCAAAGTCCTGGTCGAGGAATCGCGCGACCACGCCGCCCTCAGCTCCGCCTTGCGTCAGTGGATGCCCAGCGCTCAGGATCTGGCTCGCGCGCAGGACGAGGAGCAGCGCAATCGCCAGCAGTTCGATGAAGTGCACAACCCCGATGACCTGCAATATGTGAACGGAAACCTGCCCGGAGTGGGTGTGGCCCCGGGCTCGTCCCCCACGGCCCGGCAGGCGGCCACAACCGTTGATCCCAAACTGATGAACGAAGGCAGCAATCCGAGCCGCGACGCGCTCATCCTGCTGGTTGGCGTTGCCGCCCACCTGGCCGGAACTCCCGGCCACAAAAACCTTGTCTGGGTCGCGAGCGATAACGTGCTCGCCGACTGGACCGCCCAGGCCGCTGGCAGCGATAGAGGCCGCAACACGATCGACAGCTTCGCGCTGCGCGCGCAGGAGGCGCTGAACGATGCTCACGTCAGCGTCTATCCACTCGACGCTTCGCAGCTGGAGACCGGTGCCATCGATCCCAGCCTGAGAAATTCCAACGTAGAGCTGGAGGCGCCCGTCAAAGAGGTCACCCCCACCGCGTCACTGGGCGACGCCGCGCCTGGCGCTCGCCCCGGCCGCATCACCGCCGAAATGCAACAGAACGAGCACCCGATTCAGATCGCCATCCAGCAAATGGCTCAGGCCACCGGCGGTCGAATCTTTCGCCGCTCCGGCAACATGGTCGCCAGTCTCAACAGCGTCATCGAAGATGGCCGAGCCGCCTACCTGCTCAGCTTTGCGCCCAATTCGCCGCCCGACGATCAGTACCATCAGCTGACCGTCAAGGTCGCATCGCGCCGCGGCGTTACGCTGCGCTACCGCACCGGTTATCTGTACTCCAAAGAGCCCGCCACGCTGAAGGACCGATTCGAGCAGGCGATCTGGCAGCCTCTCGACGCATCCGAAATTGCCATCAGCGCGCATCCCGGAGCGGCATCCAGCGGAGCTGCTCTCACAATCCGGATCGCGGCGGCTGACGTCAGCCTGACACAGCAAGGCGATCGCTGGATCGGAAAACTCGATATCTTCCTCATCGAGCGCGATGACACGGGCATCCATGCGCGGGTGAACGGGCAATCGCTGGTGCTCCGCCTGAAGCCGGCTACCTACCAAGAGCTCCTGAACAACGGAATCACCTTCGACCAGTTTGTCGGCCAGAAACAGGGTACCGGAACTCTGCGCATCATTGTTGTGGATGAAAACTCCGGACGCATCGGCTCCATCACCCTTCCAGCCTCGATCCTCAAAGCGGCCGCCGGATAGCGGCCGAATTCAAAAGCGGAATCAGCCCCTACTTCCTGCTCGTACGCTTCCGGGGGCCTGGCTTTCCGGGAGCCAGCGAACCCACCAGCTTCTCCAGATCGGCGACTCGCCGCTTCAACTCACCCACTTCCTCGGTTTCCGGCTCAGCCTCCTCGCCGCCTTGGCTTGCCCGCTGAACCGGCTCGCTCCGATTCGGCCCTCCCTCTCCACCCGCCCCCCGAAACATTCCAAATGGATTCACGGCTGGCGACATCGCCCGGTAGCTATCCTGGTAAATGTCCAGCATCGTCTTCATGTAGCGCAGCGCGGTCTCCTGGCTCGCCCGCCCCGATGTGATGATCATTTGGCGAAGCAGATCCAGCGGAAACGTGGAATCAGGGGTCTTGGCGTCCTCGATGATGATCTGCGTGAGGATGAGCCGGGTAATATCCTTCCCCGAAGCGGCGTCGACCACCCGCACATCGTGGCCCTTTTTCAGCATCTCGGCCACATCCTCCAGGTTCACGTACCTGCTGTTGGTGGCGTCGTACAGGCGCCGGTTCTCGTACTTCTTGATCAGAATGGCTTTGGGCGGCATCTCGGGCCTTCATTTTACCCCTTGACATCCGCTCGTGACGGAGTACTATCGCCCTATGCTGCATTGCAGCAATATATGCAGCATGGAAAAGGCAGGGAGCCATATGAGCACAACACAGAGAGTTCATCGGGATCCGGCAGCACCCGAGCCGCCGGCCAAAATTGATGTCGGCGAGTCTGTCGCCAGCCTGTTCACCACCGGCGTCGGACGCATTGCCGAAATCCAGAAGAAGACCATTGAGATGGCCGCCCAGCACAATGCCGAAGCCGTCGAGCTGTGCAGGAATGCCGTTCAGAAGCTGCCCGGAGCGCCTGGCCTCTTTATGCTCGATTTGCAGAGCACCGGATTTGACCATTACGCCGAAATCCAGAAAGTGGCCATCGACTTCTTCGTCGAGCAGAGCCGCGCATTCGCTGATCTGCTGAAGGTGCGTACCGCGACTGCCGAGAAAGTCATCGAAGACGCCGACAGCTTCGCGAAGAAATCGGTGGAGCGCGCTGTTGCAATGCAGAAGAAAGCGTTGGAGCATTCCGCCGCCCAGGCCAAAACGGTCTTCGAATCCTCGAACCGCCAGTTCGGCGTTGAGGGCAGCCCGGTCGGAGCCGCGGCTGACTCCATCCAGCGCGGAGTCGACGCCATCGTCGACGCCCAGAAAGAACTACTGGACATGGCCGTCCGCTGAACAACGGCAGCCCCACCCCATTACGCCTGCGGTTGGCGATGGGGTGGGGTGGGAAGGCGCAATGGCGCGCCACGATGCGTAGCTCGCCGGACCCCGCGGGTATATCCTTCGTGTGGCCGGGAAGGAGACGCCATTCATGAGCGAAACTCAGGAGAAGACCGCGAAACCCGTCGATCCGCTGGAGCCCTTCCGCGCCATGCGTGACGCCTACCTCGATGCCATGGCGAAGACCATGGTCGAGACCGTCAACACCGAAGCCTATGCCCAGGCCAGCGGTGCCATGCTGGAGGGATATCTGGCCGCCTCGGCGCCCATGCGCGAAGCCCTCGATAAATCCATGATTAAGGCGCTGCAGCAGCTTTCCCTGCCCTCTCGCCAGGAAGTCGCCGCTCTCGCCGAGCGCTTCACCAATGTCGAAATGCGACTGGACGACATGGACGCCAAGCTGGATACCATTGCAAAAGTCCTGCGCGGCGGAGCCCCCTCGCCGGAACCACCGGCTGGAAAAAACTCAAGATCCGGCGTCGTGAAGGACGCGGCGCAGCCGCGGGACGCCAAACCCGTCGCGTCTGCCCGGCGGCCGCGCCGCAGAATCGTCCGGGGGAGAAATACCCCGAGGTAAGCCATGGAACAGGCAGTCATTGCATCGGATGCTTTCGTTGCGCTGCAGCAGAGACTGTGGACCTTTACCCAGGTGCTCACCACCAAAGCGCCGATTGCCCAGACGCCCAAAGAACTGGTGTGGGCCCTCAACAAGGCGAAGCTCTACCGCTACACGCCGGTGGTCGCCGCTGAGGGTCGACATCGCACCCCTCTCCTGCTGATCTTCGCCATCATGAACCGCCCCTCGATTCTCGATCTGCGCCCCGGGCACAGTTTCGTCGAATTCATGGTCGGCCAGGGCTATGACCTGTACCTGCTGGACTGGGGCGTGCCCGGCTTCGAGGACCGGCATCTGAAGCTCGACGACTACGCCCTCGAATATCTGCCCCGCGCAATTCGCAAAGTCAAAGCCATCTCCGGTTGCGAGGAATTCAGCATGCTGGGCTGGTGCATCGGGGCCATCCTCACCACCATCTATGCGGCGATGCGCCCTCATGACGGGCTGCGCAATCTGTTGCTCCTCACCGCGCCCCTCGATTTCTCCGACCGCAACGGCATCACCTTTGCCCGCTGGACCGATGAAAAGTATTTCAACGTTGACAGAATCCTCGAAGCCTTCGGCAACGTGCCCGGCGAGATGATCGATTACGGCGCGAAGGCCCTCAAGCCCGTCGAGAACTACATCACCAACTACTGCAAGCTGTGGGACAACCTCGACGATCCGCAGGTCGTCGAGGCCTGGCACGCCATGAATACATGGGTCACTGACAACATTCCCATGGCAGGCGGCGCTTACCGCCAGCTCATTGTCGATCTCTACCGCAACAATCTCCTGATGAAAAATGAACTCGTCGTGCGCGGAGAACGAGTCGATTTAGGCAGGATTCGGGCGAATCTGCTCACCGTGATCGCCGAGGGTGATCACATTACGCCTCCATGTCAGTCCGAGGCAATCCTGACGAAAGCCGGAAGCCACGATAAGGAACTCTACCGGATTCCCGGTGGTCACATCGGGATCATGGCCGGAAGCGCGGCACCCAGGACCACCTGGCCACATATCGACCAGTGGCTGAGCGCCCGCTCCCGGTAAAAAGCACTCCCCATGCTACATGTAGATGCCTCCGTTGATGTTGATTTGCTGGCCGGTCACATAGTCGCCGTCGCAAATAAGGAAAGCGGCGGCCTTTGCAATTTCCTGCGGCTGCGCGAAACGCCCGAGCGGAATCCGGCTCCTGATCTGATCCTGGATTTCGCCCGGCACGGCGGCGAGCATATCGGTTGCGGTAAAGCCAGGTGATATCACGTTGGCGGTGATGTTGTATTTCGCCAGCTCCAGCGCAAGCACCTTGGTGAAGGCGATGATCCCGCCTTTGCTCGCCGCATAATTCGCCTGGCCGAAGTTGCCGGCCTGCCCGGAGAAGGAAGCGATATTTACGATCCGCCCGTACTTCTGCTCGATCATCGCCGGAACCGCGGTGCTGGTGCAGTAAAAAAGACTGTTCAGGTTGGTTTCGATCACCTCCAGCCAATCGCTGTCGGTCATCTTGCGGAATGAACGGTCGCGTGTGATTCCGGCGTTGTTCACCAGAATGTCGAGCCTTCCATAAACCTCGAGTATTTTCCGGATCACCCTGCGCGCATCCTGCCGATTCGACACATCGCCCTGCATCAGGCAGCTTTCGCCTCCGCAGCTTACGATGTCGTCTCTCAGCTCCTGAGCACGCCCGATGCTGTTAAAGAAATTAATGACGACCACCGCCCCTCGGTCGGACAGTTCTTTGGCAATCGCGCGCCCAATCCCTCGGGACGCGCCCGTCACCAGAGCCACTCTGCCTTCCAGAGGCCGGGTAAATGGGATCTTCTGTTCAATCAGTACTGCGGTGTCCATTTCCG
>Ga0187887_10001649_pt1 | contig 18833 bp, 10 predicted proteins | sample June2016WEW_7_10_FD_132977 | JGI IMG/M metagenome (GOLD analysis project Ga0187887, IMG submission 132977) | Peatland microbial communities from SPRUCE experiment site at the Marcell Experimental Forest, Minnesota, USA - June2016WEW_7_10 | ecosystem: Environmental > Terrestrial > Soil >...
GTTCCAGAGCACCAGGTCGGCATCCTTGCCGACGTCAATGGAACCGACGCGGTCATCGACGCCGATGATCCACGCGGGGTTGAGCGTGACCATGCGAATTGCCTCGTCCTCCGTCGCGCCGCCGTAGTGAACCATTTTGCCGGCCTCGACATTGAGGCGGCGGATGTGGTCGTCGGAATCGCTCTTGAGCGCGACGCGGACGCCCTGGCGCATGGACATGACCGCGTTCCACGGAATGGCGTCGCGGGCTTCGTCTTTGAAGCCCCACCAGTCGGTGAAGGTTGCGATGGCGGTACCGTCGGCGGCGATCTGCGGAGCAACCTTGTACATCTCCAGAGCGTGGTGGAAGGCGCGAATCTTATAGCCGTACTCTTTGGCGATCGCCTCTTCGGTCAGAAACTCGTCGGCGCGGTAGCAGTGGATCTGTACGTAGAGCTTGCCGCGCAGCACGTCGGCCAGAGCTTCGAGTTTCAGGTCGCGTTTGGGAGCGACAGCGTCCTTGTCGCCCTTCTTCACTTTGGCGTCATAGGCATCCCAGTCCGCCATGTAGTGTTTGGCATCTTCAAAGGCCATGCGCATGACCTCGAAATTGCCCATACGGGTGGAGGGGAGCTGATCGCGGCTTCCGTAGACGCGCTTGGGATTCTCGCCGGAGGCGAATTTAATGGAGCCGGGCGCGTTGGGGAAGAGCATGGCGTCGCGGTCGAGGCCGAATTTGTTCTTGATCACCACGGCCTGGCCGCCAATCATATTGGCTGAGCCGTGCAGCAGCAGCTCGGTGGTGACGCCGCCGGCGAGCGCGCGATAGAGGTCGGCGTCCCGGTTATCGAAGGCGTCGATCATGTGCATCGACGGCGTGACCGGGCTGGTGGCTTCGTTGACGTCGCTGTCGAGCGCGGAGTGGGAGTGCGGATCGATGATGCCGGGGGTGAGCCACAGGCCGGTGGCATCGACGACGGTGGCCGACGAGGGCGCGGAGACTGTGGGTCCGACGCCCGCGATTTTGCCAGCGTGCACCCACACGGAACCATGTTCGATGGTGCCGTGGCTGGCGGTCATGACGGTAGCGCCGCGAATGACGATGTCCGCGGGAGGCGATAGTTGCGCGCGGCCAAAGGCGGCGCATGCGGAGATCAGCGCCAGGGGAAGAATGCGCGAGCAACAGGCAGAGATAGAGAGCGGATGGCGAAGACTATCCATCAGGTGACCTCCCGACAGCATGAAGAGGACCGCGAAGGCAAAGGGGACGCATCAAGCCCACGCCGGTCTTTAAGGTTTGGAAATGCCTTTCCGCATGCTACAGAAGAGGCAAGGAATCTTCCAGGTCTGGATGCGGGGGATGGATGAGCGGGTTGAGCGAACCCCCTGGGTTACCTCGGTGAGATGTCGGTGTTCGCCCGGATCATCCAACATGCGATACTGCCAGTGGCATGTACAAAAGGGTTGTTCTCAAGCTATCCGGCGAGGCTTTGGCGGCGGGCAAAGGCTTCGGCGTCGATCCCATCCGCATCCACGAAATCACAGCAGAAATTGCCGAGGTTCACCAGATGGGCGTGGAAATGGCCATCGTGGTGGGCGGCGGCAATTTCTTTCGCGGCGTGGCCGAGCAGGCGAAAGAGATGGACCGGGTTTCCGCCGATAACATGGGCATGCTGGCGACGGTGATCAACGCTCTTGCCATTCAGGATTCCCTGGAGAAGCGGGACGTTTTTTGCCGGGTGATGTCGGCCATTGAGATGAACCAGGTGTGCGAACCGTATATCCGGCGGCGGGCGATCCGGCATCTGGAAAAGGGCCGGATCGTGATTTTCGCGGCAGGGACCGGAAACCCTTATTTTTCCACAGATACGGCCGCGTCGCTGCGAGCGATGGAAATCAAGGCGGATGTGTTACTTAAGGCCACAAAAGTAGAAGGCATCTATGACGCCGATCCGGTCATCACAAGAGACGCGGTGAAATTCGAGCAAATTACGTACATGGAAATTCTGCGGCTGGGGTTAAAGGTGATGGATACCACGGCAGTGAGTTTGTGTAAGGACAACAATCTGCCCATGATCATCTTCAATCTGAACCAGCCGGGCAATATCCGCCGAGTCGTTTCCGGGGAGAAGGTCGGCTCACTGGTGACGGCCTGAGCGCCCAGGTACAAATCGTACCGCGGCCCACGGAGACGTGGGGACCGCCTCGAGAGACTCCGGCAGCCAAGCCGGTCCTGATCAAGCCGAAGAAGGAGCGTCTTCCGGCCCTGACCGGACTGCGCGCGTTTGCGGCTCTGAATATCGTTTTCTTCCACTATTCCAATCCGAAGTGGTTCGGCCCACTTGCGCCGGTGGTGAACAACGGGTTCACCTCGGTCAGCTTCTTTCTGCTGCTTTCAGGTTTCGTGCTGGCGTACAACTACTCCGACAGAGCCCAGCAGGGCCTGTTGAGCGCGCGCAATTTCTGGGTTGCCCGGATGTCGCGGCTGTATCCGGTGTATTTATTCGCGCTGCTGATCTCGGTGGGCATGCTGATGGACGAATGGCATGCGCGCTCGCACGCGCAGTTCACCTGGGGCGTGGTGCTGACGCCGCTGCTGTTGCAGGGCTGGAGTCCGTGGCTGTCTACGTTCTGGAACACTCCGGCGTGGACCATGTGCACCGAGGCGTTCTTCTACCTGATTTTTCCGCTGGTCATCCTGTGGAAGCGGCCGAAGAAGGTCGGCGCTCTGGTGGCGATTCTGCTGGGATTATGGTGCCTGGGGATGGTGCTGCCCAGCTTGTACATGGGCCTGCATCCGGATGGGGATATGCATCCCGGACGATACACGGATGGCTTCTGGATGCGCGCGCTGAAGTTCTCACCGCCGCCGCACGTGCCGTCGTTCCTGTTTGGGATTGTGCTGGCGGATCTGGATGCGCTCATTCCCCGAGCCGCGCGCAAGCGGCTCCTGCTGGGAGCGCTGGGGATGGTGGGCATCTATACCATGCTGTATTTCGGCGACCACTTTCCGTACGTGATGATGCACGATGGGCTGATGATGCCCTTATTTGCGCTGGCCATTCTGGGTCTGGCCGGGCACAACCTGATCGCGAAGTTTTTCGGGTTCTTTCCGTTTGTCGCGGTGGGGCAGGCGAGCTACTGCCTGTACATCCTGCACTTCAATCTCTGGAATCTGATCCACAGCTCCAACGTTCTGGTCGTGACCGGCCTGGCGCGCTTCGATCCCTGGCTGAGTTACGTGTTGCTGGTGGGAGCTGCGGTGCTGACGATGGTGTGCATCGAGCGGCCCGCACAGCGCTTCATCAAGGCGAGGCTGCTTCCTCACTGAACCGAAGGTTCACACGGTTTCGGCGTGTTCTTCCTGGAACGACATTCTCACCACAGTGCAGTTGCGTCCGGCGCTCTTGGCCTGGTAGAGAGCCAAATCGGCAAGGCTGAGCAGCTCGGTTTCGGCTTGAGCGGCATGCGGAGCGACGGTGGCGCCGATGCTGGCGGTGAGGGAGATTTCCGCGCCGGCCACCAGGAACGGCAATGAGGAAATAGCGGCACGAATGCGTTCCGCGCCGTTCGCGGTCTGCTGGCGATCGCAGGAGGGCAGGATCACCAGAAACTCCTCACCTCCGTAGCGGCCGACGACATCGTAAGGCCGCGTCGCCCGCGCGATGCGCTGGGCGATCTCCTTCAGCACCGCATCGCCGACCAGGTGCCCGTAGGTATCGTTGATCGGCTTGAAGTGATCCACGTCGAGCATGAGGAGGCCCATGGACGCATGCGTGCGCAGCGTGCGCTCGATTTCAGCGCGCAGCAGGTCGAGCAAAGCGCCGCGGTTCGACAGGCCGGTGAGCACGTCGTGGGTAGCCTGATAGCGGAGCTTTTCCTGGGCGACCAGCAGGTCGTGCTGCAGGGAGAGAACATCGGCGAGGGACTTGCTCTTTTCCCGATGCGCGGCCTCGGCCTGCAGCCGCAGCGTGTGAGCTTCGTCCAGCTGGGTGCGGATGACGCGGGTCTGCGCGCGAACGCGACGCCGCAGGCCGACGTTCCAGGTAATGAACACCATCACCACCGCGCAGAGAACGCCGGCGAAAATCAGCGTGTGACGCGGTGTCCACCAGGACGGGCTTTGCAGCACCAGGACTTCAGCCGGGGACTGCAGCAGGATTTTCAGCGCCTTCGGCGTTTTGCTGGGAGTGACCTCGATTAAACAGATCCCGGTGATGCGCAGGCGGCTTCCCGGTTCGAGGTTGTCGAAACCTTCCGGAGTATCGGCGGGCAGGGAAGCGGAGAAAGTGGTGCCGCCGTCGGTGAGAAGCAGGGTCGTTTCGGTTGCGGTGCGGGATTTATAGAGTAGTTGCCCATCGACCCGCACCGGCTCGGCATCGTGATTTCCGTCGAGTGCCTGGGCGGCGGTGAGCGTCACCGGCGCAGGGGGTCGAGCCACTCCGCTGCGGCGGAAGATGGCCTCGTCGAGAACCGAAGTATAGTCGCCAAGGGCAGGGAAGCCGACCACGTCGAGCAGATCGCCGACGGATACGGCGGCGGGGACCTCGGTGTGTACGAAGATGCCATGGTTGGCATCCATGAGGGTGAATTGCAGGGGACCCCAGGTGGAGGTGACGACGCCGCGCACGTGAACACGATGGCCGCGTTCATGCTGGCTGGCCCGCATCACGTCGGCAGTCTCGCTGAGGGGCAGCGAAAAGGGATCGGCGGGCGCAGGCTCCAGCACCTGGATATAGGAAATGTCAGGCATGTACAGGTGAACGCCGATGATCTGTTTCCGCTGGTTGAATCGGGTTCCGCACGCGGCGCGCAGCCGCACCCTGGCGTCGATCAGGTTGCTGTGGTCTCCGCCTTGCGGGTCGAGGGTAATCACGTCCATGAGATCCTGGCCTGACGCGACGGTGACGATGAGATTGGCGCTGCTGGAAGCAGCATGGCCGGCGTAATACGTCACCTCTTGCGGTCTTCGCACCGATCGAACGATGCCCTCGATGGCCACCCACTGCGAATCGTAGAAGTCGGTGGAGAGGCGGTCGAAGCCGATCAGCGGCGCTTCGGGGAGCCTCTGGTTTCCCAGAACCCGAAAGCGAGGGTGCAGAAGGACCGGCTCCACGTCGCCGGGGCCGCTGACTGCATCCACCTCCACCACGTCGCCTGCGTGCACGTCCTGCGCCTGATCGCCACGCGCATCGACGAAAATGCCGTCGGTCGCGTCCATCAGGAAGAGGGAATGGATGGTCGAATCGTAGAAGGTGATCTGAGCGCGATCCAGATGGACCGGATATCCGCGGATGGCTTCCGTGGTGGAGAGGGTGTGTGCCTGGTGCGCAGTGCGCAGCACGGGCAGAGAATCGGTGGCCGCCCGGGCGGTGAGAGCAAGGAAAACCGGAAGGAACAGCGCCGGCAGCCATGCTGCGAACCTTGCCCTGACGCGCCTCGGCGTCGTGGCCGCGAGCCGGTCACACTGCTGCTCGGGATCAGTCACGGGCCTGACTGCATCCATCCGGCTTTCCTCGTTGCGCGTTCCTGGCGCGCACCTCTCTCAAGGGAGTTATCGGCACGCGTGGGGGTAAGTATAAGTCATGGCAGGATCGTGAGGATGCCACGAAGGAGCCATAACTTACAGGAATGCAGAGGCAACCCGCCGCGCCGCAGATTGGTTGGGGATGCGAACCGATCTTTCCGGAATTACCCAGCCGCGGGATAACCCTTTCCCGCAAGAACTCCGCGCATATGCGCGAAGCTTTTGGTCACTCCAGGCATCGGGTCGTCGGCGTGGACTTCGTATTCGAGGTCAACAAAGCCGCGGTATTGCACGGCCATGAGCGCCTCGAAAATGTCCCGCACCGGCATTTTGCCGTCTCCCACGGCCACCTGGCTGTCCTTATCGTGAAAATCGGTCAGGTCCTTGATGTGCATATTGAAGAGCCGCGGCCCGACGGCATGGATGGCTTCGACGATGCCGGTTCCGGCGCGTACCGCATGTCCCACATCGATACAGCAGCCGATGCGCGGATCCAGGCCCCGCACCGCTTCCAGCACGTCCAGGGGCGAGTGCCAGAGCTTGTCCTCGGGCCCGTGATTATGGATGGCCACGCGGATGTCATATTCCTTCACAAACTTTTCGATGCGGGGCAGATCCTGCGGTGTCGGGTCGCCTGCAACCAGCACCGGGATTCCCGCGCGCTTCACGTACTCGAATTTGCTCCGCATATCGTCGTCGGAGTCGGTGGCCAGCGAGATGACGCCCGCGCCGTGCAGGCGGATACCGGCGGCTTTGTAGTCAGCGAGTGCCTGGGCCTCCGCCGCGGGGTCTATGGGGAGATGATCCTTCACGTCCTTGGCGTTCAGGTCCTGGACGTTCAGCTCCTTCATGAAGCCGATCATCTGCGCGCGCGTGAAGTTGCGGAAGGTGTAGCTGGCCAGGCCAAGCTTGACGGACGAGGCAGCCTCAGCTGTTTCCGTTGTTATTCCCGCTGCCGCGCGCGCCAGGCTTGTCCCGCCGAGCGCTACCGCGGTCCCTCCCAGCAACAGTGCCCTGCGGCTCAGTTCACTCTTCATCGGCTCTGACTCCCTCCGTAACCTCTGCCCCAACTTGTAACCTGCAACCTGCAACCTGCCGTTACAGATGCGGCTCCCATCCCTTCTCATATTCGCGACCCCAGCCCTGCATCGCTTCCGCATCGCCGACGATCTTGCCATTGCTGGTGTCGAGTTTCAGTTCGCGCTGCACTTCCCAGGCGATGTTCGAGAGCTGCAGCATGGTCACCGCGACGTTGCCGACTTCGACGGGAGAACGCAGCTTTTCGCCCTTCGTGACGCCGGCGATGAAGTTGGCGAAGTGGTCGTTGGTCATGGAGTCGCGGCCGACCAGATCGGCCGACGAGGTGGCCTCCTTCTTCGCGCGAAACTCATCGGTCTTGTGGCCGCCGAGGTCGTACACCTCGTAGCCGTCGCGATCCACCAGCACCGAGCCGTTGGTGCCCATGATGGTCGAGCCGCGGTCGCGGTTGTCGATCTTCATTCCATTGCAGCAGCGGCAATCCCAGGAGATGAGCGTGCCGTCGTACTCGTAGTTCGTCACCAGGGTGTCGTAGAACTGCCAGTCATCTTTGTAGTGGTAGCGGCCGCCGGTTGCGGCCACGCGATTGGGATAGTCGACGCCCAGCGCCCAGCGGCAGACGTCGATCTCATGCGTGCCGTTGTTGAGGGTCTCGCCGGTGCCCCAGGTGCGAAACCAGTGCCAGTTGTAAGGCTGGACGTTGTCCTTGTAGGGCCTGCGCGGCGCGGGACCCTGCCACAGATCCCAGTCGAGGGTCGGCGGCACGGGTGCATCCTTGCCAACGCCGATGGACTTGCGCGTGTTCACGTACCAGGCCATCGCGTAGTAGGCCCGGCCGATGACGCCATCGTGAATCTTCTGGACGATTTCGATGGTGTGCGGCGAGGAGCGCTGCTGCGTGCCCATCTGTACCAGCTTGCCGTACTTCTTCTGCGCCTCGATCAGCAGCGCACCTTCTGCGGGATTGTGGCTGCAGGGCTTCTCCACGTAGACGTGCTTGCCGGCTTCCACGCCCGCGATGGCCAGGGGAGCATGCCAGTGGTCCGGGGTCGCGATGGAGATGGCGTCGACGTCTTTGCGCTCGAGAACTTTGCGGAAGTCGGCTTCGGTCTGCGGTGCGTAGCCCAGTTCCTTCTGCGCCTCGGCGGCAAACTTCGCCAGGATGTTGCTTTCGACGTCGCAGACATACGCCACGCGAGCCTTCTCGCGATTGGCCGCGAGCGCTGAAAGATGCGCGTAGCCGCGTCCGTTCAATCCGATGACGGCAAAGTTGAGCCGGTCGTTGGCGCCCATGATCTGTGCATAGCTCTTTGCCGTGCTGCCGACAGCGAGCCCAGCCGCTCCGACCGCCATCGTGTCCAGGAAATCGCGACGTGTAATCATGCTGTCTCCATTGAGAAGTGAACTCGTGGTGCGTGGTTCAGCAGGCTGCCCCGGATTGTGCCAGAGCCTTTTTCAGATCGGCCATGCTGATGCGTGTGGAGGCTTCCGGCGTTCCTGCGCCCCGCCAGTGGGTTTCGAGGCTGACGGCGTAGTGATAGCCAGTCTGGCGCAGCGCGCGCAACTGGCCAACCCAGTCCACCACGCCGGTGCCAACAGGTTGCCATTCATACTTGCCGCCGGGCTGGCGCGTGACATTTTTCGCGTGGCAATGGCCGATGCGGTCCTTCGGCAGCAGATCGTAGCCGTTGGGAAACGGTGTTTCGCTCTCGAAGGTTCCGGCATTGCCGGGGTCCCAGTTGAGCATGAAGTTTCTGTTTGGAATGGCCTTCAGCACTGCGGCAGCTTCTTCACCCGTGGCAGTATTGCACGACATTTCGTTTTCGAGCAGGAGAATCACGTTGCTCTTCGCGCAAACTTCCGCCGCCTCCGTGAGCTTCGCGTTGATCGCGTCACGATAGGGCGCCTGGTTATCGAGACGCCAGAAGTCGAAGCAGCGGATGCGGTCGGTGTTGAAGGTCTGAGTCAGCTCGATGCAGTGGTGGAGCAGCGCATCCTGCTGGCTGGCGTCGGTGTTGGCGTGGAATTGATCGCGCTGCTGGCCGTCCTTGCGCGGCGCGCCCGGCCAGTCGACTTTGTAGAGCGGGCTGGCGATGTCGGTCACCCGCAGATCGTACTTTTTCAGGATGCGATTGGCTTCGGCGAGCTGGCTGGCGTCGAGATCGGTGACGTTTTTGTCCCACATACCGCGAAGCTCGATCCAGTGCAGGCCAAAATCGTTGGCGGCGACCGAGCATACGTGATCGAAATCCTGCGAAATTTCGTCGTTGATAACCGAAAGGCGGAACGGACAGCTTGCAGGGATCGGTGGTTCGAGGCTCATTGCGGAAGAGGCCTGGGGAAGAGCAGACAGGGCGCCCGCTGCAGCGAGGCCGCCCAGAAATTCACGACGAGAAAACAGCATCTGTTGCTCCTGCGCCAAAACAGCAGAGCACAGTATAGTCCCGTGAACAGCGACGGAGGGCCGGCGAGCGGGACTGGAGAATTTCCCGCGAGGCTTAGTCGATGGGCCGTGTCACCAGCCGCCGAAGCACCCGCTCCACGGTTTCCGACATGCCGATGGGAATTTCGAAGATGCGCTCCTCGGCCTCGTTGCTGGAATAGACTTCCATGCTGCTTTCGCGGAACTGGAAGGAGACCAGCGGCTGTTCGGGCCGCAGGCGCGGACGGCGGGACCGGGAAACGATCAGCGACCAGATGGACTGGCCGGCGCGCAGCTTGCGGTCGTAACCGGCCCGGCGCAGTTCGGCGATGAACGGCAGGACCAGAGTCCTGGGGGGAAAGCGCGAGCCTTCATAGACTTGCTCCATCTGATTCCAGCTTTCGATGAACTCCCCTTCGACCGGTTTGCCGTTCTCGTAGTAGTCGGCGAGGGGACCGATCTGCAGCCAGGGAAATTCCTTGCGCAGTCTCGACGGAGGCGCGTTGTCGGCAAGCCATGCGGTGAGGACGGCGCCCAGCGCGGCAGGATCGGCCGCGTCGAAACGAAACAGCTCGCTATCGTCCCAAAGAAAATTCGCCTCTGGGTATTCACGCCGGGACGCAAAGTGGATGTGTGCCGAGCGCGTATCGTTCCGGAACCAGAGATGAGAAACGCCGGAAGGGGTCACGATGAGCTCGTTGCGAGCGGCCGTTCCCAGCTGCGGGAAGCCTTTCAGCGCGGTCTCCCGGATCGACATGAGCTTCCGCTTCTCCCAGTCGACGAAGCAGAACTTCTGATACATGGCCGGGAGGGGTGCGGCGTCGAGCCAGTGCCAGATGGCATCGACGGTTTCCCGGCACGAAGAGGTTCGCCCGGTGCCGACTTTTTTGCCGGCGTCCTCAAAAAAGGTGAGGAATTCCGGGCCTCCGACCTCGAAACAACCCACCCAGCAGGATCGCGCGCCCCGCTGCGCGGAGCACCTCCACTGGACGCCTCCCCCGGTGATGGCAATTTGGGCCTGGTCGGCTACGGCGGCAAAGCGGCCAGTCAGTCCCTCGAATAGGTCTTGCGCGTACTTCGGTTCGTTCCGTTCCATTTTCTCTTTTCCACAGGAGGTTCAGTGTATAGGAAGACATCTACTGACAATGCATCAGGTGTGTATTCCGTAGATACCTTTTATCAATTCGTAACGGGGGTCCGAGGGGAGGGGAGTTGGGGTTGGGGGGAGCCTCAGCGCCAGAAACAAAACACAAAGCGCCTGCTGTTTAGCAGGCGCCTCGCAACCCACATCCTGTTGCGTGCTCGTTGCGGGTCGAACTGTCTACTGGCTGTTGGCCGGCAAGTGAACGGTTTGCCTGGCGGAAACGACTTCGCCGCTCGCAGCCTTAGCCGTTGCGGTAATGACCGCGTCGCCAGGTCCAACCGCCACCAGCAGACCGCTGGCGTCGATGGTGGCAACCTTTGCGTCACTGGACTCCCAGGTGGCCTGCCGGGATAGATCCGCAGTCCGCTCACCCGCGCCATAAGTGGCGATGGCGAGAAGCCGCGCTGACTGGCCAACCGCGGTTAGATTCTGATTGCCGGGGATGATGCTCAGCGAAAAGGGCTTTGCGATCGCCGGACTGAAGCCGGTGCAGCCAGGGCTCTCGACCACCACATTCGAAACCGCCGTGACGGTGCCGAACTCGGCCGCCGTTTCGGCAAGGATGGAGGTCGTCCCGTCACCGGCGCCCGTCACCAAGCCCGAAGAATTCACCGTGGCAACGGCAGGAATGGTGGCGGACCAGGTGACCTGGTCGGTGATGTCTCTGGTTTCGGAGGTGTGTCCCCCCTCCGTGTAGGTGCCGTAGGCTTTGAACTGCGCCGAAACGCCTGGGATCAGGCAGGTATCTCCCGTGGCGGGTTCGACGGTGAGCCCGGTTAGCGAATACGAGAGGCTGCATCCTGTTCCTCCGAAGAGAGAGAGCGACAGGACGAGCCCCACGCCCAGCAGCACACGCGGAGAGACCAAAGCAGAAGGGCCGAACGACTGCGTTTTCATATATGGATGCACCACCGTCGCAGGGAGAGGCTGAGAAGCCGATCTGTCCGGCTCTGAAGCTTCTTCCTGGCTGATATCTATTTGGGACTATAAGGAGCGGCTGGTGACCGTGGTATCCCACTTTTTGGGAGGGAGTGCCCCTGATTTGGTTACCGGAGTTGTATCGCGATGTGGCACAAGCAGGGGAGCGGGTTGCGCAGGCGCCTGGCTGCCGCACCCCTGGCGCGGGCGAGAAAAGCGAAGGGGCGATCTCCCTTGCGGAATCTCGCCCCCTCTGACCGAATTTCCCGAAGACCTGGCTTCGGCTACCAGGTCGCAACTCTGTTCTCCAGGAGTCTGTTTCAGCACTCGCGGGTTTTACCCCGCGGCACGCGAACGATCCTGTGATCCCAGGCGCTGCAAAAGCTTCCTCGCTGCCGTCTGAAGACTTCCAGTTTCCTGGAAGTTCCATGAGTCTCGTTGCCGACACTCGTGAGGCAGCAGGCCTGCTCTCTTCAGGGAAGATCACTCTTCCGTTGCCGATGATTATGGCACGCGAAAGTACCGCATGCCCGGCATTATTTCTGTGCAAATCCTCGCCTCGATGTGGAAATGGCGAAGGCAAATCCGGCCACGCCACGAAGCGGGAGGCGAATCAAGTTGAGGCGGCCCCGGAGGACCCTGGGTGCAGTCCGAACCACCGCGCAGGATCAATGTCCGGGTTAGGTTTTTAACCAGTCCGCGGAGTGCTTTTCAATCGCGATTCTGACCAGCTGGCTGCGCGTGCGCACGCCTGCCTTCTGGAAAAGCTCCTGAATTACCGCTTTGATCGAAGTTTCTGAGGTCTTCAGTTTCCAGGCGATCTCCTTGTTGGCGAGGCCGTCGAGAATCCCGCGCAGAACGTCGCTCTGCCGCGGGGTTAATGGCTGCGCGCGCCCCAGCATTTCGCTGCGATTGCGTTTGCCGGCGAGCAGAGAACGAAAGGAGCCGTCATCCAGCCACACTTCACCGCCGGCGACCTTGCGAATCGCCGAGAGCAGGCGGTCGGGACTGCTGTGCTTAAGAAAGACCCCGGAGGCTCCCGCCTCCATCACGCGCAGAGTGTTTTCATCCGAAAGGCCCGCAGTGACCATCAGGATCCGCAGCCCGCTCCAGCGCCGCCTGATTTCGCTGAGCAGCGGCAAGGCAGTTTCGTCGCCAAGGTCGTAGTCCAGCAGCACGATGTCGGCTTCGATGCGTGAAAGCGCGTCGAGAGCTTCAGCGCCCGTGGCACATCGCGCGACCACGCGGAATTCCCGCGTGCTTTCCAGCAGCCGCCCCAGGCTCTCGCGAAACAAGCCGTGATCGTCCACCATCGCGATGCGAGTTTCGGTCATAACGAATCCTGCTCGGGCGACTCCACCTGGTTCAGGCTCACGGTGAAGCAGGCGCCGCCGGCTACCGGTTGATAGCGAATTTCCCCTCCGAAGGAGCGGAGAAACGCGCGGGACAGATAAAGGCCCAGCCCCGATGAGTCGGCTCCCTCCTGGAAGGGGCGAAAGAGATGCTCAGGTTGAGCCACGCCGCCGCCGCTGTCGGTGAACTCCACCAGAACCCTGGTTCCCTCGGTCCGCGCGGCGACCGAGAGCGTGCGATTCTCCTGTTTGGACAGGGCCCGGATGCTGTTGGTGATGACGTTCAGGAAGACCTGCATCAGGCTCGGCCGGTCCGCCAACACCAGCGGCAACGCGGGATCCGCAGTCCACTGCGCGGCGATATTCTCCTCGTCCAGCGATGGAGCCATCACAATGCGCAGTTCATCCAGCAGAGCCACCAGGTCGACCTCGCCGCCCGCGCTCACGGAGTGCCGGAGATTCATATTAGCGATGCGCTCCAGGCCGGCGATCAGGTTGCCGAGCGCCTCGAAGTCCCGGTTGCCGGTCAGTTGTCCTCCCCGGGACAGGTTCTGATGGACGGCGGCAATGGCCCCGCAAAAATTGCGAATCTCGTGGGAGACCGCCCCGATCGCGATGCGGGATCCGGTCAGCAACTGATGCAGCCCGGAAACTTCGTGAGTCCTGAGTTCCTCCGACGCATCGAGCACCATCGCGGCCAGACGCAATCCCGCGGTGGTGCGATAGGTGGAAAAGCTGATGTCGGCAAGGAACGCCTCGCCGTCTTCCCGTCGCCCTCTGGCCTGCATGACCGTGCGGAAGAACTGGCCGGAGACGGCCGGCCCCGAAACATTCCGCAGGGATGGAAGATAGCGATCGATGGGGTTTCCCGCGAGCTCCTGCGGCGACGCGCCGAGCATGCTGTAAGCTGCTTCGTTGGCCATCAGCACGGTTCCATCGCCATCCGCGGTGATGATCGCCGCGGGACTGGTCTCGATGAGGACGCGCAGCTGTTCTTCAGCTTCGCGGCGAGCCTCGCTCTGGCGTTCGATTTCTTCCAGGTGCTGCTCCACCACGCGGCGATTGCGGTTCACTTCACGGACGAACACGCCGGCGCCAAAAAACGCGATCCCGTAGATCAGGTCACGCGAGATGCCGGTCTGCAGGTTCCACGGCACATCGTCGAAGAATTCCCCCAGAAATGCGCACAGGGCCGCAGTGGCGGCGATCTGCCACGGCTCCAGAACGCTGCCCACCAGCAGCATGGGAATCAGGTACAGATAGCGGAGCGGAATCGGGCCGACGACGCGCCAGTCCAGCAGCGCGATGGCCGCGATCAGAAGAGCGGCGCGGAGCAGGATCGCTTTTCTGGAGCCTCGAAAAAATGTGGCGTATATCTGCACCGGTTATTGCCGCGTCTCAGGCGCGGTGGATGATGCATTCCCATTGTAGATTTGGCCGGAAAATTCCGGCTCCCAAAACACACCGGAGAAACCAGCTGACCAAAAGCCAGATGACCGCGGCCTCCAAAACGTTGGCGTTGCCCACTATATATGTGTATCAAGCGCCAGCCGGAGCCAGGGGTTGTTTACCATGTAGTTGTCATTAGGGTGTGACCGGCTCGATGCGCTGGTCGTGGGTTAGGCTGAGTTTGTTTTAGGAACGTCAGTCCAGAGCCACAAGCGGAGGGAACCGGTCAAGAGAGAGGAGTTACGATTTTTGGGTTTGGATGTCCATGCCGAAACGATAGCTGTGGCAGTAGCGGAAGCGGATGGCGAGGTCCGCAGCCTGGGAACGATCGCCAACCGGGAAGAGTCGATCAGCAAGTTCATCCGGAAGTATCAGGGGAGTAACACGCGGCCGTAAGTTCCAAAAGCGAGGGTTCCGGGGGCAATCGGCGGATCGGGTTGAACCAGCGATTGCGCAAGGGTAAGGAGCGGTCAAAAGACGGAGAAACCGCTTGACAATCCTCTGCCGCGGAATCATGCTGCTCTTGCCTCATCGATAGACTTATTCGTGACACTTTTCGTCCGTTGAGGTTCAGGGAACCTGAGCGCTCCGGAGAACCCGTACCGCATCCCCAGCGCGCAGGGTGTTGCTGTCGCTTACCCCCCAAAGCGGCGGCTGAAATTCAGATTGACGGCGTTGATCGCCACTCTTTGCTCACGCAAATGCGCGATTGGGGCCCACTGTGCGAGGTCTCCATCATGTTGTTCGCCGATCGTTCTACGATGCCGCCGCGGTGGTCCCAACCCAGGTTCAGCCTGTCAGTTCTGGCCCTGGCCATGTGGGGAATCTTACTGGCGATGGGCGCCCTTTCTGGCCTCGCCAGCGCTCAGGTGACCTGCACCAACAATTCTCCGGCAGCCAGTCAAATTACCTGCACGGGCGGACCGGGGGCGTCGGTTACAGATAAGGACGATTTCGCCCTCCCGGTTAATACGGGCCTCACCAATCCAGTCGATGGAAGCGCCCTTACAATTGCGCCAACGGTTGCCGGTAGCCCTTTCCCAACGTCCATCACGATTTCCGGGGCGCCGGCGGGCGTCACCTTGCAAAACGTCAGCGTCACCCTGCACGGCTATGTGTCGGTGGGAGGAACGGCGGTCGATGCGGCGGGTACTCCGTCCAGCGGCTCGATGGCGATCGGTTTGCTGCTGACGGGACCGAAGTCGGGCGGCGGGACAACGAACCTGGAACTGCTACGCTGCGTGGGGGGAACCGATTCCAGCGGAAATGCTTACGTGCAGAACGGCAGCTTCACCCTAGTCAATCCCGGCGCCGCCGGGGCGCTGTCCATTGCCGACGGGACCGGTTGCGGCGGCGTTACCTATTTCAACGCCACTGAGATTGGCCCGGCTGGAGCGTGGGCGCCCAGCGGCGGAACCTACGCGATTGCAGACTACGGGACGTTCGAGGACGTGGAGACGGAGCCGAACTACAACTCGCTCACGGCGCTGGCTGGGATGATCGGCAGCAACCTCATGACGCTATCCATACCGGGTTCAGGCCTGAACGTTCCGACCCTGGTGGGAGGCAGCACAACAGGGCCGGGCGATTTCTTCCCGAAGAGCACGACGGTTCCTGCAAGCAACTTCGGCGTGTTTACGGGCGCGCAGGTGGACGGCCAGACCTGGAACCTCTATCTGGTGAGTGACGACTCGTTTTACACCAGCGTGAGTTTTGCTTCGTGGGACATCACAATTACCTATTCGGGAGCAACGACACCAAGCACGACGACACTGAGCCCCAATCCGACTGGACCGTTTGCGACGGCTCCGAACAATACGACGACGCTGACGGCAACGGTGACCAGCGGCGCGACGGGGACGGTTACCTTCAAGGAAGGTACGAATGGCCTGGTCTGCGCGGGTGGAAATCCGGCGACGCTGAGCGGGGGTCAGGCGACGTGCACGATCACCTATGGGGGTAATTCTTCGGAAGGCTATCACTCCTACACGGCAAGTTACTCCGGGGACGGCACGTACGAATCGAGCTCGGGCAGCGCGGGGGTGTTTGTCTACAATCACGCGACGAGCAGCGGGACGACTTATTGCAACGAGAATGGGATTGCCGCAGACGGCAACAATCCGACTGCGCCGTATCCTTCGGTGATCTATGTGGGCGACGGCACTTCGGGAAGCCCGTCGATCGGCAACGCCGTAGAGACGGTGTCGCTTGAGTTGCAAAGTTTGTCCAGCGGCAACACCAACAACATGGAGATGCTGCTGGTGGCTCCCGATGGCACGCACGCTTTTGAATTCTGGGGCTTCAACGGAGTGGGCGCCACGAGTTCGACCGGGACATACACGATCGAGGATGGTGGCCCGATGATGCCAAGCGCTTTTGTGGGTCCTGCACTAACGCCAGGGACCTATGGGCCGTCGGTGTACGACACGTTCAGCGAATTGCTGGCGGACAACCCGGCGCCGAGTCCGCAGATTCCGGGGAGCTTCGGGATCGCGCCGACACAGGGCAGCGCGACCTTCGAGAGCTCGTTTACGGGAGCGACGGCGGATGGACCGTGGTCGCTGTTCCTGGCAAACGCAGCAGGGACTTTGAACACCACATTGAGCGGATGGTGTATCGACATCTCCCCGGCCACCGGCTCGGCGACCACGGTCAGCGTGACGTCGAATCCGGCGACCTATGCGACCAAGGGCAGCCCCATCACGTTCACGGCAACCGTGACCAGCACAGGGACGGTGAACGAAGGCATAGTAGCGTTCAGCGTGGCGAACAAGGTCACGGGCGCGGTCACCTCGCTGGGGTCCGTACCTGTTTCGGACGGCACGGCCAGCGCCTCCTCCAGCGCACTCGCGGAGGGCGACCAGACGGTCACGGCCGCCTACACCGACAGCGGAGGTTCGTTCAACGACAACAACGGTACGAAGAACTTCCGTGTGGATGCGGCGACGGCGACCCCAACGCTGAGCGGGACGACGTGGAGCTACTGCAACACAGCGGGCATCACGATTCCGGGCGGCCAGGGGATCAACGACATCGGGCCGGCCGAACCGAACCCGTCCAATGTTGCCGTGAGCGGTCTGCCGGGCACGGTGGCAGCGGCCAGCGTGACCCTGAAGAATCTGGACCTTGAGGTCCCGGGCGATATCGCGACGCTGCTGGTCGGTCCGAATGGCGTATCGGCGCCCGCGACGCGGCAGACGCTGGATTTCTTCTCACCGATTACTTCCACCGACTCCAGCTACGTGCAGCCGGTCAATCAGACGGTGACGTTTGTGGATGGCGCGGCGACGATCCCGGCGACACTGAGTTCCAACTACTCGCTGGGCTCGCAGGTGGGTCCGACGAGCAACGGCGTGTCGTCGTACACGGCCAGCTCGTTCTACACGCTGCCCACGACTGTGCAACACGCGACCGACGAGGGCGGATTCACGTTCAGTACGGGGACGTACGAATCGGGCACAAGCGGCGGGGTGTATCAGGGGACGGACGGCAATGGGATCTGGAGCCTCTACTTCAACCAGAACACGCACGAGGGCGCGCTGAATCCGGCGACGTGGTGCATGAACCTGACTTACACGCCGCCGTCGGCGACGGTGGTGCTGAGCCACGACGGAGATGGGCCCAGCGGCAACTTCCGCCAGGCCGAGCAGGACGCGCCGATCACTGTGTCCATAGAAAACGACGGACCGGGGGCGACGGGAGATCCGACCGGCGGCAGCAATCCGATGACGGTGACCGACACGCTGCCCGCCGGACTGATCTACTCGAGTTACTCCGGAACGGGCTGGACCTGCTCGCCCTCTAACCAGACTGTGACCTGCACCAACGACAGCTCGGTTCCCCAGGACAGCAGCTATCCGGAGCTGACGATTGACGTGTTTGTGGACACCACTGTCTTAACCACAAGCGTCAGCAACAGCGTGACGGTGAGCGGCGCGGGCGTGGCTTCCACGTCGTCCAATTCCGACACAATCCCGATTACGCCGGGGACGGAGTTGTCGCTGACCAAGTCGAACGCGCCGAACTTCACGCAGGGCAGCACGAATACATGGACCCTCACGTTAGCGAATGGGGTGAGTGGGGGCGCGACTTACGAACCGATCACCGTTACCGACTCGCTGCCGTCGGGCTACACGCTGGCGAACTCCATCAGTTCCAACGGCAGCTGCAGCTCCAGCTCCGCCGGCAACGTGGTGACGGTGACGTGCACCCCATCGACCGCACTCCAGCCCGGGGCCTCGATGACCATGCAGCTGGTAGTAAATATCCCGGCGAACTCGCCTACGACGGTCGAGAACACGGCCACCTGGTCTGGCGGCGGCGCATCCATCACCGGGACTACGACCGGGAGCAGCAACACGAATACGGTCACGGTCGTCCAGGTTCCGGCCAGCGTCAGTATCGTCTCGGGTTCAAACCAGAACGCGACCGCCAACACCGCGTTCACCACGCCGCTGACGGTGCTGGTGAAGGACGCCGCCGGCGTGACGATCCCGAATCAATCGGTCACCTTTACGGCCCCCGGTTCCGGAGCGAGCGGAACCTTCTCCAACGGCACGAACACGATCATAGCCAGCACCAGCGGCGCGGGCACGGTGAGTGAGGCCTTCACCGCCAACGGGAACACAGGCGGTCCGTACAGCGTGACCGCCACGGCCGGCTCCGTGAGCGCCAGTCCGGCGTTTTCGCTCACCAACGCGATCGGAACCTGCACGACGGCGAACCCCAACCCCAATCCGAACCCGGCGTCGTTTGCCGCGGTGGGAGACTTCAACGACGACTGCAGAAGTGACATCCTGTGGCACAACAGCTCCACCGAGCAGGTCTACGAGTGGCTGATGAACGGGACCACGTTTACGGGCAGCGGGAGCCCCGGCAGCCTCACCTCCGGCTGGGTCATTCAGGACGTCGGCGATTTCGATGGGGACGCTAAGAGTGACATCCTGTGGCGCAACAGCACCACCGGAGAGGTCGTTATCTGGCTGATGAGCGGGACCACGATGA
>Ga0187887_10001655_pt1 | contig 18785 bp, 12 predicted proteins | sample June2016WEW_7_10_FD_132977 | JGI IMG/M metagenome (GOLD analysis project Ga0187887, IMG submission 132977) | Peatland microbial communities from SPRUCE experiment site at the Marcell Experimental Forest, Minnesota, USA - June2016WEW_7_10 | ecosystem: Environmental > Terrestrial > Soil >...
GCGCAGGAATTTGCGGCGCGCCGGCACGTTGAAGAACAGATCTCGGACCTCGATGCTGGTGCCCGGAGGGTGTGAGGCGGGCGATAGCGAGCCGGCGACGCCCTCGCGCGCATCCACATTCCACGCATGCTCGGCATCCCTCGAGCGCGAGGTCAATGTCAGCCGGGAAACGGAGGCGATGCTCGGCAATGCCTCGCCGCGAAATCCGAGGGTTGCCACCCGCTCGAGGTCCGACAGGGACGCGATCTTGCTGGTCGCATGGCGCGAGAGGGCCAGAGCGATTTCCTGGCGCGAGATGCCGATGCCGTCGTCGCGCACGCGGATCAGTCCGCAGCCTCCCCGCTCGAGTTCGACCTCGATACGCTGCGAGCCCGCATCGAGGGAATTCTCCACCAGCTCCTTGACCACGGAGGCCGGGCGCTCGATTACCTCGCCGGCGGCGATCTGGTTGATGAGCTCATCGGCCAGGACTTGAATGGGCAGGAGGCACCTCGCGAACGGCGCATTTTCGCACAGCGCGGCGCGGATGAGGGATCGACGCTCAGAGCGTCGGGGCGGCTGTCGAGGTATCGCGTTCCGTCGTGGCGAGCTCGGGCCTCGTCGCACCCTGCGCCATCAGCGCAATGCGCGTGCCCGCAGGAGGATCGGAATAGAAGTAGCCGCGCAATCCCTGGTGGATGGCGGCGGCAAGCTTTGCCTGATGCGCGATGCTGCGCAGGCGCAGCTCTTCCGCCGGGTTGGAAATGTAGGCCGTCTCGATCAGCATCGAGGGAATATCGGGCGATTTCAGCACCATGAAGCCCGCCTGTTGCACCAGCGGCTTTCTCACCTCGCCCACCAGATTGAGTTGCCGCAGGACGTGCTCGGCAGCGGTGTGGCTCTCGGTGAGCGATGCCGTTTGGGACAGGTCGAGCAGCACCGAGGCGAGCATATCGCCCTTGTTCTCGAGCGACACGCCGCCGATCAGATCCGCCGCGTTCTGGCCCTCCGCGAGCCAGCGCGCCGCCTCGGTGGTGGCGCCATGCTGCGAGAGGATGTAGACCGAGGAGCCGTCGACGCTGCGGTCGCGGATTGAATCGGCGTGAATCGAGACAAACAGGTCCGCCTGGCGCGCGCGCGCGCGCCGCATGCGGTCGCGCAGCGGCACGAAATAATCGCCGTCGCGGGTCAACACGGCCCTCATGCCCGGTTCGGAATCCAGCCGCTGCTCGAGCGCGCGGGCGATGGCGAGCGTCACGTCCTTTTCGCGCGTACCGTTCTTGCCGATGGCGCCCGGATCGTCGCCGCCGTGGCCCGCGTCGATCGCGATGATGAGGTCGCGCGCATCGGGCCGTGCATGCTCCGCTTTGATGGGCGCCTCGATCAGCTCCGGCGCCGGCCCGCGTGAGGGCGACTCCTGCGCCTGCGGATCGCGCGCCGCGACATGAGCCTCGTGGCGAGCCGCTTGCGCGCTGTGCACCGACGGGACCCCGCCCGGTCCTGCGAGTTCCACCACCAGCCGATAGCCCGAGCGGCCGCTCGAGCTCGCGAGCACGCTTCTGGGGCGCATCGAGTGCGACAGATCGAGCACGATGCGCTCGCCGGATGCGTTGTGCGCCATGCGCACTTGCTTGACCACGCCGCTGCCGCCCGGCGCGCGGCGCGCCGCCGGAGCGAGCCGCGCGTCGGTGAGGTCGATGACGATACGATCCGGATTCGTGAGCGTCATGACGCTGTGGGGCGTGCGCGCGGAGAGCTCGAGGACCACGCGGGTTGCGTCGAGCCCCGCCGAAAGCTTGATGGCTCTGATCTCGACGGCCCCCGCCGGGACCACCAGCAAGGTCGCGACAAGTGCGGCGACAAGACCGGAGCGCAGAAATCTCATGGTCGGTAAATTACTCCATGAGGCGCTTATTTTTCAAGTTAAATTAGATAGATAGGTTATTAGTCTGGTGTCATACCGGAGGTTCACCAACCATTGCTCACCGAGAGGTCCCTGCGCGTGTATTCGCGCGACCCGGCCGGGATCGGCAAAGCTCAATGCCAGCTCGAGATCCGGCGGCGGCAGCACATGGGCGCCGTTGCCCGGCCATTCAACCAGCAACAGGCAGTTCGCGCCCAGGAAATCGCGCAGCCCCAGCTCCTCCACCTCCTGCGGCCCGGTGAGGCGATATAGATCGACATGCACGGCGGTGAGTTCCGCGAGGGCGTAGGTCTCCACCAGGGTAAAGGTAGGGCTGCGGATCAAGCCGGAGACGCCCAGGGTGCGCAAAAAACTGCGCACGCAGGTGGTCTTGCCGGCCCCCAGATCGCCTTCCAAAAAGAGACTCGCCGGACCGCTCGGAGAGCCGGGGAACGCACGGGCGAATGCAGCGCCCAACGCCTCGGTCGCCTCGACGCAAGTCAGCGCGAATTCGATCCTGGATTTATCGGGCTGCGGCATGTGGCCATTATAGGGCGCGACAGCGTAGCCTTTAGCGGTGAGCGTCCCGACCGTGACGAGTTCTTTCGATGCACGCGCGCTGCTCGCGAACGTCCGCGCTTGGGCGGTCGAGCTGGGCTTTGCCCGGATCGGCATCGCGAGCATCGATTTGTCCGCCGATGAGAGCCGCTTGCTCGAGTGGCTGCACGAGGGCTTTCATGGCGAGATGGCTTACATGTCGCGACACGGCCTGAAGCGCTCACGACCCGCGGAGCTCGTTCCCGGCACCGTGAGCTGTCTCAGCGCGCGCATGGACTATTGGCCGGCCGCGTCCGCCGATGCGAAGCACGTGCTCGCCGAGCCGAGCGCCGCTTACATCTCGCGTTACGCCCTAGGACGCGATTACCACAAGCTCATGCGCCTTCGGCTGCAAAAACTCTGCGACAAGATCACCGCGGCGATCGGGCCTTTCGGTCATCGAGCCTTCGTCGACAGTGCTCCGGTGCTGGAAAAGGCGCTCGCACGCAACGCCGGCTTGGGCTGGATCGGCAAACACACGAACCTGATCGAGCGCAACTCGGGCTCGTATTTCTTTCTGGGGGAGATCTACATCGATCTCGAATTACCCGCCGACACCGCAAGCACCGCTCACTGCGGCACGTGCAGCGCGTGCATCCCGGCCTGCCCCACCGGCGCCATCGTTGCACCCTACCGGCTGGACGCACGGCGCTGCATTTCCTACCTCACGATCGAGCTCGAGGGCCCAATCCCGGTCGAGCTACGCCGTGCCATGGGCAATCGCATCTACGGGTGCGATGACTGCCAGCTCGCGTGCCCGTGGAACAAATTCGCACGCCCGGCAGCGGAGAAGGCGTTCCAGGTGCAGCACGGCCTCGACCGGACCGCGCTCGTCGCTTTGTTCGGCTGGAGCGAGGGGGAGTTTCTACAGAAGACCCGAGGCAGCGCCATTCGCCGCATCGGGCACGCGCGATGGCTGCGCAACATTGCGGTGGCGCTCGGCAATGCACCGGGCTCGGCAGCGGTGATCGAGGCGCTGCGCTCGCGCCAGAACGACGCATCGGCGCTGGTGCGGGAGCACGTTCGCTGGGCGCTCGCCGAGCATGACGCAAGGAATGGCGCGGCGCCTGACCCCTAGGAGGCGGGCAAAAGGCTCCCGCCGGGATTGAAGAAATGTCGCCCGCGCCGTTTCTTGCTGATCTCCGCCAGCAACAGCCGGTAGTCGGCATCGTTGGTCACGGGATCGATCGCGGCGGAGTTGACGATGAGGAGCGGCGCGGCGTCGTAACTGTGGAAGAAACGCGCATACGCCTGGGTCAGCTTCTCGAGATAGCCGCGCTCGATGTGCTGCTCGTAGCGGATGCCGCGCTTCGCGATCCGGTCCATCAATACATCGACCGGGGCCTGTAGATAGACCACCAAATCGGGCTTGGGTGCGTCCACGACCACACGCTCGTAGACTCGTTCGTACAGTGCATACTCGGCGTCATCGAGCGTCACGCGCGCGAACAGGCGATCTTTCTCGAGCAGATAATCCGCGATGCGCACCGCGCCGAACAGGTCCTGCTGCCGGACCTCCTCCAGTTGCCGCGCACGCTGAAATAGAAAGAAAAGTTGGGTCTGGAAGGCAGCGGCTCGCGGGCTCTTGTAGAAGCGCTCCAGGAACGGATTCTGCTCTGCCTGCTCCAGCACGAGTTGACCGCCGAAGGACTGCGCGAGAAGCCGCGAGAGACTGGTCTTCCCGACGCCTATCGGCCCCTCGACGACGATGAATCGATGCACGTTCTCGGTCACTGACGATGCCTTGCTCACTCCAAAAGCGAAATTCCGTCCCCACCCCGCTCGCGCTTGAGCTCCAGGACACGGCCATGTCCCGGAATGTCGAGGGTGGGGGCAATATCGCTGAGAGGATACAGGACGAAGTTACGCATCGACACTCCGGGATGCGGCAGGGTGAGACCCGGATCATCGACGCCTGTCCCGACCATCCACACGAGATCCAGATCGATCAACCGCGGCCCCCAGCGCCGCTCGCGAATCCGCCCCATGCGCCGCTCGATCGCGAGCAGCGCGTCGAGCATGTCGTGGGGCGCCTTGCGCGTCAGCAGACCAACCGCTGCGTTGACGAAATCCGGTTGATCCTGAGGACCCATCGGGCGCGCCCGATAGAGCGCGGAGCGCGCCTCGAGACGCGTCTCCGAGAGCGCCGCGAGATGGGTGCACGCCTCGGCGACGCGTTCGCGCGGCTGATTCAAGTTGCTGCCGATCGCCACATAGGCGGGGCGCCAGAAAGTTCTCAAGTCGGCTCCTCGATCCCTTTGGATGCGCGGTACCGCACTCAGCCGCGCGATGCCCCGCCTCGCCGGCGCCGCCGGCGCCGCCGCCCCGACGGCGGGGCCTCGCCATCCGCCGACAACGGCGGCTCCTGGGGTCGGGACTGCACGAGCGCGACCCGCTCTTCCTGCGGCAGCACTTGAATCCGGGTCCACCACTCCGCGAGTTCCGTATCGGCAACGCCGACCTCGGCGCGCAGCAACAGGAAATCGTAGGCCGCGCGAAAACGTGGATGCTGCAACAAATTGAGCGCCTTGACGCCGCTGCGGCGCGTGAAGCGCGGCTGCAGCATCAACAGCTCGCGCATCGGCACCGCGAAACGCCGCGGGATCGACACGCGGGCTTGCTGCGCCTTCAGCACGGCGTCGCACGCCTGCATCAGCAGCGCCAGATCGGGTGCAGGGCCCGCCGCCCTCTCGTTCAGCTCCCGAAGCACGGCGCTCCACAGCAGGATCGCAAACAGGAACGTCGGCGTTACCGGCTTGTCGGCGACGACCCGCGCATCGGTGTTGTTAAGCCCGCGCTCCAGCATCTCGCGCGCATAGGAGTACGGAGGCAGCTCGAAGGCTGCGGCCGACAGCGGGAATAAATGCTCGAACAAGCCGTATTTTTGCAAAAGCTCGAAAGACTTGGCGCCGTAGCCCGAGAGAAAAAGTTTCAGCACCTCATCGAACAGCCGCGCCGGGGGCACGCCGTCGAGCAAGCAGCCCAGCTTGCGGATCGGCGCCTCCGTATCGGCGTCGATGGTGAAGCCGAGCTTTGCCGCGAAGCGCACCGCCCGAAGCATGCGCACCGGATCTTCGCGATAGCGGGTCTCCGGATCGCCGATGAGCTTCAGGCGCCGGGCCTTCACATCGCTCACCCCGTCGACGAAATCCCAAATCGATAGATCGGCAATGCTGTAGTAAAGACCGTTCGCGGCGAAGTCGCGTCGCCAAACGTCTTCTTCGATCGAGCCATACATATTGTCGCGCAGGATGCGCCCGGTGACATCGAATGCCCGATGCTCCGAGTCCGCGGCCTGCACGGGCTCCGTGCGCGCCGGCTCGACTCGAACGGGCTCGATGTAATCGCTCGACTCCTCGCCACCTTCCAGGGCACCTTCCGCAGCCTCTTCCGGCGCGCCGTCGGCGGCATCGTCGGGAAGGTCCTCGCGCTCCGGCGCCGCGGCGGCCCGAAAGGTCGCCACCTCGATGATTTCGCTGCCGAAATGCACATGCGCCAGGCGAAAGCGGCGGCCGATGAGCCGGCAATTGCGAAACAGCCGCCGCACGTCCTCCGGCAAGGCGTCGGTCGCCACATCGAAGTCCTTGGGCCTCAAGCCGAGGAGCAGATCGCGGACGGCGCCGCCCACGAGAAAGGCCTGATATCCCGCCTCTTTGAGCCGGTATAGCACCTTCAGAGCGTTAGGCGAGATCGAGGCCCGCGATATCGAATGCTCGGGACGAGGAATGACCGAATGAGGGAATTGCGTCGAGGGTGAGTTCAAAAAAGGCGGTTCCGCTTGAGTCAAAAAAATTGGCCCGTATACTACCAGCCCTCTCGGGTTCAGGCGGCCCGGGATCCAACCGTCGCTCCCTTCGTCTAGAGGCCTAGGACACGGCCCTCTCAAGGCTGTAACACCGGTTCGAATCCGGTAGGGAGCGCCAATCTTATCAATATCTTACGTCATTTCGGCCTCCTCGTTGAGATGCTCTGGTAAATTCCAAATGGATTTTTTTTCGGTGAACATCACCATTTGCGAAATCATGCGCCGTGCACTCTCGTAACTCGATCATTCGGTTGCCGCGGAGCGTCCAGAGACGGCTCGAAGCCAGTGCCGAAGAGTTGTTGAATCCTCCCAACGGTCAGAGGGTCGACTTCTCGAGACCCTTGGGAGAGAGCGCGCTGCTGCCGGCTGACTCGCTGTCTTGGCGCATTTTCAAGAATCCCCTGGCGCTGCTGATCGGCGGCTTGGCCGCGGTGATTCTCGAACTCGCGGAGCCGTCGGTGCGCACCGGAGTCTGGGAGCACTCCTCGTTTCGTAGCGACCCGATGCGCCGGCTGCAACGGACGGGGCTCGCCGCGATGGTCACTGTTTACGGCGCGCGTAGCGTCGCCGAGCCGATGATCGCCGGGGTCGTACGCATGCATTCCAAGGTTGCAGGTGAAACTCCCGACGGCGTGCCCTACTCGGCCAGCGATGCGCGCCTGCTGACCTGGGTACAGGCCACGGCCACCTTCGGCTTTGCAGAAGCTTACAGCCGCTATGTCCGCCGGCTGAATGTCACAGAGTTCGATCTCCTCATCCGGGAGGGATCTGCCACGTCGACTCTGTATGGCGCGCTGGGGGCGCCCGCCTCTTACGCTGACCTACAGGCTCTTTTTACCTCGATGCACAACCGCTTGGAGCCGTCCCCCATCATTTTCGAATTTCTGGACATCATGCGAAAGGTGAAAGGATTTCCCCTGCCGCTTTGCTGGATGCAGGGAACGCTGGTGCGTGCGGCTGTGGACATCATTCCGGGCTGGATACGCGAACGCCTCGGGCTCGCGCCTCATTTTGGATTGCGCAAGGCCGAACGGTGGCTGGTCGAGGCGGCGGGAGCCGTTGCGGACCGAGTTTTATTGTCGGGCAGTCCGGCGGCGCAGGCGTGCATGCGAGTGGGAATACCGACGCTGCAGCTATACGCCTGAACTCGGCGGCAATCAGAGTCCAGTCCCCGTCCGCCTCCCGCCCCAGCCCACCCTCAGGCCTTGACGTCGATTCGCCCACCCTTGCTGCCATCGTTGTCGCCGTCAGTATCCGCGGCTGCCTTCACTGCCGCAGGGGCTGTGGGCTTACTGCCCGCCGTTGCCGGACTGGCCGATGCCTTCGGGTTGTTGGTCGGAACCGGGGCAGCATGCGAAGCCGCAGAGGAAACACCAGACACGCTCATATTCACCTCACTGGTTATGTTGAATCCATTCACGCCCATGCTTTACCCCACAAAGTAACGGCAGGAAGCGCGCTATCTTTAGGATGGCGCAGTTCGCCGCCGAGAATGAGGACGGTGCACGTTGATTCGAAACGGAGCGGGAGTATCGTCACGGCTGGTCGCGCCGCTCGGCGACGAGGACTCATGGAAGAGAATCTCTATACCCCTCCCAAGGCGGCGGTGACTGGCCCAATCTTTCTCGGGCTGGTCGTGCTCGGCTTGACGCAGCGGCCGCCCCGATGACCGATTCTGGCGCCGCCGCTCAATCCCCCTGCATACGAAATTGCTGCCTGGACGATGACGACACGTGCCTGGGGTGCTTCCGGTCATTGGAGGAAATCAAGGAATGGGGAACCGCCGGCGACTCTGAGCGGTTGATCATCCTGCAGAACGCCGAACGACGGCGGCAGGAATATCGGTCCGATTGGTAGGGCGCGATGGCGGCGGCGCCGCGCCTGTGACTACCCCGTATTCCCGAGTCGCCGAGCGTGCAGCGCCATGCCTATCAAGGCCGACCCGCCGAACACCATGTTGATGCCCACCAGCAGCCCGATGGCCCAGGCCGCCGTACCCGGAAGCCCCATGACGATGATGCCGGCCAGGACGAGATCCACGATGCCGCTCAACAGCAACAGGCCCCAGCGAGATGAGAATCCGTTGCGGTGGCTCAATGCCAACATGATGGAGGCGAAGCCTTCGAGGAACAGAAACACGGTCAAGATGATGGTCAACGAGACGGCTCCGGACAGCGGCCATGCAAGTAGCAGCACACCCGCGACCACGGCAGCCGCCCCCGATAACAGCGACCACGAAAGGCCGGGAGCGCCGCGCATCCGAAACGTGCTGATCAATCCCACGATGCCGCTCGCCAGGAGGATCCAGCCGATCAGAGCTTCGACCGCCAGCGTGGCGATCGGTGGAATCAACACCGCCGCAAACCCGAGGATGACGAGAACGATGCCCTCGACCAGGAAAAAGCGCCAATGAGCGCTCAGCGAGGTCGCCATTGCCGTGCGCATTTGCGGGCCGTCGATCGACATTACCCTCTCCTTGCAATGATGAACCCGCAACCAGCATAAGCCCTTGGCCGGTCGTAGCGCCAGACGACCGAGCTCGGCCTGCCTGGCTCTCGATCAGCCCTCTACCACGCGCCCTGCTTCTGCCCGAACCACCAAACGAGCCCCAAGCCGATGGTCTGCTGCGAGGGTTCGAAAACTCCCAATGTGTTGCTCAAGAAATAATGTTGGTTGGACTGGTCGCGTCGGAATTCGCCGCGCATCAAGAAATCGCTGGCGAGTCGGTAGTCGATGGTGAAAGTGCCCTCCTTGAGATATTGAGTATTGCCCGTATAAAGCCCTCCGACATCGGCGAGGTACTCGAGACGCAGCGCGACAGCCATGGCAGGCGTCAATTGGTAGCCGCCGTACAGCGCCCCACCCGTGATGTGATCGGGCGATAAATATGAATACAAACGCTCTTGAACGTAGTCGGCTTCAGCCGCGAACGTGAGGGCCTTGGTTGCCTGCCAGGAGAGATAGCTGTCGAGGATGTCGAGCTTGCCGGTCGGTGGATTCGCGATCGGCAAGATGTAAGTACCCTGCTGGTTCGGCAGCGTCGTTTGTCCCGGGCCCGGCGACGTCAAATAAATCACGTCTGGATGTTCCTGTCCGTTGTAGAAATTGACCGCCCACGATACATCGGGCGATGGCGTCAGTACGAAGCCGAACATCTGGTCCTTGTAGTTGTTGAACGCCTCCGTTTGATCGGTTCCGTTCGTGATCCAGAGATTGAAGGCGAGCTGGTCGTTGACGGCGTACTTTGCGCGTACACCCATATGATAGAACGGCAGGTAATCGAACCAGAACGAGCGCGAGTAATTCAACTGATCCTTCGTGTAGTTGCCTTCGATGCCCAAGGAACTTGCCCACTTGCCAAAATCGACGGTGAGCCCCGCACTGAGCGGGAATACGTAGCTGCCGTAAGCCTGGAAGACATTGCGGTAGACCTCCGGCCGCAGTTCATTGGCGGGGTTGCCCTGCAGGCTTGAGGTCGCCTGGCCGTACTGCAAATCGACGCGGAATCCCTCGCGCTTACCGCTCGCCGGATCGGGTGCGCTTTCCAGAATGAGGTCCGCCTGGTTCAGACTGAAGCTGTTGCTGCTCACGTCATATGCGCGCAGGTAGTTCACGCGGCCGACGGGATCGTTGGTGTTGTACTCGTAGTAGCCGTCGAGCATGGCGTTGATGGTCACGCCGTGCAGCAGATCTCCTACGACGCCGCTGGATGCCGCAGAAGCGCTTGCGGCAGCAGGCGCAGTGCCCGCGGCGGGCGCGGGCTGATTGGCGGAGTTTGGCAAAGGGACGGCGGGTGCACCCGAAGCGCCCGCGGGAGCCGCCGCCGAAGTGCTTGCCGAAGCGCCCGCGGCGGCGGCCGCATGCGGCGCCTGGGCCGCGAGCTGCGATTGCAGCTGATGCACCAAAGTTTTCAGATCTTCGACCTCCCGGCTCAGATGATCGATTCGCTCATCCACACTCGACGCACCGGGAGATACGCTCTGGGTCGGCTGAGCCGACACCATCGAGGCGAGAACCATATTCGCCGTGACAGTGGCCGCGATCCATTTCAGCAGATTCATAATGGCAGCTCCGCAATGACGGCAGATCCCGTGACCCGGCGAATTGTCGCGAGTTCACGGGGCGTACCGTAGCACCCCCGGCGCGTTCATGCAGAGCGCGGCGATGAGCCGCAGTCGCTAGGTTGCAGGCGCCCCGCCACCCTGTACGTTCCGGCGCCAGCCCGCTGCGCATCACCCACCCTGCGATTGATGAGATACATCAACAACAGCGACACCAGCGTGGTGCAAATGAGGACATAGCCCAGAATGTCGAAGTGCAACAGCGCCCCCGTGCTCGTCTGCACCACGATCATCCCCGCGAGCATGGCGGCGAGGCCGCCGGCGGCTTGCTGGAGCGAAGAGCTGATGGACATGTAGGCCCCGCGGTCTGGCGGTTCCGGAAGCGCCGAGGTGAGGGCCGAGGCGGAGATCATGCGGGAGAAGATGCCGACCTGCAGCAACACCATGACCGTCACCAGCGTACCGAGCCCGACCGCGCTGAGATGCGTATAAATCGCGACCATCACGATCGTCACGGCGCAACCGAAGCCGAACACTCGGAATTTGCCGAACGCATCGCTTGCCCGGCCGATCAGCGGGCCGGTCACGATGGAGAATCCACCGGTGATCATGTACACGAGCGGGAGCTTTCCAATGGGGAGGCCCACGTTGTTCACCACGAAAATGCTCATGAAGGGCATGAGCATGAATCCGCCCAGACTCAGGATCCCCGTCGCGAGAAATCCCAGGACATACGAGCCGTTGGACAGCGTGTGCAGGAGGTGGTGCACCGGGCTGCGATCCGGATGGTGCTTCAGGTGCTCGTCGATCGGACGCAGCTTCGCCCAGATCACCGCACCGACGGCGGCTCCAATGGCGGCGGTCAGAAAGAAAGGCGCGTTCCAACTCCAGCGATTGGACAGAAGGAGACCGAACGGGATGCCGAGGATACTGCTCGCGGCGAACGCCGTCTGCAGAACGCCCATGACGCGGCCGCGCATTTGCATCGGAAAGAGGTCCGTGACGATGGCAAATGCGATCGAGCCTACGACGCCCGCGAACACGCCGGTCACCATTCTTGCGGCCAGCAGCAGGAAGTAGCTGGAGGCCAGTCCGCACAGCAGCGTGCCGAACAGAAAACCGCTGTAGAAGAACAACAATAGCTTCTTGCGATCGAAGCGGTCGGCAAAGCCGGCGGTGAGGATGCCCGATACCCCGGCGCTCAGCGCATAGGCCGAGACGATCAGCCCGAATTGCGCCGGCGTTATCTTGAGGGCTGGTACCACCAGCGCACCCAGTGGCGCGATCAGCATGAAGTCGAGCACGATGGTGAACTGCAGGAAAGCCAGAACCATCACGACGAATTTCTGATAGCTCGAAAATTTGACTTCGCCCGCCTGCGCGGGCCGGTGGGGTTCGGGGATCGTCACAGCCTCGATGATAACTCAGCGGCAAAGCTGCGGTGCGTCCCGGCGCACGCACGCGCTCAAGGTCGTTGCTCGATCGCCACGGTGCGCGGCTCGGCGTCCCATCCCCGAAGCGCCACTTCCACACAATCCTGGCCGCCCGCTGGACAACGCACCTCGATGTTCCTCGCCTCTCCCGGCAGCAAGGAGAGGTAGTTGTCGCTGTAAAATGCGGGTAGTACTCGATCGCCGTTTGCGTCGAGCACGGTGACCTTGGCGTTCAGCACCGGTGCGCTGCCTCGATTCTCGAGCGTGATCTCGATGCGGCCTCGATCCGCCCGGTGCGCGTGCGCGCTGATCGCGACGGATTGCGGCGGCAAGGAGTTCAAGCGTCGATGGGCTGGTTCGTCGACGGTCTGCCAGTACAAGTTATCGGACACTGTGGCACCGCTCGGATCCTCGAGAGCCAACTTGACGATCACAACTTTCTCGCGCCCGAGGAGCGCCGGCAGATCGAGGGGCGGCGCCACATGGGTCACGGAATTCGCGGCGGAATCGATCCGGTCCACGCGGTCTATGAGCCTTCGATTGTCGAGCGAACGCACCTGCGTCCGCAGCGTCAATCCCGATCGAGCGATGCGCGTGGTATTCACCACCGCCAACCGATAGTCCGGCAAGTCGAGCTGCGCATGCAGCGGCTCGCAGGCCTTCTTCACCGCGTAGTAAGCGGCCGCCATATCGTAGTCCGAGCTGTAGATCTGCCAGGTATTGCTCGGCCAAGCGGGATGACTCATCCATAGCAGCCGCCCGCTGTTGCCGGTCCACAAGTGAGCCGCAAATCCCTCGAAGATCGCCCGGTAGGATACGTAGTCCATGAGCTGTGCTTTGCGCTCGAAATCCGCGAGATTCCCGGCCGCTCCATATTCTTCGGCCATCGCCTTCATGAAGCTCTTGACGTCGCCATTGCCGCCGAAGTGCCAGTCGTGATAGGCATAGGTGTCGCTCAGCGGCCAGCGTTCCCCCGGCGGAATCGATGCCTCCAGGGACTCGAGCGTCGATAGCGAGGGAGTACCCACTTCGACGGAGAACCCGCTCGCGAGACTGGTGAAATAATCCTCCGGTGGCCGGTAATCATAGGGGCCGCTGCCCTGCAGGTTGACCGAGTTTGAGCTGCCGGTGTAGTAGCGTGTGCCATCGAGCCTCGCCACCAGATCAGCGAGCCCCTCGTTCAAAATAGGCTGCGGCACGCCCTCGTTCCGGCCGAACCACAGCGCTATCGATGGATGGTTTCGATACCGCGCGATGGTGTCGCGCGCATTGTCCAAGAACAGTGCGGGGTCTTGGGCTTCGAGTTGAAAGTCCTGGGTGGACTCCCAAAAATCGTTCAAGACCAGCAGCCCATATTCGTCGGCCAGGTCGTAGAAGAGCTCTTCCGTATTCTGACCCAGCCAGTTGCGAATGATGTTCAGATTCGCCGCACGATGCAGCTCGAAATAAGGTTGCAGGCGAGCGCGGGAGATCCGCTTCAGGGCATCGTCCATGCCCCAGCTTCCGCCGCGTGCGGCGATGGGCACACCGTTGACCTTGATGACCAGGAACGGCGTCAGGGACTCATGGTCCGCCGGTCGAACCGCCACGGACTCCTCACCGGCCGTCGTGAGGCTCGCAGCCCAGCCGCGAGGGGTGCGTTTGAGGGCCGAATGGCGTACATCGACCAAGCGCTGCCCGAGCGCGCTGCCCAAGGTCGGGTCGATCTCGACCCGACGCAGCCGCCCCTGATGATCGAACAACGACAGCTCGTAGGTGAGCTCGCGGATGCCGAAATTGACGGCCACCGAATCCGATCGCGCAGCGCCTTCGTCGATCTCCAGATTCAGCGTGTACAGATTCGCCGCGCCGTAGCCGTTGGGCCACCATAGCCGCGGCGCCGGGATGCGCAGTTGCGCGAATTCCGCCGGATCGAGCTCTACGCTTGTCGCTCCGGGTGGCAGCTCGAGGGTCTTGCGTACGCTGATCCCCTCGATCCGCGCGATCAGCGTGGCGTGAACCGGCGCCGCGCGCCGGTTCTCTATGCTCGCCGCAATCGTGACGTCGGCCGTGTCGAAGCGCGGCAATGCAAGCCGCGTCACGATGTGCGGATCGATCAACCGCAAGCCGCCGGTGGAACGAAGCTCAACGCTCTGCCAGATCCCGGTGTCGCGGTCGCGGATGCCGGGAATCCAATCCCATCCCTCGGTCGCGATGAAAGTCGGGCCATCGAGCGCCAGCATCCCGCCATTCTGGCCGGGGCCGGCCGCGATCGACTGTTCGTGGGGAATGCCCGGATGGGGCGGCGGGGAGATGCGCACGGCCAGCGCATTGGCACGCCCCGGTCGCAGTAGCGCTGTGACGTTGAATATGCCCCGGGTGAAGGCGCCGCGAATGCTGCCGACGCGAGTGCCGTTGAGCCACGCTTCGGCGGCGTAATTGATCCCGTTGAAAACCAGCGTCGTCTCTCTATCGCGCAGATCGGCGGGTGCGTCGAACACGCTGCGATACCAATAGTCCTGGCGGCTCAGGCTGTCCGGGATGGCGAGATTGTCGAGTCCGAAGTCCGGGTCGGGATAAACCCCTCTGGCGACCAACGTGGTCAGCACTGTTCCCGGCACCACGGCGGCAAGCCATTGTCGTTCCCGATAGCCGGGATCCGACAGTGCCACGCCGTCGTCGGCGACTTCCGGCGCCGCACGCAGGTGCCACGCATCGACGGTCCACAGACCGGGAGCCTCGGCGGCGAGGCCGCCCGATGCGCTTGCCGGGATGGGCGCGGATCGCGGTGTGCTCGCTACGGAGCGGCTCTTTGGCAGCGTCCACGGGTCCTGCGGCTCCTGCAGGCCGCGCCACGCATGCTCCTGGAGCGGCCAGCCGACGCCCACCTGATCGAAGCTCACGAGCGAGAAATTCGGCTGAACTTCCGCGAGCAAACGCACCGCTTGCGCATCGAGTGCATACGGCTCGAGGGTGAGCCCGGCGAGCGATCCCCCGAAGTGCGGTGCGCCGACCGCGGCACCGGGCGCGATCGGCGCGATGTCGATGCGCGCCGCAACTCGTGATGTCCTCGCCGCGAGAACGCCGCACGGTCGACCGTCGAGGTAGAGTCGCGCGGTCGCGCCGTCGTAGGTCGCGGCAATGTGATGCCACTGGCCGGACGGCAACTCGACGCCGCCGGGCAGCGAGAGCCGAGGCGTTACCTCGAGCCTGAGTTCCCCATCCCGCAGCACGATGCCGCGCCATGCGGCCGAGGGGTCATCCGTATCCCCCATGGCCGCGACGATCACGGTTCCCGGTTGCCGATGGACCGATAGGATCCACGCGCTGATGGACCAAGGAGCACCGGGCGCGGCAAGTCCCGCATCCGGGGCGAGGCGGCGCTGCAACCCAACCCCGCCTTCCAGAACGGTGAGGTTGTAGGGCCCGAGATTTTCCGATTGCGGGTGGGCAGCGGAGTCAGCGGCAGGCCGGGCCGGGGCGATGCTCGCGACGAGGCCCCACAGTGAGATCAGCGCAAGGATTTTCGACCTCATGGAAGCACCCGCCGGAGCCTGCATTGATTGCCCATGGATGACATCGCTGCCATGCTGACCCGATCCATTGATGGAATTTCAGCCGTCCCTTCTCGAAGGCTGTTACTCCCGCGTGACGCTACCGGACCCTGATTTGGCCCGACCGAGACTGCTTTGCGCACCATGCTCACCCCTTCTTCCTGTCAGCGCTGACACAGAATGCCCGATTAAACACAAAGAAAACATTTAATCGTTGACGGCTGGCATCTCCCGGAGTTAGCCTCCGTCTGCGTCGATCGCGGGTTCAAGGCCCGCTCGATGGGGGATTCAGAGCGCGAAAACCCGCTAGTTTGCGGCAAAATAACGCAACCGAGCGTCAGATTCGATGCGCCGAGTATAGAACAACGTCCAAGATGGGGAGTGCCAAATACCATGTCGCACCGTAGGGAAAAGCGCGCACGCCGCGCCACTCGTTTAGCAATAATGACAGCGGTGTCATTTGAAGCGTCGTTATTTGCGCATGCCGCAATCGCCGATGACCAGACGCAGTCGAGCCCGCCGAGTGCCTCGCAGAGCGCCACGAAAGACAACAGCGAGTTGTCTGAGATCGTCGTTACCGGCTACCGTCAATCGCTGCAGACCGCATTGGACACCAAGCGCGACTCGAATCTGCCGATCGAGTCGGTGGCTCCCGAAGACATCGGCAAGATGCCGGACAATAACGTGGCCGAATCGCTGCAACGCCTGCCGGGCGTGCAGATCGATCGCTCCGGCGCAAACGGGCAAGGAACCTCGGTGCTCATCGACGGATTGCGCCAGAACCTGGTCACCCTCAACGGTGATGTGTTTTTGACCGGCAAGGAATTCTACGTATCGGGCGAAGCATCGGGCGGGGGCGCCGGGGCCAACTCGCAATACGGCTCGCTGCAATCCATCCCGAGCGAGCTGGTGAGCGGCATCGACGTCATCAAAAATCCCAGTGCGTCGATCACCGAGGGCGGCCTCGGTGGCACCATCAACTTGAAGACCGCGGATCCGCTGCTGGCGCCCGACGGCTTGTCGCTCGGCGGTCTGTTCCGTGAATCCGATGCCCAACGTCAAAATGACAAGACGCCGGATGCGACCCTGGTGGGCTCGTACAAGCTCAATGATCGCGTGGCGGTCAGCGGCAGCCTGACGTATTCCGATCTGAAGACATTGACCGATGAGTACCAGGCGGCGAATCGCAGTGGCTGGGTGGTGTCGAACTCCGCCACCAAACCTTACGCCGGTTCGCTCACCGCCGCGGACGTGGGCACGATCGGCCAGAACTACATCGTGCCGCAGCTCGGCTATTTCACCAACGTGAACGACGAGACCAAGGATCGGGGCGCCTCTTTCGACATCGGCGTAAAGATCACCGATTCGATCAAGAGCAATTTCCTCTGGTTCTACGCCCGCGAAGAGGAAACCACGATCGATTACTCCGACAAAGCATGGTTCAACGGCCAGGACACGAATCCGCAGCCCGGCATCGATCCGACCAAGCCTTACTCGATCGACGGCAATGGCGTCGTGCAAAACGCGACTTTCAACGCACTCGGCGCGGAAACGGCAACGCTCTATCAGGACAACATCTCGCAGGCCAATAATTTTCAATGGGTGACCAAATTCGACGATGGCGGTCCGCTGCGCGGCATTTTCGACGCCTCGTTTGCGCACGCGACCTCGAACCTGCAGGCGGCCCAGGCGGATGTCGAGCACGGCCTCTACGATACGAACAACGGGGTCGCCACCTCGCCGAGTGCACCCGGCTGCAACAACGGTCAGCTGTGCGCCACCTCGACGACGGGCAATCACGGCTACGAATTCAATTATTCGAACGGCGGCACTTCGGGCCTGCCCTCGGTGAGCTACCTACCCCCCAATGTTCTCAGCAATCCGGCCTACACCACGTTCAAGTCGAACTGGGCCTGGGCGAACCTGACCGACGAGAAGAATTTTGCGGTCAAGGGTGAAGTGCAGTGGGACCCGGCGTTCATCACCGACGTGAAGACCACGATCACGGCGGGCGCGCGTTATGCCGGCCGCGACGTCGATCAAACCTTCGGGCGCTACTTGATCAACGGCACGGAGGCCGGCGGCGTGGCGGGCAGTTGCGGCAAGGGCTTCACGCCCGGCGCCGGTTTCGGACCGTGGCTCTACTATCAGGATCCGGGATACTGCCAGGGGGGCGCCCCCACCATCCCGTACTCCACCGCGACGTCCAACCCCAATCTGGCCTTGACGGTGAACAACTTCGGGGTCGGCAACATCATCGTCAAGAATCCCTCGACCAGCGGCATCACCAACCCGTCGACGTATCTGGAAAAGGTATGGTCGGGGGCCGGAGTCGTAAACAACACCGAGCAATTCTTCAAGGATAACCTGAGCTCGTTCGAGGTCACCGAGCGCACCACGGCGCCGTATCTCATGGTGGACATGGGCGGCCCGAGCAGCCGCTTTCACATGAATTTCGGTGTGCGTCTGGTGAATACGGACCTCACCATCGACGGCGGCGCGACCAACCCCCATCCGACGTATTACGGCACGGCATCCTGGAACGGCGTCGACTCGAACGTCATACCAGTCACGACCAAGCGCAACTATACCGACGTGCTGCCGTCCTTCAACTTCGTGCTCGACGTGACGGATGACCAGAAGGTAAGGTTCGGCGCCGCGCGAGTGGTCGCGCCGCAGGATCTGTTCCAGCTGGGCTTGGGAAATTCGTACAACTTCACCCGCGGCGCCAACGATCCGGTGACGGGCGCAGCGCGCTTTAAGTTCGCTGGCGGCACCGAGGGGAATCCCGAGCTCGATCCCTATCGCGCCTCCCAGTTCGTCTTGTCGTACGAGAATTATTTCGCGCCGGGCGCCGTGGCACAGCTCGCCACGTTCTACAAACAGGTCGACAATTTCGTCGAAATCGAAAACATACCGACCTTCGAGAACGATGACTTCGGCGGCCATACCGCCAACGTGACCGAGCCCGTGAACGCCGGCAACGGCCGGATCTACGGTCTCGAACTCGGCGGTCAGTACTCGTTAGCCAACATGTCCGATTGGCTGCGCGGCTTCGGGTTCGCGGCGAACTATACGTATTCGCAATCCCAGTCGGCGCAGCCCACCAGCTTCGGATCCCGTGGACCCATACCGGGGGTGTCCCGGGATGCGGTCACTGGCACGCTGTACTACGAAAATCACGGATTTTCGATCCGCGGGTCTTACTCCTACCGCGATAAGGCGATCAACGACTCGCTCGTGGGCTCGACCTTCGCGTTCGGCAGCAAGGTCTATCAGGTATACGAGGCCCCTTATGGGCAGCTCGATGCGCAGGCGAGCTATGACTTCAACCGCCATGTCGGCATCTTGTTCTCGGTGCAGAACCTGACCGACGAAGCGCAGCATACGTATCTGCAATGGGCGAATCAGCCCTTTACATATGACGACTCGGGCCGCCGCTTCTTCATCGGCATCAAGGGCAAGCTCTAGGCC
>Ga0187887_10001661_pt1 | contig 18754 bp, 16 predicted proteins | sample June2016WEW_7_10_FD_132977 | JGI IMG/M metagenome (GOLD analysis project Ga0187887, IMG submission 132977) | Peatland microbial communities from SPRUCE experiment site at the Marcell Experimental Forest, Minnesota, USA - June2016WEW_7_10 | ecosystem: Environmental > Terrestrial > Soil >...
CCCCTTCACAGGCACTCAGGCTCCGCGACACTTCATACGCGAAATCCACGTGGCCGGGTGTATCAATCAGGTTCAGCTCATAGGTCTCGCCGTTTTTGGCCTTGTATAGCATCGTCACCGGGTGCGCCTTGATGGTGATGCCGCGCTCGCGCTCCAAATCCATCGAATCGAGCAACTGCGCCTCCATATCGCGCGTGGCAATCGTGCCCGTGCGGTGGAGCAGCCGGTCCGAGAGCGTGGTCTTGCCGTGATCAATATGGGCAATGATGCTGAAATTTCTTATGTGTGCTGAGTCCATTTGCAAACGTTGCCGGGAGGGACGGCGTGTCGCCGTCCCAAAAATAATTCAGGGTCGCCGGCACGGCAACCCTCCCAAAACGAAAAAGCAAGATAGCCGGAAAACGGTTGAAGAAAAGGAAATTTGCCGGCGTAGTGGCATTCCGCTCACTTTACATCCCCGGTTTTGATTTGGCAGCGGCCGGTGCCGGAGTCATGGGTTTGGGACGCCGCCAATATTCCATCAATCGGTATCCAAGCAGGACGGCCAAGACCGTCGCAAACACCAGCGGCAGCCGCACGTCGGCTTTCACCTGCATGTAAAAGTGAATCACGCCGGCGATGGCAGCCACGTAGGCCAGCCGATGCAGCGCCCGCCAGCGTTTGCCGCCGAGCCGCTTGATCATCGCGTTGGTCGAAGTGATGGCCAGGGGCAGCATCACCAACAGCGCGGTGCTGCCAACAATCAGGTATTTGCGCTTTACCATTTCCGTCAGCGTGCTGGAAACGCTGAAACCGCGGTCCAGGCTGAAGAAACACAGGAAATGCAGGCAGCCATAAAAGAAGGCATAAAGCCCGAGCATCCGTCGAAATTGAATCAGCCAGTTCCAACCGGTCACTTTGCGCAGGGGCGTCACCGCCATCGTCAGCACCAGGAAAATCAACGTCATCATGCCCGTCGTCAGGATGAGGAAATTTTGCGGGTTCGCGCCGAGCCGGTGATGCGACTGGTCCCACACCAGCAACGCCAGCGGCACCGCGCCGTTGATCAAAATCAGGAGTTTGGCGAAACGGATGTCGTTTTCTTTCATGCCAGCTAGAAATTCGCGCGCAAATCCATGCCGGCGTATAAATGGCCGACTTCCGCCTCGTAGCCATTAAACATCAGGGTCGGGCGGCGGCCCGATTCGCCGATGCGCTGTTCGGTGGCCTGGCTCCAGCGCGGATGATCCACGTGCGGATTCACGTTGGCATAGAAACCGTATTCGTCTGGCGCAGCGGCGCTCCACGTCGTGCGCGGTTGCGCGGCCACCAACTTGATTTTGACAATGGATTTGATGCCCTTGAACCCGTATTTCCAGGGCACGACCAGCCGGAGAGGCGCGCCATCCTGCGGCGGCAGGGCCCGTCCATAAATCCCGCTCGCCAGAATCGTCAACGGATGCATCGCCTCGTCCATCCGCAAACCTTCGACATACGGCCAGTCGAGCACATCACTCCGCTGCCCCGGCATCCGTTTGGGATCCAGCAAGGTCTCGAAAGCAACATAGTTCGCGCCGCTCAAGGGCTCGACCGCGTCGAGCAGTTTGGACAGCGAAAAACCGACCCATGGAATCACCATGGACCACGCCTCGACACAACGCATGCGATAGATGCGTTCCTCTGGCGGGCTGATTTTTAACAAATCGTCGAGGCCGAAGACCCTGGGCTTTTTCACCAACCCTTCAACCGATACCTGCCAGCCTGTGGCGTCAAATCCGGCCGCGGCCGGCGCCACGCCTTCCTTGTCGGTCGAAAATTCGTAGAAATTGTTGTAATGCGTGATGTCCTCGAGCGAAGTCTCCGGTTCATCCACACGGAAGCCCATGGCATCGGCGGTGGTCGGAGTGGACTTGATGACCCCTTCAATGACCGGCGTGTTCACCTTGCCCGCAGCCACGGGATTAAGGCGCCGATAAACCATGCCGGTGGCCACGGCACTGGCCGCGAGGATCCCCGCCTGGATGAATCTCCGCCGATTAAAGTAAACCACCGGGTCGGTGACGTCGCGGGCAGATATTTTGTTTGGATCTTTCAAGCGATCAACAATGATTTAAACTTCTCGGGCAGATTAGCATACTCTTCCAGCCGGCACAAACCTGGAAAAAGGGGATTGCCGGGCAACTCAAACGTGCTGTTCTCCGGTTCATGAATTCCGGCTCGAACGATGAGGCCTGAAGGAGGGGTTTGAAAACCAAAAAAGCCGAACCACCTTGTTGGCCCGGCTCACAAAGTCCACTTTCCCGAACCGATTATTCTACGCCATGACCGGCTTTTGTTTTACCTTTTTTACCAGGACCGCCTTGTTCTTCTTCAAATATTTCTCAATGGTGGTCCGGCCGCCAACGGAATTGGATATTCGGACGGCATTGGGCTTGGCCAGTTTGTAATGCACCAGCCATTTGCCAATGAGTCCCACCGTGAAATTCAATCCCGTCACGCGCCAAACCTGACCTGTTTCCAAGGGTTGCAAAGGCTTCCGTCCCGCGGGCTTCGTTTTGCTCATGTCAGAGCTTGCACCGGATCAAACGGTTAAACCAGCTAATTCGCACCTGTTTTCCAGGGGGTCAGGCCCGCTTGAGCACGGTCCGGATGGCGGCACGCAGTTCCGGCAACGCAAATGGCTTGGTCACACACGGAACTTTTTCCGATTCAAGAAACTGGCGCATTTGTTCGTTGATGACGTCGCCCGTGATAAAAACCATGCGCTGGCAAAGCTGCGGATTGGTGGTGCGCAGACGTTCGTAAACCTGGCGACCGTTCAACCCGGGCATCTTCCAGTCGCAAAAAGTCACATCAAAACGACTCTCCTTCAGTTCGTTCAGCCCGGCCTCCCCGTGCCGGGCCACCATCACCTCGTAGCCGTGGTTCCCAAGGTTTTCCCGGACCAGACTCAGAATGGGTTCCTCGTCATCAATGATCAGCACGCGTTTGCCGGCCCCCTCGCGCCGGTCAATCTTTTCGGGTGAAGGCAATCCGGACGCCTCGGCTTTGCTCCCGTTTGACTCCAGGGCGGGGAGATCGATGGTAAACGTTGCGCCTTCACCAGCGCGGCTCGTCGGAGTCAAGGTGCCGCCGTGTTCCTTGATGATGCCGTAGCACAGGCTCAAGCCCAGACCGGTACCCTTGCCCACCCCCTTGGTGGTGAAGAAGGGATTAAAAATGCGGGGCAGAATCTCCTGCGGAATGCCCGGGCCATTGTCCTGAATGATGATGCGCACACTGGCCCGTTGCGTTGTGGTCGTGATGACGATCCGCCCTTCCGCCTGGTTTGCTTCGATGGCCTGGCTGGCGTTGTTGAGGATGTTAAGCACGACCTGCTGAACTTGATTTCCATCTGCCATGATCAGCGGCAGTGCCGGATCCAGCCGCGTCACCACCTCGATGTTGTTGGTGCGCAGTGGGTAGCCGACAATCTCCAGCACCGACTCAACCAGGGTATTCACGGACACGGGCTTGCGTTCGGGCTTCTGCGGGCGCGCGAAACTCAGCAGCAGGCTGACGATTCGCTGGCAGCGTTGCGCCGCCTTGAAAATCATGTCCGAATAGTGCTGGCTCTTGGCATCCAAATTCTCGCCCCTGAGGATTTCTGAAAAGCCAACCACCGACGTCAATGGGTTGTTCAACTCATGCGCCACTCCCGCCACAAACTCGCCCAAGGCCGACAATTTTTCACTCTGCAATAACTGGGTCTGGGCGGCTTCCAGTTGCGACCGCGATAATTGCAGGTTTTCCGTCATCTGGTTGAAAACGCCGGCCAGCTCGCCGCATTCGTCCTGGCTGTGCGCCGACACCCGCCGGGTGAAATCGCCGCGCCCGACCGCTTCGGCGCTGTCGCGCAACTCGCGCAGCGGTTCCGTGATCCGGTTGACGAAAAACCACACCGCCGCGGCGCTGGCGAGTATCGCGAGCACGCTCACGGCCAGCAGCACGCGTTGCGTCGCATGTTTCACCATCAATGACTGCTCACCCGAACTCAGCAGTATATAGCCAAGGCTGCGGTCGCCGCTCAACGATGGGAACTGGCTCGCGGCGCAATAATAATGCACGCCGTTCAGCACCATGGATTTCACGGTCGCCGTCGCGTCGCCGCTGATGGATGTCCCGGCCGTCGCGTTAAAATAATTGATAAACTTTTGATTTCCATCCTGTCCCGGCAGGGTCGAGGCGATGACGTGTCCGCCCGCAATCAGAATGATCTGGCTTTGGGCCAGCTGGCTGAATTCGTGCGCCGCCGCGACGCCCAGCTCCGACCCCACCATCAACACCCCGATTTGTTTTTGATCCGTGTCGTAGGCCGGTATAACCACAACATCGTAAAGCTTGTCGCCCACCCGCACCGTGTCGGCCCTTTCACTGCCGCGCAACGCCAGCCCCATGGCGGGGGCCGCCGCCGTGACAAACTCAGGCACTGGAATCAGGGGATCATTCTGCACGCTGTCCTGGAGCTTGCCGCTGTTGGAGGCGAAACAGACGATGTCCACGTTCTGCATTTCCATGAGCTGGCGCAGCGTGTCATGCAGGGCACTGCCAACCCCCAGCAGGAACACATGCCGCCAGAGCGGTTCGTTGGGCAGATTGTGAAAGCGTAACAACAGATTCTTGCGTTGGAGTTCCTGCGAGTAACCGATGACCGCGTTGGCGGTCGTCAACGTGGTGCGGGCCTCCATTTCCGATTGTTCAGACACCCGGTAATCGACGATGAGGAAGACGCTGAACATGGCCCCGATTATGCAGGCAACCACGGGAACCAGCACCTTGGCGCGGAAGCTGGCCTCCAACAGTTTGCGCGGATGAATCATATATCGCTCTGGCACAAATCGAATGTTGAAACAATTTCCTTTTAAGCAACGAAGCGGTTCTTATGCCAAAAAAGGCTTGAGAATGGCCCATTTCCTCGTGGTCTGAAGTCCAAACGGGATCCGGCTTCGCAACCTTCTGCCACTGGAAATCCCTCCTGCCGTGACAGGTATGACCGGCGGACTCCCTGCCCGGCGTTTCACCCACGGAGCCTGGGTGTACTGGAACTGAGTTGGTGAGTAGCCAATGGCGTCACGGAGCGGTTTCAAAAATACTGTAGCCGGCAAGCTGGCCTGGGTTAAGCGGATTGCGCGTCAGCGTCTTGGGCATCGCCAGCCAAAAACCTCGCGGAATTTTCGGGTCGGACTTCCCAGCCAGGTCACAGCTCTATTTAACACGCTCTAAAATAAGCCGCCTGCCGCCGGCCGTTCTATTGGTTTACCGGGTTTGACGCGGCGTCCACTTTTGCCTCAGCCTCGCCCAGGGAGTCGGCCAGCGCATGCGCACGCTTCACAAAATCGGGTTCGAAAAAAACCTTGGCGAGGACTTGCGTGGCGTCCGGATTCAAAAACACAATCACCGGCAGCATCGGACTTTGGCTGGACTCGCCGTCCAATATTTTATCCACCAGCGGCTGAAAATCTTGAAGCCATTTGTTCGTGAAACCAGCCGGACACGTTCAAAGCCCGCCGCCAAAATCATCGTACTCCTCATTCCGCGCCAGCTCCGTCGCCTGGGCGCAATTTTCCCCGAGAACCGCGCGGATGGCCGCTATGAGTTTGTCCGCGTCCAGGGGTTTGTGAAGGAAGGCCGCCGCCCCCGCCGCCAGACAACGTTCCTGGTATTTCTCCGGATCGGTGCCGGAGATGATGATAACCGGAACATCCTTGGCGCCGCTCATGTCGCGCAGCCAGCGCATGATCGCAAAGCCGTCCCAGGAAATTCCACCGACGTTAGGCGGGAACAGGATATCGAGCAAAATCAAATCCGGCTTTTCCTGGTCCACCACCTTCACCACCGCGGAACCATCCGTGGCCGTCACCACTTCGTAGCCATGGGCCTGCAGCACCAAGGTCACCGCCTTCAGAATGACCTTGTTGTCGTCCGCCACCAAAATCCTTTTCAGCCGGGCATTGGGCGTCGGTTCTGTCATAGGCAGTTTGACTCCGTCGTGACGACCGGAAACAAACCCGGCCGTATTTCAACGGAAATGCTTCTCATGATGCACCGTCGTCCAATAGATTTGGAAAGAGCTTGCCCTATTTTGGTGATATCTTTGCCAAAATTGCCAATTGAACGGATTCGCTTGATTTGGTCCGGGATTTGAAGTCAGAAATGCCGGAACTCAACTGAAAGTAAAGGCCGGTTATGACCACAGATCGGTTGGGAAAATGGCTGTTTCCGCGGTTGCCGCCAGACCGTCAAAAGCGCGAAATCAAAACGCTTATGGCGGCCTTGGCCGTGGGCTTCTTTGTCGCCGGCATCGTCACCGCCATGTTCGTTCTGGCAAATTCGGCCGGCAGTTGAATGGCGGCAAGCCGTGCGCCTGCAACCGGCAATAATCCGTTCTTCGCAAGCAGGTTTTCGGCTGATTTTTCAACCGGTTCTGCTTGGCAACGGCGCGTTTCATCGCTTAGCTAGGCGCCATGCAATTGGTGCTCGATTATTTGAAACGCCACCAGGCCCGCTTCGTGGCCGAGTTGTGCGAATTTCTCCGCCTCCCCAGCATCTCCGCCCAGCCACAGCATAAAAAAGATTTACAGGCCTGCGCCGCCTGGCTCGCCAGCCATTGCCGCCAGATCGGCCTCGATGCCCGCGTCTGCCCGACCCGGGGACATCCCATCGTTGTTGCCAAAACGCCCCGCGCCAAATCCTCGCGCCTTGCCGCGCCGAAGCACGGCGAAGGCGGGCGCCCACATTTCATGGTCTATGGCCATTACGACGTGCAGCCGCCGGAACCGCTGGATTTATGGAAGTCGCGGCCATTCGAGCCCCGCATCGCCGGCCGCTCAATTTTTGCCCGCGGTTCCACCGACAACAAGGGCCAGCATTTTGCCCATCTCAAGGCCGTCGAAGCCTATTTGAAAACCGGTACCCCCCTGCCCTGTGACCTTACGTTCGTCATCGAAGGCGAGGAGGAGGTTGGCAGCGCCAACCTGTCGAAATTTCTCAGGTCCCACCGCAACGAACTGAAATGCGACGCCGTCGTCGTTTCCGACACCGGCATGCCCGATGCCAATCATCCGGCCTTGACCTATGCCTTGCGCGGCATCATTGCATTTGAAATCACCCTGCGTGGCCCGGCGCGCGATTTGCACTCCGGTATTTTTGGCGGCGCCGTGGACAATCCGGCGATGGCTTTGAGCCAGTTGCTCGCCCGGCTCCGCGACCGGAACGGCCGCGTCACCATTCCCGGGTTTTACGACCACATCGCGCCCCTCTCGGCTTATGAGCGCAAACAATTCAAACGCCTGCCCACTTCCGACCGTCAACTCCAGAAACTGCTGGGCGTGAAAAAATTGTTCGGCGAGCGCGGCTTTACGCCCCTCGAACAGCGCACCGCACGCCCGACGTTTGAAATCAACGGCCTCACCAGCGGATATCAGGGCGCGGGCAGCAAAACCATCATGCCCGCGTGGGCGCGCGCCAAAATCACCTGCCGCCTCGTGCCCAACCAGCGACCAGCCCACGTCCGCAGGGTGGTTTGCGGTTACCTCAGGCAAATCTGTCCCCCGACGGTGCGAATGGAAATCGCAGCCGGTCACGGCGCGGAAGCCTATCTCGTTTCACCCGACGGCCCCCAAGCCCAGGCGGCATTGCGCGCGTTACGCCAGGCATTTCACCGGGAGCCGGTCCTCATGCGCGAAGGCGGCTCCATCCCCATTGTGAATGAATTCAAAACCATCCTCGGCGCGGATTCCTTGTTGCTCGGTTTGGGTTTGCCTGACGATAATGCCCATTCACCAAACGAAAAATTCAATCTGGATTGTTTTGAAGGCGGCCAACGCATGAGCGCTTTGCTCTGGCAGGAGTTGGCGAAAAGCAGCTGACGGCCAGTTGGAGTAGCAGCCAACGTGAGGAGGCTCATTATGTTCGATTTACGATACACGATTTACGCGGTTCTCGTGGATTGTGGATAGAGCTCGTAAATCGTAAATCCAATATCGTAAATCAGACAGGGCTTCGTCACCTCGGCTCCCGCGAAGAAAAAAGTTTTCAGTCAGACCGGCATCTGCTGCCGAACCCATAATCACCAAAAAAGAATGAACCTTTTGGTCACCTGGCGTTATTAACGGGTAGACGGAATTACAACCATTACCATGAAAAACCCGAAAACCATCTGCCTTTTAACGCTGATTCTGACGGGAACCGTGCTTGGTTCACGTGCCGAGCCGTATCGCACGGACATCAACCCGGCCCTGCTCTACTATCAGTCATTTATCATGGGCGCGCAGTTGCCCCAAGCCGACCACGATTATCTGTTTACTAATCAGTGGCAGGGTCAGCAGCTCCCGGCAAGGTTCGGCGAACTCGTTAGCCAGTCTGACAATGAGTTTAAACTGGTGCGCCAGGCGGCGCACGCCACCGTGCCCTGCGATTGGGGCATCGATTGGAGCGCGGGTCCGTACACCTTTCTTCCTCATCTGGCTCGCGTCAAGGCGACCATCCAAATGGCGCAGTTGCGGGCCATCTGGAACCTGCAGAATGGCCTTCAAGCCGGTGCAGGCGATGATTTGATCGCGGCGTTCACGCTCGCCCGGAATGGTTCACGCGACAACAGCCTGATCGCGGTGCTGGTCCAAATCGCCGGCGAAGCCATCGTCAATTCCACCGTTGCAGCGAATTTCGGACGTTTCTCCCCGGAAACCTTGAAGGAATTGATGGAGGGATTCGATGCCGCCCCGCCCCGTGGCACGATGGCCAATGCCATCGCCACCACGGAATCGCATTGCTTCTCCGATTGGGCGGAGGCCAGAGTCTCGGAATTGCGCAAGGAGTATCCCGGAGATGATGCGAAGGTGTTGGACAGCTTCCGCAGTATTTTTGAGGATTTCGGAGATGCCGGGCAGCTGGACACCAACACCTGGTCAAGAATTGTGGCGGCCACGGGAGGAACGAGTGAGGGCTTTCTAAAGCTGGTGCGCGAAATGCAACCAATGTACACGCGCCTCGACGCCATCGCCGCGTTGCCCCAGCCGGAATTTGAAGTGCAGATTAAACTGTTCTACGCGGACATACGAAAATCGTCCAACCCGCTCATTGCCGCCATCTTTCCCGATTTTGAAAAAGCCCGGGTTAAGGAATTCGCAAGCCTGACGGACTCGGCCATGGTACGTGCGGCGGTGGAATATAAACTGCATGGCGAAGCCGGATTGCAAAGCGTCAACGATCCTTACGGGCATGGCCCGTTTCAATTCCAACGCTTTGTTTTCGAAGGCGTGGATCGCGGGTTTGAACTCAAATCAGCCTACGCCGGGCGTGGATTTCCGGAGGCGATGATTTTCGTCGAAAAGGACGGCCCGCCTTTTCACGTGAACGGAAAATACGCCGGCCAGGCCATGTCCCCGTGATTCACCACGCTACAAACCAATGGAGCCGGACAGTTCCTTGGTGGAATTGTCCGGGTTTTTGAATTATAACTGAGATGTGTTCAGCCTGAATCCAACGTTCGTGGAAATCGAAGCCCCAGACACGCGGAACCTGCTGGATCTGGCTCAGGGAGGTGATGCCGAGGCGTTCGGCGCGATTTGCCGCGTCCACGAAACCCGCCTGCTGCGACAGGCCATGACGCTCTGTGGCGACGCCACCCTGGCCGAAGACCTCGCGCAGGATGCCCTGGTCGAAGCCTGGAAATGTCTGCGCCGATACAACGGGCAGTGCCGGTTTTTCACCTGGCTTTACGCCATCCTGTTAAATCGCCACCGTAACCTGCTCCGCCAAAAACGTCCGCTGCCCTTTTCAGCCTGCGCCCGGCACGACCGTGATGAATTTCAAAAAAACCTCGCCAGCCTGTCTGACCATGACTCACTGCCAGACGAAACAACCCAGCGCCACGAACGGGCCGCGCAAGTGCGGGCCTGCATCCAGCTGTTGCCGGCCAAACAGCAGCAGGTCGTTTATCTGCGTTTTTTTGCGGACGATTCATTGGAAGGAATTGCCGTGGCCCTGGGCTGTTCCGTGGGAACCGTCAAATCCCGGTTGTTCCACGCCTTGGACAAGCTGCGCGGAATGAACGCCCTCAACAGCCAATTCTCGGATCCCGGGATGAAAGACAGGCCGTTATGAAATCTTGTGCCCAAAACGAAAAACTCATTGCCGGGCTGGCCCTGAACGCGTTGGACGCCCGACAGGCGCTGGCTCTCCGCGAACATCTCGCCACCTGCGAGGTCTGTCGCCGTTATCTGGCCGATATTTCAAAAGTGACGGGAAGACTGGCGGAGGCGGAGGCAATTCCCGGCATCCAGGCTTCCGAATCCTTCCACCAAAGACTGGCCGGCAGATTGCGGGCCACGAAGCCGGATTCGCTCACGGAAGTGCTGGCCGCGTATTTCGCCCGATTGAACTGGCATGTGGCGTTGCCCGCCATCGCGGCGTTGGTGGTGATTGGCGTCACCGTCGCCACTTGGCGGCAACCACCGGCGACTTCTCCGTCCCCACAGCCCGCCGTTCAAACCGCATCCGCGTCGGACGCGGACGATGATCTCGCACCGACCCTTGCCAACTACCAAAGGGTCGCCAATCAGTCTTTGGCCAAATTGGACGCGTTGCTGACCCAACAGGGCAGTCGGGCGCTGCCGCCCATGCCAATCTATACCGCCTCAACACTTATCCTGGCGAATGGAGCGTTTTGAAACTTTCGGTGGGGCGAGCGTCCTCGCGAGCCGGCCTTGGCGCCTCAAAACGTAGCGAGCCGACTCGTCAGCAGCCTCGCCCCACCAATCCGAACCACTACCACGCTGCTAACTCCACCTTCAACTGCTCCATCGGCAATCCCACCACATTGCTGAATGAACCGGCTGTTTCCGCGACAATGGTGTCGCCGTGCTCCTGGATCGCATAGGCGCCCGCCTTGTCCAGCGGATTCATCTTGGAAAGGTAACCGTCAATTTGTTCGGCCGTCAGAGGGCGAAACGTCACGTCCGTGCTCACGGCAAAGGTGCGCTCGCGATACGCGCGCAGGCAAATCAGGCTGACGCCGGTGACCACCTGGTGTGTCCGGCCCTGCAAGCGCGCCAGCATCCGCCGCGCCTCGGCCAAATCCGCGGGTTTGCCCATGATTTCACCACCGGAAAAAACCAGCGTGTCCGCGCCCAGCACCAGGGCATCGGAAATCCTTTTGGCGACAACCCGCGCCTTGCGATGCGCGTTCAGCTGGCAAAGTTCCTGCGGTGACAATTGATCGTCGAACATTTCCGTGGCGTCGCTGGGAACCACCTGAAAATCCAGATTCAACTGCCGCAACAATTCCGCGCGCCGCGGTGACGCGGAAGCCAGAATCAGCGGCGGCAAACTCATGCGAAAAATCTAAGCCCAACCGCCCAGGCTGTCGAGCAGCGGCTGTCCTGGTGGGGCAATCTACCATGCCTCTCCTCGTAGCAGCCGATGTGAGTCGGCTCCGATGAGATGGAGCGGACTCACGTCCGCTGCTACGATTTCCAGAAATGGAAGGCAGAACTGCCGGTAGTGATGCTTTTGGTGGGGAAAGGCTGCCGACGAGCCGTTGCAAACGTGTTTCTGCCGGTGGGGCGAGCGTCCTCGCGAGCCGGCCTTGGCGCGTCAAAATTTCGCAACGATCACTCGCCGGTATCGCCGCAGGGCGGGACAAGCTGCCCGCCCCGCCAATTATCGGCGTGCGCCGCGCCCGAAAATCCGTTACCCCATCGCCGTGAACAATTCGCGCCTTCCCGTCAACCTCGCGCTCATCGGTTTCATGGGCACCGGCAAGTCCTCCGTCGGACGGCTCGTGGCCGAACAATTGCACTTCGATTACCTCGACACCGATGAATTGATCCAATCGCGCGCGAACCGCACCATCACCGACATTTTTGATGCCGATGGCGAGGCGGCGTTCCGAAAACTGGAACACCAGTTGGTCCATGAACTGGCCGCCCGCAAACGCACGGTCATTTCCACCGGCGGCGGTTTGCCCGCGAATCCCGACAACCTGACCAGCCTCAAAACCCACGCCCTCGTCGTCTGCCTTTGGGCGTCGCCGGAAAAAATCTGGGATCGGGTCCGCAACCAGACCCACCGGCCCCTGTTGCGCGACCCGAACCCCCAATCGAAGATCCGCGAACTCCTCGCCGCCCGCGAACCGTTCTATCGCCAGGCCGACGTGTTGATCAACACCGACCTGCGTTCCGCCCGCGAAGTCGCGCAGCAAATCGTGCATCACTTCAAATTCGCGCAATCCGGGCAATGATAATCGCAGCGGCACACTCCGGGACGTTGGTGGGACGGTCGTTGGTGGGGCGAGGCTGCCGACGAGCCGTTGCAAACTTGATTCTCCTGGTGGGCCAATCTCCTCGTAGCCGCGGACGTGAGTCCGCTCCATCTGATCAGATCCGATTCATATCGGCTGCTACGATTTCCAGAAACGGAAGGAAGAACTACCGGTGGTGGCACTTTTTGGTGGGGCGAGCAGCTTGTCCCGCCCTGCGGCGATACTCGCGAGCCGATGGTTTCAAGCCGGACCGGCATGATGATACAAATTCCGGCTCGTCCGCAGCCTCGCCCCGCCGAAACTGCCGTCGCGAATGAAGACCGCCATCCGAAAACGGGCGCGTGAGCTGGGCTTTGACGACTGCCGTTTCACCCATGCCCAAGCGCCCGCGAGCGCAAACCGGTTTCAGGAATGGCTGGCGGAAAAACGCCATGGCGAAATGGCGTGGCTCGAGCGCACCGCGCCGAAACGCATTGAACCACAACACGTGCTCCCGGCGGCAAAAAGCATCATTTGCCTGGCAACGAGTTACGACATTCCAACTCCGAACTCCGAATTCCGAATTCCGAACTCCGGCCTCATCGCCCGCTATGCCCGCTTTAACGACTACCACGATGTGCTCGGCTCGCGCCTGAAGCAATTGACCGCCTTTGTGGACCAGCTCGGCGGCGCGGAAACACGGTCACTGTGGTACGTGGACACCGGACCGCTGCTGGAACGCGACCTCGCCCAGCGCGCCGGGCTCGGTTTTGTCGGTAAACACACCAACCTCATCAGCCGGAAATTCGGCAACTGGCTGCTGCTCGCCGAAATCATCACCACCCTGGAATTGGAGCCCGACACACCGGAACAAAATCACTGCGGCAAATGCACCCGCTGTCTCTCGGCCTGTCCCACCCATGCCATCACCGCGCCCTTCCAGCTCGACGCGCGCCGTTGCATTTCCTACCTCACCATCGAATTGAAAGGCTCCATTCCGGTCGAATTGCGCCCGGCCATCGGCAACCGCATTTTTGGCTGCGACGATTGCCTGGCCGTGTGCCCCTGGAACCGCTTTGCCCATGAAGGCAGCTTGATGAAAACCCATGCGCGACGGGTGTTGGCCGAACTCGATTTGCTCAAATTACTTCAACTGGACGAGGCCGGTTTCAAATCCCGGTTCGCCGCCACGCCCGTTTTGCGAACCAAACGCCGCGGCCTGCTGCGGAACGTCTGTGTCGCAGTCGGCAATGTCGGCGACCCCTCCGCCCTGCCCCACCTGCAAAAAGCCGCCCACGATCCCGAACCCTTGATTGCCGAACACGCCCATTGGGCCATCGCCCGGATCAAATCGCGACCGCCAAAAAGCCAAACACCAAATACCGGTTAGAGCGTTTTAAATAAAGCTGCGGCCTGGCTCTGAAGCTGGATTGGAACATTCCGCGAGGTTTTGGACTGCGGTGGCGGCGACACCGCTTTCGTTCCGGGATGCCGCACGACAATGCGGGAAGACTTCTGATGTTTGAAACTGAAAACCTCGCAGCCTTGCGGATTGACCCCGGACATGACGTGCCGGATGGCACCGTCCTTGCCGGCTGCGTCCATCCCCTGAAAAATCAGCAGCAACGCATAGCGGTGGGAGGCGTAGTGCAGTTGTTGCAACGCGCTCAATGCTTCAACGTGTTCTTCCAGGAGCTTTTTATAGTGTTTCTTCGACTTGCAAACAGGTTTCACGCGCGTCGGCCACTGTTTGAGTTTCACCATAGCTCCGGGACGCACCCGGAAATCCTTTGATTTGATTTTCATCTTTATTTGTTCAGCCGTGTCAGCCACATGGTTTGCCCCGGTTTATTTTGTGGTATCCGCTTCGGCAATCTTTTGCTTCGCCTGATCCGCTTCCTCAACGGCACGAACATCCTCGCGCCCCAATTGCTCGTAAAATTTATGTACTTTTATGACAAGCTGCGGTGACACCTCAGCCGCAGGTTTCCCATTCGTGTCAGGTTTGGTCTCCGCTTTGCCATCAGGCTTCGGCTCAACTTTGTCAGTAGGTTTGGTGTCGGTTTTGGGGTCCGGTTTCGGCTCTGCGTTGCCGGCTGGCGGCGGCACGGCTGTGGCTTCCGATTTGGCTGGACCTTTGACATCAGCCGCCGGCTCGGTCCTGGCAGCAGGTTTAGGTTCGGTGAGAGTCTCAGATTTAACGTCGGGTTTGGTTTCTGGTTTTGGCTCAAACTTTGCTGCCGGCTTCAGCTCAACCTTGGCCGCAGGTTTTGGATTACCATCAGGATTCGATTGAGCTTTAGTGCCCGGCTGTAAATCACCTTTGACCGCTGGTTTGGCTTCAGCTTTGGCTTGAGTTGCGCGAATTTCCTGTTCGGCCTTGTCCCAGTTCTGTGCTGATTGACCGTCCCGATGGTCCTGCTGCTCGTAAAGTTCATACGCCCGTGTGGCGATCTGCGCCGTCAAATCGGCAGTTGTCCTGGCTTTGGGTTCCGGATTCGGCTCGACTACGGGGTTGGCTTCAACCTCAGCTTTGGCGTCGGGCTTGGTATCAGGCTGCGGCTCGGCCTTCGCCTCCGACTTGGGTTCAACTTTGGCATCTGGGTCGGCCCCAGCCTTGGCGTCCGTCTTAACCTCGGGCTTTTGCGCTTCTTTAGCGCCGGATTGCGGTTCGGTTTTATCTTCGGGTTGGGCCGAAGTTTTCGCGTCACTTTTGGCATCGGGCCGAGTTGCAACTTTGATTTCAGGAATCGTCCCGGTTTTTTTGACCGGATCAAAAATCCGATACGCGAGCAGTTTGATGCGATCGTTCACAAGGAACCACAGCAAGGCATAACCCCACACAAACCCCGCCCAACCCCAGCCCAACGGCGTCATAAAAAGCCCGTAAACCGCGATCAAGGTCGCCACGGTCTGGGTGCCAAACACCGCGATCATCAAAATCCTCGCCGGACGGATGGACCAGAACGGTCCACGGGTGCGGGTGAGGAAAATGGTCAGATGTCCCGCCACGGACAGTTTCAAATACATCAGCGTCTGAATATGTGCGCGGTCGAGATGAAAGACCCGCTCGCCGAGATAAAATAGTCCAAAGGCGGACACGACCCCGATGATTCCCAGCGCCGTGGAGACGCCCAGCACCATGCGCATATTCCACGACTCAGGCTTGTTTTTGTAGTGAACATTGTCATAGGCGATGGACAGAATCGCGCCATCGTTGAGCAACGCCAGCATCACAATCATCACCGCCGTCAGGGGATAAAAATTAAAAACCAGAATCGCCAGGGTCATGAACAACAACACGCGCAGCGTCTCGGCGATGCGATAAATCGCGTAACTGTTCATTCGCTGGAAAATCCGCCGGCTTTCCTTGATGGCATCAATGATCACCGACAGGCCGGGCGTGAGCAGCACGATCGCGGCCGCCGCGCGTGCCGCGTCCGTCGCGCTGGAAACGGCGATACCACAGTCCGCTTTCTTCAGTGCCGGCGCGTCATTCACGCCGTCGCCCGTCATGCCGACGATGTGGTTGCGCTTTTGCAGGACATCCACGATGTGAAATTTATGTTCGGGAAACACCTCGGCAAAACCGTCCGCTTGCTCGATGGACTCAATCACCTCCGCTGACTCGTGTTTTTTTGAGTCGCCCAGCATTTTGGCATCAAGAATATTCGTGCCCATGCCCAAGGTCTTCGCCGTCTCCCTGGCAATCGCCAGTTGATCGCCCGTCACCATTTTGATCTTCACGCCCATGGTCAGGGCAGTCGCAATCGTGGCCTTGGCATCCTCGCGCGGCGGATCGAACATGGGCAACACGCCGAGAAATTGCCATGGTCCGTCGCCCTCGGTCCGCGCCACGCCTAACGAACGAAAACCGCGGGCGGCGAAATCATTAACCGCTTTTTCAGCTGCCGCTTTGACTTCACCAGCATTGGCCGACAAAGCTAGAACCACTTGCGGTGCGCCCTTTGTCACCTTGAACGTCTTTCCGTCCTTGCCCTTGACCGTCGCCTCGGTGCGTTTATGCACCGGATCAAATGGCAGGAAATGGACGACCTGATATTCTTTCAGTGCGTCTTTATTTTTCAGGCCGCCCAAAACCGCCAGATCAATCGTATCGTTGTTTTCCTCGCGCGACGCCAGCGCCGCCGTCAGGATGATTTGCCCGGCGGGGATATTGTTGACGCTGAACGGGTCGCCCAGCGTCAGTTTGTTTTGAGTCAACGTGCCGGTCTTGTCGGCACACAACACGTCCACGCCCGCCAGTTCCTCAATCGCCACCAACCGGCTGACAATTGCCTGTTTCTTGGCGAGCAGCCGTGCGCCGACTGCCATCGTCACCGACAAAACCGTGGGCATGGCGACCGGAATCGCCGCCACGGTCAGCACCAGGGCGAACTGCAACGTGGTGAGAATCGCGTCGCCGCGATAGATGGCGAAACCAATGATGACCGCCACCAGCGCCACCGCGAGGATGATGAGATAATTACCAATCTTCAAAACCGCTTTTTGAAAATGACTGACGGTTAATGCCTCCTGCACCAATTGTGCCGTTTTGCCAAAATAGGTATTCCCGCCCGTCGCATAAACCAGCGCGCCGATTTCGCCGCGCCGGATGATCGAACCGGAAAACACGGCGTCCCCGGACTTGCGTGTCACCGGCAACGATTCGCCGGTCAGCGCGGATTGATCCACCGACACCTCGTCGCCTGCCAGCAAACGCGCGTCGGCCGGCACCACGTCGCCCAGCCGCAGCCGGACGACATCGCCCGGCACCAGTTCGCGTGCCGCCGGATTGATCCATTTGCCGTCGCGGATAACGCGGGCCTTGATGGCCAGTTTGGCTTTCAAGGCGGCGATTTCATTGCCGGCCTGGCGTTCCTCCCAGAAGGCAACCACCGCGTTGGTCACCAGCAACAGGAGGATGATGAAAAAATCCGGCCAGTGCCGGACCACGCCCGACAGAATCACCGCGATCTCGATCATCCATGGAATCGGCCCCCAAAAATACGAGAGGAATTTCAGGAGAAGATTTGTCTTCTTCTCGACCAGTTCATTCGGCCCATATTGCGTGAGCCGTTTCTTGGCTTCAGCATCGGTAAGACCATCCGGCGACGATTCTAATTTTTTCTCCACCTCCGCCATCGGCAGCGTTTTCAAATCGTCCTTTGGATCGGGCTTCAAATCCGCGGATGCCCCCGGTTTTGGTTCGGGAGGCTTTGGCTGGGCGGCGGCAGGTGGCGCATTCATTCGGATCAAGCCTACGCCCAAGGCTGGCCATGTCCTATGGGGTGTAACCCGACTATGGATGGCTGCAAAAATGGAAACAACATTTACGTAACCGCGTGCGACAGATATAAAGAGGACATGCCGAAACCGCTTATGAGGTCTTCACCACATAGTCTCTCTTGATTTTGGCGACGGCCCGTCGGCGGCTGCTCCTGGTGGCAGATGTTCCGGCAGGTCGAGACGCGCCACACCAATCCGGTTGTCGGCCATCCCGTAATAAATGTCAAAGCGGTCGGGCGTGCCGAGATCGTCGCGCCGGTCGATGCCGGTGGGGAACACGACGTTGGCGATGGTCCCGTGGCGTTCCTGTGGCAACTCCGGCGTCAACACCGGGTCCGTGGAACGATAGCGGATTTCCTGCGGATGCTCTTTTGACAGAACCATCACCCCGGCCGAGTAGCGGAGCGGGTGTCCGTTGCTGTCTGGTTCCGCCATTTTGCTCACGCCGTGGTAAAGAATCAGCCAGCCATGCTTGGTTAGAATGGGTGGAGTGCCGCCGCCGATTTTCAGCTTTTCCCAGGCTGAGACCGGACTGGCCAGCCGATGATGCGAGTTGAACAAGCCGGGCCGATGCGGCGCCAGGCCCTCAGGCGGCATTGGACAGTAGGAAATCCAGATGCTTTCATGCTCGCGATCCACCATCCGGGACTCGTCCAGGCAGGCGGTTTCCTCGGGGCGGGTGCCGGGAAAAAGCGGACGATGGAGCATGGCCAGCTGCATTTTTCCGGCGTGATTGGGAATGGCGACGGGGAAGATGCTGGCATCCTTGTTGTCCACGTGGACGAAATCAATGCCTTGAAAGGGTTCAAAGATTGCCAGCCCGATCCGCTCCCAGTGGAACAAATCCTCCGACATGGCCAGGGCGATCCGGGGTCCTCCCGGCGAAAGCGCCGTATAAGTCATGACGTAATGCTGAAGCGGCTCGACAAAGGTAACCCGGGCATCCTCGCATCCGCCACGGCCGTCAGAACGCCGCTCGTAATCCGCTTCCGGCTCAAGCGCGATGCCGAGTCGCTCGACTCCGGACGGGTCGCCGGCTTCGTTGAATTTTACGCGGGCGATGCCGATGCGCGAATAGTTGCCCTTGGCAACTAGTCTCGGAAACAGGTAAAGCCTGCCGTCCTGACCGCGAGCAGCCGCGGAATTCAGGACGCCTTCAATCTCCTGCGGGTTGCCCGGCTCCGGCTCCATCAACATTCCCAGGCG
>Ga0187887_10001662_pt1 | contig 18750 bp, 14 predicted proteins | sample June2016WEW_7_10_FD_132977 | JGI IMG/M metagenome (GOLD analysis project Ga0187887, IMG submission 132977) | Peatland microbial communities from SPRUCE experiment site at the Marcell Experimental Forest, Minnesota, USA - June2016WEW_7_10 | ecosystem: Environmental > Terrestrial > Soil >...
TGGGCGGTTGCAGCTTTATTCGCGGGCCCGGGGGCTGATTCGGGGACGCGGAGGTTGCGTTTAGACCATTCGTTGAGGACGTAGAGGCTCCAGGGGCGCGACCAGGTGGTGCGGCCACGCAGAAAATCTTTCCAGACGGCTTGCGCGAAGCGGCCATCGAGCCGGGATTCCAGCGCGGGCGACCAATCGCCCATTTGGGCCGCGACGCGCTCGCCCAGTTTTCCCCGCAGCCAGGTTTCCCAAGGAAAAGTGAAAGTGCGTTTGTTCTGTTTGAGGATTTCTTCCGGCAGCAAATCTTTCACCGCTTGCACGAGCAGCGCCTTCGGCCGTTGCGAATTGTGTTTCAGCGCTGCCGGGAGTTCCAGAACGTATTCGACGAGCGGTCCATCGAGGAACGGCACGCGGACTTCGAGGGAGTGATGCATGCTCATTGCGTCGGTGTCGCGCAGCAGCGTGTTGACGAGATAGGAGCGCAGCTCGAGCCAGGAGACGCGCGTGAAGCGGTCCATGGGGCGCGATTGGCGCGTGGCTTCGGAAAGCCAGCGTGACCAGGGCATGGCGTCCCACATGGCGGCGTCGTCGCCCAGGCGGGAGACGACGGTCTGCGGCGTGAAAAGCGCGCGCGTGAAGAAATAGGGAGAGGGAAGCAGATCGGGATCGAGCCACGCGGCAAACGCCTTGCGGAACGCATCGGGGGAGCCGCGATACATCTTCGAGCGCTTGATGCCGGAAGTGGCTAGCTCGCGCGCCAGCTTGGGCAGGAAGCGGGCCATGGTCGTGAGCCGCGTTACCTGCGCGGTGGCGCGAAAAGAAGTGTAACCGCCGAAGAGTTCGTCGCTGCCGAGTCCTGAGAGCGCGACCTTCAATCCGGCCTGACGCGCCGCCCAGGAAACAAAATAGGTGTTGATACCGTCCATGGTGGGCTGGTCGAGAGCGGCGACAGCTTCGTTGAGAGGCGACTCCATGTCGCCGCTGGAAAGAGTCGTCTCGCGATGCTCGGTGCCCAGGCGCTGCGCGGTATTGCGCGCGATTTCGGCTTCGCTGAATTCGGCGTCGGGGAAGGCAACGGTGAAAGTGTGAATGCCCTTTTGGACGTGGCTCGCGAGTGCGGCGATGGCGGTGGAATCGAGGCCGCTACTGAGAAACACGCCGACGGGAACATCGGCAACGAGATGACTGCGAACGGCATCTTCCAGCAGCGAGCGAACGGTGGTGGCGGCGGAGGCAAAATCCTCCTGATAGGCCGTTCCGGTTTCGGCTTCTTCGTCTTGATAAAACTCCCTGGTGAAATTCCAATAGAGTTTAGGCTCGGGAGTGCGGCGCGGATCGTTGGCGTGGATTTTTACAAAATATCCCGGTGGGAGCGAGAGAACGCCTTCGACCATGGTCATCGGTTCGCAGACCGAGCCGAACAGCAGGTAGGAAGGAACGGCGGCGTTAGAAAGCTGTGGGGCAACGCAACCGCTGGCGAGCAGCGCGCGCACTTCGGAGGCGAATAGCAGGCCACCGGCGCCGGGCGCATAGTAGAGGGGCTTGATGCCCAAGGGATCGCGCGCCAGGAACACCGTAGACGCCGGACCACCGCGCCCCTGCGGCATCTCGACGATCGCGAGCGCGAACATGCCGCGCAGTCTGGCGACGGAATTTTCGCCCCATTGCTCGTAGGCGTGGACGATTACTTCGGTATCGGAGCGAGTGAGGAACGTGTGCCCCTTGTCTTCGAGTTCCTTGCGCAGCTCGCGGAAATTGTAAATTTCTCCGTTGAAGACAACGGCGAGAGTGCCGGTTTCGTTCCAGATGGGCTGAGAGCCGCCGGGAAGATCAATGATGCTGAGGCGGCGCGAGCCGGCGACTACGGGCGAGGCGGCAAGAAAACCTTCTTCATCGGGGCCGCGATGAACGATGGCAGCGAGCATGCGGCGGACGACGGTCTCGCTGCTGATTTTCGGGTCTAGTCCGATGGCACCGCAGATTCCGCACACGGAATCGGTTCCTCTTTCAGTCTAGATTGTAATAGCTCGAAGGGCGCCGAATCCGACGAATACCGCGAGTAATCGCGATCCCGAGCTCAGAGTATATCCTGAACCCTTCATGAATCTAAATTGCTTGAAGGAAAAGATGAATCGGAGCGTCATTGTCGAAAAAATTCTCGTCAGCGCGAACAGCTTGCCGGGCGATTCGACGTGTGCACAAGCGCGAAAACGTTTGTTTAGGCTCTCAAGAAACGCAAAGTGTTATTTTTCAAAGGATTGAATCTTAGTGGGTTAGAGGAGTTCGTTTTGCAAAAAGATCATCCCGCTCTCTAGGGCGATCGCACATCCAATTGCGCTTATTCTCGATTTTTTGCTGATCACGAGAATCCTGACTATACAATTTCTACCATGTATGTAGCGCGACGCTGGCGATGCCAACGCTGCGGCAGGTCCCAAGATCTCCAGCTTCATCATCTGCAACGGAGAAGCCAGCTAGGAGAGGACCTAGAAGAAAACCTTATCACCCTTTGTAGTGTTTGCCATCGGCAGGCCCACCTCCAGCCCGGGCTTTGCGCATTGTAGGCCCCAGGGATCGATCGAGAGCCGGAACCGGTAAGAGTTCGCTAACGATAGCTCAATGAGACAGCGAAGCCTCTATTCGCAGCGCAAGCTATGTCGCCTGCCGAGATTCAAGAGCCCAATTACCAGGGAACCCATGAGCAATAACAGCCAAGACGCTGGCTCGGGGGCTGCGACGGCACCTGCGCCGGGATTCAAATACATCCACGCGCCAGAAGCGGATACGAGGTGCGTACTATCGGACAATCCGAAGGACTGCGGTAGGGATGATAGCGTGAAAGGCCCAAACTGGATCGTTAGCTCAGTTCCACCTGTTGAGAACGCGTTGAATACATCGGGGCCAGTCACAGCCGGAAATTGGTAGATATAGTATTGGCCAGAGCTGTAGGACGTGCCATCCGCAAGGAAGGTCGAGTTAGCTATGGTTCCATTGCTCTCATCGACGACAAATGCACCAGAGAGACCGCCGCCGTCAGTGAAGGTGCCAGTTACGTTGTATGCAACGCATGTATCGACAGAGCAATTATCCGCTCGCGTAGTTCGAGGCGCAAACACAACAGCGGCGACAATTAGCACAAAAGCTATTACGCGCGCGACAAAAAGGCGTCGCTTCGCGACATCAAACCTAACGTCAGTCATTTTGAACTCCTTGTTCCTCCGTTTGTGGTGCAAGTAAGATGCCAAACTATAAATACCCTGTTTTCAGCGGAGCGGCGTTTTAGGTCCCATTAGTAGAGGGCTCGAGTTCCACAGAACATGCAGGACTTTCCTCAAATCACCAAATGGCCGGAATCGGTAGTTTACCGACAGAATCTGTCGCTTCGACCGATTGCGCGGTGAAGCTCCGACCGCCTGCCTCCCGACTGGCACTCCCAACGGTGGTCCCACGTGAACAGTCTTCTCCCCTACTGTGTAGGTCCTGAGTTGACGGACCGGATCTCTTCGGAATCTGGGCCGAGCCCACCGGAGAACATCGGCGTGTGGATGTTCCATTTCGAAACGTTGTCGTGCCACCGCACAGCACTATGGTCTCCTTTCAATTTAATTATGCGCGCTGAGAGACTAGATAACGGCGGCCAAAAAAAGAACGGCAGCTGCGGGCTATTCGCATCCCGGCGCAACGCTTTCGACCGTCAATCCAGCCGCCCCACACTCCCACGACTTCCGATGAAGGATCCTAACAAAATGGTCGGGTTTATTGCGGATTACCAAGCTCACGTTTATCCCATTACGGCAACTCCCCCGGGATCACTTGGAAGAGCGCGGCATCGAATGGCGAGCGCGTCATCCAACGGCTTGAATCACCCGGCACATGGAGCCCGTTGGGATTTGCAGAAGTCGTTTCCTAACATTCCAAGGCTGGCAATCTCTACGATGCGGCGGTTGATTACGCGACAAGCATCCGATACCATGAGATTTCCTCGCTTATATGGATTTCCCCAGTGAATTTTTTTCGAGTTGATACCGCACTTGTGTCTTAGCGCGCTCGGAGCCGCGAGCGTTTGTGGAGGATTTGCTGCGAATGAGCCTAAGGATCCTGTTAAGGTTCGCATAGGTTGTTGGGTTTATCGTAAGTACCTGCGTTCGCGGGTGTTGCACGTACAACGGGCCGCATGAAATGCTAAAGTTGTTGTAAATCGAAAAGTGATTACAAACTTAAGACCAAAGGGCTTCCAGTGGCAATCCTTGTGACAGGCGGTGCAGGCTATATTGGGAGCGTAACTGTAGAGCGCTTGCGGGAGGCGAACGAAGACGTTGTTGTGTTGGATGATCTTGTCCGCGGCCATCGCGCGGCATTGGAACCGGGAGTACCTTTTTATCAAGGTCGAGTGGGAGATCACATTCTGATTGATCGAATTGTGAGAACCCACAAAGTCAGTTCTTGTATCCATTTTGCTGCGCTGGCGTATGTCGGAGAATCCGTCGAAATGCCTGCTGCTTATTTCGAGAATAATGTCGAGCAGGCAATAATTTTAGTGCGGGCGCTAATGGGCGCTGGAGTTCGCCATTTCGTTTTCTCGTCAACCTGCGCAACCTATGGTGAACCGGAGGAATTGCCGATACGCGAAAATACCACACAGCGTCCTACGAATCCGTACGGTTGGTCAAAACTCATCATAGAAAGATTGCTTGATAGCTATAGCCGTGCGTACTCACTTCAATTTGTGGCGTTGCGTTATTTCAATGCAGCGGGCGCAACGAAAAGAAACGGCGACCATCACGAGCCTGAGTCTCACCTGATGCCAAACGTCTTGGCTGCCTGCGCTGGGGAAAATACCGAGATCTCCGTTTTTGGAAATGACTACCCGACTCCGGACGGCACCGCCATCCGAGATTACATACACGTCAGCGATCTCGCTGATGCTCACATACGCGCTCTAATCCATCTCCGAAAGGGTGGTAATTCGGAATTCTTGAATCTCGGGACCGGCGTGGGTTATTCGATTTTGGAAGTAATTAACGCCGCCATAAGATTGACCGGGAGGGATGTTAAGATTCGATTTATGCCGCGTCGGCGTGGCGATCCAGCACGTTTAGTGGCGGATCCTGCCAAAGCGGCGAAAGTATTGGACTGGCAGCCGATGAGGTCTGATTTGCTCGGCATTCTCCGTTCACAATGGGAGTGGAACAGCCGGCATCCGAAGGGATACGACTCGTAATTCGTTATAGAGCAGCCGGATTGACAGCGGTATACAGAAAACCATCGACATTCACTTTGCATGGTCAGCTAGGACGCCCCTCAGCCGAACTCCCAGTAAACGATCGCATAGGTTTTCGACAGAGGATCTGATATTGGGCCCCGAATGGTAGCCCCGAAATGAACTTCTCAAAGGGCCTGAGGATCTTGAAAAAGCGCGGAAAGAAGAAAACGAAGTCTGTGCGCAGGACGGAAAGCCTTTCGGACTGCACTAGTCTTCGAGATTCGACGGCGCTCAGCTTGATTGCATCCCGGTCGAAGGGCAATCGCGCCATCACGTATTGTGTCCCGGGATTCCAAGGATTGTTCTCCCAGAGCGAAAACAAGCCACCTGGTCGAAGCGTTCGGTCGACGAATTGCAATGCCGAGCTACGATCCTCGGGCGGAATGTGATGGAAAACCCCGTTGCAATAGACCAGATCTGCGTCGCCCTCAGGCTCAAACTCCTGCAGCGAAGAAAATTGAACCCGTTCCGATGCAAACTCTCTGCGCGCCACCTCGATAGAGCGTACCGACGCATCAATTCCAATTACCTTTTTGGCGGTCAGGGATTTCAGTAGAAGTGGCGAAGTCGAACCCGTACCACAGCCATAATCGATCACGATCGACGGTGCTGAGCGCAGTCGTAGTAGGCAGTCCGCTAACCACTTGACGCGAGCCTCCGCGAAGTATTGCCGACTCTCTCCGGATACCGCGAGCCCCTCGTTGAGCGTCCGGTCATAAGACTCGGCATAGCAATCGAATTCGGCGTTGTTTTTCACTTGCGGCGCACTGCCAGAAGGCTCAGAAAAAAACTTGAGAGGATGATCTGTATCCCCAAAGTGAGCGAAACGAATCCAGGGATCACGATTCTTAGCGTTTTCTCTGGATCCAAGGGCCCAAAATGAGTACCTCTCCAGTAGCTAAGGCCAAGCACCCACATCGACGAGCCAATCAGGACTAGGAGCGCGCCAACAATCAATCCTACCTCCAGGGTGATGTAGCGGTATAGTCGATTCAATAACGGATCTTCTGGAAGTAGGCCTTCCGCAGTTGCGAATATCTTGCTAAAGGCCGCGAAGTTGATGGATTGAAATCCAACCAATATCGCCATCGCACCAAACAGCAAGGTATGGTAATCAAAGATCAGCCTCCCGATTGCGCGCTGCCCCGGAAGCAGCCAGGCATTAATAGAAACTCCAAGCAAGAAAAGCGCGATTCCAGGATAGAGAAAGAGCCACCGGGGACTGTAGAGCAGAAGAAAGCGCAGGTAGCGCCAGCCGTCGCGCCACGTTCGCAAATGCGGAGGTCGGTCGCGGCCATCGGGGGAAAGCACAGTCGGAATTTCCGCGATTCGCAACTTAAACAGCGTTGCCTTTACGACCATCTCAGTCGAAAACTCCATCCCCAGTGTCCGAAGATCAAGTGTTTCAATCGCTGTTCTCCGAAAGCCTCGTAGCCCACATTGAAAATCACCTACGGGGCAGTTGAAAAACAATCGCCCCAGCCAGCTCAAACCGGGATTACCCAAAAAGCGATGAAGCGGCGGCATCGCGCCAGGTAGGATGCCACCTTGAAAGCGATTTCCCATCACAAGGTCGTATCCCTCGTCCAGCTTGCTCACGAAATCACCGAGCTGAGTGAAGTCGTAGCTGTCGTCGGCATCGCCCATTATGATATATTGACCCCTCGCCGCAGCGATCCCGCCGCGCAGAGCACTGCCGTATCCGCGCGTAGCTATCGGAATCACCCGCGCTCCAAGTTGCATTGCAATCGATTGCGATCCATCCGTGCTGCCATTGTCGGCGACGATTAATTCGCCAGCAATGTCCAGCCGCTCCATCGTCGTAAGTGCTTTCCTGATACAACTTCCAAGCGTCAAGCTCTCGTTCAGGCAAGGCATCACAACGGAGAGTTTCGGCAAGGATGAATGGTGCGCGGAGAATTCAATACCGTCGGACACTAGTTTTGAATCCGATTGCTCGACGATTTTATCGTTGAGTTCGTTCCTACTCTCGACCACTTCGATTACCTCACGCTCGAAAATACCGGCAGGCTAATTCTTTTCGCAATGGTATCACTAGCGGCCGCCTAAGCCCGTTGCCATCCTGGAAAACGGGAAGCGCGTGGTTACGATCTGAACTTCACACCGAGCGGGACAGTTTAGCGCTCGGGCGTGTCACGCGAGTGATCAACTGCGATTCGAGCACCGCATCGTACGAAAGTCATCACTCTCTTGAACCAGAACACCGGTGAGGTAGAGGCAACAGTTGCCCGTTACCGTCACGCCCTCAGTGTAAGCGACGAGCGGTTTTCCTCTCGGGTTCGCAATTGGTCGGCGACTCTTGCCGCTAATATCGAATCGCCTCGAACTGTACACGGCAGCCAGTCGGAGCCTAACATTCTCGACACTCTCCGCTCGGATGGAGACTAAAGGGGCGGCCGGTGAGTGTCCTGGCAGCTGCAGGCGACCTGGATGAACGCCACCTGACATGCTATTTGCTATTTCGGATTGCCAAAACATAGATAGTCGACGACGTCAGTTGGGCCTCCTACAATGGTTAACGTTAACGGTGTGGGAATGGCTTTGGCTGCACCTGCGCTCGATTGGTCGTTGGTCATGCACACAGGAGCTTCTTTCCAAGCGGGAGAAAACGTAACGATTTTTCTTCCGTTAGTCAAAGTTACGTGGCCCAGCATGTTGCTGTTGGTAAACCCTTCTCCTTGCAACCCAAAAATGTATTGAGCCGTCGCTGGAAATGTGTTGTTCACGAAGCTGGGAGTTCCCGGGGCCCAATCCTGACCGGTGTCGACATACGAGGTCGAGCTCACGCCAGGCACGTATTTGTAAGCATTTTCTGCGCCTGAGGCCGTGCCACGCCAAATGCAATATCCGGTGATCGCGGGTCCAGTCGATGCGGCCCAACTCAGTTTGACGCCCGTATTGCCATCGATAGGGGCAATCGCCGCCTCAGGCGATGGCCCAGTTGACGACGATGCGGGGCAGCCTGCGCCCTTTAGGTTTGCCTCGATAAAGTAAAAATACGGCTCGGGCATCGCACCGCCTGTACCATCGCCAGGCGTGTCGGAATTGAACGACCAAAACTGGGAGCTCTGCACCGACCTCACCGTAACTGTCCCATTGAGTTTAGAATCGCTGTTTCCCGAGATCGTGATCAGTTCCCCTGCAAGCACCGGACAGCCATCCGCGCAGTAGACTTGCTCGACAGATCCTTCCCAGTTTGAAATGCTTGTGATCTTAGCGGTTCTGGTTTTCAAGGAACCGCCGGATGTCAGAGCGGTGGAAAGCGAGCCCGGTGGATCAGCCTGGGCTAGCGCCAGCGTTTGCGTCTGCGCTCCGCTGCGAGCAAAACTCGTGTCCCAGCCGCCGGTCGAGCCACCAGGGCCGCCAAGCACACCCATTAACGAATCAAATCCGACGCTGGCATTCAGGTCGCCCGCTCGTCCGGCCCTGAGTGGAATGCCGTTGAATTTTCCCAGGTTGGTACTCTGCGCGGCACCGGTGTAGTAGGAATCCCCATAGTGGGAGGGCCCGGTGATATCCCAACCGCCAGTCGCGTTTGAATTTCCGCAGCCAGTAACTGGTGCACCGGCGGTGTCGACAGCAGAATGAGCTGCAAACCATCCTCCGACGACGGTGCAGTTAACGATTCTTCCGTCATCGACCTGGATGGCATGGCCTCCCGTCGATGCGGTGACATTGATGAGCGTAATATCGGTCCAAAATGAGCAACCACTCAGTTCCAAGAACGGAGTTCCTGGATTGTTATCGCTAATTCCGCTACCAATGACGGTAAGAGGCCCCCAACCATTACAAGGCTTCTCAGCCTGAACTTTTAGGAAGGGAAGGCTACCGCCGCCCTGCTCTTGCGATACGTTGTCGAAAATTATATTCCCCGGCTGCGAGCCTGATACACGCTGATCGTAAAGAAATCCGCCTCCGTTCGTTATTACGTTGCGAAATGTAACCAGTCCAACCTGCGGCGCAATTCCAGGACCATAAGTACTTTCTCCCGTCAGAATAGCCACCGGAACCTTCGCACTTTGCGTTTGAAGCGCGCTGCCATCCACGAACTCGAACCAGAAGGTATCTGTTAATTTGAGCGGAGTATTATCAGCCAATCCGGTTGTTGCGACAGCTAAGCCGACGTTGCGCATCTTTACCTGTGCGGCGCCATAGATCCACACGCATTGGCTGTAACAATTGAGCGAAAGATTCTGAAAGCTCGATTGAAATCCTCCTTGTGTCATACCCGACTGCCCCTGCTGCAGGAAGAACACCGGAGAGCCATTGGGATGTAGCCCATTCACAACCTGTAACGTAGACGACGGCGCGGTTTGACCCGCCACTACGCCACTCCGATTACCGGTGTTTCCTCCAAAGAAATATAAGCCAGAGCACGTCGGTGGGATGCTCAGATCGGGAACATTCGTCGGGGTTGGCGATTGCTGCTGGCTAATCAAGTAGTTTCCAGGGGGGAAGTAGATGCCACCTCCCGATTTGACTCCTGCCGGTAGTTCTTTGGAGCAGGCGGCATAGATTGCTTTTTGGATCGGGTGAGTGTCATTTGTCAATCCGTCACCTCTCGCTCCGTACGCCGTCACATCAATGTAGGGTCTCGGGCCCAGAAAGCCCTGCCGCATGCTGTCGGGTTTCCCTTGGTCACCCGGGGTCGCATCTCGCGCGTATTGATGGATTGAATGAGCAACGGTCGTATCGTGCGCGGTTTCGTCGCGATCACGATCAACTCTGAGATCAAGGCTGTGTAGGCCCCATCTCGCACGCAGAGATGGGGGCACTTTCTCCGATCCCACGTCATTCCGAATCTCTCGCTCATCAAATATGTCATAAGAGTCAGTATCTAAGGTACGCGAACCAGTAGACTCGTCAGATTGGAAATGTTGCACAATAACGCCCACGCAGTGAAGGGCCATCGATTTCGCACCCCCAAAAGAAAGCAGGACATATAGTGAAAAGAATGCAAAGTCCTTCTTCACGGTTCCCCCCAATTGGATACGTTTTCGACGCGAGGGCTCTCGCACATGGATTCGATGTATCACCCCATCTTGTGGAAGTGCTTTAGCATGAATTGCTGGGAATAGATTCGAGCATTCCAATTCAATATCTACGCGAACTTGGCGGCGGCCATAGTTTCCATTTGGAGTAGCCATCCGGACCAAGGCGCTCGCCACCAGGGTAGAAGGGTACGGCAAAAAATGAAGCCGGAGTGCGCATGTCAAGAATCCGAAACCTCGAAATTACGCCCTACCGCATTTTCTCTCGAGAAGTGTTTTACTGCTCGTCAGCAATTCGGAGCCGCTCAAACTGCCCTTGAAAAGAGGGCATGCATCGCACGGTGAAATTTTCTGCGAATGCGGACCTTTCGAATCCCAAGGCGCACCTCGCCGTACCAGCGGAGAGAAACGCGCAAGAAGCACATAAACAGCAAGAACACTAAGGACGCAATCACGGCAGCTAAAGATTCCCGCTCAAAAAGCAAGCTCGTCACAGGCGAATCGGCCCATTCTGGCAGATAGCGATCGAGAATCCATTGAATCAACGCCCCGACGAAAGGAATGCGCGTGAGGTGAACGTGTCCGGTTTTCACATAGTTGTAGCTCGGATCGTAGTGGGGAATGTCATGAGTCGCGATTGAAAACACGACAGGGTCGGCAAGATCGTGCTGTGTCAACAGTTGGCCGCTAGCGCCGCGCAGAATCGTGCGGAATGATGGATCCACGACGATCCACCGTCCATTCAGCAGTACCTCGGCAACCACATGCTTGGCGCCGCGGTCTCCGTCGAGGAGAAGGAGACGGCGAGCGGCCAATCCGCTACTGTCGGCCAGGTTTATGAATCCATTGGTGGCGGACCCACACACCTTTAGCAATGACTCGTAGTTCAGCGTATCGGTGGGATCGCGATCCTGAGTCGTGCCGTCGGGAGCCAGAGGCAGGCGAGCCGGACCGTGAGCCATCCAAGCGAGGATCGCGGTGATCTTTTCCTCTGGCGCTGCGAGTGCTGGAACAACTGCGTCCGAAAATCCCTTCAAGTATCTGCGCGTCGAGTATTCCCATGTCATCGCGCAGAACACAAGGCAGAGCGCGACTAGAAACAGCGCATTTACCACGAGCCAGATGGTGCGATAAACCCAATGATTTTGCGTGACGGAAGAATCGGCACCGGTTGACGGATGGTTCATCTGAGTCCCCATCTCCAAATATTCTCGAGCAGGGACCAGTACAGCTCCGGCAAGACCATTCGCGGCGCTGGCGCGCTTGCCGACTTGCTGAACCTTAGCGTCACCGAGAATTCGAGAGATCATTTCTTTCACAACTCGTGCGCGTGTCCGACCCTGGTTCTTTCACTAAAACGAAAGAATGCACGTTGCCACCACGATTCTCGTCGTACACCACAACGCGCGCGCCGTGGACTTTACACCATGTTTCAATGGTATCGCGAGAAAGGAATGCAACGCGCGGCGTCACGAAATAATCGTAAAACAAGTTTTGAGCCCCGCTCCACGTGCGCCCGCCTCCGGACCGGACAAAGTGCAACAAAAAGTATGGCACTTGCGCCAAAAGAATGACAAGAGGCCTTGTCCAAGATCGCCGCAATCCACTTCGGATTTGCCGGCCTGGAGTTCGATAGAGTCGCGGATACCGCCCGGACGGCTTGTATACTGCCAGATACAACTGACCGCCTGGCTTCAGAATTCGGAGATTCTCCAAGAATGCCGCCACAGGATTCTCGGTGTGATGTATGACGCCATCGGATATGATGGTGTCAGCCGTCGCATCGGCGAGAGGAAGGCTCAAATTGTCGGCCACGATACCGGGCCGCCCGTATCGGCCCACCGCCCGCGATATGGAAACATAGCTTCGGTCAATGCCTATGCACCGCAGCTCGCGACGGGCAAGGAACCCCAGCACTCTTCCCGGGCCGCATCCGACGTCCAAGACTAAAGAGTTCGTTTCCAAACGCTCAATCAAGTCGGCGAGGGCTGGCGAAACGACCGAGCGGATGTCCGTGTCTGCACCAGCGACGATCCAGTCGAACGGATGTTGGTCGTAAAAAGTAGGTCGCTCAGTGAACGCCATTGTTCGACGCCAATACCTCGATGTAGCATCCTTCCATCTGCCGAGTCAGATTCTCCCAGCTCAAATCCGCTGCAACCGCTTTGCATTCAGCCTTGAATTGCGCGTAAAGAAGCTTGTCTTGTAGCAACCGGCGAATCGCGCTTGCGAACTCATTTACGTTTGGGGGAACTACCAAGCCGACACGTCCCTGCACCATCGACCGGATTCCGCAGAAGGGAGAAATTATGACAGGAATGTCATAGGCAATCGCCTCGGCGACCACGTTTGCGAAGTTTTCATAGCGCGAAGGCAGGGCGAAGATATCGGAATCGATCAGGGCGGCCTTCTTGTCTTCGTCGTACATTGGTCCGACAAAAATCACGCGTCCGGCCACTCCAAAGTCGATGGCGCATTTTTCGAGAAAGGCACGATAGCCCGATTCCCCCTCCGGACCTGCAATCACGAGATGGCCCGACTCGGGACAGGCACGCGAGAACGCTTCAATAAGAACGTCGGCTCCTTTTCGTGGAATCAAGCGACTCAGAAATAAAAGCAGCGGCTCGTGCATCGAAATTCCGTGTTTCACGCGAAACCCGCCACGTGGAAACCCGGTTTTGTTGGAAACTAACTCTACTCCGTTGTGTCGCATTACAACCTTCTCCGGCGAATACTTGTCCTCGATAAGTTCGTGCTGCTCCAGTTCGGAGGTAGCGATTATCCTAGCTGCATTTTGCATGAACGTATCTCCGACGCTACGGTGCCAAAGTTGCTTCAGCCGGATGTTCCTGTCGATCGGCCTATTCATTCCCATTGGCTCAATAACATAAGGGATCCCATAACGGCGACAATAGAAACTGATCGCTGGGCCGAGCAGATCGTAGAGGCCGTAGAAATGAACAAGATCAAACTTCCTGAGGGCTGACCTGGAGAATTCTATCACACGAGGATTGAGGGTGAGCGCTCGATAGCGGGCCACCGTTGCGAAATAAATGATCTCCACCCCGTCGCATTCCGCCCTCCACCCCCAGCTGCGTTGCTCGAGTCCCATGCCGATTCCTCGGCGCGTAGCCAGTCCGAGGTCTGCGGTTACCACGCTGACGTTGTGTCCGTGCCGGGTAAGGGTGCTTGCCAGGGCTTGGACCTTGATGATCGGCCCACCCATCTCTCGGAAAGGGAGGTAAGCTTGAACTGCCTTTAAAATCTTCATGGACGCGCAGTCTTCAACCCGCTAAACCAGATCTCATACGCAAACCACGGGAATCGATCCACCGCCCATTCATCGAGTTTCTGGATGGATAAATACGCACGTAATGGAGGAAATTGGTACTTCCCGATCCTCACTGGCACCGTCGCGACAATGCCGTCGCCTTGCATCCCGTCAACTACCACACCAGTTTCATAGAGGAATTTGCGAAACGAGGCGGGATTACGAAACTTTTGAACAAAACCCTTCTTGCGACGATTCCAGATTCGAACGGGAAATGAATAGGGCGAGAGACTGTTGTTAATGCTACACACGATCCGACCGCCGTGACGAAGCACGCGCACAAGCTCGCGCACAGCCAGATCCGTTTCCGCAATGTGCATCAATACACCGGTACACAAGACTTTGTCAAACTCGCCATCCTGAAACGGCAGGGAGACTCCGTCAGCCAACGCGACCCGCTTTTCTTCTTTCAGTTCGAGCCGGCGGATACGGCAGGCCATTGCCGCAGAACGGTCCACGCCATACCAGTCGATTTTGGCTGCATTCCAAATACATTGCGAAATCCAGCCATATCCAAATCCGACCTCTAGAACTTTTTCACCATCGTGAAGTTCCAAAGTTTCCAAAACGAGCCGACGATCTCGATGAGATTTATATCGCCTGTAAGGATTGTCCGATTCGCGCCAACCCTGCCAAAAATCGGGGGTCCATTCGAATTCGCTTCGATTCATCGGCCTGGTTTTCTGCCCCTTTGCGAGTGCATGATTGCAATACTACGCGTCTTTCTGCTCCACCGTAATCAGATAAGAGTCCCTAAGCTCCCCGAGCATCCGGTCCAACTCAAACGTGAAATCCTCGAAGCGAAATTTCTTGCGGACCAATTCTGCGCCGTGTCGCCCCAAGTCTATCCGGAACATGTCGTCTGTGAGAAGACTGCCTATTGCTTCCGTGAGTTTCTGTGTGTCACCCGGAGGAACTAAGAGACCATTAATACCGTTGCGCACGAGGTCCGTCGTTCCACCGCAAGCAGTCGCTATCACCGGCTTCGCAAATGCCATCGCTTCCAGGAACACCAGGCCGAACCCTTCCCCCGTACTCGGCATGGCAAACACTTCAGCGTGTGCATAACAAGCCGCCAACTCGTCGCGGGAGATGTTCCCGAGAAAATGTACGGAATCGGCGAGGCAACAGTCCACCGCGAGTTTGCGAAGACGTGGAAGATCATCGCCTTGTCCGACAACCACTAAATGCAAGCTGGGAAAGGTTCCTCGAAGCATAGCAGTTGCCTTTAATAGCTCGTCTAAACCCTTATAACGCTCCGCCGCAGACCATCGACCGACAGTTAAAACCACACGGCCCTTTGGGAAGGCGCGCGGTAAAGCGAGGAGCGCGGGCTGCTCGGCTATAGAGAGGAACATTGAACTCAAGGGCCAAGCCAGCTTACGGACTTTGCCCGGCGCGATCGCTTGTATGCCGATTAGCTTCTCCACCGTATCGCCACTAGGACCGAGCACGAGATCAGCGCGCAAAATGGCATTCCACTTGAGCCAGTGCAAACGGGTCCAGACTTCGACCCCATGCGCCATCACGATGATCTTCACGGAACGAGAAAATATTTTCATCATCCAAGCAGGAAATGCAAGATTGGGATGTCCTGCAACCACGACGCGCATGCCGTCCCTCTTGGAAAACAATCGGTGTCGAATCATGTGCACGAGGAAGGCGATCTTTTTTCGGCTGAATCCGCGAAAGCAGATGTTGTGATCGGGTGAAGGCAGGCAATGCTCACCAAAAATGTCATTTAGGGTAAATATTTGTACGTCCCAACCTCGTTTGCGAGCGATCTCGTCGAGTGCTCTGACGGTTTGGCGACCGGATTCTTGAACTCCGCCGACGCCAAGCAACTCCGGAAAAATTCCGATGATTGTGAGCGATGAACTAGCCATGGGGAGCGTCATCGACTATTTATACTGCGCCAGATCCAGGTCACAAAACCGGGGCAAGCGTTTTCTCTGAAGGATTCGCCTTTTGCCGTAAGACTTCCTCAAAAATTTGTGCCAAATCTTTACCGTTACGCTCCCACGAATATTGGCGAGCCGTTTCGGAAGCCTTTCGACCAAGCGAAGCTCGAAATTCTGCGTCCACAAAAAGTCGTCGAATCATCGCTGCTAAGGACTCTGCATCGGTAGCATCTTTCAATATCATGCCGTCGATTTCGTCGGTCATGATTTCAACTGTCCCGTTCTCGGCCGATACAATCACAGGCAATCCACAGGCCATAGCTTCAGCGGGGGGAAGCGCAAAGGTATCTTCCAGGGACGGTCCAGTGTAAGCATCCGCTGCCGCGTAGTAGAACTCGACATCCTTGCGCGGTGGCAAAAAATGGACATGACCTTCTAGAGCTCTCTCTTGAACCATACGGCGGAACGGCGCAGGATCCTCGCGCCCTACTACGAGCAGATCAAGCGGAAGTTCTCGCAACTGAGACATTGCGTCTAATAAAACAGAGATCCCTTTTTTTCGCAAGTCATTGCCGACCAAAAGAAGAGTGAAGCGGTCGGGCGTAAGATCGAGCTGCTGGCGCGCCGTATCACGCAATGCCGTGCATCGAAGAGGGTTAAATACCTCGTGATCGAGCCCGAGATAGAGAATTGGTAGTCGATCCCGCCTGCCGTAGAATCGCTGAAGATCTTTGGCAGTCTTCTTTGCGTACAACACGAGCGCTGTGTCTCGATCTGGGTAGATTCGATTCTCCAGCGCGATAATCAACCCGTAATACATTCGTTGATGCAGAAGCCGCGGCCAGGAACGAATTGGATTTCGTGTAGGCCTTAATTCCCGGCGGGCCTGGCGCTGGTATTCGGCAAAGACGATGTGGACCGAAATGACGTCGGCATCGAAGCAGTTTATACCAGGACTATAGACGAGGTCGTACCGCAAACGCCCCACTCTTCGATCCCAAGCGCGCGATACATGATTCGCAGCAAACCACCATAAAAACCGAAGCAATCCGGGGCCAGGAATTGACGGAATCCGATGGAAAGTGAACCTGCTAGGGGGTAGGTCCTGAACGCGCTCGCTGTAGACGTGTAGTTCAAATGAATCGGGCAAATGGCACAGCCACTCGATAACCGTTCGTTCCGTGCCGTAACTCTTATCTAAGAATGGGGAAACAACGGCGATACGAATCTTGCGCTCAGCTTCATTCATTTTTGATTTTCCCGTCTCTGTATCTACGTGCACCAATTCGCGCTCACAACCGTCTTCGGTGATTGGCGTCACGCGGAGTAGCTAGCGCCGATAGCTGCGGATTGTTTAAAATAGTAGGAAGCTTGAACAAAACTCCGACGAGAAGCCACAGATATAAATTGCAAACGTAATTTTCGAAGGCTGACAGCGACCCAAATGTCATTGGGTAAAGCAACAGAAAGGCGTACCAGAAAATTGCAAACGCAATTGGAAACAACCGCGTCGCGCGTAAGCCAATCACTGTCTTCCAAGCATGGTAGAGAAGCGCGGCTGACCATGCAATCCACAAAAATGGAGCAAGGATTCCCATTTCGATTATCAAAAGCCCAAACCCTTCCTCGACCGAGATATCAGGAGATCGTTTTCCAATGATCTTGGCAACGTACTGGGTTCCTAGCGACGCCGTGCCGATCCCATTTCCAATAATCCAATTTGGGTTTGTAAACGCGAGTTCAAGATTGTGAATCGGATAGTCCCAGGATCGATGTCCAAGCTGATATTCCGAGCTATTCGGCAACAGGGTCTCTGCATAAAACGCAATGCGTGATCCAGCCTCGTTAGGGAAAATCAGCACGATGGTAGTTAGTCCCAATACGGCCATAATGAATAAGCGGCGGACTGTTTTTAATATTCGATGAGCCTGTTGCCAGCGCCACGGCGCACCCCAAAGAAAGGCAATTGAGAGAACAATAACCGTCGTGATCGCATACATAACTGCGCCCCGCGAACCGCTGAACATCGTGGCGGCGCCGATGATTCCGAACACAAGAAATATGAGATTTCGGCTCCGCTTTGTGTGAAGCAGTAGATAGCCAGCGGAGCCCATCGTGAGAATCAACGCTACGGTAAGATATTGAGAAAATCGGCCGGCGCTAACGAAGACCGCAGACGGTAAGGAAAGCACTTGTTGAGTCAAAGGGGTGACCTTATCGAGCTCACCGAGCTCACGGAGCTCCGGCGCAAGAGTTCCCGGATTCAGGAAGCTGTGACCGACTATAGCCTGAATGATTCCAATCCCACTGATAACTCCCGCTAGCCAGCCGTTCACTACAAGGAATGTTCTGAGATCCTCATCGTCGCGGATCAGGGCGTATCCAACAAACATTAGAGGAATGTAATAAAAATAGATCTTAAAGCCCATTAGGCCGTAGAGAACATGGGGAGAATTCGGGTTGAATATTTGTAAAACACCTAGCCAGAAGAAGACGACGAGAAAAAGTAGGAACGATGGACGGAACACCTTTGCACGACCGTTTCGAATATCAACAAACAGTGATAGATACACTAGTCCGACCAGCGCGTCCTTGGCAAAATAAATAGCCATGTTGTTGCCGAGAAATTTACGAGTCAAGTCTTCGAATAGAACCCAAATGAGAAAGAAGTAGAGTCCCAGACGCCAATTTCGCAAGATGGCGATTGCCGCCACGCACCCGGCGAAGGCCAGCGCCAGATATTCGAGCGAGCCGATATCGCGGTCAATGATACTGTCGCCAATTTTCCAGGCGAGCCAAACACCGAGGATGAGAGTACATAGTCCGACGAAGGCTTGGTTCCTCAACACCGGCAGGCGTGCATTTAGCATGTTATGCGATAAGTTCAGAAACTATCGTAGATGGGCGCCAAAGGCGACCCGTTCGATGCATTTCAACGCAGCGGATGATGGCGGTCATCCCCGTATCAAATTTCGGCTATTTGTCCCCGCGATAAGCCACGCAACGCACGATTGACAGTTCGAGTATGCTACTCCGAGAGAGAAACGCTCCGTCGAATGCATATGGCCTATAATCAAGCCGTGCGAGTTCATCAAGACTCGAATTAGGATCTCCGCCGTTCAAAAGTACCATCTCATTGTGCAGTTCAAGAAACAAAAACGGCGAGTAACGGCTTAGGGTATCCTTTGCCCCACGAAGCACTGCCGCTTCGTGGCCTTCGACGTCGATTTTTATGTGTGTCGGAGGTCCGAA
>Ga0187887_10001665_pt1 | contig 18737 bp, 15 predicted proteins | sample June2016WEW_7_10_FD_132977 | JGI IMG/M metagenome (GOLD analysis project Ga0187887, IMG submission 132977) | Peatland microbial communities from SPRUCE experiment site at the Marcell Experimental Forest, Minnesota, USA - June2016WEW_7_10 | ecosystem: Environmental > Terrestrial > Soil >...
GGCGGCGCGTTCGCGTCGGTGGTGCTGGACGCCCAATGCGACGCAGGCGGCGTGAAAGCCTCCTGCGTAACGGGCACGGTGAAGCGCACGGCATGGTTGATGGCGCCCGCGGCCACTTCGTCGTAGCGCACCAGCCCGGCGAAGACGGGCAAGCCGGCCGCGTCAGCCGACGTCCACGTATAAGGGCGCTGCTCGTCGACGGTCATGTCCCACACGGCCGTCGAACCGGCGGACCACGCGCCGCTGCTGGTAAACGAGTAGTACAGCTCGTAAAGCCAGCATCCGCCCTGGTCCAGAACCAGCACGTGACGGTCGCCATTGCCCGGATGCGGATATCCCTCGATCAGCGCATTGGCCGGGATCGGCATGGGCCCCGGATCGCTGTTGCTGGGGTACTCGGTGATCTTCACCGGGACTTTGGCCTGTGTGCCGGCCTCGATCTGATAGGGAATGCCCATGCTCTGTCCATCGTACTGGCCGGCCCCGAAATCGGGATGTAGGGTCACGCTTGCGCCGATGTAGTTAATCAGGTTCGCGGAGTTGGGGTCCACCGGCGCATTGGAGATGTCCGTGTTCCACAGGCTACTGGATGGGAACGGCACGAAGCCGTTTAAGGAAGCTAGCGGACCCAGACTCATCCCGGCACATGTACCGGCTTGGCCGAAAGCAACGGCCGTGAGAGTGAGATTTAGTACTACTAGAACTATCGTCCTCATGGACACCATTGTTGCATCTGTGTGCATCTGTGTCCATCTGTGATTCCATTTTGCCGTTACCCATACTACTATCAGCTACATGAAAGCGGCGGTGATCGTGAACGCGCACGCCGAGTCCGGCATGGCGCGTCTGCGGTGGCCCAGGGTGGCCAAGATGTTGACCCGGCGTCTGGGCCCGGTGGAAGTTCGCTTCACCAGGAAGGCGGGCGACGCGGCCGTGTTGGCGCACGAATTGGCATCGGCCGGCTTCGATCCGGTGATCGCCGCGGGCGGCGACGGAACACTGAACGAGGTCGTCAACGGGCTGCTCTCGAACCAATGCGATGTCCGCATCGGCGTGTTGCCCATCGCCAGCGGTGGCGACTTCGCCCGCACCCTGGGTCTCGGCAGCCTGCACTCCGCCGTAGAAACGCTGGCTGCCGGTTACTGCCGCAAGGTGGACGCCGTTCGAACCCGCTTCCAGTCTCCCAACGGCCCCACCGAGCGTCATTTTGTCAACGTTGCCAGCATCGGTCTGGGCGGTCTGGTAACGCTGGCGGTGCGCGACGGATGGCGCTTTCTGCCGGGCAGCCTGCGCTATCTGGCCGCTTGTATCCCGAATCTGGCAAAGGGGTGCGTGTACAAGGTTCGCCTGTTCCTGGACGGCGTGGACACCGGGACCTTCGACGTGACCATCGTGTCGCTGGCCAACGGGAGATACCAGGGCGGCGGCATCTTGATTGCGCCGGCGGCGGCCATCGACAACGGTCTGATCCACGTCACGCTGGTAGAGCAGGTCAGCCTTGCCGAAGTGGTCAGGCACCTGCCGATACTCTATTCCGGGGAGATCTACACATACCCCAAGGTGCGGCATTGGCAAGCGAAGCGCGTGCGCGTGGAAGCGGAAAGTGCGGCGCCCTTGGAACTCGATGGCGAACCTGTGGGATCACTGCCCATCGAGGCCGAAGTGCTCCCGCAAGTGCTGCGCCTGATCTGCCCAAATCCCAAAACTCCTTCTGATACGATGAGCGTTCTATGAAAACCTCTACGCCCCGCCGCCTCTCGTCCTGTCTGGCGGTGCTACTTCTGCTTGCCCTCGCCGCAAGCCAAGCACCAGCGCAGCCCCCCGAAAAATTCTCCCCAGGCAACATGGACACGGTCCTCTACGGCGCGGCTTTCTACGAGGAATACATGCCCGAAGACCGCTTGGACAAAGACGTCGAGTTGATGCAGCAAGCCGGCATCAGCGTGGTCCGGGTCGGCGAATCCACATGGAGTGTTTGGGAGCCGCAGGATGGCCAGTTCGAGTTCGCCTGGATGGACCGCATCGTCGAACGCCTCGCGCGCGCGCACATTCGCGTCATCATGGGCACGCCCACCTACTCGATTCCGCCGTGGATGTTCAAGGCGCATCCCGAAATCCTGGTGACCCGCATCGACGGCCAAAAAGCCACCTACGGCATTCGCCAGAACATGGACGTCACCAACCCGGATTTTCTGCGCTATGCCGAGCGCGTGATCCGCAAGATTGCCGAGCATTATCGCGACAACCGCGCGGTCATCGGATATCAGATCGATAACGAGACCACTTCGTACGGCACGGCTGGTCCCAACGTGCAGGCAGGATTCGTAAATTACCTGCGGGAGAAGTTCGGCACCATCGACCGGCTGAACAAAATCTGGGGGCTGGTCTATTGGGGCCAAGGCTTGCATGACTGGTCCGAAATTCCGCCGCGCAACGGGATTCTGAATCCCGGGTGGAAGCTGGAGTGGGACCGCTACCAGGACTCGCTGGCCACCCGCTATCTGGCGTGGCAGGCCGCGCTGGTGCGCGAATACCTGCGCCCCGATCAGTTCGTCATGCAGGATTTCGGCGGCGCTACCCGGTCCGACGTCAACGAATACGCCATCTCCAAGAGCCTGGATATCGTGGGCATCAATCCCTACCATCCGACGCAGGATCGCTACGACGGCGAAGGCTCCAGCTACGGCGGCGATTTTGCGCGCTCGCTGAAAGGCACCAATTACCTGGTGACGGAAATCAACGCCCAGACCATCGGCTGGGATTCACGCACGCAGTTTCCGCCCTACGACGGTCAATTGCGCCAGGATGTTTACCTGATGGCCGCCACCGGCGCCAACATGGTCGAATACTGGCATTGGCACTCGCTGCATTACGGCCAGGAGACCTACTGGAAGGGCGTGCTGTCGCACGATCTGGAACCTGGCCGCGCCTACGCCGAGGTGGCGCGCACCGCGCATGAACTGCAGCGCATCGGCCCGCGGATCGTGGATCTGAAGGCGTCTCACCCGGTGGCGCTGCTCTACAGCAACGATTCGCGCCGCGGCACCGACTTCATGCCGTTTCTGGTGTCGCATCCCGCCGGCGACATGCCCTGGAGCAATCCTGGCGGTTATGACCTGGAAATGCGCCGCTTGTACCGGGCGCTGTACCGCTTGAACGTCGGCGTGGATTTCGTCTTCCCCGAGACCGAAGACTTGAGCGCCTACAAAGTAGTTGTCGTGCCGCCGCTGTATATCGCCAGTGACGCGCTGCTGGGGCGTCTGGCCGATTACGCGCGCGCGGGCGGTCACTTGGTGCTGACCCTGAAGAGCGGCTTCTGCGACGAGTACTCCACCGTCCGCCACGTCATGGCTCCGGGACCGCTGCGCGAGGCCGCCGGCTTCCACTACCAGGAATTTTCCAATCTCGAGAAGCCGTTGGCGCTCAGGGGCGACCCCTTCCATGCAGGCGCCGAAAACCACGTGAGCGACTGGGCGGATATGCTGCTGCTCGACAAAGCCAAGGCGCTGGCCTACTACGATCATCCGTTTTTCGGCAAGTATCCGGCCATTACGGAGAACCATTTCGGCAAGGGCATAGTAACCTACGAAGGCTCCGTGCTGAGCGACGGGCTGCAGCGGAAAGTGCTGGAGCGTGTCCTTGAGCAGGCGCAACTGATCGGACCAGACCAGAAGTTGCCCGCCGCCGTGAAAGTGAAACACGGCACCAGCCGCGCCGGCAAGCTCATCCACTATTACTTCAACTTTTCCTCGGTACCGGCGCGGTTTGTTTACCCTTACGCCGCTGGCTATGAGTTGCTTTCGAGCCATTCGCTGGCAAACGGCGGTGCCCTCATCCTGGAACCCTGGGGCGTAGCCATCGTAGAGCAGGAATAATCGTGGGGCAGGCCCGTGGCCTGCAACGGCCTCTCAGGCCGCCTTAACGCGAGCTTCGCTCGCGAAGGCCGATTGGCAATCGGCCTTGCAGGTTGGCAACCTGCCCCACAGCAAATGGCCAAAGTCGTGCGGCGGCCTCTCAGGCCGCCTTTTTCCGTGCCAGATAAACCGTGCGGCAGCCCGGCCCAATCAGCGGATTGTCCTTAATAAAGAAGGGAGCCGCGTCCCAAGCCCGCAACTGCTCAAACCCGTTCTCCTGGAAGACGCGCCGGATCTCGCCGGAATCCCAGCAAACCTCTTTCACCCGTTCGCGCCGCCGCCGCCAGCAGCGCCCGTCCCGGATGAACAAGTCGATATCGCACCAGGCGCGGTCGGCCCCGCGGTTATGGCCGTTGCGCATCACCACCGCCGCGTGCGGCGTCTCGAACCAAACAGTGCCCGTCCAGTATCGCTCGAACCCCAGCGAGTTGTTCACATCGAAGAAGAAGTGGCCGCCGGGCCGTAGCGCTCGCGCCACAGCCTTGGCGACCCTCCGCAGGTCCGCCATTCGCGGAACATGATTGAGCGCATCGAATTCGCACGTGATCAGGTCCACGGCTTTGGGCAGCCGGAAACTCCGCATGTCGCCCCGCAGCACGTGCAGGGGCAACCGGGCACGAGCAGCCTTCTCGCGGGCCAGCCGGCACATCAGCGGCGACAGGTCCACGGCGTACATATCGATTCCCCTGCGTGCCAGCGCGAGGGCCGTCGTTCCCGTGCCACATGCCAGATCGCAGGCCGTTTCAACGCCGGGCAAGATCCGGCCCAGAACGCGCTCGCGCGCCGCATCCATCGGGTGCCGCAACGACAAAAAGAGCTCGTCATAATACTGCGCAAGCCATCGGTAGGGTCTATTCATGCGGCGCTTCGGGTAGGGGTCATGCTAGCGAAGTCCCCCGGCCTTCGACGCTGGCAGCGCGGTACCGGAATTCGTGGGCGTCGGCGAAAGCGGCGTTGCCAGAAAACCCTGGAGATCCACGGTCGAATCCTGGCCGGCATAATAACCCGTTATCTGGCCGCCGTCGTTGATTTCGTTAGCGACTGTTCCGGCCGCATGGGGGAAATCAATCGTTGCGTAACTGCCTGAGATCAGCGTAAATCCGTGAGCGGCGCTCTTGCTATCCAAGTACTCTCCCACAATGTCGCCGTTGTTGTTGACGCCTTCCGCCCATGTTTGCACAGCGCTGGGAAATTCAACGCTTGTAAAGGCCGTGCCATTCATCGAATATCCGAGGACCCCGGAGTTTAGCAGAGGATCCGTCAGGCTATACGTTCCCACCACCTCTCCGGCGTTATTGATAGTAGCGGCCTCGCTGCCCGCAGAGCCGGGGTAATCCTTCGTACTATAGGTAGTCCCGTGAAGGACAAAGCCGTGGTACCTGGCGCCGTCGGAATAGCCTCCGCAGATAACTCCATTGTCGTTGATACTGACGGCGAAGGTGGACGCCGCACCGGGATAATCAATCGAGCTGTAAGTCCCGCCCTTCAAGAGGAAACCATGTTGTACACCGCTCTGGTCGTAGTACACGCCGACGAGCGCCTGGTGAACGTTGATGGAGTTCGCGAACGTCTGGGTCGCGCCGGGATATACGATGTTCTTAAAGGCTCCGTTGCTGAGGAGATACCCAGTCCCGGTTGAGCAACATAATTCCGTGGTACGAAACGTGCCCACGATCTGACCCCCATTGTTATTGGCGTTGGCGACAGTGTAAGCGGCGCCCGGAACGTTCACACTTCTGAAGCTGTAAACTGTCTGACTGCGGATCTCCGAGCTCGCACCGATAATCAACACGGCGACCAGCAGACTGCGTTTGACTCTGTTCGTAAGTTGCATCCTTGATTCTCCTCCAGCAAACGAAGCTAGCTCAGCATCCCCATTTTGCTTCGCAGGCTCTCTGAAGTATACATCCGAACCACCCGCGCGACCTTTTCCTTAAAATTTCTTAATGTCGATTGCCATTTAATGGCTTTGTCCAGACGCCGGAGAGTGCCCGCGAAATCTGATATCTTGGACCCACTCCCCCATGCGCGAGTTCACCGCCGATCTGGGTTACGCCGCCCGCGCGTTGCGCCACAACCCCGGCTTCGCCACGGTGGTCGTATTGCTTTTGGCCTTGGGCATCGGTGCTAATACCCTGGTCTTCAGCCTGGTGGACAGAGTCCTGCTGCGCTCCCTCCCCTTCCGCGATCCGGCGCGCCTGGCGGCCATCTGGGAGACCACCCGCAACTGGGATCCCAAGGTGTTCGCCTGCTATCGCGATGTCGAGGTCTTCGACCGCCAGAGCCGCTCCTTCGACGGCATCGCCGGATGGCAGTGGGTGGAGTATACGCTCACCGGGCGCGGCGACCCGCGCCGCACGCTGGGCGAAGCCGTCACGCCGCGGTTCTTCGAAACCCTCGGGGTGCCCGCCGCCCAGGGGCGCACGTTTGGTCCAGCAGACCTGAATCGAGGCCCGGCACTGGTGCTCAGCGATGCCGGATGGAAGTCCCTGTTCGGCGGCGCGCCCGGCGCCATCGGCCAGGCGCTGACCCTCGACGGCAGGGCTTACACTGTGCTCGGCATCATGCCGCGCGGTTTCGAGTTCTATCCCCGGCAAGCGCTCTTTTGGGCGCTGCTCACGCCCGCCGACGTGACGCGCCAGGCCAGCGCCAAATTCCACGGGATGGGCACGGTGGGCCGCTTGCGGCCGGGCGTGACGATGGCCGCGGCCGAAGCCGAGATCGCCGCCCTGCGCGCCGCGCTGGAGCAGACCGACCCCGACGAGATCCCGCATGCTGGCGCCATGGTGCGCAGCTTACAGGACGAGTTCACCTGGCTGGCGGGCCGGGGACTGCGCTCCGGACTGTTGCTGTTGTTCGCGGCCGTCGCCTTCGTCCTGCTCATCGCTTGCGCCAACATCGCCAATCTGCTGGCCGGCCGGGCCCTGGAGCGCCGCCGTGAAATCGCCATCCGCACCGCGTTGGGCGCGGCGCGGGGACGCCTGATCCGCCAGATCCTCACCGAGAACCTGCTGCTTTGCGCGCTGGGAGCGGCGGCGGGCGTGCTGCTGGCATACGGCGGGCTGCGCTATTTTCTGGCCGTGCAGCCTGTGGAGTTGCCCATTGGTGCGCCCACTGCAAGCGTCTCGTTGGACTGGCGCGTGCTGGCCTTCGCGGCGGCCTTAGCCGTGCTCACCGCAGTCCTCTCCGGGCTGCTGCCGGCCTTGCAGGCATCCCGCCTGGAGCTCCACGAACTGCTGAAGCAAGGTGGGCGTGGCGGGTCCGCCGGACGAGCCGAGCAGCGCTCCCGCAACCTGCTGGTGATCCTGGAGGTGGCTCTATCGCTGACCTTGCTCACCGGCGCGGCGCTGCTGATCGAAAGCCTGTTCCGATTGCGCGCCGAGCCGCTGGGGTACCGCACCGATGGCCTGCTGATTTCCCGCCTCGATCTGCCCAAGGCCGCGTATCCGGATCTGGCCGATCGCCTGCGGTTTTGCGATCGGCTGACGCAATCGTTGGCAGCCATCCCCGCTCTCGACGCGGCGGTGCGATCGGGCCGGCTGGTGCATGCGGAGGCCGCCGGCGGCCGCGCCGCGCGTGAGACTGGCTTCATCGCCGCCGCTCTCATCTTTCCGCAATACTTCCGCGTGACCGGTTTGCCGCTGGCCGCCGGACGCGAGTTCGGGCCGCTGGATACGGCGCAAAGCGAACCGGTGGCCCTAGTGGACGTGGAATTCGCCCGCCGCTATTTCTCTGGCCAGAACCCGCTGGGCAAGGCCATCCGGCTCGGCGAACTGGGCAGCCGCGCGTCCTGGCGAACCGTCGTCGGCCTCACCGGCAACATCAAGGAGACCAACCCCTTCGACGAAATGCACTGGAAAGTGCAGCCCCACGTTTACCTGCCATTCCCGCAAAGCGAGCCGGGCGGCGGGCGTCAGTTGGTGGTGATGATGCGCGCGGGCCGCCGCTGGCTGGGCGCAGACGATCGGCCGCTGGACACGCTGGTGGCCGCGCTGCGCCGCGCGGTCGGCCAGGTCGATCCCGCGCTGCCGCTATCCGAAGTCGCCAGCATGCGGCAATTCCTGAGCGAACAGGCGTTTTCCAAGCCCGGTTTCCGCGCCGCGCTTTTGGGCGTGTTCGCCGCGCTGGCGCTGCTGATGGCCGCCATCGGGCTCTACGGCGTGCTCTCGCAACTGGTCGCCGAACGCCGGCGGGAAATGGGCGTACGCATGGCCCTGGGCGCATCGCCGCGCAATGTCGTGGGGCTGGTGGTGCGTCGCAGCCTGCTGCTGACGGTCCTCGGAGTTTTATTGGGATCGGTGACGGCGATCGCCGGCATGCGCCTGTTGAGGAGCTTTCTGCTCACCGGTCCGGGCCGCCCGCTGGTGCTTGCGGGAGTCGCCGCGCTGATGCTGGCGATCGCGCTGGTGGCTGGCGCCGCGCCTGCCTGGCGAGCGGCGCGCATCGATCCGGCGGTGGCCCTGCGGGAAGAATGAGTCCTCCGGAACTGCTATCTCACAGTGCCTGGCCCAAGGATAGAATAGCCAAAACTGTTTCCAAGTCCGTTAGGAAGAGCCGGCACTGAACGGGCATGGCGCCAGATGGGGTAAGCCGTTCATAAGATTTCTCATGGATCCACTTACCCGACAGAGCGTGCGGGGGGATGCCTTGGCGGGAAGCATAGCCCTCCAGTTGTGCCACTTGCTGGTGCATATTCAGGCACAACCAGTCCTCGAAGACCGCCATGTGTTCGTGCCGGAGAGCGCGGTCCAGTTCTGCTTTTCCGCAACGCGACCAGATCGTCTGCTCGTCGCGCCGTACGAAATCGGTTTCGGCCTTCCCGAACTTCAAGGCCAGCAGCGCCTCGAGCACCCGGTCCTGATACTCGCCCGTGTTCCGGTCTTTAAGAGAGGCAAGATAAACGAGTCGCTCCAGGACTGACGGCATTATAGATACGGCCGCACGCACGAATTCCGCACAAGCCTTGTTGGAATCGGTCTCGTCGCTTCTGGGTGCCATGGACTGGAATTCCGCTCTGGGAGCCTCGGAATAACTACATTGTCATTCATGAAATCAAACGGAACCATCCGAAGTTCATCGGGCTGCGAGCGTAGAAAATACTACCCAGCAACCCGTAATTCTACGGATACCGGCCTGCCGTTTCTCGTTGTGCAATAGCTGCATGGGCCAGAGCGGCACAATGCCGGATCGCAAATCGGAGGGTGTGGCAGATGCGGCGCGAGACAAGCCCCGCGTCGTGCTGGCCGACGATCACCCGGAGCTGCTGGCTGTAATAGCCCGCCTTCTGGCAGTCGATTTCAACGTGTTGTGTTCGGTCGGGGACGGCATCGCCTTGGTTAAAGCTGCTTCCGAGTTAAGACCGGATGCCGTGGTTTCCGACTTCAACATGCCGCATCTAACCGGCATCGAGGCATGCCGCCGGACCTTGCAGGAGGGATTTTCCAAAAACGCGATCCTGGTCAGCGTGTACGACGCCCCGGAACTGGTGAGGAGCGCCCTGGAGGCCGGCATCCGTGGCTACGTCCTGAAAATAGATGCGGCCGAGGAACTTATTCCCGCGGTGAAGATGGTTCTGACCGGCCACACCTATCTTTCTCGAAGGGTATTGAAAAAATGGACCCCGTAGTTCTGTTGTGAGGCAGGTTGTCAACCTGCAGGCCGATTGGTAATCGGCGTTTCCGGCCCTTCGACAAGCGCTATGATACGGTTTCGATGCTCACCACAAAGGTTCTCCTGGCGGACGACCATGCGGTAGTCGCGCAGGGCCTTGAATCTTTGCTCAAGAAAAGCTTCGATCTGGTCGGAGTGGTACACGACGGGCATGCCTTGGTGGATGCGGCTGAGAAGCTTCGTCCGGATGTGATTGTGACGGATATTTCCATGCCCGGACTGAACGGTCTGGATGCCATCGGCCAAATCCGGGCACGCCGGCCGGGCGCCAAAATAGTCGTGCTGACCATGCACCGGGACACGCAGTTGGCCGTAGAGGCTTTCCGTGCAGGCGCATCCGGCTACGTGCTCAAAGTATCGCCTGCCGAAGAGCTCATCCGCGCCATCGCCGAGGTCGCCGAAGGAAAGGGGTACGTCACTTCGCTGCTCGCCAAGGATCTGATCGCGATTCTATTGGAAGCGCGCGGACAGGCATCCGACGGCTCGCCTCTGACGCCACGGCAGCGCGAAGTCCTGCAGTTGATTGCCGAGGGCCGCACCATGAAGGAGGTCGCGGCCATTCTGAACATCTCGCCGCGAACGGCGGAATCCCACAAATACGAGATCATGCAGGTTCTCGGCATGGAAACTACGGCGGCGTTGATCCAGTACGCAATCCGGTTGAAACTGGTCGCGGAGTGAAGGCCGTGCGCGAAGACGGCGAAGCTAGTCTCTCGACCCGGCAGGGCCGCATTCTGATCGTCTTACTGACTCTCGGCGCTGCGGCGTTAGTGGCGGCGGCCTGGTGGTATTACACGCGCCAGCGCGATGCGGCTGAGACCGCCGCGGAAAATGAGCTGACAGCCATAGCCGACGCGAAGACCAAACAGATCGCGAACTGGCGGGATGAGCGAAGGGGTGATGGCCTCGGAGTAGCAGCCTCTCCGGTGATGCCCATGGCTCGACGGGTCCTGTCGGGTAAGGCTGCGCCAGAAGCCGACCGGACCGATATACTGCGCTACCTGAGCGGGCTGGCGCAGGCCTTCAACTATTCCAGCGCCACCTTGGTGGACCTCGACGGCAATGTCCGCATTCAATTGAATCCCGACCACTCCGACTCCGCCCATTTGCGCCAATTCGCCCGCGCAGCCGTTCAATCAGGGCGGGTGGAGTTGTCGGACCTCTACCGCGAGGCGGGAACCGGACGTGCGCTGATGGCTGTGACGATTCCGGTGGGGGGCGCCGGAGCGCTAATCCTGAATATCGATGCGACACGGTTTCTCTATCCCTATTTGGAATTCTGGCCCACAGCCAGCCGTACTGCTGAAACCGACATGGTTCGCCGCGAACGGGATGAAATCCTATATCTGAACGAGCTGCGCCACAAACACGGAACCGCACTAACTTTCCGATTTTCCATCGCTGGTCAAGTGGTGCCGGACGAAAAGGTACTTCTGCGCGGCTGGCTGCGCAAGGCGAAAGACTACCGGGGGGTGCCAGCATTGATCATGGTGCGCCGCATCCCAAATTCGCCATGGTATCTCAGCGCCAAGATCGATGTCAGTGAGGTAGATGCGCCGCTGCGGCGGCTTTGGTGGGAGATGGCTGCGATGGTCGTCATGATCGGCGTCGCCAACGCCGCGGGAGTCGGGCTCATCTGGAGGAGCCGGCAACTGCATATTCATCGGGAGCGGGAACAGTGGTTCCGCACCGTGGCGAATGACACCCCCGCGTATCTCTGGATGTCGTCGCCGACGGACGAAAACGCATTCATCAACAAACCATTCGGGGATTTTCTGGGCACAGGCCCGGGGCTAATCCAGTGGAACCGGGCCAAGTATGTGCATCCGGAAGACGTGGAGTGGACCAGCACCCGGTTCCTCGATTGTCAGGCCCGCTGTTGCGAGTACGCGGCTGAGTACAGAATTCGGCGCTTTGATGGAGAGTATCGCTGGGTGGTCGCCCAGGGCCTGCCGAGGTTCTCGTCAAAGGGGGAGTTCCTTGGGTATGCCGGATCTCTTCTCGATGTTACGGAGCGCAAACGCGCCGAGGAGCAACTGCGCACGACGAATGCCGCGCTGGCTGAGGAGTTGGAGGAGCATACTCGCGCAGAGAAGGAGATCCAGGGGTTGACTGCCCGTCTCATCAACGCCCAGGAAGAAGAACGGACTCGCCTCGCGCGGGAGTTGCATGACGACCTCAGCCAGCAAATCGCAGCTCTAAGCATCGCTACGAGCAATTTGAAAGCGGACATTCCCGAAGAACAGGCCGGCGCGCGCGCGCAGAGCGATCGGCTGCAACAGAACCTGGCCGGCCTGGCCGAAGGCATTCGGCGGCTTTCGCACGAGCTCCATCCGGCCGTGCTGGAGCATGCGGGGCTGGCCGCGGCGCTACGCGCCTACTGTTCGGAGTTCTCCTCGCTGACTGGTGTAAGAGTGGCGCTGGAAGTGGAAGGCTCGTTTGGCGGCGTGCCGTCCGCCGTATCCCTGTGTATCTATCGCATCGTTCAGGAAGCCCTGCAAAACGTGGCAAAACATGCTCGGGTGACCGACGCCTCCGTCCAACTCAGGCGCTCGCCTGAGATTCTGAGCCTGAGCATCGCGGATCTCGGCGCGGGAATGGCGCCCGACCGCACGGGCGCGGCCGCGGGACTCGGCTTGGTGAGCATCAAGGAACGGACCCGGCTGGTTAACGGCACCGTCCAAATACGAAGCATGCCGAATCGGGGCACCACCATAACAGTGAAGATCCCTGCGGGCAATTCGACGGCCACTGCCCGCTAAACACGGGCTAGCGAGGGGCGCCAGCGCGACGCTTTTCATTTTCGCTGCTTCGCTGCTTCTTCATGGTTTGTTTCGCTTCAATGGCCGTGAGCCTTAGAATTCCGGCCGCGGCGCGCAGACGCACTGCCTCCTTGTCATCGTCCAAGAGAGGTTCCAGATCTTTCTGCAGCGCGGGGTCGTCGCGCAGCGCCAACGCATGCACCGCGGCCGCGCGCACCGCCCAATCCTTGTCGAGTAACGCGTCCTTGAGTGCATCCCGTGTGGCCGGCCCCTTGTCTTTACCGAGCAGCAATGCCGCCGTCGCACGGCCGGAAACGCCGGGATCGGTCAGCAGCGCCTGCATCGAGCTGACGCCCTGCCCGAACCCGGGCAGCGGCACGAATCCAATGCCCTGCCGGAACGCGTACAGGAACAGCACGCGAGGCGTGTGCAGCATGCGCAGCGCATCGCGCTTCTCCTTCGAAATATAGTTCGACGACGTCTTGCTTTGGCGTCCCAGCACGGCCAGGAGCGCCTGTTCGCCCGCCGTGTCATGCAGCGCCCAAAGCGCTTTGGCGGCGGAGAAGCTCACCTCCGGCACATCATCGTCGAGCGCCCGGCGCAGCGCCGCCCGCGCGCTGGCAGTCTTGACCTCGGCCAGGCTGGTGACGGCCGCTTCGCGCACCTGGACATCCTTGTCCTGTAGCATGCTTTCCAGCTTTCCAGAGGCCGGCTCGTCCGTGGCAGCCAGGCTCAGCGCCACCACCGCCTGCTTGCGCGTGTCCGGATTCTTGTTCTCCAATGCCTGGCGCAACAGCTCGTTGCATCGGTCGTTGGTAGCCGCGAGCATCCCGCCAACACATGCCAATGCGAGCGCTACCAGCCGCAGCAAAAGTGCCCCCCTCCATCTCGATTCCATGCTTCAAGTATATTCCTCGGGTTCCTGGGAGGCCCGCGCGGCGGTATCCTGAGGCCATGGATCTAACGACGGTTCGCCTGGAGATCCCCGAAGGCGGCAACGTGATTCTGGGTCAGACGCACTTCATCAAGTCCGTCGAAGATTTGTATGAGGCTCTGGTCAACACCGTGCCCAATCTGAAATTCGGCGTCGCTTTCAACGAGGCTTCCGGCCCATGCCTCACGCGCGTGGATGGTAATGACGATGCCTTGAAGGCGATGGCGGCGCGCAACGCCACGGCCATCGCCGCCGGCCACATCTTCGTGATCGCCCTGCTGAACGGCTACCCCATCAACGTGCTGGGCCGCATCAAGGAAGTGCCCGAGGTCTGCTCGATTCTCTGCGCTACCGCCAATCCGGTCGAGGTGGTGGTGGCCCAGACTGAGCAAGGCCGCGGCGTGCTGGGCGTGATCGACGGCTTTCCGCCCAAGGGTGTCGAAACCGAAGCCGACGCGCGCGCCCGCCACGATTTTCTGCGCATGATCGGCTACAAGCGATGAGTTGGCGCGAGCAGTTGCGGGAAGGCGTGGCGATCCCCGCGCACCCGCTGGCGTTGACCGCCGCACGCCAACTCGATGAGCGCCGCCAGCGCGCCCTCACGCGCTACTACCTGGCCGCGGGCGCCGGTGGCGTGGCGGTGGGCGTACACACCACGCAATTCGAAATCCGTGAGCCGCGCTTCGGCTTGTTCGAACCGGTCCTGGAACTAGCCATGGAGGAGTTGCGCGCCGCTGATCCCGGGGACAACGCCGTGGCCGACCTGGTGAAAGTCGCGGGCATCGTGGGCCGCACGCCGCAGGCCGTTCGCGAGGCGGAATTTGCCGTGCGCTGCGGCTACGACGTAGGCCTGCTGAGCCTGGGTGCGTGGCGCGATGCGCCGGTTCCCGAACTGCTGGCGCACGCCCGCGCCGTGGCCGAAACCATCCCGCTGTTCGGATTCTATCTTCAGCCCGCTGTGGGCGGCCGGCACCTGCCTTATGCATTCTGGCGCGAGTTTGCGGAGATGCCGCGCGTGGTGGCCATCAAGATTGCGCCATTCAACCGCTACCAGACCCTGGATGTGCTGCGCGCCGTGGCGGATTCCGGGCGCGCGGACGAGATCGCGCTCTACACCGGCAACGACGACAGCATCGTCGCCGATCTCGTGACCCCCTTCCGCTTCGGCGCGCCCACCCGGCGACCCCTTCACATGGTCGGCGGCCTGCTCGGACATTGGGCAGTCTGGACGCTGCGCGCGGTCAGGATGCTGGAACAGATCCAAGCCGAGGTGCGCGGCGAAGGGCCGCTGGCTCCATCCTGGCTGACCCTTGGCGCGGAAATCACGGACGCTAATGCCGCGCTGTTCGATGCCGCCAACCAGTTCCGCGGTTCGATCGCCGGCATCCATGAAGTCCTGCGCCGGCAGGGTCTGCTCGCTGGCCGTTGGTGCCTCAATCCGGACGAGGACCTCTCGCCCGGTCAGGCCGAGGAGATCGACCGGGTGTGCCGCGCCTATCCGCACCTCAACGACGATGCGTTCGTGCGCGAGCATTTGGATGAGTGGCTGCGGTGAGTCTACTCTCTTGGGAGAATATTGGGCCGCGCCCAGATCGATAGCCGCGATTATCCGATCGCCGGGGACGGCAACCAGACCAGTGTGGTCGGGACATGGGCGGCGACTCTCGGCTGAGATGGCGCTGCCGCTACGGTGCGACGGGTACGGAATGCGCTGCCGCCAAAGCGCTATTCATTAAAGCAAGCGCGCCAGTTCAGCCCGGATCATTGCTCGTTCGGCCTGATCCTGCGTCTTTTCCAACCGATCGAGCAGCAATTGCAGGCGCTGTTCCCGGACTTCCTCCTCCGAAACGCCCGGCGGCAATAGCTGACCCAGTGGACTGGCGCCAAATTCTGCCGCTTCTAGGTTGGTCGTCAAGCGAAAGACTCCCAGGTCCACACTACGGTCCAGGGTGATTTCCACGAGCGTAGTTTCGTTCGGCCGGAGCAGTTCTTCTATTTGCGACACATCGGAGCGCAGCTCCGCTTTCTGGTAATATGCCAGTCCGCTGGCGGGACGGGCAACGACCCGGAAGCCGATCTTCTGGCCCATAGCCTCGGTGCTCAGGCCCTTGTGCATGAGGTCGTGATCCACATAGTAGGTAAGTTTGCCGGGGTTCACGCTGTTTCGCTGGCGGTCCTGGAAAAACCCGTCCGGCAACTCGTTCTCGTCGTAATTGGGCCCGGCTGTCAGAAGCAGATCGTAGTCTTGCAGCGCTTGGTCGCGGTCGTCCTTCAACTTGAATGTGAACATGCTGTATCGGTCGGTGACGTAGCGGGTGTTGCCGATCAGCTTCTGCACGTCTTCGAATCTCTCCGCGTCCTGCGTTTCGGCGGTGAGCGTATCCAGTTGATCGCACATCTGTTGGTAGCCGACGCCATCGGTTACCGCCAAACACTTCAGCACCCATTCGACGGTCGGGTGCGGCTGGGCCGGATCGGCATCCACGGCACCGACACTGCGGATGATGCCCATCCGCTCGCCAGAATGCGAACGGCCTGGCAGAATGCCGAAGGCCATCCGCGGCGCGCGGGCCTTTCTCTTCAAGACCAGCGCATCGCCTTCCTGTTCCAGGCAGATATAGGTGAAATTCATGTTGGCGGCGCACGCGCGTACCACGCCGTCAGACCCGGCCTCGCCGGTATAACTATTCAGGTGATCGTAAACACTGCGATCGATTCGCTGGCCTGTCAGCACAAAGGGAAACAGGCCATAATCCACCGAGCGATAGTCTAGGGCGTGGAGGTTCAGCTCCCATTGCTCGCCACTACCGAGTTCTAGCCAGTTGAGGACGCGCTCCCCGGGTTCGCCGCCTTCGAAAAGGAACTTGATCCGGGACAATCTGGATTTTCCAAGTTGGGCCAGAGCTGAGCCGTGATTCGCCGGGGCCAGCATCACGAGATGGCTCATCGGGCAGTGAGCAAGGCCGTCGCTGCCGTAGAACAGGTCTAGCCACTTTCTGACGACGGGTCCGCCGGTGGAGTGCGTGATACACGCAAAGCGTTCGCCCGGTTCCAGAGCGGGCAGAACGGACTCGACGACTGCCTGCTGAAACGTGCGGGCGATGTCATCCAGCGTCACCGCATCGTCGAAGCTGATGTACTGGCTCAGAAGCAGGTTACGGATCTTCAGCTGGACGCCCAGCCGGGCAGCACCTTCTCGCAACCGCGTGGGTAGCTGCCCATAGGTATTTAAGTTGCGTACGCTCCAACCGTGCACGAAGATTACGACCATCGAAGCACCTCACTCCGCCGGAAGTCGGCAGAAACACGCAACTCCAGATTACACCTTGCGTGATGGCGGCGCAGATGATCGAAATGCCGCCGTGCGCGCCAACGGCGGTCATACCTTTCGGTAGAAAGCCGACGCTGTCTTCATGCACCAGACAGTATTCGCAACGTCGACGCGCGCGCTCGGTCACCAGACGGCGCGCAGCGCCGGCTAAGTCACGAGCCACTGCTTAGGATCTGCCGGGCGCGCGCCTAACACCTTCGAGCCGATCGAGCCGACGCCACGGTTGCGGGCGGGCGACCGGAGCGCTTGGCACACCTGTTCGCCGACGCCCGCGCGATGCGTACCATAAGCTTAGAACCTATGCCCACAACTCGACTCATCCGAATCTGCGCTCTCGCTTCCGCCGCGTTAGCCCCCTTGATATCGCAAGCGCCTTCGCGACAGCCCATGACATTTGCCCTCCAGTGCCCAGCCACCGAATGCCCGCTGCTCGAAGGCCCCCCGCAGACAGCCGGGATGCGCAGCGGCTTTGTGCGGCTGGAGCCCGGCAAATCGGTGGGATGGCACTCCACCGGGCAAAACGAGGAATCGCTGGTGATCCTTCACGGGCGCGGAGATGCCCTCATCGAACGTCGCCCCAACCAAAGCTTCGCGGCGCCAGGATACGTGTACATCCCTCCGGCCACGCGCCACAACGTCACCAACACGGGCCGCGAAACGCTTGAATACGTCTTCGTGGTGGCGCCGGCCCGCCCTAGCTAACTCCCCTCGTGCCGATGCACGTGCGGATGCGGCTGCACCGCGCCTTCCCCGTGCGCGTGAACGTGCGCGTGCGGCCGGATCAGCTTGGCGCGCTCCAGCAGCTCCACATTGTGGAGCACCTCAAGCGGCGTGCCTTCGCCCGCCACCCGCCCGTTGGCGAACACGTAGCACCGGTCGGCGATGTCCTCCAGCGTATCCAGGTCGTGCGTGGCGATAATCACCGTCTTCGAGCCATTGCCGCACGACACCAGAAAATCGACGATGCGCGCCTGGCTGCTGGGATCGAGCGCCCCGCTGGGCTCGTCCAGCAGCAGCACTTCCGGATCGAGCACCAGCACCGACGCCAACGCCACGCGCTTCTTCTCGCCCCCCGATAGCCGATGCGGCGCGCGATCCTGCAAGTGCGCGATGTCCATCGACCGGAGCACTTCCCCGACCCGTTCCCGAATCTTCTGCGCGGGCCAGCGCAGTTGCAAAGGACCGAAGGCCAGCTCGTCGAACACGCTGGGGTTGAACAACTGCACGTCCGCATTCTGAAAGACCAGGCCCACGCGGCGGCGGAAGCCAAAGAAGAACTCCTCGTCCTGCAGCCGCTGCTCGGTCAGGCTCTCGCCCAGGAACGAAATCTCGCCGCGATCGGGGAAGCACAACCCCGCCAGCAAGCGCAGCAGCGTAGACTTGCCCGACCCGTTGGCGCCCAACAGCGCCACCCGTTCCCCGCGCTTCACCTGCATCGACAGCCCGCCTAAAGCCGCCACCTGGTTGTAGCGGTAAGACACGTCGCGCACGTCGAAAGCCAATTCGGTCATCGCCCCAGCCACACCGCAAAAGTAGCCGCGCCCACGAACGCCGCCAGCCGCAGCCAGTCGTTCGGGCGCATCTGCAATTCGTCGAGCAGGCGGATCTCGCCGCGAAACCCCCGCGCCTGCATGGCCATGTGTACTTCGCCGCTCACCTGCAGCGTCTTGCCCAGCAGCACTCCCGCGCTGGCCGCAGCCAGGCGGCGGCGGTCGGCCGGCTCCAGCACACCCACCATGCGGCTCTCCCGCGATTCAAACATATCCCGCGCCGTGGCCAGGAACAGGAACATATAGCGATAGGTCATCCCCAGGATAGCGACGACGACAACGGGCGCGCGAAAATATCGCATCGCCCGCAGCAGGCGCGTCCAAAGCGTGGTCAGGATCAGCAGCATCGACAAGGTGGCCGCCGTTTCGGCGCGCAGAATAAGGAAACCCGCGCTGCGCAATCCCTGTTGCGTCACCGGCCAATCCAGCAGCGGCAATCGCCAGACAGCCGCGCCGGGCGTCAAGAAAATCGCGGGCACTGCGATGGCGCCCGTGAACGCCAGCACGGCCAGCCACACGCGCGCCGCCAGCAACCGCATGGGAATATGCGAGGCCAACGCCAGCGCCACGCCCAGA
>Ga0187887_10001667_pt1 | contig 18697 bp, 19 predicted proteins | sample June2016WEW_7_10_FD_132977 | JGI IMG/M metagenome (GOLD analysis project Ga0187887, IMG submission 132977) | Peatland microbial communities from SPRUCE experiment site at the Marcell Experimental Forest, Minnesota, USA - June2016WEW_7_10 | ecosystem: Environmental > Terrestrial > Soil >...
GGGATCGATTGCGGCATGGGAGGCATGTCGGGGTGTGGGCACCCGTAATCGCCTGCAAAACTAAAGTTGCCAACGATAATCTGGCACTTGCAGCTTAATTAACTAAGCTGCCGTCTTCCACGGCTTCGCCTATGGGCTGTGAGCGGACGTCATTCAGTAGGCTGGCGCGAACGGCTCGGTCCGTGTCGTTTTGCGCGAGATCATCGGACTAGTTCTCGTCGCATCTTGTCCGTTCTTAAGCGCCGGGAGCGAATCCAATCGAATCGGACACAGCATGGACTCTCCCGGCTGACAGCGATTTCGGACGCGGGTTCGACTCCCGCCGCCTCCACCAATATATTTGCTTTATTATCAATAACTTACGCCTCAAGTAATCCAGCCGTGCGGATTTTTGTACGATAATATCTGCATGCTTACACTCTACCGTCGCCACGCGCCCGAATGCACGAATGCCAACGACCGCTATTACAAACGCTGCCGATGCCCCATGTGGTGCGAGGGAACCGTCGAGGGGAAATATCTCCGGAGATCCTTGAAGACCCGTTCATGGGAGCGGGCGACGGAACTTTCGCGGGAAATCGAAGACGGCGCGAAACCCGTCGAGGCTATGAACCTGGCTCTAGCAATCGAGCGGTATCTTGCCGATGCGAAGGCAAGGAACCTTGCAGACGTGACCGTCGCAAAACTTACCCTTCTCCTGAACCGGCTCTCCGCGTATTGCGAACAGAAGGGGATAGAACTTCAATCCATCACCGTTGACCATCTGCGGGATTTCCGCGAGCGGTGGACGGACGCGCCGATCACCCGCTACAAAAAGACAGAACGCCTCAAGGGATTTTTTCATTTCGTCCAGGCGTCGGGCTGGATACAACTCAACCCGGCACGCCTTCTCCGGAACCCCATCGTCGCGCCTGAGCCGACGATGCCCTTCGAAGAAAAGGAATGGGAGCGGATACAAAAAGCCCTCGATTTGTACTCGGACAACTACGGCAGGTTGGGGCAGGAAAACGCGCAACGCCTGCGGGCGTTCGTGCTGCTCCTCCGCTATTCCGGGCTCCGCATACGCGACGCCGTGACGCTCCGCAAAGATTCCCTAAAGGACGGAAAACTTCTCCTCCGCACGGCCAAGACGAAGGTGCAGGTTTGGCTTCCCGTCCCACCGGAGGTCGTCTCAGCCCTTGAAAACTGCCCTGGACCCTCGCAAGAGTTCTTCTTCTGGACGGGCGAAAGTAATCCCAAATCTTCCGTCGGGAACTGGCAGCGCTCCCTCCGGAAATTGTTCAAACTGGCAAGAATAACGGCCGGCCACGCCCACCGTTTTCGGGACACCTTCGCCATCTCACTGCTTCAAAGCGGCGTCCCGATGGAGGAAGTTTCGATCCTGCTCGGGCACAAGTCCATCTCGATAACGGAAAAACATTACGCCCCTTGGGTCGAAAGCCGCCAGCAACGGCTGGAGGAACTCGTCTCCCGAACATGGAAAAAACAGCCAAAACTCCTGCGGATCAAATAGAAACTTACGCACGACTCGCACGATACGCAACAGATTGAGAATTCTTGCGTTTTGCCAGACTCTTTAGAGTTAGAATGAAAACAGCAATCGGTGTTGTTCGGTGCCGATTACATCGCAAGGTTTGCTTGCGGTCCATATAAACGTTCGTTCCTAGTGGGGGTATTTGACTGAAGTAATACCGGATAAAGACGCTTCTTGCCCTTGGTCGGATACCCCCATGGGAAAAGGAGCGAAACGTGATCCCTATCCCAGAACGTTTTCTGACCGTACAGCAAGTTGCAAACCGTCGTAGTCTTTCCCACGACACCATTCGCCGAATCTTCATCGACGAGCCCGGCGTCCTCGTCATCTCCCAACCAAAAGCGCGCAAGCGAATCTACCGTTCGCTCCGGATTCCCGAGAGCGTCGAGCGGCGTGTTTTCGCCCGCTTTACGAACGGCGGTGCGCGATGATGATCATTGGCATCATGGTGCTCATCAACTTAGTCATGTGGGCCATCTGCTGGCTCATTGATGGCGTGGAACATCTCCGCGGTTATCTGAAGCTGACTCCCGCGCAACGCGAACTAGCGAAAAAAGCCGACGCAGCCATCGAGAAATGGGAGCGCGAACACCGCATCCGGAAACGCGCGGCAGCCCTTCAATTTGCGTCAGCTGCCAAAATCGCGCCGGCCCCCAAAACCCCTCCACGCGAGAAACCCAAAGACCCCCTGCTCCAGGCATTCATGGACCCCAATCTTTCCGAAGAAAAGTTCGCGGAAATCTTCGCACGTTTCATGAAAGAAGGCCGGCGATGATGACCCTCTTGTTTTTACTTGTAAGCGGCCTCGCCGCCTATGGCATCAGCAGCGCTGTCAAGAGTTCAGACATCGCCTACCGGAACCAGCTTGCGCTGCCGCCGCCGCCTCCGACGAATCTGGTTCCCGCTACGCTATCGCTGCATTTTTCCGCTACAGCGAACGGCAGCACAACGCGCACCGAGGTGACCGTTTTTTTCGAACTCAACCAACCCAGGAGCTCTTGCTCGCCCGAAGATCTCCAATTCGTGCGGGATGAACTCCAGGCGCTTGGCGGTGAGGCGATGATCACTTGGTCAACGAACGCGCCCTATACGAATCCGACCCAGGAACTCAGGGAACAATTCCAGGGAATCCAGTCACGGATAGTCCCGCTCTCCCGAGTCATCGTGAGCGATATTCGCGGGATTCCTCCGGCGTTGAAGCCGTTGGAGCTTCCGGCTCCCAGCATTTCGCCCAGCGAAGCGGCGATCAACGAATTGGAGGTGGCTCAGTTCCACGCAGCAGAACTCCGCGCAGCCCTTATCGAATCCCAAAAGCGCTACCCCGAACTATGGGAGGACGAAGATACGCGTGCCATCTTGGAGAACAGATTCAACTACCTTTTGGCCGCAATTCTCAGAGGAGGCCCTTCGAGAGAACCGTATCGTGATTTTCGCACCGGAAGGCGGGTATTGTGAGGATGGCAAATATACCCAAACTTATTGCGCCAATTGCGCTTATTGGTGCCCCACCCTACCCTCCCCAGAGGTCGGGTATCCATCAACTTGCCCTGTATCCGGTCATGTCTATCGCCACCGTTGCTGGATACCCGACCTCACGCTATCGCTTGGGGTTGCTCCCGATGGTCGCGGGTGGGGTTACCACGGGTTGAACGGAGGACACCATGTATCCCGAAATGTACGGGTATCGCACCCATGCCCACGTCATGGGCGGAACGCAGACCGGCAAATCGAAGCTCATCGAGGCGTGTTGCCGAGAGCATATCGAATGTGGCGATGGGTTCACTGTGCTCGACTGGCACGGCACGCTCTATGAGGACCTTGCCGAATACCTCGCCTATCGGAGGCCAAGGCAGAGGATCATCCTGCTCGATCCCGGCTCGGAGTCTATCGTTCCCTGGAATCCATTTCGGAAGAGGGACGCCGAACCAACAAAACAGGCTGGTGACATGGTGGAACTTCTCATGAATCTCTGGGGCATGGAATCTACCGACCAGGCCCCAAACTTCCGAGAGTTTGCCCGGACGATGTTCACCTATATGGCGGTCACCGGAGAACCGTTACAGAATGCTGCGCTTCTCCTCGAACCGGAGAACCTCGCGCTTCGCGCTTCTGCCATGGGCCAGATGAAAGATTATCCCCGCGCGGCAGCCTCGCTCGGGGCGATCTCGCTATTCACGAAACCCACTCAATACGATTTCAAAGTCGGTTCGACTCGGAACCGTCTTGGGAGAATCCTTGATTCGCGGGCGATTATTCGGACCATGGGAACGTCGCTGCCGGGGCTGGACATCGACCAGGTGATCGAGGAGAACGCGATCGTACTCGTGAATCTTTCCCCAGCCAAGATCGACCCGGAAGCGGGCCGGACATTTGCTGCATTGCTCCTTGCCGAGTTTATCCAGACCGCCCTCATGAACGCTGGCAATGAGCGGCGCTATTTCGTCTATTGCGACGAGTGCCAGAACTACCTCACGCGGGACGCGGCGCGGCTTCTCGACCAGTCCATCAAATCGGGATTGCGGCTCACGTTCGTTCATCACCATATTGGCCAGTTTGAAGACCCGCGCCTTATCGCGTCCCTGGAGACTAACGCCAAACTGAGATTCCTATTTTCCGGATTGCCGGTTTCCGAGGCTGAGCGGTACGCCAAGGAATTGTTCCTCGGAGAGCTGAACCGGGAAAAGATACGGAGAGAAAGAACAAGGTTTATCACGGAGCACGTGCTCGAAAGTTACGAAACGTCGGATGAGCATACTTCGTGGTCAGACGGCTCAACGACCTACGAGGACAGCGCTTCCTCAAACTTTTCGACCACTTATGGCTCCTCGACGCGCTCCGGCGACCGCTATGCTCCGCGCCTCCGCGAAATCCCCGACACACCCGAAGTGTGGTCCCGCGACGAAAAACTTGGCCAACTTTCCGAAAGGCTGACGAGCCTTTCCCCTGGAGAATGTTGGGTGAACACCCCCACGGGGGCACTCTTCCACGAAGTTCCTTACGTCGAGCAGTACTTTACAAAACCAGCGCGTGTGGTTGACTACCTGAAAAAGGCGAACACCCTAGCCATTCCCGTATATGAAGCAGACCAACGTATCAGACAACAGGAAGCCGCTTTCCTTGAACGGAGCAAGCCAGATGCCCCAAGCCCAGTTAAAGCACGAGCAAAAAAGAGACCGGCGCGTCTACACGCTCAAGAGTGACCGCGACATCATCCGGAAGTTCGCTGAGTTCCAATACCTCACGAACGCCCAGGTGGCACAGCTCACGGGGCGCAAGGAAAGCCGCATGCGGGAACGGTTGCGGAACCTCTATCTCGCCGGAATTCTCAACCGCGTCACGAGCGCGGCAGAGACGAGCGTGCCTTATCTCTCGCCCCAGCCCTACGTTTACTTCCTCGACACGAAGGGCGGAGAACTAGCCTACGAGCTTGGTTATCTTCCGGCGCCAAGGGGGACAGAATCAAAATCACGGCTGATGATCGCACACGACCTTGAAATAACGAAGTTCCATATCGCCCTGCATAACGCCCTCCAGGGACAGCCCTATGAATGGAAACAATGGCGCGGCGAACTGAAAGACATCCTCACGATCGATGGTGAATCACATGCACTCATTCCCGACGCCTACTTTTCTTTCCAAAACAAGTGCTTCTTTCTTGAGATCGTGAAGTCGAAGGAATCGGAATACCAGAACGGCGAGTCGAACATCGAGCGCAAGTTCACAACGTATCTTGCCTATCGGAAAGCTTTCGCCGAGCGGTATATGTGCGAGGACTTCCGCGTTATCTGGGTTTTCCCGACAAAAGAGCGCGTAGCGCGGATTCTCAGCAAACTCGAAACTCCATTCCCCTATCGCAAGTTCTGGCTCACGGACGAGGAATCCTACGAGCGAAACATTAAGGGAAAAATTTTCTGGACGCCCAAAGATTTCAGAGATACGACATATGGACTTTTTGCGTAAAGGCTGTACGGTGAACCTAATCGCCGGAAACGGCGGGAACTCTTCCGTCCTCCCTCGCGCCCCGATGCGTAACCCGCATCCCGCGTGGCGCGGGGGACAGCGGGAATGAAGAGAGCTAAACCAGCATTTGAAGACTTAACCCCATGCCATGCTTTTCCCAATCGGCTCGGAACTCACGCGCGGCGGCGATCGCCTGTTTGAAATAGATCCGCGCAAACACTCCCTCATCACCGGAAAATCGGGCGTAGGAAAATCCACGCTTCTGGTCAATGCTGCGACGTGGTGCATCAGGAATGGTGACGGGATTCTTTTTATCGATCCGCACGGAGACGCGGCGGATAGGTTGCTCTTTCGCATCCCGCGCCAGCGGATTCGGGATGTCATTCTCATCGAACCTTCCGCGAAGAAGATCCCCGGTCTGAATCTCTTCGACTATGCGGACAAGGAAGACCAGGAGCGGGCGACCCAGGCGTTCCTTACCATGATGAAGAGCATCTCGGGGGACAACTGGGGTCCGGAGACCGAGCGCATTTTGAATGCCGCCTGTGATGCCGTGCTCTCCCGTTTCGAGCGGCCCACCATTTTGCATATTTATCTCTTCGTCGCGCGGCAGGTTTTTAGGAAAAAGGTTGCGAACGCTAGCGATGACCCGATGCTCAAGGACTTCATCGAGCAGTACGACGAGGAACTCCGGCAGTCCGAACGGATGGGGAAATTCAGCCCTCCCCTCAATAAGCTCGACAAATTCATCCGGCCCGGCATCCGCTCCCTCGTCGGACAGGAACAGTCCATCGACTTCCTGGACGCGATGGACAGCCGCAAGATTGTGATCGCCAAACTCCCGAAAGGCGAGCTGGGGGCCCTGGCGTCGTCTATGCTCGGCTCCATCATTGTTTCCCACCTCGCCATTACCTCACTCCGGCGCAGGGGCTTGCGCGCCCATTTCGTCGCGTTCATCGACGAGGTGCATAATTTCGTCCACGGGATTGATTTGCCTACGTTGCTCGCAGAGGCGCGCAAGTACGGCGTGTCATTGTTTCTCGCAACGCAGAACTTGGCCCAGCTTCCGAATCCGTCTGCGGTGTTCGGAAACTGCTCGAATATCCTCTGCTTCAGGATGGGCGGAAAAGACGCTGACATCATGGCGCAAGAATTGGGCGATGATCTCTTGGCCCAGCCTATCGTCCGGCTCGCCGACTGGAGGTTCTATGCTTCCATCGTGAAGGACGGCTCGCTTTACCTCGGGGAAAACATCACTACCCTTCCTCCATTCCCCTTTCTCGGAGATGAAGCCGACCACCGGCAGGTCATCAAAGTATCCCGCATGAGGTACGGTAAGAAGCGCAAGGAGTTGGACCTGAAGATTAAGAAATTCCTCTCTCAATAGGTAGGCTTCGCGGACGGCTCGCGTTCCGCTCGCCCTCCCGCCCGCTTCGCCCTCGTTCGTATCCCACCCGGATTCGCGGTGCTGAAGAACACCTTCTTTCGCCCTTTTCCGCACGGCAGAAGATGAACGTTCAACCCCTCGGCGGTCTACTCAAAAGCAGTAACCCGCCTTCAGGGTTTGAACGGCGCTTTCAAGAGCCGTGCGAAAACGGCGTAAAGGTCGAAACAAACCAACTGAAATGACATGGGTGAAACATGCACGGTATGTGGTAAGGCGTGCCGCGGCGGATTTGAGGTTTACAGTCGGAACCGCGATGTCCCCGTCATCGTCATCGATTCCACACCGGACCGGAATTTCAACGTCTGTGACCTGTGTAATTGCACCATCTGCTTCGACTGTTCGACGAACCCCGATTCGGGATACTGCAACGAATGCCTTGAGAAAACGAACGCCGACGAACATGACTGACGAAGTACTCGAAAGCTTGCGGCGAATCCTCGATTATCTTCATGACGATGAATTAAAGAACTGGGACGAGAACGACTGTCCCACCGACCACATCTACATCGACATCCGGCGCGTGATGAATTGGATGAATATAGTCGATTGAAATTTGAAGCCCCGCTACCTTGTGAGCAGCGGGGCTGTTTTTGTTCCTGCCCTTCGGGTGACCGCGAATCCTACCCACCCTCAAGAGGGATACAACCCATATTTCTGTTTTGATTCGAGATTCCGAATTCTCGCATCGGCGAAAACAGCCATACGGTGAATAAGAATATCGTCGGGAGCTCACCACTCGATCGAGGCGTGAAATCTAGTCTTCTGTTGCAACCCGATGGAAAGTACCTGCTTCATAGTAAGAGATTACTGATGACGCCTCGCAGTACTCCATCGCGATTGATTCATGAGGCGACTTGTGAGCTGTGGTTCCCAACTGCACTCCCTTTGGAAAGACATCCAGAATGTCGGGTGCCCTCTTGTACGACTGAGAAGGGGTAAGCAGTTCGAATGCCTGGTATCCTGTGCCCCTCGCGAGAAAGGCAATCACCGCCCATTTATTGCCGTAAGTGATGATGGCTGCGTAATCTTGTTTTCCATTACCGTCAAAATCACCCCATATTAACGTCGGCTCATATTTCGAGTTCTTCTTGAAACAAAGGTTGCGGTTTTCGGCCGAGATCTCTGCGAGCTTCCATCCTGGATGCATTTGGTCAAGCACCGACTTTACCCCTTTCGGAATCGGCGTTGTCTCCTGTGCCAATCCATTACTTATCAAACCCACAAAAAGTGCCAAGACAACCAGCATACACTTCCGATGAATTGCCATCGTGCTGCCTCCTTGCACGCAGTATACGGTAATAGAACATCAGGCGCGCGATGAACTGGATGGGCATAATCAATTGAAATGTGAAGCCCCGCTACCTTGTGAGCAGCGGGGCCTCTTGTTACTCCAGCCCTTCGGGTGACCGCGAATCCTACCCGTCCGGAAGAGCATCTTGCAGTCCTACGCAACAGGGCAGGTCCGAACCGTATGTCCGACCTCGCCGCACTTGGCGCACGTCGTTGGCTTACGGGTTGAGGGCTTCGCTGTCCCGTCATGGCCCAACGTCGCCAGCTTCTCGTCTATCGCCTGCCGTTCCGATACCAGCAGGGCTATGGCCTTCTGCCGCAGTTCCTCGGCTTGGCTTAGGATGTCGCTCATAGGTTCCCCTTTCTGAATGGCCACCGACTTCTCTTTTCAGCGATAAGCGGAACATTCGCCGGCGGCCGAAACCGCTCCGCTTTCTCCAGCTCACGGCGCTTCTCCAGGTCCGCCGCTTCCTTCCAGCACGACCGCATGGCTTTGAGATTCCCGTCGCCCTTGTCATACCAGGTAGGCATCGGTGCGCCTACAGGACGGCCCTGCAGCGTTCTCGCCTGCTGATGGACGTGCAAAATCCTCTTGTCAAACTTCATGACAACTCCTTTCACCACATGTGAAAGGGCGCTCATGCGAGCGCCCCGTTAAGAAGGTTCTGGATCTCCACCGGCGAAAGTCCGTCTGGCTGCTTGCCTTCCGGGACTTTGGCCGAGTAAACCCAATGGGTTTTGGAAAGGGCCAGGGTTGCGGCATCCTGCGCTTCACGGCCCGGAGCGTCTCCGTCGAGCATTAGGACGACCTTCGGAAACCGTTTGAGCAGTTCCGCCTGTTCCTCGGTTACGGTGCGTCCCATCAGCCCCACCACGTTCGGGAATCCTGCCTGGTAGACGCTCATCGTGTCGAAAAATCCCTCGACGCAAATGACACAATCAACCTGTTCCCCGACGCTGTGGAGGTTATAGAGGACGTGCGCCTTGTGGAATCCGGCGGGCAGCCGATACTTCGGCTCTTCGCCGTTCAGAGAACGTCCGGCATAGGCGACCAGCTGGCCCGCTTCGTTCCTGATGGGAATGACGACCCGACCAGCCATGCTCCCCTTGCCTGGGAAGAGCCCGATGCCGAAATCCTTGGCGGTTTCTTCCGAGACGCCGCGCCCTTTCAGGTAGTCGCAATATGCGATGCCCTTCAGCTCGAACGCGAGCGGATGGTTGATTTCCTCGGAAGGTAGGCTTACGGCTGAAGGTTCACGTACCGTTCTCGCGCTATGCGGCTCCGTAGATGCAGGAGTTGTGAATACGGAGAACCAATCGGACAGCTTCGCCGCCGCGTCGTAAGACGATGCGTTGTCCATTAACGCGACGAAGTCGATGACGTTGCCGCCGGCACGGTGTCCATTTTGTCTGCACGAATCGGAGTGGCAATACCAAACATTCTTCTCCACGTTTACCGAGAACGTGTCAGAATCTTTCGAGGTATGGGTTGGAAGCGGGCACTTCGCTTTGAACTGGGTATTGTTGACCCGTTTCAACGCGACGCCATAACGGTCAAGGACGGTCAGCAGAGGCGAGCGATCCTTGATAGCTTTAAAATTCAGAAACGGCCTTTTCTCTGCCATAAGTTGTCTCCTCTTTTAGAACTATCACGACTTTATAACTCTGGGACGTTTTTGCAAGCAACCCACTTACGCACAAAACACTTACTTACGCATAACTTGCTTAATTCCGAAAAAGGGTTATGGTTTCTGCATGGCCAGCCTCGCCTGGTATATCACTAAGTACGGAACGACCGCGGGTCGCACGAAGTACAACGCGTATCATCGGGCGTACCGACTCACGCATCGCGTTATACTGCGGGCGTATTGGCGCAGAAGGATCGCGGCCAAACGGGCAACAGTTATGCACAGTTAGGTTATGGACATATATCACCACAGAGCTAGACTTAGGTTAGTTGGACAAAGGACTGCTTGAACTGCACAACGGCCTAGGTTCGGATGATGCCCTGCTGTCCAAAGCGGTATGGCGGAGACCAACGAGCGGATACGATGGCTCCGCAGTCAGAATTTATCAAAAAAGGTCGAACTAAAATAGATCATCTTTCTCACAACCAATAAATAACGTGCGATGCTCACGATGAATGACGTCAACTGGATATGCGGATTGTTGCGACGCTGTCATTGCAAGCGCGCATTAGAGACATAGATCGAATGGTAAGGAGTCCGAATGAGGGGACGAGGGTATGCCGGACGGCCTCCCCTCTCCTCATTCCAGGGAAGACAATGAGGCGAGACTGCATTGGCAAAGACGATTCGTCGTCACAGAGCATAGCTGTGAGCAACGTCCAAGAGACCCGACGCGAAGTCGAGCGCCGGAGGAAAATCAGGGAATAGACATGCAAGACAAAAAGAAAAGGAGAACAGTGGGCCGGAGGAAGCCGGATGATGTCATAGAAGTCTGCCGCTCATTCGCATTCAAACTCAATGTTGGGAACTACGAATCGCGCGACTTCTTTTGTTCAGCGAAGTTGGGAGTTGAGTCGCCCCGAGCAGAAGCGGTAAGCGCGATACTCGCTACGTTTTGTAGAAGCGAGGTCATGAAGACGGTAGACGACTATAAGCGGGCGGAAGAGAAGGAAAAAGAGGCGAAGCTCCCTCTCAAGAAGCAAGAAGCGTACCAGGACGCGAGGGATGCGGCAGAATTTGACGCAGCAAGCGGGCAGATCGAATAACAAACTAAATCATAACCATGAAGAAGACATTGACTATACAAAGCTGCGAGTTTGTAAAGGACGGGCAGAAGGACGGAAGAATGTGGCAGCTGTTCAGGGTCATCGATACGGATGGGAAAAAGTATACGACGTTCAACGGAGTCTACCCTGAACTAGTGGGCAAGACTGTTGAAGCCGAGGTCACGAATCAGGCGAGCAAGAACGTGAATCCAAAGACGGGAAAACCATACATGGATTACCTTTTGGGCGAGCCAGTGCAGAAGAGGCCCGAGGCGTCCTTCCCACAGTCTCCAGCCATGTTTGAGGAAATACTCCGGCTAGTGCGGGACAACAACCGGATGCTGAAGGATATCCTCGATGCGAACAACCCACCGGTCGACGAGATCGGATAGTGAACCACAAGGGCAGAGATCATCTCAAAGCCCCTTTTTCATTCATCAAAGCAGTCACAAGCCGACTACCTGTGGGAGTCCCTGGAAGGCAGAAACCCTGACCGGACTATCGACATTATGAAGAACGGGCCTGCGGGTATTTGGCACATCGGCCCTTTGAAAGCATGATATGCAGGATCGCAGCAGTGTCTTCGCCTTCCGGGCAAAGAATTGGCCAGCGGTGGCTTGGATTCTGAGAGAGACTGGAATGCGGGGATGCTGCCCGGACAAGATTTGGCTGAAAATGGGCAGAATTTCGGCTTTTGTTTGTCGCTAAACACCCGGAAACCACCATTCGGACACTCCGAGAGGATCAACTCTCATGGCTCTTTAGCGGCCCGTATTGTTAGCTTAATTTAACACGACTCAATCCTAACAATTCAGTTCATTGGCTCTTCTTCTGATAAAACGGGGTGAGCTCTGCCTGAATGTAAGGCTCGTAATGATTGCTCCGGACAAGAGCGATATGCGGAGCCTGATTCAGAATGAATTGTCGTGCGATGTCGCGTTCGCGCCGGTCAACTAGACCTAGATTCTCCGCCATTACTTTCGCATCGTCGCCTTCTAGCTGAAGTGAAATCTTAGTGCCGACCATATCGAAGACAACGCGATCAAAATCCTTCACACTTTGAGATGCTAGGAGAATTCCAACACCGTACTTGCGAGCCTCACGGATGAGTTCTGTCAGCGTGTCCTCGTAAGATAGCTTATGGGCCTCATCGACAACGGCGAAAATTCGCATCTGGGCGGTCGGTCCTTTAGCTAGCATATCTGCATACAGTTTTTGCAGCACAAACCGACTGACTGCGACCATTAGCTCTGGCGTCGCAAGGTTAGAGAGTCGCAATACGCATGTCTCTTCGAGGACGGCCTCAAAGCTACGCGCATCAGCGGCCTCCAAAAATACGCCCGTTTCGAACAGAGGCTGGACGCGAAGGTTGAGATTACGAACATTCCCGCCAATCTCTTCCTCCATTTGCTTAAGAATACCCCAGACGGATGAGAATCTAGGCGCTGGTTGCTGCCAGGTCTCCTTGTTGTTTGGGACAAAACCAACTGCCACGAATGCCTGATTGATGGCATCGCGCAGGATGGCGTGCTGAATCTCCCCAAGCCCGAAGATCTTCGCTAGGCTGTTAGCGACTTGATAGACGACCTTGACATAATTTTGCTTCTTACCACTGTGTGGATCGAGCGGGATTTCCAGAGGGTTGACGTTGATTCCGTCGGCAGCGTCGAGAACGTTCGCTCTTGTGCATTCGAGGAATGTCTTTCCTTCGGCATTAACAAGATTCCCGGAAATGTATTCCCCTTGGAAGTCGAAAATGATCGAGGGCACTCCAGCCTTGCGAAGTTCCAAAAGGAAAGCGCTCGCTGTCTGTGTTTTGCCGGCACCGCTCTTCCCCACGATAAGGATGTGCTGGTTCGTCAGCTTCTTTGGCACCACGCTAATTGGGTCCCAGAATACCTGCTTCCCATTGTCCGTGTTCTTCCCGATGGGCAAACGAAGATCATAGGTCTTTGCAGCAGGTGGAGTGGATTCGCCGGCAACAGGCTCCACAATGGAGTCTGCCTCGTGATTGATCGGTTGCTGAGGTGTAGCCGCTGGCTCCGGTGGGCTGATGCTTGTCGGCTCCTCACTCCCTGTTGTCAATTTTGTAGGTGGCTCTATGTGTATCGCTGCTTTAGGAGGTGTTGAAACTGGCGGGGGTGGTTCTGACGGAGATGCCGAAGTGTCGGGCAGGTCCTCTTCAATGCCAAGCAAGTCGAGGATCCGCTCTCGGCCGATTACATACACCTCGTTGTTCATGTAATTATCGGCGGGTTTGCTCAGTCCGGCAGTGTGATATATGAAACCTGCCTTTTCAAATATCATCTCAAAGTCCCCGTCCTCAACTTTGTGAATGGCGTCCTGAAGGGCAGCCGCCCCTTGCGGCGTATTCTCCAAAAGTCCGTGACGACGGCTGCGGTCCATATAGAAGCGAAGCAGGTTTGCAAGTTCCTTGTTTTGAAGTTCTCTGTCTAGCCGGTCTTTGTCTTCGCGCGGAACGAACCGAGCCTGAAACACCTTTTTTGTGTCTTCGTTCTTGCTAGCGATGGCGGATTTTAAGATCCCGTCTTCGCCTGGACCACCCGCACTGCTCCGGTATTTCACTTCTATGAGACGAAAGATAAGCTTTCCGTTCTTCGCCGAAATGTGAATGAGGTCGCTACGCTGTAAGTGGAGGCTGGAATCGTCGGAAGCCCTTTTGTGGTCAGCAAAAAGGTCAATGTGCGAATCCACAGGAATGAGGATTCCCGTTTTCAAATCTCCTTTATCCTGCAGGAGCAGACGTGTAAGGGCCAAGCCAATGATCTCCTTGGCATCCTTTGGATTGTTGATAAGTTTCAATGCCAACCGGCCCGAAATTGACTTAAGAACATCGAGAATCTGAGTAGCATGGAAACCTGTCCCAGGAATCCCCATCTTCTTCAGGCCATCCGAAATGATGCCCTCAATCTCAGAGAGCCAGAACGTGGAAATAATGAGGCGGTGCCCGACACCATCGAGGAACTCGGGAGAGTAATCAATCAGATAGCTGCGGACGGCGCCACCACCCGCACGTGGGTTATCGAAGTATTCGATTCCAAAGTTCCGATCAATCGTGAACACCCAGTCCGAATGCTCGTGAATCTGGTTGATCAGGTACTTATCGGTATCGGAAAGCTCTAACTGAATCGCCGGGACGCGATCAAGAGAATTGCCCCAATCGTAATAACATGCGGCGAGACGCGTCAGTCCATCAATAGCCTGAAAGAGGCATTTGGAGCAGCTATCTCCAGAAAACATCTCGCGGGTTTGGTTCGGCACAACTTTGCGAGACCACGTGGCAGAGTCGCCCTTTACGTCGAAATCGGCGCGATACTCTGCGAGGAGACTGTGCAAACAGAAGCTGCCTGGGGGAGGTTGCGCGTGCCGCGTGAGGACCTTGGTGGAAAAGCGGTCAACCAGTATGGTAATGTGCGCTTCTCGAATTTCTGTATCTCGCCATCCCGATTCCGGTATCCTTCGCTTAGAGAAAGTCAGCTTGGGGAAAAGCGGGTTAGCGTTGGGCTGAAGTAGTTCTTCATCGACTTCGGGTGGGTTGCCGTCAGCTTGGGTCGCTCCCTCTGTCATTTCGTCAAATGCGCTGCCCATTATCTCGTAACGTTGGTCAGCATAAAAGGCGATGTCATAGTTGAGGGCTTGGAACTCCTCGGTCTCTTGAATCTCGCGAATCGCGTTGAGCACAAGCAGCCCATCACCGGGATTAACGACATTGATACGAAGCGTGCTTACATAAGGATGGTGCTTCAAATAGCGCCAAAGACGGTCAGCAATTTGCGGGGCAGTGATGACCGTGATCTCGCCTTGATTTAGCTTAAAGCCAAGAAGTCTCATCAGCGAGCTGACTGCCTTGCGGATATCCGTGGTAGTTCCCCGAGGCAGAATGCTCCAATAAAGATCAAGGTTGTCGGAATTAACGTAGATTTCGTCATTCCGAAATGCGATGGTTGGAGGAATATTCAGGGACAAGATTTGCTCATGGGCTTCCCGATTGACCAGGTTGATTGCCTCGGCCTCGGTAACGCCATCAAGTTGATCTGCCCACGAAAAGAGCAATTGCTGATATTGAAGGACCCAGAGCATCCGGACCGGGTGGGTGGGAGCAAGGAGAACGAGCTCGTCGATGCTGCTGGAATCCCCTATTCTGAAGTGAATCGTGTCAATACGGCTGATCTTGTGTGAGGCATTCAGAATATTGTTGATCTGACCATCAGTGGTTGCAGCTTGGAGTTTGGCTCGAACCTCATCAAGTACAGCGACATATTTTCCGGCGTAGTCGGTAATCTCTGCCTTGAATTCACGTAAGTCAAAGATTTCGACCACGCCCTTAGAATCCTTTTCCTGAAACTTCTCGAAAAGTACCTTTCGGGCTTGAATGAATGGCCCAAAGTGCGTCAGGCCGGAGACGACGATCGGGACGGGCCGAAGGTCCGACAATTCAAATGTTCCACGATTGAGAAGATCCGCTTCCCAAGCCCCGCCGGTCGCTGGGTCCGTGAGATTCTTCAGCTCGATTTCATGCAGAATTGGATTGAGAAGGATATGGTAAATGTCGCGGTTCTTCAGTTTCACGCGGTAGAACTGCGGTTTCCCCTCGTCCCAGCCTTCGCTGTCCACTTCCATCTTCTTGCGCGAGCGATGTGCGCTAACAAAGTAGGCCTCAGCACGATTCCGGATCTTGTTGACCTTCTTCTTGCCAGTGTCGATACCCTCCTGGCTGCTCCCCTCGATCCAGAACGGCTCGCTCTCATCAGAATTGAGAATCACGCCTGAGCGGTCACGAGCTTGAACAATGACTTTAGCTGCGCACGTTTCCCCTTCTGCTAGCTCGATCTCCTTGAGACTAATGTTCGCCCTTGTTTCTATTCGCTTACTGTTTTTAACTGCCTTGCGCAACAGTTCTGCGCCAGCCTCCTCGTCAGTATCCCGAACAACGAGCACAGCGAAACTGCCCAGGCTGGGGGCATTAGCCGGGTAGGTTTTCCACTTCAACTTGATGGGTGTCGTTGTGCTTGCAATGAGGTTTCCACCCTCGTCTCTAAAGCCAACCGCAATCGCGTCGGTCTTCGGATCACGTAAGGGGTTCAGGTGGATCTCGACTGTGCCTTCGTCTGGGCTGTCTTTGAATTTCCACTTGGCGAAATTGATCTTCTGGCGAACAGTCTCATCTGCCAGAATCTCTTTCAGCCACAACTGTGTATCTGCTACGTTTCGAGTGCGAAGAAACGAAACCACATTTTCACGGAGGTCGTTTGCTTGGGTGTCTAGCTGCAACGTCTCTGCAAGGTCGTCGAGTGCGGACAGTGCACTTTGACTTTCGTCGCTAAGTGCGATGACACATTTGGAATTCCGGTCAAGACGGGTCTCGAAGGTGTTCTCTGAAAGGTCTAGGTCGGGAATGAGGTCAAGATGGAAAAGATAAGCGCCAGCCTCTTCCCAACCTGCCCCGTCATTCTTCAAGGCAAGTAGGTACTTGATTTGCTGGTCAACCGGCAAGCGACGAATGCTGGCCTGGCCGAAGACTTTCTTCGCAATCTCGGAGCCACCATTTGGCAGCGCCTCGATCATTGCGCGGGCGTGCGCGCGAAGCACGTTGGAAAGGTCGTACGTCTTAAACGTCTGGATATCGTAGGAATCTTCAGCGGGCAGGCGGAGACCTTGAGGGATGAAGGCAACTAGGACACCAAACTTCTCCCGGTTTCGCCTCTCGATCAGCGCCCCACTTTCTATTTCGAGTTCTCCAACGGCCTTTTCTGCAAGAACGAACGCCTCAACACCATGCGCCTTCAAATCGGTATCTTTCGAAACCAGTTCGCAGATCATACGCATGACTTCGACCGGAAGATACTCGACACGCTGGCAATGGTTGCTCTCTTTGTCCAGCAGGAAACTACGCAGATGCGCGAAAACAGCCGCTGCCCAGCCAGGTCACATGGGAGCTGGCGTGGAAGCCCCGATCACGCGCCAACTGTGCAAGATCCGGGCTCAGGCATTCGTCAATCAGGAATTTCAGCACTCCTCATACTCCTTGCGAGGAATTGCGAAGTCGCATCTTCGTGACCGAAATTCTGGTCGCGCCGGGGATGGAAAGCCGACGTGGCCGGCCACGCTGCGGAGCGGCCTTGGCGTAAATCGAGGCGAGCTCGACCTGCGAAGCGTTGAGGCTCGGATAGGATTTGAGGATTCGCTCAGTCGGAATTCCCGAATCGACCTGAGCGGCGACGTCGTGCACCGGAACCCGCGTACCCCGTATGACCGGCGTCCCACTCAGAATTTCGGGATCTTCGACGACCAGTTGGCGTGCCTCTGACAGTCTGCGCAGACGGCCATCGACCTCCTTCCAGAGATCGGAGAAACGGATCGTCAGATTGCGATCGCCCACGGTGCAGTCCCTCCACTCGTCCCAGGACGAGCAGCGAGTTCTGGCGTTGCGGATTGTTTCCAGGCGTGCGTTTGCGGTCAGCCAGTTCGCCGTTTTGAAGTAAAAGGCAATCAGGAGGCAGGCATCGGTTCGGAAGGTTCGGATGGGCGAAGTGTCGTAGAGATCCTCGGGCAGGATACTCTCGTCGATCATCCGGTTGATCTGCAGGACCGATACACCGGCCGCTACCGCCGCTTCCGTTGTCGTCAGATGTTCCATACGGGCATCCATGAGGCGCCTCCACCTTCACAATGATAATATATCTGACGCGCCAGATCAATTAGCGCGTTTCCGAGGACAGATTCCATTTTCGGCTCCTGGATCAAAATGTCTTGATTATCTGGGCTGACCAACACAATCAGCCCTTTGGGTCGCCGGGTTGAATTTGGCAGCAAATTGGCAGCAAATAGCGCCGATTGTGCCAATTTTTCCGGTTGTGCCGGCTAATAAGTATTGTGCCGTCTATAATTTGCCGTTGCATTCACTCCATGGCATGGAAAAGGTCAGCACACTCGGCGTTGAAGAACAGCCCAAGGATTTGTCGCTTGTGCCGACTGCTGTGTGGAATACTGCAAGAGCGCTTCAGAGTGCTCGTGCACGAAGCGGGGCAGTCCGAAAGTTGGAGTTCTGGGAATTCCTGGCAATCACTGTACAGTGACTGTACAGTAGATTTGGCAATCGTGGCATTGCTTGAATTGCTGGCATTCTCAGAATCAGTAAGTTGAGTGTTTTCAATACTGATGACGGGTTCGACTCCCGCCGCCTCCACCAGCAACATGTTTATTTTTCAATGATTTACGGAAGAAAAGCACAAGAAAAGCGAAGAACATTGCCACACATAAGCTGTTTAGAATTAAGTAGATCCGAATCTCGATCCGTCACTCTGAAGAACCGCCTCCAGGAAAAACGGCCAATATTTTCGTATGGTGCGAAAATATTCGGATAATGGGATTGGAAGGCAGAGAGATGCAGACCGACGGCATATTTGCCCAGAATCCGCTGGTAATCCTCACCCTTCTCCTGAGCAAGCGTGAGCAGGCGGGCGCGAACGGATGCTGCAAGATTCCTGGCAGGTTCCCGGCTCATAGAGCCTCCATATACGGGCGAATGACGTTGCTCACGCGGCAGATCTTCGCATAGCGGTGGATCTCATTGGCGGTGGTCTTCTTTTGGCGGAGGCTGTCCTTGAGCGCCTCGATGGCGATGTCCAGTCCGATCTTGTTTCTGAACTTGAAGCAATCGGCGACCGTCTTCGCCACGGAATAGACGCTGATGACGACCCCTTCGGCTCGA
>Ga0187887_10001671_pt1 | contig 18644 bp, 11 predicted proteins | sample June2016WEW_7_10_FD_132977 | JGI IMG/M metagenome (GOLD analysis project Ga0187887, IMG submission 132977) | Peatland microbial communities from SPRUCE experiment site at the Marcell Experimental Forest, Minnesota, USA - June2016WEW_7_10 | ecosystem: Environmental > Terrestrial > Soil >...
CGTTTCGGGGTGCGCAAGACGCGCGCGCCGTGGGCCAGGGCGATGTCCGGGGTCTCATCTGTAGAGCTGTCGATAATCAGGACTTCGCCGCTGATGCCGGCGCGGGCCAAGCCGGCTTGGCACCACTCGACGAATGCGGCGATGGTGATGCGCTCGTTGAGCGCGGGTACCACGATCGAGAGCAACGGATCGGCGACGTCGCCATCCGGGATCAGCAGCTCGATTTCGTTTTCGACCGGATGAAGGCACCCGGCCGGGTACACTGCGGCGGCCATCGCACGGTAGGATAACATGCGCCCTCAATCCTTATCGGCAGTTTAGGCGCTCTCTTTAGTTAATAGCTACTTAGTGGAGCAGGACTCCAGTCCTGTCAGAGCGGTGGGGCAGTCCGTGTCGACACGGGTGGGTTTCGACCGTGCGGCGGGTCTCCAGACCCGCCCATCTCCCCCCCACAAGCGTGCCCCACAGAGCAACCTGCTACACTTGCGGATCGATGGATGCCGTCCAAATCTCAAATGTTACAAAAACCTTCGGCGCTGTAACAGCGGTCGACGACCTGTCGCTGACCGTTCCGGAAGGTTCGGTATACGGTTTTATCGGACCGAACGGCTCCGGCAAAACCACTACCATGCGCATGATCGCCAGTATCTTCTATCCCGACCGCGGCGACGTCCGCGTCTTCGGGCAGCAGATGCTGGGGGCGCGCTCGGAGCTGATCGGCTACCTGCCCGAGGAACGCGGGCTGTACCGCAAGATGGCGGTGCAGCCGCTGCTGGAGTTCTACGGAGAACTGCGCAGCGGCCGTAAGGTCACCGCCGAAGTGGAGAGCTGGCTCAAGAAGCTCGACCTGGCCAAGTGGGCGTCGCAGAAAGTGCAGGCGCTCAGCAAAGGCATGAGCCAAAAGGTGCAGTTCATCGCCGCGGTGGTACCGGCGCCCAGGCTGCTGATCCTCGATGAGCCCTTCAGCGGGCTCGATCCGGTGAGCGCCGACACGCTGCAGTCCGCCATTCTCGATCTGCGCCGCGCCGGCGTCACCGTGATCCTCAGCACCCACGATATGCAGGTGGCGGAGAACATGTGCGACTACATTTGCATGATCTTCCGCGGCAAGAAAGTGCTGGACGGTACGCTGGCATCCATCCAGGATCAATACGGAAACGACACCATTCGGGTGGCGGCCGACGGCGGTGCGCAGTTTCTCGACGGGTTGCCCGACGTGGAAAGGGTGCGCGATTTCGGGCAAGTCCAGGAGTTGCGCATGGCGCGCGGCTGCGACCCGCAGCAAGTGCTGCGCACCCTCATCGAGCGCACGCGCGTGACCAGCTTCTCCATCATGAAACCATCGCTGCACGACATCTTCATACGCATTGCCGGCCCGGAGGCAGGGGAGGCGCAAATTGCATAACAGGCCGCATCGGATTCTGCTGATTGCCAGGCGCGACTACCTGGCCACCATCCGCACCAAGGCGTTCATCATCGGACTGGTGGTGGCGCCGCTTCTGTTTGGCGGCGGCTTTCTGGGCGTCGCGCTGATGCAAAGCAAGCCGGATATCAAGGAGCGGCGCATCGCCATTATCGACGGCAGCGGCGTGGCGGCTGCCGCCGTGATTCAGGCCGCCCAGGAGAAGAACGCGAAGGATCTGTTCGATAAGACCACTCACCGCCAGGTGCAACCGCATTACGTCTTCGAGATCTTGCCGCCCGCCGCCGATCCCAAGGCGGAGCGCCTGGCGTTGTCCGAGCGCGTGCGCCACGAGCAACTCTATGCGTTCATCGAAATCGCTCCCACCGTCCTGAGTGCCCCGGCTGCCACCAACGATACGGGAAACGCCAAGGATTCCAAGCCCGGCCCGGTGGCGACCTACACCAACGCGGGCGGCTTCGACGAGGCCAGCGGCTGGCTGTCCGGGTCCATTAACGACGGCATCCGGCGGGTGCGCCTGGCCAATCTCGGCGTGGACCCGAGCCGCCTCTCGGACGTGCTTGCCAGCGTCAAAGTGGACAGGTTCGGCCTGGTTTCGCGCGACCCGAAAACGGGCGAGATTCGCGAGGCCAGCAAGAAGAACGAAGTCGCCGAGTTTGGCGTGCCGTTCGGCATCATGCTTCTGTTGGGCATGATCGTCATGGTCGGATCCAGCCCGATGCTTTCGGCCGTGACGGAGGACAAGGCGCAGCGCCTGGTGGAAATGCTGCTGGGGATGGCGACGCCTTTCGAGTTGATGATGGGGAAGGTGCTGGGCGCGCTGGGCACGTCGCTGACCAGCTCCGCGTTCTACCTCATCGGCGGCACGCTGGCGCTGTATGGCATGGGCCTGTCCGGCATGGTGCCGTTCGCGGTGTTCCCCTGGTTTTACGTCTACCTGATCGCCGACGTGATCTTCCTGTGCTCGTTCGCCGCTGCGTTGGGAGCCGGCTGCAGTAGCCCGCAGGACGCGCAGCAACTCGCCATTGTGCTGCTCGCCCCGGTGATGATCCCGTACTTCATGATCACCTTCATCATGCAGCAACCCAATGGCGCCATTTCCACGGCTTTGTCCCTGTTTCCGCCCTTCACGCCGATGCTGATGCTGCTGCGGCAGGCCATGCCGGGCGGCGGCGTACCGGCTTGGCAGCCCTGGGTGGGACTGGTGGGCGTGCTGGCCTTTACGCTGGTCATGGTGGTGGCCGCGGCGCGCATCTTCCGCGTCGCCATCCTGCTGCAAGGCAAGACGCCGAAGGTGGCCGAGTTGGTGCGGTGGGCCGTGCGGGGCTGAACCCAGGTGGGGCAGACCTTGTGGGGCGGGCGTCCACGCCTGCGGCGGGTCTCCAGACCCGCCCCTTTTTTCAACTACGTTACGGTGTGTTTTCGACCCTGCGTCCGCCGCGGACGCTGGTCGACGTAGACGTCGGCCACGGGACTCTCCAGAAACCCACCCGCCAACCTGTTGATTCTGCGAAGTGCGGGGCTGAAGCCCCGCGCGGGATAAATCCCGCCCCCCAAAACCTTGGGTTTCTACCTCTGGTGACGGCCCCGCCGTCCCTGCTGGAGTCCTACCCCACTACCGTGCGCGCGGCAACAGGCGCACCGAAATCTTCGCGGGCACCACGCGTTCCATCACGATCCCCGGCGGCAGGTTGAGGTTCCCCGCGTCAACCGTCAGATTCAGGGGGCCCGCACGCGACCCGCGCAGATTGAAGCTGGCCACCAGCCGCGTCAGGCTCACCGAATCCATCAACCATGCACTGCCGCGCACTTGCACCTCGAGCCGGTCGGTGGAGGGCGCCCCGATATCCATGCCGGATGGCACGCTCACAAACTGCACCGGCACGCTGACCGTGCGGACCGTGGTTCCGGTGGACAGAAACGAGGTGCTCCAGATGGCCGCCGCCAGGCCCAGCGCGGCCAGCTTGACGGGGACGTTGGAGAGCAGCGATTGACGCAGCCTGCTTCCCAAGCCGTCGGCGGGGTGCGCGCAGAGCTTCTCCAGCGTCTGCGCCAGCTTCTGCTCGTCGTCGAAGCGGACGATGCGGCGGGCCTCCATTAAAGTCACTTCGGCGCGCTCCTCGGAAACCACCACTACCAGCGCGTCGCAGCGTTCGGAAAGCCCCATGGCCGCGCGATGGCGCGTGCCGTAGTAGCTGGGCACCCGCTCGCGGTCGGTCAACGGCAATACCGCGGCGGCTCGCACCATGCGGTCGCCGCGCACGATCACCGCGCCGTCGTGCACGGGCGACGTTTTCTGGAAAATCGCTTCCAGGATTTCGGGTGAAACGCCGGCTTCGAGCGTAATGCCGCCGCTGACCAGTTCCGCCACGGCGTTGCGCCTAACCACCACAATCAGCGCGCCAATCGAGCCGCTTGCCAAGCGAAAGGCCGCCTGGGAGATCGACTGGTAAGTCTCGGCCAGCCTGGAGGCCTCCTGCGACCGCCAGTTCAGCAGGCTGTCCAGGCGCATGAAGAAGCGCCGCAACTCCGCCTGGAAAACCAGCAGCAGCACCACGATCGCCAGGATGGCCGCGCCATCTAGCACCCAACTGGTGAGCACCAGATCGAAATGCCGCGCCACCAGGGCTCCGGCGTGCAGCCCGAGCACCACCAGGGCCACGCGCAGGGCCCGCGCCTGCTGCGCCCATCGCAGCAGGATATACAGCGCCGCCGTCAACACGACGAAATCCACCGCGCCCTGCCATCGCACCAGAATCAGAGCAATCATCCAGCTTCCAATATCCCGCGAAAGCGCGTCGAACTACAATGGAGGTCGCCATGCAGCCTTTTCGTTATCACGTCTTCGCGTGCGACCAGCAGAAGCCCGAAGGCGCGCCGTGCTGTTCAGCACGTGGCTCGCTCAAGGTGGTGGATGCCCTGCGCGGCGAGGTCGCGGCCCAGGGGTTGGCGGACCAGGTACAGATTACGGCGTGCGGCTCGCTCGGCCTGTGCGAGCGCGGGCCCAACATAGTGGTTTATCCGGAGGGCGTCTGGTACTCGGGCGTATGCGCGGGCGATGTGCCCGAACTGGTGCGCAGCCACTTTCACGACGGGAACCCGGTGGAACGGCTGGTGAATCGGGATGCCCAGGCGGTGCGCGCGGAGATTGAATCCAACAAAAGCAAGATGCAGGCGGGCATGAAAGCGAAGGATGCCGCTGGCGCGTTGCCCGACGACCTCGCCCAGGTCATCCGCGGTTTTCAAGACAGCCGCGCCGTCCTGACCGGCATCGAACTGGACGCTTTCACCGCGGTCGGGAATGGCGCTTCGGCCGGGCAGGCCGCCGCGAAGATGGGCACTGATCCGCGCGCCACCGGAATGCTGTTGAATGCGCTGGCCGCCCTGGGCCTGCTGTCGAAGCACGACGGCACATTTCACAACACCCCCGTGAGCGCGCGCTATTTCGTGGCGGGATCGCCGGACGATGCGCGCGCCGCCACCATGCACACCGCGCACCTGTGGCATCGCTGGTCTACGCTGACCGATTGCGTGCGGGAAGGCACGGCGGTGAAGAGCCGGGAGCCGCGTGAGGTGGACGATCGCTGGACCCGGCCGTTCATCGCGGCCATGCACCGCAATGCGCGGGAGCGCGCGCCGCACGTTGTTCGAGCTGTCGGAACCGCCGGCGTACGCCGCATGCTGGACGTGGGCGGCGGATCAGGCGCCTACTCCATCGCCTTCGCGCAGGCCAGCGCCGAGCTGCACGCCGAGGTGCTGGACCGGCCTGAGGTGCTGGAGATTGCGCAGGGTCACATCGATCGCGCGGGCCTGGGCGGCCGCGTGACCACGCGTGTGGGCGACCTGCGTACGGACGACTTCGGGGAAGGCTACGACCTGGTGCTGGTCTCGGCCATCTGCCACATGCTGGGCCCCGATGAGAACCGCGATCTGCTGCGGCGTTGCCGCCAGGCTCTCGCTCCTGGCGGGCGGGTGGTGGTTCAGGATTTCATCCTGGAGGAGGACAAGACCGCGCCCAAGATGGCTGCCCTGTTTTCGCTCAACATGCTGGTGGGCACGGAGGCTGGCGCCAGCTATAACGAAAGCGAATATGCGGAGTGGCTCCGCGAGGCGGGCTTCTGCGAAGCGATCCGCATCCGGCTGCCGGGACCGAGCGGGCTTATGGTGGGCCAGGTTGGATAGCGATAAAGCCAACATTGTGGGGCGGGCGTCCACGCCTGCAGCGGGGTCTCCAGACCCGCCGGCGAGCGAAGCTTGCTTGGTCGCAAGCCACTATGCCGTGCTCCCGCGCGTCCTCGGCCTCGACGGGACCTGGCGCGAAATCCCCCGCGAGGCGCTCGGCGACTTCCCGGACCCCCGCCCTCCAGCGATCCAACGGCGCACCCAGCCACCTGACCGTGGGACAGGCTTCAGCCTGTCATGTCCCCATTCAATGCTGCGCCTCCTTGAATTCCCCGCTGCCGTGCGCTACCTTGTGATTTCACAAAGGCTGAGGTAAACCAACCCTGATATCCTTTTTGGGGTAGGCCCATCCTCGGGGCTATCGCCCCACTCCAGGAGGTTTTCATGCGAACGGTATCATCGACTAAGTTCCGCGCAGTCCGCGGGTTACTCCCGCTGCTGTGGATGGCCCTATTGGCCCTCCCTCTCATGGCGCAGGAGGGCGGCGAAGCCAGCCTGCACCTGCCGGATCTGAGTAGCGCCCGTTTTCTCGGGGGTATCATCGACGGCCATGCCCTGTTGATGTTCGGCCTCATATTCTGTGCGCTGGGTATGATTTTCGGCCTCATCATCTATATGCGGCTGAAGAACATGGCCGTGCACAAGTCCATGCTGGAGGTCTCCGAGCTCATCTACGAGACTTGCAAGACCTATCTGGCCACGCAGGGAAAGTTCCTGATCCTGCTGGAGTGCTTCATCGGCGTCATCATCGTGTTCTACTTCGGCTTCCTGCAAAACTTCGCTGCCTACAAGGTGGCCGTGATTCTGTTGTTCAGCGTCGTCGGCATCGGCGGCAGTTACTCGGTGGCGGCCTTCGGCATGCGCGTCAACACCTTCGCCAACTCCCGCTCGGCGTTCGCCAGCCTGCGCGGCAAGGCCTTCCCCTGCTATGACATTCCCTTGCAGGCCGGCATGAGCATCGGCATGCTGCTGATCTCGGTCGAATTGATGATGATGTTGATCATCCTGCTGTTCATTCCCGGCGATCTGGCCGGCCCGTGCTTCATCGGTTTCGCGATCGGCGAGTCGCTGGGCGCCGCGGCCCTGCGCGTGGCGGGCGGCATTTTTACGAAGATCGCGGATATCGGGGCGGACCTGATGAAGATCGTCTTCAAGATCAAGGAAGACGACGTGCGCAACCCGGGCGTGATTGCGGATTGCACCGGCGATAACGCGGGCGACTCGGTGGGACCATCGGCCGACGGCTTCGAGACTTACGGCGTCACCGGCGTGGCCCTGATCACTTTTATCCTGCTGGCGGTCAAGCAGCCCGAGATGCAAGTGCGGTTGCTGGTCTGGATCTTCGTCATGCGCGTGATGATGATCGTCTCCTCGGCGGTCAGTTACTTCATCAACGGTTTGGTCGCCAAGGCCAAATACGGCGATGCCGAAAAGTTCAACTTCGAGGCGCCGCTGACCTCGCTGGTGTGGCTGACTTCGCTCGTCTCCGTCGGACTGACTTACCTGGTCAGCTACTTCATCGTTCCGGACTTGAACGGCGACACCAGCTTGTGGTGGAAACTCTCCACCGTGATCACCTGCGGCACCCTGGCCGGCGCCATTATCCCCGAGGGCGTAAAGGTATTTACCTCCACCCAATCCAGGCACGTGCGCGAGATCGTCAACTCCGCCCGCGAAGGCGGCGCATCGTTGTGCATTTTGTCCGGTCTGGTGGCCGGCGACTTCAGCGCCTACTGGCTGGGCTTCTCCATCCTCGGCCTGATGAGCATCGCCTACGGCGTCAGCACCCTGGGGCTCGCCAGCCTGATGGTGGCGCCGGCCGTGTTTGCCTTCGGCTTGGTGGCTTTTGGCTTCCTCGGTATGGGTCCGGTCACCATCGCGGTGGATAGCTACGGTCCCGTGACCGATAACGCCCAGTCCGTCTTCGAGCTTTCCACCATCGAGACGCTGCCGGGCATCGAAGCCGAGATCCAGCGCGATTTCGGATTCAAACCGAACTTCGAGAAGGGCAAGGAGAACCTGGAAGAGAACGACGGCGCGGGCAACACCTTCAAGGCTACCTCCAAGCCGGTGCTGATCGGCACTGCGGTCGTCGGCGCAACCACTATGATCTTCTCCATCATCGTAGCCCTCACTAACGGTCTCAAGACTAACATCGACCACCTGTCGATTCTATACCCGCCCTTCCTGTTGGGCCTGATTGCCGGCGGCGCGGTCATTTATTGGTTCACCGGCGCATCCATGCAGGCGGTCACCACCGGTGCCTATCGCGCGGTGAAGTTCATCAAGGAGCACATCAAGCTGGAGAGCTCCGAAAAGGCCTCCATTGCCGATTCCAAGAAGGTGGTGGAAATCTGCACGCGGTACGCGCAGAAAGGCATGCTCAACATCTTTATCGCGGTGTTTTTCGCCACGCTGGCCTTCGCCTTCTTCGAGCCGTTCTACTTCATCGGCTACCTGATTTCGATCGCCATATTCGGCCTGTTCCAGGCCATCTTCATGGCCGACGCCGGCGGCGCCATGGACAACGCCAAGAAAATCGTCGAGACCGAACTAAACATGAAGGGCACCGAACTGCATGCCGCCACGGTGGTGGGCGACACGGTGGGCGATCCGCTCAAAGACACCAGCTCGGTGGCGCTCAATCCCATCATCAAGTTCACCACGTTGTTCGGGCTGCTGGCCGTCGAACTGGCGGTGTCGCTAAACAACAAGCAGGGCAACACGCTCTCAACCGTGCTAGGTATTGTTTTCTTCCTAGTCTCGGCGACGTTCGTGTATCGCAGCTTCTACGGCATGCGGATAGAGTCGAAATAAAGAAGCAGAAGACAGAAGTCAGAAGACGGAAGTCAGAATGCGTGGTTTTCTTCTGACTTCTGACTTCTGTCTTCTGTCTTCTCTTTCAGGAAAGCAGCATCTCCAGATCCTCCCGCTTTAAGTCGCGGATCAGGCCGTTATCCTCGCTAATGATCGCGGCAGCCAGGTCCCGCTTGCTGCTTTGCAGTTGCAGGATCTTCTCTTCGACAGTGTCCTTCGCGATCAGCCGGTAGGCGAACACCTGGTGGGTCTGGCCGATGCGGTGCGCGCGATCGACGGCTTGCGCTTCCACCGCCGGATTCCACCACGGGTCCAGCAGGAAAACATATTCGGCGGCGGTCAGGTTCAGGCCCAAGCCTCCGGCTTTCAGGCTGATCAGAAACAGGCTGCAATCCGGGTCGTTCTGGAACCGCTCCACGCGCTGTTGGCGGTCGCGCGTCTTGCCATCTAGGTACTCGTAAACCATGGCCGATTCATCCAGGCGCTCCTTCACTAGCGACAGCAGGCTGGTGAATTGCGAGAACACCAGCGCCTTGTGGCCCTCCGCCACGACCTCTTCCAGGTGGTCGATCAGCACATCGAGTTTCGCGCTGGATTCGTGGCGGCGCTTGGGATCGATCAGGGCCGGATGGCAGGCCGCCTGGCGCAATCGCAGCAGCGCCTCCAGCACCTGGATCTTGGATTTCGCCAGGCCCTGCGCGGCCACCGTCTGCAGCAGCGAATTGCGGTAGTGCAGGCGCAGTTCGTTGTAGAGCTTGCGCTGCGCGGTCTCCAGCTCGCAGAAGAGGGTCTGCTCGGATTTGGGCGGAAGCTCGCGCGCCACCTGCTCCTTGGTGCGCCGCAGAATGAACGGGCGCAGCGCGTGGGCCAGCAGGATGCGCGTTTCCGCGCTGGGGTTGCGCGCCGCGCCTCCGGCCAGCTTGAACACGCTGGCCGCGCCCATCATGCCGGGGTTGAGGAATTCGAAGATGCTCCACAACTCGCCCAGATGGTTTTCCACGGGCGTGCCGCTAAGCGCCAGCCGGTTGCGTCCGCGCAACAGACGCGCGGCTTTGGCCGATTCGGTGCCGGGGTTCTTGATGGCCTGCGCTTCGTCGAGCACCACGTAATCGAACTCGATGTCCTTGAACTCCGCGGCGTCGCGGCGCAGCGTGCCGTAGGTGGTCAGCACCACATCGTAATCGGAGAAGCTATGCACATCGCGCGCCAGGCCGGTATGATCGAGCACCCGCAACTGCGGAGTGAAGCGGGCCGCCTCCTGCTTCCAGTTGAACACCAGCGATTTGGGGACCACCACCAACGATGGACCGGGCAGGTCGCTCGACGCGCGGCGGGCTTCCAGCAGCGCCAGCACCTGCGCGGTCTTGCCCACGCCCATGTCATCGGCCAGACAGCCGCCGAAACTGAAACGGCGCAGAAAGTCCATCCAACCGACGCCGTCCCGCTGGTAATCGCGTAAGGTGCCCACGAAGCCCTCGGGCTGCTCGCCCGCGCGGATACCCGCGAAGCTGCGCAATTCGTCGCGCACGCGGGCGAAGGTGGCGTCGCAGGTGACTTCGGGCTGCATGGCGAGCAGCGCATCCAGGAACCCCGCCTGGTTGCGCCGGAAGCGGAGGTGATCGGCCTCGGCCGTGCCCAGGCCGGCAATCGTACCGAAGCGGGTCAGCCACTCTTCGGGCAGCAGCCCGTAGGTGCCGTCGTCCAGCTGCACCATGTTCTCGCCGCGGCGCAGCGCGGCCAGCAGCGCGGGGAGCTTGGCGGTGGCTCCGCCGTAGTCGACCTCGCCATGCAACTCGAACCAGTCGATTCCAGAAGAAACCGCTACCTGCATGGCGCCGGGGCGGCGGAAAATCTTGCCTTCGGCTTCCACGTGCCAGCCGGCCGCCAGACAAGCGTGCGCCACCGCCGGCAGCTTCTTGGACGCCAACCTCAGCGAGGCTGCCTCGCCCCGGTAATCCGCCGGGAGTTCCTCCAGGCCGAGTTGGTACACAAACGCCTTGGCGGCCGCCTCGGCCTGCCGGTCGCGCACCACGTACCGCCGTTTGGCGGGGTCGTACATGCCCCGGCTTTTGAGCGCATCGGGCACGCGCCGTCCATCGTAATCGAACGATATCTCGGCGTGCAGATGCTCCTTCTCCCACTCGTAGCGCTTTTCGGAGCGGAACGTCAGGCAAGGCTTGGGCACGGGCTGCACTTCCTCGTAGCGCAACTCGTCGGGAACCTCTATGCGCGCGGCGAGCGGATGTTCGAGCAGCGCCGTGAGCATCTGGCCGATGTCGCCTTCGGGCGCGTCGATATGGCGCAATCTGCGGAGAGAGGCAATCCATTCGAACGGCGTGCCTTCCTCGAGCAGCGCGACGCGCTCGCGCGTGAACACCAGACCCTCGGAGATCAGCAGCGGCGCCAGCAGGTCCATCTCTTCGCCGCCGCGGCGCAGCCACCCGGCCAGCGCCCACTTGTGGCCTTCCTGGCGGAGCAGGCGGAGGACGAATCGCCAAGGCTCGCCATCGTCCCATTGGAGTGGCAGCCATTCCTGATCGGCTGCGTTCAGTTGCAGCAGACAGCGGCCCGTGCGGGCAATATCCGGCATCACCGTGGCGGCGAACGGATGCCGCAGACGGAAGCCCGCCCCGATGGATTCGTACGAGCTGTAGGACATCCAGTCCGAGTTCATGGCGCTGCCGGAGAGCAGCCCGAGAATGTGGCGATCCGCGGGGTTCGGCAGGATGGACAAAACCGCCCGGCTGATCTGCGGAACCCCAGGCTTCTTCCATCCGCCTTTGAGCTTGGGCTCGCGCGTCTTCAGTTCCAGGACCACGGAGCCGCGCGCGACACTGGCGGCCGCGTCGATGATATAAAGCAACTCGCGCTGCGCGGGCCAAGCCGTGCTTGCCAACGAGCCGGCCGGTACGATTTCATTCAGGCGCTGCAGCCAGGACGGCGGCGCTGCCGGGATCTGCGGCTTGAAAACGGGGGACGGGCGGGGAGGCAGCCCGAAGCCGGGGAGTCCTTCGAACGGGTCGTCCTCATCGTCTTCGTCGTGTGTCTCGTCGAAAGAGATGTCCCTGGGATTGAGCCGGGTGATGGCCGTGAAATAGTTCTGCGCGTCGGCCGCCAGAATGGTGGCCCAGAGGTGCTTGCATGCGCCGACGTCTTCATAATAGGGACAGTCGCAAAACAAGGCCAGCGCGCGGCCATCCCAGGTGATCTCCACGTCGTAGACGCGCGAGCCGCGCACGCCGGCTTCGACTCCCGTGGCGTTGCCGCGCTTGATGCGCACCGCGCCCAGCCGGTAGTAGCTGGCGCCGCGCGCGCGGACATCAGAATCGAAGTGGGGCGAGAGTACGGACGCAAGCTTCATCGCGCATTGGGGAGGTTTGCCTTATTGTAACGCAAGTTTGGCCGTGGCCGCGTCTGCCCCGTACATTACCGTGGTAATGTAGAGTGATGGCACTGGCCCGTTCGAAGGTTACCGCCCAGGGGCAAATCTCGGTCCCAGCCGTCATTCGCAAAAGGCTCGGCATTACCCCTGGGTCGATTGTCGAATGGGACGAAGACGGCGAGAGAATTGTGGTGCGGCACGCGGCCCAGTTTTCGTCGGAGGAGATCCATTGCGCGTTGTTCCCCAACGGAGCGCCGGAGCCACGGACTGCCGGCGAGATGAAGCAAGGGATCCGCCGGCGCATGCGCGAGCGCTATGCGCGCGATTGATACCAACGTTCTGGTTCGGCTCATTACCCGCGACGATGCGGGGCAGGCCAGACAGTCCGATCACTTCGTCGAGAAGGGGGCATGGGTATCGACTCTGGCGCTGGCCGAAGCGGTCTGGGTGCTCGGAACCGTGTACGGACTGGACGCCGCCGCTCTCGCGACCGCGGTCGAAATGCTGCTCAGCCACAGGAACCTGACACTGCAGGACGCGGATGTCGTGCGGGCCGCCCTGGACCTTTTTCGCTCACGCCCGGCCCTGGGTTTCTCCGATTGCCTGATGCTGCAGCTTGCCCGCAAGGCAGGACATCTGCCACTGGGCACTTTCGACCGCGCTCTTGGAAGAATCGACGGAACACAGAAGCTGTGAGGCGCCGGTCAGCGAGAGTCCGCGGACTCCACCGTGACGCTAAGGCTGACTTCCTTCTTGTCACGTACGACCACCACTTGGAAGTTGTGCTTGCTGCGCGCGGCGCGTACCAGGCTGGTGATTTCGTGCGCGCTGGTTACCGCTTCGCTATCCACTTTCACGATGACGTCTCCGGCGCGGATGCCTGCTTTTTCGGCGGCGGAATCCTTGGCGACGGAGCGCACCAGTACGCCTTCTTTCACGCCGAAGAAGCCGGCCAGTTGCGATCCCAGAGACTCGCACTCAATGCCCAGCACGCCGCTACGCGCGGAACCGATGGCGCGGGGGAACTCGGGCACCAGCGGCATTTCAGGCATTGGGGGCATGGCAGGCATATCAGGCATGGGTGGCATGGGCGGGATCTCGACGTTGAGATCGACATCTTCATCGCCATCGCCTGTTCGGAAGAAGAAGTGTTCCTTGCGGTGGCCGATGGTGGCCGTCAACGTTTGTGTGCCGCCATTGCGCCAGACCAGCAGGTTTACCTGGCGATCGACGGGCGTCTCGCGCACCAGGCGGATGAACTGCTCGGTGCCTTCGATGCGCTGGCCGTTATACTCCAGCACCACGTCGGATTCTTTCAGGCCGGCCTTGGCGGCGGGACTGTCATGATCCACGCTCTTCACTTCGACGCCATGCACCTCTTTGAGGTTGAGCGCCTTGGCGCGCTCGGAGTCGATTTCGGCCACGCCGATGCCGAGAAAACTGCTCCCCGATTTGCCGGTGACGAACAACCGGTTGGTGGCGGTGCGCGCACGCGGCGCCGGATCCTGCGCGAACGAGCAGGAAGCCGCCGTCAAGCCCAACACGGTGAAGCATAGCGATGTACGAATAGTGCGATGCATAGATCCTCTCTAGTGTTGCCGTCTAATAAATATGGTGCCGCCGGTGCCGGAGATGCGCAAGACAGGACCGCCGCCGTTGACCGGCCCTTCGGCGACCACCTGCCCGCCTTCGACGCGCACCGAGATTCCAGGAAAATCGGATACGATTCTACGGATATTGCCGGCCAATTCGTTCTGCGCCCGGATGGTCACACCTAAATTAGACGGGATGATTACCGTAATGTCACCGCCGCCGGTGGACAGGAAAGAATCGGACATGGGCTTGCCCGCCAGCAGGCTGGCGATGATGCTGCCGATGGCCGTGGAGACGCGCACGCTGCCGGAAATGTTGTCGAGATTCACGCCGCCGCCGGCGTTTTCGCAGCGCACGCCTTCGGCCGAGCCGACCTTCACCGGTCCGCCAGAGTTGCGAGCGGTGACGATGCCATGGGCCTGGCCCACGTCGATGGGGCCGCCGCCGGTGGAGGCAATCACGGCGGAGCCGGCGGTGTGAATCCGAATGCTGCCGGCCATGGTTGTGGCTCGCACCAGCCCGTGGACTTCCTGGGCGGAGATATCGCCGCCGCCGGTTTCAAAAGTGGCATCGCCACGCACCAGGCTGGCGGTGATCTTCCCTCCGGCCGTGGTGCACTTCGCATTGCCCTCCACGGCGCCGAGCGTGATATCGCCGCCGGCTGTCCGAACTACGATGTTGCCTTTGATGCGGTCCGCGGAAACGGCTCCGCCGCCGGTTTCCGCTTCGACCGCACCATCCAGGTCGTAGAAGGCGACCGCGCCTTCGGTAGTGGCAATGGTGGTTTCGGGAGCCGTGCGCGGCAGCTTCACCTGCAGATCCGCCATGCCATCGCCGCGCTGGACAATGAGGTACATGGAGTTGCCGCCTTGCCTGGCGAGGCGCACGCCGAAGCGCTTGGCCAATAGCCGCGCCTCGGCTTCATTGGGGGCCTTGACGCGTATTTTCAGGGAATAAGACAGCTCCGGACCGGGCGTGCCATTGATTGTAACCGGGCCGCGCGAGGCGATACGCAGGCGGGCCGCGGGCGCCATCGCTTCGGAACCCGCGCGCACTTCGACCCAATACTTGCCTTCGCGCGTGAGGACCGGTTCGCCGGCCAGCGCGATGCTCAGAAAACCGGAAACCAGGAGGACGGGCCGGAGCGTTGGGCAGATGGTCATTGCTTTAAACGGGGCTCTAAACATGCTTAAAACGTTCCGACCGAGGCATTCATATCCTGCAAAGCTTTTACGCAACGGCGGCGCACGTAGGTATTGTCTTCCTTCTGGACGACGCCTTGCAGAATGCCGACCATGTCGTCGCCGGCATGCGCGGTGAGCGCGTCCACAGCGGCGATGCGCACGCCCGGGTAGTCATCGTGCAAGAGCACCTGAGCCAGAACCTTGCGCACTTCCGGATCACCGGTGTACGCCTTCAGGCCATCCAGCGCCTTCAAGCGCACGCCGGGATTGGGGTCTTCGGCCACGCGATTGAGAAGCAGTTCGCGGACCGGGGAAGAATCCGAATGGCCCTTCAACAGGTCGACCGATTCCCAACGCACGCCGGGATTGTTCTCGTCGTGGGCGGCGGCCAGCACCAGGCGCTGAATATTGGTGTCGTTCAACTGTCCGGAGATGACGCGGCGGCGGGTTTCATCGAGGACGATTTGCACTTCGCCGGGGCGGGAATCGTCGTGGGCGGGCTGCACGGAGCGCACGGAGGAGATGACGTTTTCGGGGGTCAGCGAGGCGAGACTGAACGGGCCGGCTGCGCCTGGGGCGGTGAGGCGCGCTGTGATAAAGCCTAGGGCCAGCAGGGCACTGGCTCCCAGGGGCATGCGCCAGGGGCCTAGGGAAGGAAGCCAGGCGGAAAGTCCCCAATGCGGGACTAAAGTCCCGCGCGGGCTAAAGCCCGCCCTCCTTGGGACGGACGCCTGGCGGTAGACGGCGCGCATCAGGTCATGCCGGCATTCGGCGAGGAGGGCGGCGGATGGCTGCATCTCGCGCCGGTCGAGCGCGGCGGACAAGGCCCGCTGCGACTCCGCCTGGTGGGCGCAGGCCGCACAGGTATCCAAATGCTGTTCGAGGCTGTCTTCCTCGTCGGGCGGCAATTCGCCGTAGAAATACAGCGGAATGAGTTTGGTTACGGATTCGCAGTTCATTGAAAATCTCCCAGCTCCGCGCGCATCTTTTGGGTGGCGCGAAACAGACAATTCTTGGCGGCTTCCTCGCTGGTGCCCAGGATTTCGCCGATGTTGCGGAGGCGCAGACCCTGATAATGCCGGAGCTCGAAAACCATGCGCTCGCGGGGCGTGAGCCCGCCAAGGGCGCCCTCGATACGCTGCCCGATCTGGACGTTCCAGAGATTGCGCTCGGGATCGGCGTGCGGGGCTTCCTCCTGAAAATCGTTCATGCGGTCGAGGGGACCCTCGGGCGTATCCACCACGGCCGGCTCTTCCTTGCGCACCTTGCGCTTGCGCAGATAATCCAGGCAAATGTTCGTCACGATGCGGTAGAGCCATGTATGGAAGCTGCAATCGAACCGAAACGAATCGATGCTGCGGAAGACGCGCAAGAAAGCCTCCTGGAAGACGTCACGTGCGTCTTCCTGGGAACGCAGCAGATTGACCGCGAGCCGGAGCACACTTTGATCGTAGGCGCGGACGAGCTGCTCGAAAGCGTCCTGATCGCCGCGCTGGACGGCCCGGATCAGGCTGGCTTCATCTAGTTTGGGGCTCAACCTGGCACCCACGGCGCCAGGGGCGTCCTGCGCCATAAGTTCCGGATCTGCTGTAGCTTCCAATCATCCCTTCGAATAGTTTGACGCGGGAGTAGCAATTTTGTCACGATGTTGCTGTTCAGATTCGGACAGTGTCCGGTTGTGGGCGGGGGCTGGGGGCTAGGGGCTAGGGGCTGGGGGCTGGAGCGGTACCCCCATTTTTTGGGTTTGCTTCGTAGTTTTCGTGGGTTGTTGTGCATTTTTATGCAGGATTGGGCGGAATTGTGCATCGGTTGCGGGGATTTGGCGGTGGGCGGGTTGGGACAAACGAAGCCCATTATATTGATAATAAAGGATTTGTTTGCTCGGCGAGCCGGTTTGGGCGTTTCGGGGGTTTGGTGGCTGGTGCATGTTCGGCCGACGGTCCCCGGATTTTCGGAAGGAGGCATTTAATTTTGATTGTGATTCGGTCAGGCGTGCGTGTGACGTTGCGGGCTGTGCCCCTGGATTGTTAGTGGCTGGGCGGGGGAATATTCTCTTCGAGCTGGCGACGATGCCGCGGTCATCGGCGCGCTCCGCGGGCTGAGTGCGGGGTCAACAGCATGAGGAATTTGTCGGGGGCGCCGGAGAACCCAGTCGAGGCCTTCTTCGATGTTGCGTTCCCAGTCTGTGCCGGGGGTGAGCCGGGCTTGGTCGAGCCAGACTTGGTGGTTGCGGCGTTCGAGGTCGGATTTCCGGCGTTGGGCGAGGACGGTGTGCGCGTCGTGTCCGTAGCTCAGGAAGAGGCGCATGGGGTTCATTCTTCGAGGACGAGAAAATGCACGCGGCCGCTTGCGTCGCCGCCGACGATTCGCTGCTGATCGACGAAAGCGCAGCAATGCACGGGGCCATCGCAGTGGAACGTGGCGACCAACCGACCAGTGTCGAGTTCCCACACCTTCAGCGTCTTGTCGTAAGACGCGGACGCAGCCCGTTTGCCATCCGGCGCCAACGCCAGGCCGGAGACATCGGCAGAGTGGCTTGCCAGCGTGCGCAACGGGCGGCCGTTGTCCAAGTCCCACACCTTCAGCGTTTTGTCCCCGGATGCGGAGATCGCTCTCTTTCCGTCCCGGGTGACCACCACGCTGTAGACGTAGTAAGAGTGGCCTTCCAGTGTGCGTAGCGCGTGCCGGGCCACGAGGTCCCACACTTTCAGTGTGTAGTCCCAAGACGCGGAAAGCGCCCGCTGCCCGTCCGGCGTCACCGCAACGCCAAAGACCGAACCAGAGTGGCCTTCAAGCGTGCGCAGCACGCGGGCCGTGTCGAGATCCCAGACCTTCAGGGTCGTATCCCAAGACGCAGAGACCCCGCGTTTCCCGTCCGGCGTCACCGCCGCACCATGGACAGAAGCGAAGTGGCCTTCCAGCGTGCGCAACTGGCGGCCGTTGTCCACGTCCCACACCTTCAGCGTTTTGTCCCCAGAGGCCGAAACCGCCCGTCTTCCGTCAGGTGTCACCGCCACGCCAAAAACTGCACTAGAGTGGCCATCGAGCACGCGCAGCGCACGTCCGGTCGCCGGGTCCCACACCTTCAGCGTCTTGTCCCCAGACGCGGAAACCACCCGCTTCCCGTCCGGCGTTGCCGCCACGCCATAGACGGAACCAGAATGCCCGTCCAACGTGCTCAGCGTGGGGTGGGTACGGAGGTCCCACAACTTCAGGGTGTTGTCCCATGACGAGGAGACGGCCCGTTTTCCGTCCACTGTTACCGCCACGCTGGAGACGACCGCGGAATGGCCTGCCAGCGTGCTCAGCACGCGACCCGTGCCTAGTTCCCATACCTTCAGCATCCTGTCCTCGGCCGTGGAAACCGCCCACTTCCCGTCCGGTGTCACCGCGACCCCAGTGACGGGAGCAGAGTGGCCTTCGAGTGTGAGCAACACACGGCCGGTCTCCAGGTCCCAGACCTTCAATGTCCGGTCCTGGGACGCAGAAACCGCCCGTCTCCCATCCGGCATCATCGCGACGCCATTCACACCGGAGGAATGGCCTTTCAGGGTCAGGAGTGCGCGTGCGGTCAGCAAGTCCCAGACCTTCAAGGTCCCGTCCTCAGAGGCCGAGACCGCCCGCTCACCGCCCGGCGTCACCGCCACGCCACGAGCGCGACCACAGCCTCGCAACTCCCGCAACGTGCGGCCCGATTCCAGGTCCCACACTCGTAGCCCGTAGTCCAAAGACGCGGAGACAGCCTGCTTCCCGTCGCCCTTCACTGCCACGCTCTCGACGGAGTCGCGATGCCCTTCCAACATGACCAGCGTGCGGCCGGACGAGAGGTCCCATACCCTCAGCGTCTGATCCCGGGAAGCAGAGACCGCCCGGTTTCCATCGAGCGTCACCGCCACGCTACGGACAGTGTCAGAGTGTCCTTCCATTGTTCGGAGCAGGCGGCCAGTCGCCAGGTCCCACACTTTAAGCGTGTGGTCCGCGGACGCCGAAACGGCCCGCTTCCCGTCCGGCGTCAGCGCGAGGCAGTAGACCGAGGCAGAGTGGCCCTCCAGCGTGCGCAGCA
>Ga0187887_10001672_pt1 | contig 18640 bp, 14 predicted proteins | sample June2016WEW_7_10_FD_132977 | JGI IMG/M metagenome (GOLD analysis project Ga0187887, IMG submission 132977) | Peatland microbial communities from SPRUCE experiment site at the Marcell Experimental Forest, Minnesota, USA - June2016WEW_7_10 | ecosystem: Environmental > Terrestrial > Soil >...
CGTGGAGTTGGTCGCGGCCCCGTCCAGTGAAAGGCCCCAGCTCGTTCCGAGTGGCAGCCCGCTGATCTGGAACGTGATCGCGTAGGTGACCTGCGTGAATTGGACCGCCACGGCGGACGGTCCTCCGTCGACGACCAATTGGCCGTGGGTAAAGACCCCCGCAGACCATCCCGCCGGCTCGCTGAGGACCGTATAGTTGTAGGTCCCGTTCCCGGCCGTCCAGTTGAGCTGTACACCGTTGGAGCTCAAGTACGGACCCCCTTGGATCTGGAGCCCCCACAGGCTCCCGGTGGGCAATCCCGATTCCGTGAACGAGACCTCATACACGGCCGGAAGGAACGACACGAAGATCTCGTGGGCGTACCCGTCGACCCCGAACACACCGGACGTGGCGAAGTACCCCACGAGGGGCGTGTGGGCGACGTAGGAATAGCTCCCGTTCTTGAGCGAGAGGTTGACGCTGGCGCCCGTGGTGTTGGTACCGGTCGGCTGGCCGGAGACGTTGAGGACCCAGTCGGTGCCCTTCGGCAATCCCTGCACGACGAACGACGTCATGAACTTGGGCGGCGGGGAGAACGCCTCGTCGTAGGAGACCGCCCCACCGGTGATGGTGAGGTCCGTCTGGTGGGGCACGCCCGTCCAGTTCTCTTGAGCGGCGAACCCGACCACGAGCGAGCTGTTGCCCAGCGCGAACGTGAGACTGCTCGCGTTCGTCTCGTAGACGTAATCGGTGATCACGCCCCGGAAATCCTGCGTCACGTTCGCCCACCAGACGTAGTTGGCGGGCAGGGCGATCGCGAAGATCGTCACGTTGTAGGTCACGACGGTGAACGCGAGGGTGAGCTGGATGGCGGTCCCGGAGACGACCAGCTCTCCGTGGTCCGCCGGGAGCGTGTAATCGGACGGGGGGAGGGTGTTCCAGTAGTAGGTTCCGTTCGCCAGATGGAGGACGATGGAGCCGTAATCGGTGTCGTACCCCTGCCCGGTGTTGAGGAAGAAGCTCCAGTAGGTGTAGGGAGGAAGCCCCGTGACCGTCACGGTCACGGGCGTGGTGCTCACGAACCGAGCCGAATCGTACATCAGGACCCCTTGCGTGGTAGAGCCGGACGAGACACCGAGGGTCCAGTTGGCCGGGGTCCCCTTGGAGAGGTTCGCCGCGGTCGTGAGGGTCCAGCTGATGCCGGACGCGCTCTCCCCCGTCTGGTCGTTCGTCTCGCCGTAGGTCTGGGTCGCGCCGGGAACCCAGTTGGAGGATCCGAACCGCTGGAACATGAGCTGCAGATTCCCGCCGGTCGTGCCCGTGAACGTTCCGAGCCCCCCGCTCGGTCCACCGACCAGTCCGAACTGCGGCGAGAGGCTGCCCGCGGCGCCGTTCTCGAGGGGGTTGTTCGAGAACTCGTTGCCCTCCCACGAGTAGTTGTTCCACAGGTTGCCGAGGATGTACGACCCGCCCGGTAGCGGGAGGGTCAGCGGGGTGGCATCGGGAATGCCGAAGGAGAATTGCACCGATTGGCCATCGAATATGGTCGTGTTCTGCAGCGTCGTCTCGATCGAGAAGTCGAGCGGAGTGCTGAGTACCTGCCCGGTGACCGGGAAGTTGTATTCGTAGATCGTCGCGGACGGGTAGATCCCCCAGTAGGGGAAGACGACCCAGCCGCTGAAGTTCATCTGCCAGGCCCCCGGCGAGCCGTTGATGTAGATCACGTTCTGAACCCAGTAGATCGGTGCGCCGAGCGCGTTCGCCACGAAGAAGTTCTGCTGGATGGAGGCGTTGTAGTAGGGGCTGGTCGAGGTGACCTGGAGCCCGGTGAGATTGAAGTTGGCGAGGACCGAGGCGAGGTCTCCCGGAGTATTCGAGGGGAGGTAGCTCACGAAGTACATCGTGAAGTTGTACGCGTCCATCGTTCCCCATCCGGTCACCAGGTCGTACCCCACTAGCGCCGAGTCGGCGAAGTTCCGGCCGACGGTGACGTCAAAGAACGGGAGGGTCGGCAGCGTGGAATTGTACGCTCCGGTGGCGATGTACCCGGTGCTCGGGGTCACCACCGAGTTCGCCGGGGTGTACTGGGCGTTGGCCAGGGGGTAGAGCGTCGGGTCGAGGAACCCGAGCCAGCCCGATCCGAACTGCCCCATCACGTGGTCGGCGTCGACGACCATCCCCGCCGTCAGCGGAGAGGCGATGCTCGTGCCCGCGACATTGATGAAGAAGCGGCCGAGGGACGCGTTGGACGCGTTGTACTCGATGCCGCCGATCGTCAGGGTCATGATCGTGTTGTTCGCGATGGCCGCGATGTCGGGGACACCTCGTCCGCCGCCCTGGATGACCGCGTTCGCGCTGGAGTCGTTCTGCCAATCCGGCTCCGGGAAGATCGCACTGACCCCGCCGGTGGAGCCGGCGGCAGGGTTCGGACTGTCCCAGGCGGCCGTCTGGTTCCACACCACGTTCGAGGTCATCTGAAGGCTCGTCGGGTCGAGCGTGACGGTCGTTCCACCGACCGCCACCACCCCGTAGGTATCGTACGCCATCGACGCCGGGAAGAGGGTGGTCTGCCCGGGAGGGTCGAAGCTGCCTCCGTCTCCGTTGGGGTTCGAGGCGGAATCGCCGGAGGAGGCGAGGACGGTGATCCCCCGGGCGGCGGCGCTCGCCAGTGAGCTGTTCCATCCGGCGTCGAACGCGTCGGTCCCTCCCCAGGAGTTGGAAATGACGGAGACGTTGTCGAGCGCGGCGTACGTCGCGTTCGGGTTGAGGATGAAGGCGAACGCGTCGTCGAGGTAGGTGTTCGAGAGCGACGGCCCATAGACGTTGTAGAGGTGGGCTCCGGGGGCGGTCGACCCGAGCATCTCGAGGTCGAGGGTGTTCTCCACATTGGCGCTGGTGTTGTCGAACGAGGCGAGCGGTCCCGGCGCAGGAGCGCCGTTCAATGGCACTCCGGCGATGGTCGCGTGCGGTTCTCCCGCCGGAAGGGTTTGGTTGTAGAAGTCGTAGATATCGTGCGGAACGAACGGCCCGACGTTCTCCCCGGTCACCAGGTTGCCCCAAGGCGTCGTGATCGGGTTCCCTTCGTACGTCCCGGAGCCCAGGATCGTCGCCGCCACCATGTCGGTCGGGTATCCGTCCTCGGCGAACAAGGACCGTTGGTCGTAGGCCACCTGGAAATCCGAAGCGAACTCGAACTGGAACCCCCCGCTCTGGACGGGGGTCGGATAGGCACTGATCGGCGGGATGGGGGAAGATCCCGCGGGGACGCCTCCGGAACGGATCTGAGGAGCGGTGTGGAGCGGGTGGTTGACCAGCGCCGAGTAGGAGCTGAGTCCGTCCACCCCGGCGACGATCGAGGCGAGAGGGTCCGGGAGCTGAGGGGCGGCGGTCGGCGCGTAGAAGCCCTGACCGTGGAGCCCGTAGGAGGCCAGCGACGTATGGAAGATCGACGCGGCGACCGAAGGGCTCGCGTCGAAGGAGAGGCTCACTCGGTCGGCGTAGGAGTGGACCTGGGTCGCCCCGAGCGATTGAAAGTACTGGAGGGCACTTTCGTAGGTGGCGGGCGAGAGACCGAACTCAGTATCGAACTCGGTCGCGGTAAGGTAGTGATGGTACTGTGGAGAGTGCGGGTCCTGCAGGTTTCCGAGCAGGTTTGCAAGACGTGAGGAGTTGGCGAAGTTGAACGTCACCAGGATCGGCACGGATTCGGTCGAGGAGAGAGGACCGTTCGAGACCGCACCGGGAACCGTGCGGCCGAGCTCGGTGTAGGGGAAGGTCTTCGTCGCGGCGTGGTCCAGGGCCGACGTGGTCCAGGTGCTCGCGAGCACGGAGGGCCCCACCGACCCAGAAGTTGACGTCCCCGACGCCGGCGACAGAAGGGCGATCGCGGGCACCGCCATCAGGGCGGCGATCAGTACGACGAGGAGGCTCTTTGGAATCCGACGAGGGGCCCGCATTGGTGTGCTCGGACGGCCGAGTTCCCTCGGCTCGGCAGGCCAGCATCCCTGCTCATGATAAGCATTGTCTCGGGAAACCTGACATTTCCGGTCGCGTCAGTCGGTTTCGTGGCGTGTAAGTGGCCCGCCGGGAGAACGTTGAAGTAGCTCACCGGCCCGACCCCGCGGGACGAACATGCCGTACCGAACCACCATGACCGGAAGCTGGTACCGACCGCCGGAGGTCCTTGCGCTCCTCGCGCAGAGCCCGACGGGCGAGATCTCCGCCGAACACGAGAAGACCTACCTGGACGCCGAACGAGCGGCGATCCGAGACCAGCTCCACCCCGCGGGAGCTTCGTTCGGGCTCGACCAGGTCTCGCCGGGTGAACAACGGGTCGCAGGATACACGACCTTCCTGCCCCACCGGTTCGAGGGGTTCTCTCGAACCGAAAGGGTCGCAATGCCCTTCTCACCGGAGCTCATCGACGAGTTCCAAACTTCGAACCCGGCCCTGGGCGCCCTGCTGGCCACGACCCGGGAGGCGTTCGCACTGCCGAAGATCATCGCGCCCTTGGTGTACCGGGGGCAGGCGGCGGCCCACCGGGCGGCCACGGATGCGGTGAGGATCGCTCACGAGGAAGGGGCCCACAGCGTCTTTCTGCCGGCGCCCTCCCCCGGGGTGATTACCATCTTCTATCCGAATAACCCCGAAGTCTACCCCAACCATCTGGACTACCTGAAGGCGCTCGCGACCCAGCTCCGCGAGGAGTACAAGGCGATCCTGGGCGTGCCGGGGGTCGTCCTGCAGATCGACGCACCCGACCTTGCGATGGGGAAGCAGACCGCCACGGACTGGGGGATCGACTTCTACGAGGCGCTGCCGCACCACGTCGACGCGATCAACCGGGCGGTGGAGGGGCTGCCCCGCGACCGGATTCGGGTCCACTACTGCTACGGGAACTACGCCGCTTCGCACCTGAGCGATGCGGACTTCGCCCGGGTACTGCCGCAGCTCACTCGGTTGCACACGTCGGCCCTCGTGGGTGAACTGGCCAACCCCCACCATGAAGGGGACCTGCTGGTACTCCAGGAGTACGCGCGCGATCACGGTTGGCCCAAGGGACTAGGGTTTGCGGGAGGCGTCATTGACGTGAAGACGCCGATCGTCGAGAGTCCCCGGACCGTCCGGCTCCGACTCGACCAGCTCGCCCAGGCGGTCGGCGCCCAGAACACGTGGGGAGGCACCGACTGTGGGTTCGAGACGTTCGCGCGCATGAACGGAGTGCCGCGGTCGGTCGCCCTGCTCAAACTGAAGGCCCTGGCCGAGGGGGCCCGGCTGGGCGGGTAGGCCCAGCACCCCCCGGGCGGGCGCGCCCGCCGCTACCGTCTTATCGCCAGCGGGGCGTGCGCGCGCGGCATGGGCACCGTCCACGAGCCGCACCCGCACGCGACCCTGCTTTCTGACTTCATCCTCGGAAGTCAGGACGGCCTGGTCAACGTGCTCGGCATCCTGCTGGGGCTGACGGTCTCGACGGACAACGTCCGCATCATCCTCATCGCGGCCCTCGCGGCGCTCGCCGCCGAATCGATCTCGATGTCCGCGGTCGCCTACACGTCCACGCGCGCCCGGCGCGAGCTCTACCGGTCGGAGGTTGCCCGCGAGTTGCAGGAGATGCGCGAGGTCCCCGAGATGGAGCGCGAGGAGATCCGCGTCATTCTTCGGAAGTGGGACTACACGGGCGACGACGTCGAGCGCATGCTCCGCGAGATCGAGGCGAAGCCGAAGATGATGCTCGACCTGATGATGGCGTTCGAGCTCTCGCTCGCCCCGGTCGCGGAGGACCAACCCCGCAAGAGTGCCGAGGTCGTCCTCGCCGCGACGGTCCTGGGCTCGTTCATCCCCCTCATCCCGTTCTTCCTATTCCCGACGGAGCTCCTCACCGCGGCGATCCTCGCGGTCCTCGTGAGCGGGATCACCCTGTTCCTCGTCGGGTGGTATGAGGCGCGGACCACCGACGGGATCACCTGGAAGAGCGGTCTTCGGATGATCCTCATCGGGCTGGGCGCCGGATTCGGGGGGTTCCTGATCGGAGTCCTCTCGAACCACGTCTAGTCCGTCACCGACCCGCCGGGGCGAGGGAACGCCGACTAGGCGGGTCGGGTCATCCGGGGGGGGGCGCGGGGGCGGGGGCGGAAGACGAGGCGGAGGGGGGAGGTCCACGACGGGCCGCGGACCTCGTGCCGATGGCAACGCGTGCACCAGGCGACAGATTCTCCGCCGCCGGCGAGCTCGGGGGTGGCGAGGTGGTCTTCGGGGGAGTGTCCGCACTGCCGGTCGAGGCACGGGTGGGGGTGGCGCGAAGCGGCGGCGCGGTCGGACACATGCGTGCTATGCGCACGCATGCGTATAAACCCAGAGGGTCGACCGACGAGTTGGCGCGCCGGCCTAGGTTCGGAGCAGTCGGATCTCCTTCGCGGCCCGCGCCTCGCGCTCCTTCTCCGTGAGCTCGCGCACGTGGAAGGAGACGGACACGGTCCCGTTGAGCTCGATCGGCTGCGGCATGAACGGCAGACGGAGCGAAAGTCCCTCGAGTCGAAGGTCGACCTCCCCCCGCTGGTTCGCCATCGCATTCATCCAGTCCTGAAAGGGGTTCGGCGTCTCTCGCGGCGTTCGTTCGACGGTCGGCATGTCCCCCCATCCCCCTCGACCTTTAGGAGCCTATCGAACCGGCAAGCGCCCGCCGGTTTGTTCAATTTATTAACTCAAAGCTGTATAAACTAGGATTCGCTCCCCGACGCATGTCCAACGACGCGGACGCCCTCTCGGGCGGATACACTTCCACGAAGCAGGAGATCCTCGCGATCCTGAAGCGACACCCGGGCGAGTCCCTGGCCCAGCTCGCAAGCGAGCTCGGCATCTCGAAAGCCGGGGTGCTCGGGCACCTGCCCCCGCTCGAGAGTGAGGGCCTGGTGGAGCGCTCCTACCTCGCCGGACATGTCGGCCGACCGCGCGTTGTCTTCCGACTGACCGACCGGGCGGCCGCCCTGTTCCCTCAGGGGTATACGGAAATGTCGATCTGTGCGCTCGAGTTCATCGAGCGCCGCCTGGGCCGGACGGGCGTGGTCCAACTGCTTCAGGAGCGAGCGCACGAATTGGAGGACCGCCACCGGCCGCGTCTCGACCTGCCCCGGCTCGGAGACCGGGTGGAGGAGCTCGCCCGCATCCGGACGGAGGGTGGCTACATGGCCGAAACCGGCGCCCCGAAACGGGGATCCTTCGAGATCCGGGAGCACAATTGCCCCATCTTGGCGCTCGCGGGACGATTCCCCGAGGCCTGCGAAACGGAGCGCCGAATGTTCGAGACCCTTCTGCACGCACGGGTCGACGTCGAGCACCGCCTGGCGGCGGGAGACTCGGTGTGTCGGTTCAGCGTCCACGCCCGAGGCGCTCGCCCATGAGAGCGCCCCGGTCAGAGCGCAAGGTCGCCCTGGTGACCGGGGCCAGCCGGGGCTTGGGGAGGACGGTCGCCGAATTCCTCACTGCCGAAGGGTACTCGGTCATCCTCACGGCCCGCGGGACGTCGGACCTGGAGGGGGTTGGCACCAACCTCTCGAGATCCGGGGCGGACGTGCACTGCGTCGCAGGGGATGTCACCGACCCCCGCCATCGAAGTCAACTCGCGGAGCACGTGCGTGCCGCGGGCCGGCTGGACCTTCTCGTGAACAACGCGAGCGAGCTCGGGCCGACGCCTTTGCCGGAGCTTTCGACGTACCCCCTCGACGGACTGCGCAGGGTGTTCGAGGCGAATGTCGTCGCACCGCTCGCCCTCGTCCAGATTTTGCTCCCGTGGCTCGAACGGTCTCGAGGGCGCATCGTCAACATCTCGAGCGATGCCGCGCTCGGAGGGTACCCGGGGTGGGGAGGGTACGGGGCGAGCAAGGCCGCCCTCGACCTGGTCTCCCATACGCTCGGGGAGGAGTTGAAGGTCCGAGGCGTGTCGGTCGTCAGCGTCGATCCGGGCGACCTTCGGACGGCCATGCACCAGGCCGCCTTCCCGGGCCAGGACATTTCGGACCGCCCGCTTCCGTCGGTGACGGTCCCCTTCTGGGCGTGGCTCCTGGAGCAGGACCCCGCGCTCGTGACCGGACACCGGTTCCGGGCCCAGGCGGACCGGTGGGAGATTCCCGCATGAACCCGTTCTCCGCGCCCGCCTTCGCCGTGCCCTCGGCCCTTGAAGCCGACCGTCCGCCCGAGGAGCGGGGGGTCGCACGCGACCGCGTCCGCCTCCTCCTTTCGACCCGGACGACGGACGAGGACCGGAACTTCTCCGACCTCACCGACATCCTCCAACCGGGCGACCTCCTCGTCGTGAACGAGAGCGCCACCCTGCCCGCCCGGCTTCCGGCGCGGAGTCGCGTAGGTGAGTACTTTCTCCACCTTTCCACCCGATACGGCCCCACGTTGTGGGTCGCCGAGGCCCGCTGGGGAGCCGGCACCCCGGGCCCGCTTCCGCTGGCCGTGGGGGACCGCATCGATACGGCCGGCCTCTCGGCCCGATGGGTCGCGGAGTTCCCGGGAATCCCTCGCCTCGGGTTCGTCGAGTTTGATCGGGACCCGTTCGACGCGATGGCCGAGTTTGGCCGCCCGATCCGTTACGGATACGTCCCGCACGACTACCCCCTCGATGCGTACCAGACCGTGTTCGCGCGCGTGCCGGGGAGCGCCGAGATGCCCAGCGCCGCGCGGCCGTTCTCCGAAACGTTGGTGCGAAGCCTCCGCGGACGGGGAGTGGAATTCGCGGCCCTCACGCTGCACGCGGGGGTCTCCTCTCTTGAGGTCGGGCCGGACGGCGGGGCGACCGACCTCGTCTACCCCGAGCCGTTCCGAGTGCCGGCCGCGACCGTGGAAGCGGTCGCCCGCGCCCGGGCGCGCGGGGGACGGGTGATCGCCGTGGGCACGACCGTCGCCCGGGCGCTAGAATCGGCGTCGGGCTCGCGCGGACTCCACCCCGCCGAGGGGTTCACCCGCCTCTACATCTCGCCCGAGCGCCCGCCTCGGATCTTCGACGGACTGCTGACCGGGTTTCACACTCCGACCTCGAGCCATCTGGCCCTCCTGGCGGCGTTCGCCGGCGCCCCGATGCTGGAGCGGTCCTATCGGGCGGCTCTGGAGCGCGGGTATCTCTGGCACGAGTTCGGGGACAGCCAGCTGATCCTGCGGGACAGACTCCCAGCGGGAGCCTTCTAGCGCTCGGCCTCGGACGAGGACCCGGAGCGGACTACGCGCCGGGAGCGATTCCGGCGCGCGCCCGGAGGGCGTGGTAGAATCCACCGAAGCTCGTAGCCGTCGGAGTGCGCATCCCCTGATTCCGGAGCTGCTCGCGCACTTCGCGGGGACCCTGGCGGAGGTCGAGGATCTTCGCGGAGTCGTACTTGTACTGGAACGTTCCCGCCGGACCCCGGGGGAACGGTTCCCAGTCCTTCGGAGTGGTCGTGCGGAGGTCCTGGGGGCGCTTGCCGTCCGTGGGAGCGAACCCCGGGAGCGTCAAGTGCTCCTCGGTGAGCCAGAGCATGGTCGCGTCCCGGATCGCGTCCTCCGTGGTGGCGTCGAGCGCGCCGGGGGAGACCTGCGAGCGGACCCAGCCGACCAGCGCGTCGAACGTCTTCTCGGTGTTCTCCTCCAGCATCTGGAGGACCGCGAGCCGGATCGCGCTCCGGCGCAACTGTTCGATGCCGGTCTCGCTCAGTCGGAACTCGGCCGTGAGGCCGAGCAAGCTCTCCGAGTTGTCCGAGAGCTGCTTCAGCGAGAGGACGGCGAGAGGGGCCGCGGGCTCGTCCTTGGAGACGTGCCAGAGGGAGAACTCCCGACCGTTGGTGAGGAGCACGAGGGGGACCTTCGCGCGCTGCGCCTGTTCGGCCACCCCGCCGATCTCGGAGACCGAGGCCGTGCGTTCGCGGACGTCCAGGAACAGGCGGGCCTGCCCCTCGGCGTTGAACAGCGCGTAATCCACCGGTCCTTCGCCGGGCTTCGCCTCGAAATCGAGGTAGACCTGGTGCTTGTCGTGCGGGTCCCAGCCGAGCGCGACGAGGAACGGATTCACGATCCAGTGGCGGACCTGCTGTTCGGTGACTTCGGGGACGTCCCGAAGCACCTCTTGGGCGACCTGACTGAAGTCGGCCAGACGCCGGCTCAAGTCGACTGCTTCCATCGCCGGGACGATGGGTGGGTCCCCGCCTTAAATCTACCCGTTCGGCCGACGGGGCCGCAGCCGCATCCCCTCGCTGTCCAAGAACGGCTCCACCGGCTCGAGCGGGGTGTCCAGGCCCTCGTACGGAGGCAGGCCGAGACGGTCCGAGACCAACCATTCCACCTCGTAGGCATACAGGAGCGTGGACCCCAGGGTCTCCAGCAGGTACGCGAGCCGCTCGCCGCCGCGGGCCGAGAGCCGGAAGTATCGCGGCGGTAGCCCGAGCGCCTCGAACAGGCGGTCGGTGAGCTCGCGGTACCGCCAGGTCCGGGGGCCCCCCGCGGTCACGGTCCGGGCGCCGTCGAGGGAGGCCTCCCGGCGGACGATCCGCGCGAGGTCCCGGACCGAGATGGGGCTCACCCGGTACTCCCCCTGCTCGAAGATCGGGAACCGATGCCACCGGGCCATCGTGCGCAACATCACGGTCAGGAGCACGTCGCGGGGGCCGAACAGCATCGTCGGCCGCACCAGGGTGTAGGGGATCCCGCTCTCCACGATCGCGCGGTCGACCTCCCGCTTGCGGACCATGTACGGGAGGGTCGTCTCGATGTGGTCGGTCGCGATCGGCACGCTGATCTGGACGAAACGACGGACGCCGACCGCGCGCGCGTCGGCGACGAGGCGGCGCAGTCCCTCCGCGAGCGGCCGGAATCGCCGGTCCGGCCCTGAGCGGTACCACGCCACGTTGATGACCACGTCCACCCCATCCAGCACGGGACGCCAGCTCGGAAGCGTGGCCACGTCGGCCGACACCCATTCGACCGACGGGATCGCTTCTTCCGGCGTGGAGTGGCGGTGGACGGAGCGGATCTGCCAGTCCGGTGCGAACTCGCGGAGGAGGGCCCGTCCTACCAACCCGCCCCCGCCGCCGACCAGGAGGAGGCGGGGACGCGGGCCGGGCGGGCCGCTCATGCGGCCGGAGCGGGCACGGGGCGGTGGGCTCGCCCCCCGATCTCCCGGAACGCGCGAACGACGAGGGGCTTGACCTCCGCCACCGAGACCGGCCGCCCGGCTTCGCGTGCGAGGGAGGTCATCACCGGCTCCTCGAAACCGCAGGGATGGAATCGGTCGAACGGGGCGAGGTCGAGGTCGACGTTGAGAGCGAATCCATGGTATGTGACCCATCCTTCGACCGCGATGCCGATCGAGGCGATCTTCCGAGCACCGCCAACCCAGACGCCCCGGCGCCCGGGGACGTGACCTCCCACCACCCCGAACGGGGCGATCGACTCGACCAGTGCCGACTCCACCTCGGTCACGAACCGTCGTACGTCCCGGCCCCGGGGTTCGAGGTCGACGATCGGGTACCCGACCAGTTGGCCGGGCGCGTGGTAGGTCGCCCGTCCGCCCCGCTCGACCTGGACGACCGGGAGCCCGCTCGCCCGGGCGGCCCCGTCGTCGCCTTCCACGCCGATCGTGACGACCGGCGGATGCTCCACGAGGACGAGGGTGTCGGGGATCCTTCCCGCCCGACGGTCGGCGACGAGGCCGTGCATCGCCGAGAGGGAGTCTCGGTAATCGCGCAGGCCCCAATCAACGACCGGCAGCATCCGTACGCCTCCGCGCCACGTGCATCGGCTCGCCCAGCCAGAGGAGCGCCGCCTCCTGGAGGGTTTCGGAGAACGTGGGATGAGGGTGGATGGTCGAGGCGAGGTCCCGCACCGTCGCGGCCATCTCGATCGCGAGAGCCGCCTCGGCGATGAACTCCCCACAACCCTCGCCGACCACGTGGACCCCGAGGAGCAGGCCGCTGGTCGAATCGCCGACGACCTTGGCCCACCCGCCGGTGGCGTGGGCCGCGTGGGCGCGTCCCAGGGCGGCATAGGGGAACCGGACCTCCCGCACGGTGTGGCCGCGCTTTTCGGCCTCGTCGCGCGTGAGGCCCACGGTCGCGATCTCCGGGGTCGTGAACACGACGGAGGGCATCGCCTCGAACTGGAACCGGGTCGGGCGACCGGCGATCGCCTCGGCCGCCACCGTCCCCTCCCGGTACGCCTTGTGGGCCAGCATCGGCGGTCGAGCGACGTCCCCGACGGCGTAGATGTGCGGCACGTTCGTCCGCATCTGATCGTCGACCGCGATGAAGCCGGTCTTCGGGTCGGCCGAGACGCCGGCCTCGTCGAGGCCGAGCTCGCGGCTGGCGGGTCGCTTGCCGATCGTGACGAACAAGCGTTCCGCACGCAGGACTTCCTTCCCCGTGGAGCTCTCGACCGAAAGGGCGACCCCGTCGGCCGTCCGCTCGAGGCCGACGGCCTTGGTCCCGACCCGGACCTTTACCCCCGCGCGCTCAAGGGATCCGGTGAGCTCGCGCGAGAGGTCCGGCTCGAGGCCGGGAAGGAGCTGGGGGAGGAGCTCAACGATCGTGACCTCGACCCCGACGCGGGCGAGGAATTCGCCGAGCTCGCAGCCGCTGACCCCGCCGCCGAGGACCAGTAGCGAGTGGGGCAGGGTCGTCATCTGCAGGATGTCGGTGGAGGTGATGACCGTCGTCCCGTCCGGCTCGAACCCCTTCAGGACCATCGGCACCGCCCCGGTCGCGACGATCGCCTGTTCGAAATCGACCCGTTCGTGACCCCCATCGGGGGCGGCGAAGTCCACCGACCGCGGGCCGGTGAATCGGGCTTCGCCCTTCAGCACATTGACCCCCGCCGACTTTAGGAGCGAGGCGACCCCTCCGCGCTCCTTCGCGACCACCGCATCCTTCCAGCGGATCGTCTGCGGAAGGTCGAAGGTCGCGTCGGTGGCGCGGACGCCGATGTCGGCGCCCTCCGTGCGCACCGCGGAGTAGAGCAGCGAGGCATGGATGAGCGCCTTGGACGGGATGCATCCCCGATTCAGGCACTCCCCCCCGAGCTCGTCCTTCTCTATCAGCAACACCTTGAGCCCGAGCTGCCCCGCCCGGATCGCGGCGACGTACCCGCCGGGACCACCGCCGATCACGAGGACCTGGGTCGACCGCGCATACGTTCCGGCCATCTAGCTGCTCCGCCCGTCGGGGGGTGGGGGGATGAGCGAGGGGGAAGCATAGACGTCTTCGGTCAGGGAGGCGGGGGAGGGCGGGGCAGTCTCCTCGGCGGCCTTTACCGCTGCTCGGACCTCCTCCTCGACCGAAGCCGCGACCTGCGACCGGGTCGATTCATCGAGCAGGCCCTGGGCGGACAGCCACGCGGTGAGGCGGGCGAACGGATCGTGGCTCTGCGCGCGCGAGGCCCAATCCTTCGGCTGGTACCGCGCTGGGTCGTCCGAACTGGAATGGGGCGTCATACGGAACACGAGGAACTCGAGCAGGGAGGGGCCATGCCCCTCCCGGGCGGAAGTGAGGGCTTGCGTAAGCTCCCGGTAGACCGCGATGACATCGGTACCGTCGACCCGACGGCCGGGGATACCGTACGCCGCCCCCTTGGACGCGAGGGTTGCGACGGCGGACTGCCGCTCGACGGGGAGCGAGATGGCCCACTGGTTGTTGGTACAGCAGAATACGACGGGGAGCTTCCACACGCCCGCGAAGTTGAGACCTGCGTGGAAGTCGTTCGCGCTCGTGGCCCCGTCTCCAAAGAAGGCGAGCGCAACGCCCGCCGACCGTCGGGCCCGCATCCCATAGGCCACCCCGACCGCGTGGGAGATCTGCGTGCCGATGACGGAGGACATGGAGACATAGTGGACCTCGGCGGCGCTGGGATGGCAGGGCATGTTCCGTCCCCGCGCCGGGTCCCGGTCGTCGGCGAACAGGTGGTGGGCATACGTGACCAGGGAGTGGCCCCGGACGAGGGCGACGAGCTGCTCGCGGAGGCCGGGGAGGATCCAGTCCTCGGCACCGGTCGCGAGGCCCGCCGCGACGCTGACACCCTCCTGCCCGGTCGCCGCTCCGTAGAACCCGACCCGGCCCTGTCGTTGGAGGCCCTGCATCCGGGCGTCCAGGGCGCGGCCCAGCGCCATCCACCGGTACATGGCGAGGAGCGTCTCGCGCCAGGTCGGCCCCAGCGAGGATTCGGCCTCGGCGGCCGAGTACGGCAGGGGAACGACGGCCGGCGCCGCGCTCATGCCATCTCGGCGAACAGCTGGTGCGGGTCCTCGAGGTACGACTTGACCGTCGCGAGGAACTGGGCGCCCTCGATCCCGTCGAGGACACGGTGGTCGAGCGAGACGGAGAGGTTCATCAGGTCGGCGGGCCCGATCGCACCGTCCGGAAGGTAGACGGGTCGGCGTTGGATCTTGTGGACCCCCATGATGGCGACCTCGGGATAGTTGAGGATCGGGGTCGCGAGCACGCCGCCCAATGCACCGAGGCTGGTGATCGTGAACGTCCCGCCGGTCATCTCCGCCCGCGCGAGCTTGCCCGCGCGTCCCCGTTCCGCGAGGTCAGCGATCTCGCGGGACAGTTGGAGTACGCTCTTCCGGTCGGCGCCGTGGAGTACCGGAACGATCAGGCCCTCCGGGGCGGCCGTGGCGATGCCGATGTTGAAGGCCGAATGAAGGACCAGCTCGGATCGTGCGTCGTCCATGGTCGCGTTCAACCGCGGGTGAGCCCGCAGTCCGGCGACAACGGCCTTGACGAAGAACGGAAGGTAGCTCAGTTTTGCCCCCTGCCGCTCGACGTGCTTGGCCATCCGCTCGCGGAGCACGACGAGTTCGGTGACGTCCACCTCCTCCACGTAGGTGAAGTGGGCCGCCGTGTGGGTCGAGAGGGACATGCGGTCGGCGATAGCCCTACGAATTCCGCGGATCGGGATCCGTTGGAGGACATCCGAACTGTCCGGGCTCGCCGTCGGAGGCACTGTGCCCGAGGCGGCCGATGCCGTTCGAGGAGCCTCGGCCGCGGAGGGCGGAGACGGGGTGGCCCCGAGGACCGTAGGGGTGGGGAGCTTCGACCCGCCGTCCAGGTCCGCTTCCGTGATGCGGCCGCCCGGACCGCTACCTCGAATCGTTCGCAGGTCGACTCCCTTCTCTGCGGCGAGACGGCGGAGATAGGGGGAAGCGAGGATCCGGCCGACATCGCCCGAGGGGGCGGATGGCGGGACGGACGGGGAGGTGGTGGCAGGCACTGGGGTCGTCGGCGCCCGAGCCGTGGGCTGGCTGGAGGGGGTCGGGGCAACCGTCGACGGACCCACGCCCCCCGCGGTCTCGATCGTGACCAGGAGGCCGCCGACCTTCACCTTCTCGCCCACCTGCGCATGGATACGGGCAATGCGGCCGGCCTTCGGCGACGGGATCTCCACGTTCGCCTTGTCGGTGAGAACACTGACCAACGGGGCGTCCTCGGCGATCGAGTCGCCTTCCTTGACGAACCACTGGACGACTTCGCCCTCGGCGACGCCTTCCCCGATGTCGGGCAACCGGAACTCGAACGACATATCGACCTCCTACCCGGACCGGACGGTCGCCCGCACGGCGTGGGCCACTCGCTCGACGTTCGGGAGGTACACATTCTCCAGCGCATAGGGGAACGGCGTGTCGAACCCCGTAACTCGGGCGATCGGTGCCTTGAGTGAGTAGAACGCCTTCTCGGCCAGCAGTGCCGAAAGTTCTCCACCGAACCCACAGAAGCGCGCCGCCTCGTGGACGACCACCGCCCGACCGGTCTTCTCGACCGACGCGAGGATGGCGTCCTCGTCGAGCGGGACCAGGGTACGCAGGTCGATGACCTCGGAGGAGATCCCCTCCTGGGCGAGGAGCTCGGCCGCCTCGGAGACGACCGGGATCATTGCACCGTAGGCGAACAACGAGACGTCGGAGCCTTCGCGGACGAGTCGCGCCTTTCCGAACGGGATCCGCTGGTCCCCGTCGGGGACCTCCCCCGTCACCGAGCGGTAGATACGTTTCGGCTCGAGGAACATCACGGGGTCTTCGTCATGGATCGCGGTGAGGAGGAGACCCTTCGCGTCGGCGGGGGTGGACGGGATCACGACCTTCAAGCCCGCCGTGTGGGCGAAGTAGGCCTCGGTGCTCTGGGAGTGGTAGAGACCTCCCTTGATCCCGCCGCCATACGGGGTCCGAATGACGACATGGCAGGGGTACTGGCCACCGGATCGGTACCGGAACTTTGCGAGCTCGCTCACGATCTGGTCGAACGCGGGATAGATGAAATCGAGGAACTGGATCTCGGCGACGGGCTTGAGCCCATAGAGGGCCATGCCGATCGCAGTCCCGACGATCCCGGTCTCGGAGAGCGGAGTGTCTAGGACCCGGTCCTCACCAAACTCCTTCAACAGACCCTCGGTCGCGCGGAACACCCCACCGTTCACACCGATGTCCTCGCCGAGGAGGAGAACGTCCGGGTCGTCGCGCATCGCTTGCTGAAGGCCGCGATTAACGGCCTGGACCAGCGTCAGTTCGGTCATGGTTTGATCACTCCTTCGCGGACCAGGGCTTCGTACTCCGCCCGCTCCTCCGCGATACGGGGGGTGGGAGTGGCGAACACGTCGTCGAACAGGGTCGAGGGAGCGACCGGCGCGGCCTTCTCCGCGGCGGCGAGGGCTGTGCTCACCAACCCGCGGGCCTCCTCGACCAGGGCCGCATCGTGCGCGTCATCGAGAAGCCCGGCCTGGACGAGCAGCTCACGGACGCGTTTGACGGGGTCCGTCTCCTTCCAGTGGGCCACCTCCGCATCCGTGCGGTAACGGTGTGGGTCGTCCGAGGTGGAGTGGGGTCCGAATCGGTAGACCTGGGCCTCGATGAGCGTCGGTCCCTCCCCGGCGAGCGCGCGCCGACGTGCCTCCGAGACCGCCCGATAGACGGCGTGGATGTCCGTTCCGTCCACGACGACGCCGGGGAACCCATAGGCGGCCGCCTTCTCGGCGAGGGTCGGACTGCGGGTCTGCTTGGTCCGGGGCAGCGAGATCGCCCATTGGTTGTTCTCGCACAAGAAGATGGTCGGGGCTCGGAAGACCCCGGCAAAATTCAACCCTGCGTGGAAGTCGTTCGAGCTCGTGGCCCCGTCCCCGAAGAAGGTGATCGTAACGATCGGGTCCTTCCGGCGACGTGCCGCGATCGCCGCTCCGACTGCCTGCGTGATCTGGGTCCCGATCGGGCTCGACGCGACGACAAATCTGTACTGACGGTACCCGTAGTGGTTCGGCATCTGGCGACCCTTCAGGAGGTCGTCCGAGTTGCCGATGAATTGGTCGAGGAGGGTCTCCAGCGGCACCCCGCGCGCCAGGGCGACACCCAGTTCGCGATACGCCGGGAAGACCCAATCCTCCGGCCGCAGCGCGCGCGCCGCCCCGACCTGCGCCGCCTCCTGGCCGGAGGCGGGGACGTAGAATCCAATCCGGCCCTGGCGCTGGAGCGAGAGGCACCGGTCGTCTGTGGCCCGCGAAAGGAGCATGAGGCGGTAGGCCGGGAGAAGCTCCTCGGTGGGAAGCCCCGCCTCCGTCTCGAGCGACGGCGCCCCCGTCGGCCCTTTCGCCCGGGTCGAGGACATGCGGCGGCCGACCCGGCCCTCCGATATAACACTAGAGAGAGGGACGGGCCCGGACCCCCTTCGTCACCCGGAATGGACGCGGGACGTGAGTCGGCCTCTTGGCCTTGGGCCCCCCGTCCGCTCCGATGGCACGCGAGGCCGAGTCCGCCCCCACTCGAGGGATGAAACCCCTCGCGGGCCCGCGTCCTGCGCGGTCGTATCGAAACGCTGCCCGGGGGGCCTGTTCCAAGCTCCCTCGGCACCGCCGATTTAGTTATAGGGGGATAGGCGTGGCGGCGTCTCTCTTCCCATGAACGACGAACTGGCGATCGAGGTGCGAAACCTCGTGCGGGTCTTCGAATCCCGAAAGGGGTTCTTTTTCGGGGAGAAGACCCGCACCGAGGCCCTCAAGGGGGTCGAGCTCGTCGTCCGACGCGGGGCGATCTTCGGACTACTCGGCCCGAACGGCGCCGGGAAGACCACCCTCACCAAGATCCTATCGACGTTGCTACTCCCGACGTCGGGCACGGTTCGAGTTCTCGGGCGCGACGTCGTCGAGGATGCGCCGTGGCTCCGATCCCGGATCGGGCTCGTCTTGGGGGGGGAACGGGGGCTCTACAACCGCATCAACGCCTACGAGAATCTGCGATATTTCGCGGACCTCTACGGGATACCCCCGGCTGAGAGGGATGCCCGGATCAAGGAGGTCCTCGAGCGGGTCGACCTCACCTGGGCCGCGGGCCGCAGGGTGGAGGAGTATTCGCGGGGCATGAAGCAGAAGCTTCACATCGCCCGAGGGATACTCCACCGCCCCGAGATCCTCTTCCTCGACGAACCGACGATTGGGCTCGACCCCAAGAGCGCCCGGGAGACCCGGAAGTTGATTCGCTCCCTCGTCGTGGATGGCGTCACGATCTTCCTCACCACCCACTACATGTTCGAGGCCGAGGAGCTCTGCCCCCGCGTGGCCGTGCTCTCCAAGGGACGGATCGTCGCCAACGACACGATGGCCGGACTCCGCACGCGGGTAGGGGGGGACCGGACCATCGAGGTCGAGGCGTACGGGTTCGAGGAC
>Ga0187887_10001673_pt1 | contig 18622 bp, 17 predicted proteins | sample June2016WEW_7_10_FD_132977 | JGI IMG/M metagenome (GOLD analysis project Ga0187887, IMG submission 132977) | Peatland microbial communities from SPRUCE experiment site at the Marcell Experimental Forest, Minnesota, USA - June2016WEW_7_10 | ecosystem: Environmental > Terrestrial > Soil >...
GAGGAGCACCAAAGGCGTTGCGATGAGAATCAGCAGCGCCATCACCAGGAAGGTGTACGGGCGCCGTAGCGCAACTTCTACAATCCACATTAGCTACAAGCCCCCGGTCCGGATCGGTGCACAAGGAGCAACTCGGAACCGCCACGGATGGCGTACCGATACAGACGAGTGCCCGTGCGCCCGGCTACCCTGGGCTTCGCGCCGTTAACTGCGGATGATCGAATTATTAACCTGGGTTAATGAGCAGGGACGGCTATTTCGTGAAGAATGATCCAAGTACTTGCAAAACCTAGGAAACACAGCAAACTACATGGGTCTGCAACGAGACACCGGGACCGAGCTAAGTGTTTTGTTAGTCCCATGAGGTTCGGTTCCGGTTCCCGCTTACACTCGTGCCCATGACACTCCAAGCACTGATCGCAGTCTTCGGCCTCGCCGGCATCCTTTTTCTCATCACGGCACTGCGCCGATTCCGGCTGCGCCATATGTCCGGCGGCCTTTTTCACGGCATTTCGGCGCTGGTGCTGCTCCTCATTGCCACACTGCTGTTGATCGTCAGTGTCAATTTGCGCACCTACCAGCGACTGACGAATGAGGCGCCGGCGGGCGAGCTTCAATTCGCCAAGGCGGGTCCGCATCAGTACAACGGCGTGCTGACCTATCCCGATGGGGAGGTAGCCTATTTTCCGTTGAGCGGCGATGAGTGGCAGATCGATGCGCGCATTCTCAAATGGACGCCGATCGCCAACCTCGTCGGCTTCGACACCGCATTCAGGCTCGAGCGAATCAGCGGCCGGTACTCCAGCATCGAGGACGAGCGCTCCCAGCCGCGCACCGTGTACGACCTCCATCCCCCGGGCGCAATCGACTTGTGGGCGCTGGTGCATGATTACCATCGCTGGTTGCCCTGGTTCGACGCGCTCTATGGCAGCGCCACCTATCTGCCGATGGCGGACGGCGCCCTATACGATATCAAGGCATCCCCGAGCGGTCTGCTGGCGCGCCCCCTCAACCAGGCCGCCCGTGACGCCGTCGGCGCCTGGCACTGATCCTCGGCGCGCAAGTCACGCTACAATACGCCGCGCCCGGGTGCGGACTGCCCGCCTATGCCGGCTTAGCACAGTGGTAGTGCAACGGTTTTGTAAACCGTAGGTCGGGGGTTCGAATCCCTCAGCCGGCAAATCCAGGCTCTGTTTTCGCTCGTCACTTCACTGAGGACGGTCAGCGCATGAGGCTCAAGGATAAAACCATCCTGGTGACCGGCGGCAACTCCGGCATCGGCCGCTCGATCGCGCTGCGCGCCGCCGCCGAAGGCGCCCGGGTCGCGATCACGGGCCGTGATCCGGAAAAAGGCGCGCGCGTGCTCGGCGAGTTGCAATCCACCGGGGCGGAGGCGACATTCATCGCCGCGCATCTCGGCGAGGAGGCCGAGGCCGCCGAACTCATCGCCGCCGTCACCGCACATTTCGGCGGCTTCGATGTCATCGTGAACAACGCAGGCTCCAGCACTCGATACTCGGACGTGCGCGCCGAGGATGGGCCGGGCGAGCGCTTTCGCAAAGTCATGCGCATCAATCTCGACGCGGCCTACCACGTGGCCGCCCACGCGCTGCCGGTGCTCCAAGCGCGAGGCGGCGGATCGATCGTCAACATCTCCTCCACGGCCGCCGTGCACGGCTCCTGGGGAACGTATGGGATCGCGAAGGCGGGGCTCGAGGCGATGACGCGCGCCCTCGCCGTGCAGGGTGCGCCGCACCGTATCCGCGTCAATGGAGTGTCGCCGGGATGGATTGCGACGGAGGTCGCCCAGGGACACGATGAGGTCGATCGTGCCGCGTCCCTGTTCGGACGCATGGGGAACCCCGACGAGATCGCTCGTGTGGTCGTGTTTCTGGCCTCGCCCGAGGCGAGCTTCGTCACCGGACAGACGCTCATCGTTGACGGAGGGTTGACCATCACCGACTACCCCTCGCAACCCTGGCTCCAGGCGGAAGATGCGTGGCAGCTCTTTGCGCACCTGCAGCCGCCGTGATCGCGCCTCATGTCGATATCGGAGCCGCCGGCATCGCCGCGACCATCGGCGAGCCGGCGCGCGCGCGGATGCTCTATCGCCTTCTCGACGGTCACGCGCGCACCAGCACCGAATTGGCGGTCGTGGGTGAGATCAGCGCGTCGACCGCGAGCGCGCATTTGGCCAAGATGGCCCGGCAACGGCTGGTTATAGTGCGGTCTCAGGGGAAGCACCGATATTACAGTCTCGCCGGCCCGAGCGTGGCCCGCGCCCTGGAAGCATTGACCGTGGTAGCGGGCGGCGCGTACCGGAAGTTCACACCGAGGACGCCCACGCAATTGCGTTCCGCCCGTACCTGCTACGATCACATGGCAGGGTCTTGGGCGGTCAGGCTGCGCGAGCGATTCGAGGAGCTCGAATGGCTGTCGCCGGACGGTCGCGGCAACGATGACTACGAGCTCACGCCATCGGGCTCCAAGGCGCTCGCGGCACTCGGCATCGATATCGAGGCGACACGAGCCCTTCGAAGGCGCTTCGCATACGCCTGCGTCGATTGGAGCGAACGCAGGCCGCACATCGGCGGCGCGCTCGGGCATGCCTTGCTTGAAACCGCGCTGAGACAGAGGTGGTTCGTGCGCGACCTCGATAGCCGCGCGCTCACGCTGACCGCCGCCGGCCGGCGGCATCTGCAATCGCGTTTCGGATTGCGAATGTCCGGCGAAGCGACGCCAGTCTGAGTGGGGCCTCGGGTCCGCCCTATCCCGGCTCGCGGGCTGCCGCGGGCATCGAAGGCACGCCGAAAGTTCCGTCGACGACCTCGAGGAAGGTGCGCTCCTCGCGCAATATGAATCGCTTTCGCTGCGCGGCGGCAAAATTCTCGCGCGATTCCGGATCGGTCTTCAGCCGCTGGCGATAGCGCTCGTAGGCGCCGAGGCTGTCGAATGCGATCAGCCCCCATGCGACGTCGTTCGTGCCCTCGCTCGGCAGAAAATACCCGACCAGGTGTCCGCCGCAGCGCGGAATGATGCGCCCCCAATTCTCGGCGTAGCGCTGAAATTCGTCCCTCTGAAACGGGTCGATCTGGTAGCGGATGAAGCAGGTGATGGTCATGAGCCTGTTCTACCAGCCAAAGCACCTGCAACGCTTCGATTCACGACGAAGCGTGAATGCAAAACGCCGCTTGAGCCCCGGGCGCCGTTCTGGCAAGGTTCCGGATCATGATGGATCTCATAAGGCAATGCGCACTGCGCTCGATCGCGGCGATCGCCTTCAGCGCCTCGCTCGCCGCCTCCCCGGCGCATTCGGCGCCGGGCGAATCGAATCCCCGCACACCGACGATTCGGGTGCTGGCGGCCTGGATCCGATGGCTGCCCGCCGGCCTGCCGGCGGCGGGATATCTCACGCTCACCAATACGGGTGACAAGGCTCTGGGCTTGGAAACGGCGTCGAGCCCATCCTACCGGGATGTCTCGATCCATCGCAGCATCACGCATGGATCCATGGAGGAGATGACGCCCGTCAAGGAAATCATCCTCGAGCCGCACCAGACGCTCGAATTCGAATCCACCGGCTATCACCTCATGCTCATGCAGCCGGCGGCGTCGGCCGATACCAGCGTCAAGATCCCGATCACTCTGCGCTTCTCCGACGGCTCGTCCTTGACGGTTCCGTTCGAAGTTCGCAAGAAAGCCGCTGGCGGCTCTGCTCCTTGAATCAGCGCCTCCTCCCTCCCGTCGCGCAGGGAGATTGACGGCGGCGGCCGGCGTTGTTGACCGGCGCGAGCGGCACGCGCGAGCGCGGCCCTGGTACAGTAAGGCTCTTTGGCAACCGGAAGAGGCCTCATGAAAAACCACACCATGGCCCGCTTTGCTGCGGCCGCCATCCTCGCTTTCGGCGCTTGTGCCGCCGCCGTCGCAGCGTCGGATTCCACATTGAAAGCCGCGGTCGCCGATTCGGGACGTTCCGCCAATTTCGTCGCACGCGATCCGGTCCGCCATCCGGTGGAGGAGCTCAGCTTCTTCGGCATCAAACCCGGCATGACCGTGGTCGAACTTTGGCCCGGCGGAGGCTATTGGACCGAAATTCTGGGGCCCTATCTCGCCAAGAGCGGCACCTACTACGTGGCTCTCGAATCCACCGATAACTCCGAGGGCAAGAAATCGGTCGGCAATTGGCGTTCACGCATGGCCGCGGAGAAAAGCCGTCTCGGTACGATCCACGAAACGACACTCTCCGCCGGACAGTACGACATCGCCCCGGCGGGCTCCGCCGATCTCGTGCTGACCTTCCGTAATCTGCACAATTGGATGGACGGCGGATACGCGGACAAAGCATTCGGTGCGGCGTTCACCGCGCTCAAGCCGGGTGGGATTCTGGGCATCGAGGAGCACCGCGGGCGTACCGACAAACCGCAGGATCCGAAGGCGGCCGACGGCTACGTCCGCGAGGACTACACGATTGCGCTCGCCAAGAAAGCGGGATTCGTGCTGGTCGCCAAATCCGAGATCAACGCCAATCCCAAGGACACGAAGGATTGGCCGGACGGCGTCTGGACGTTGCCGCCCACCCTGTCGCAAGGCGACAAGGATCGCGCCAAGTACCTGGCCGTCGGCGAAGCGGACAACTTCGTGCTCAAATTTCGCAAGCCCAACTGAGCGGCGGCGTAAAAGCTCTTAGATTTCCGGCCCGAGAACAATGGGCGATCCGTCGCTGAATCGCGAGAGGCGAAACGGCGACGGGTCGACGGAGGGCGTCTGCGCGGTGGCGAGATCGGCGGCGAGGCGCCCGGCCCCGGGACCGATCCCGAAGCCATGCCCCGAGAATCCGGCGGCGACGGTCAGCCCGGGAACCGTGCCCGCGGCGCCGATATAGGGAATCACATCCGGCGTGGCGTCGATGTACCCGGCCCACTGCTGCACGACGGGCAGATCGAGAAATTGCGGATAGATGCGCGCCATCGCTTCGCGCGCCGCTCGATTCAGCGCTTTGTTGGGCGCGGGGTCCAGCACGCGCGTGGTCTCGAACGGGCTCGGCCGGTCGAGCGGCCAGCGCCGCGGGGTGCGCAGCTCGAGCCAGCTCTGTGCGTTGAGCCGGGGCTTGATGGCCGACCCCTCCTTGCGCACGGACATCCAGAACGCGCTCAGGAATCGCAAGGAATCCGGCACCAGCGGCACCACGAGGCCGGAGCCCGCGGCAATGGTGTAGCCCCCATCCGACCGCTTGCGGTAGCCGACATCGTTCATGTAGGTACACGTATCGGGACCGCCGGCGAGCGGCGCGGTGCGAAACACCGAAGACAATACTTTGAGCTGCGGCAGCCGGATGCCCAGGCTCGCGCAGAACAGACTCGTCCACGCGCCCCCCGCAAGTATCACGGTATCGCAGGCGATGGTGCCCCGCTCCGTGACCACGGCGGCGATCCTTCCCGCCGTCCGCTCGAGTCCTCGCACGGCGCAGTGCGCGAGGATGACCGCCCCCATGCGCTGAGCCGCGCGCGCGATGGCAGGAGCGGCTTTCTGGGGCTCGGCGCAGCCGTCGGAGGGAACGTGCAGTCCGCAACGGAACGCGGCCTTGGCGCCGGGCAGCAGCGCGGCAAGATCCGGTCCGCACACCATGCGCGCGCCGATATCGTAGGGCCGAGCCATGTCCAGCCACGTCGCGAACGCGTGCTCGTCGGCCTCGGATTCGCCGACGTACACGACGCCGCACTCCCGAAAGCCCGTCGCGCTTTCCGTCAAGCGGTCCATGTCGCGCCACAGCTTGAGGCTCTCGACGATCAACGGCATTTCGCGCTCGTCGCGGCCGGCCTGACGGCACCAGCCCCAGTTGCGGCTCGACTGCTCGCAACCGATGTAAGCCTTCTCGCAGAGCACTACCGGAATTCCGCGCGCCGCGAGCGCCAGTGCGGCGGATGTGCCGATGATGCCGCCGCCGATGACCACGACGCCGGTGGCGGCAGGGATCACTTCATCGGGTGTTATCGAATCGACGTAGGGGCCCATGTCATCGCCGGGTGCAAAACGTGCGATTATACGGCTACTGCGGCTCGATTATGCGTACCGCGGAGTCATTATGCCGCCGCAATCGACCCCACTATCGCACACCGGCCTGCCTGCTTCGATACCCGCGATCGACGTGGCGCCCTTGTTTTGCGAGGCATCGCCGGCGCGCGACCGCGCCGACCGCGCCATCGTGGAGGCGGCCGCAGGCGTCGGATTCTTCGTGGCGCGAGGGTTTCCTTCGAGCCTCCCCATCGATCGAAACTCGCGCGCCCAGCTCTTTCGCTTGTTCGGCTTGCCCGAGGCTGAGATCCGGCCCCTCTGGCGGCAGAAATTCGACGCCTCGCATTCGAACGTGTATCGCGGCTGGTTTCCGAGGCAGCGGGGTTTCCTCACCAGCAAAGAGGGCATCGACCTCGGTCCGGACGTGGCCTATGGCTCCTCCGTAACCTGCGGCGGCGACCCACTGCGCGAAGCGACTCCCCTGCCCTCCGAGCAAACGCTGCCCGGCTGGCGAGCTGCGGCGGCCGAGTACTATCTCGGCATGGTGCAGATCAGTCAGGCGCTCATGCGTTCCATTGCCCGAAGCCTCGCACTCGAGGAGCGATTTTTCGACGATGCCTTCGATCGCGGCTTGTCGACATTGCGCCTCTTGCGCTATCCGGTGCGCACGGACGCTGAGGAGACCGCGGCGGCCGATCCGAGTGTGTGGGTCACGCACCAGGGACATCGATATTACGTGACGGGCGCTCCGCACGTCGATTCGGGGTTTCTCACGTTGCTCGCACAGGACGGCGTTCTCGGCTTGCAGGCGAGACACCGCAACGGGGAGTGGCTCGACGTTCCGCCCATGGAGGGCGCGCTTGCCGTCAATTTCGGCAAGGTGCTGGAACGGTGGAGCGCGGGCCGCATCAAGGCGACCGAACACCGCGTCATCGGAGCGGGACGGGAGAGGCTATCAATCCCATTTTTCTACGAGGCGCGCGCGGAGGCTGAGATTCGCCCGCTCCCCATGGACCCCCCCGGCTCGTTCGAGCCGTTCCTGTACGGCGATTATCTGTGGGCCACGACCACGCAATTCGTGGAATTCAAGGGCATGGAAGCGCTCCGAGCGCCGCGCGCTGCCCGGAATCACGCTCGGCCACTTGAATAGGCCGGCCGCCTCCCCCATCACTACCGGCAATGCCCTCGCGCCGCCGTCTGTTTCGAACTACCGGGGTAATCTTCGCCCTGCTGACGTATGTGGGATGCCGATTGTTGCCCCCGCTTGCCCTGGGTGCGGCAGGTACGGCGGCCGCGGCCGCGTTGCTTCTCGCAGCCGGGATCTTCGTCCCGCAATCCATCCGCCGCAGCGACGCGCTCGCGTGGGTCGGGCTTACGGCGATGGGGTTCTTCTCCACCCTGCTCGTGACGACACTGCTGCGCGACGTGTTTTTATTGGCCGCGCGCCTCTCGGTCGGCGGCGCTCGCTATCAGACGCTGCTCGAGCCGTCCGCGCTTGCGACGCTCGCCGTGACCGCGGCGATCACCGGCGTGGGCTTCGTGATTGCGCGCCGTCCGCGCATCGTGAACGTGGACATCCCCATATCGCGGCTGCCGGCGGCGCTGCACGGTTTTTCGATCACGCAGATCAGCGACGTGCACGTCGGCCCGACGATTCGCCGCGAATTCGTCGAGCGGCTCGTGCGCCGGGTGAACGGCCTGCGAGCTGACCTCATCGCGGTGACCGGAGACCTCGTCGACGGCTCGGTGCAACAACTCGCCTCGCATACGGCGCCCTTGTCGAAACTGTCGGCGCGGCACGGTGCTTATTTCGTGACCGGAAACCACGAGTACTACTCAGGCGAGGCTGCATGGACGAAGGAAATCCGCAGGCTGGGATTGACGGTACTCAAGAACCAACACGTCGTGCTGAATCATGACGGCGCCTCGCTCGTGCTCGCGGGCGTCAACGACATCGGCGCCCATCACTTCGATGCCGCGCAGCGAAGCGATCCCGCCGCTGCGCTTGCAGGGGCGCCCACGGACGCGGGCGCGAGGATTCTGCTCGCGCATCAGCCGGGGTCCGCACAGGCTGCGGCGAAAGCCGGGTACGACGTACAGATCTCCGGTCATACCCATGGCGGGCAGTTCTGGCCCTGGAATCTATTCGTCCGTTTTTTCCAGCCGTTCACGGCAGGATTGCATCGGGTGAAGAATCTCTGGGTCTACGTGAGCCGCGGCACCGGCTACTGGGGGCCGCCGAACCGGTTTGGCGTTCCTGCGGAAATCACCCGGATTCGATTGGTGCCGGAGGCCCGCGGGTAGGAAGTGGCGGAGAGGGTGGGATTCGAACCCACGTGCCGGAATTACCCGACCATCCGATTTCGAGTCGGCGCCGTTATGACCACTTCGGTACCTCTCCGTTGACTTAAAAACCCGAACGTTAACTTGTGTATTTTATCGTTAACTTATGCAATTTGAGCCGATTAACTTAAGCACGCTCGCGATGTGACCCGCTAAGCGGCTCGGGCAGAAATGCGTTTGTCAAGAGCCCCCTACGGCCAATAAAGCGCTATTCTATCGCATCGGCAAAGGGCCTGCCTCCGGAACGGAACCGCCCTGCCTCACGGGAATCAAAGCAGCCTTACGACCGTGCGTACAATGAACGTTCCAAAAATTCGGCATCGCTGGTGGAGATTGAGTCTCGCGGTTTCCGCGGTGCTGCTCCTCGGCACTTGCTCGCCTCTCCCGAACTTGATCGATCAGATCAAGACCCTCGGCGAGTTGCGCGTGGTCACGCGCTCGGGCCCGCTTTCGTACTACCTCGGAACCGATGATGCGCCGCAGGGTCCGGAATACGCGCTCGCCCGGCGCTTTGCGGACGAGCTCGGCGTCAAGCTCAGAATCACGCCGGTGAAGAGCTACGAGGACATGTACGCGGCCTTGAATTCGGGCCGCGCGCACCTGGCCGCCGCGGGACTCAAGATTCCAGTGAGGCCCATCGAAGGCATCGAATTCGGACCCACTTATCAACGGGTGCGCGAGCACCTTATTTATCGGCGAGGCTCGGTGCGCCCCGGCTCGCTCGCGGAGATCGGCAACGGCGACCTCGAAATCGCCGCCGAAAGCTCGCATGCCAAGGCGCTTTCCGCGGCCCGCGATTCCTTGCCGGATTTGGTGTGGATCGAGGACTCCACCGCGAATTCGCAGGCGCTGCTCGAGGACGTGGCGAACGGGACCATCGATTACACCATTGCCGACTCGACCGAGTTCGCCTTCGCGCACGACGCCCATCCGGAACTGCGCATCGCATTCGATTTCCCGGGCAGTCAATCGCTGGCCTGGGCGGCGAGCGACCGCTATCCCGAATTCGTGCGTCACATGAGCACGTATTTCGCGAGCCTGCATCGAAGCGGCGATTTGGCCGCGATCCTGAGCCGCTACTACGATCGCTCCGAGGACGCGGAGTTCGCCGAGGCGCCGATATTCATGCGGCACTTCCAAGATCGCCTGCCGCTTTACAAGCGCTGGTTCGAAGAGGCTGCCGAACAAAGCAGCCAGGACTGGCGGCTGCTCGCGGCAATCGGCTATCAAGAGTCGAAATGGAATCCGAGTGCCGCGTCGGCGTCGGGGGCCATGGGCCTGATGCAATTGACGTTGGAATCGGCGAGTGCGCTCAAGGTGTCCAATCCCGCGGATCCGCGCCAAAGCATCTTCGGCGGCGCCCGCTACTTCAGGCAGATTTACGAGAAGATCCCGTCTCACGTGCCGGAACCCGACCGCACGTGGTTCGCTCTCGCTGCCTATAACATCGGCTATGGGCATCTCGAGGACGCGCGCGTCCTGACGCAGCGCGCGGGCAAGGATCCGGATTCCTGGGACGATGTGCGCGAGTTTTTGCCGCTGCTCGCCGAGGAATACTGGTACACGCAGACCTCGAACGGGTATGCGCGCGGCTCGGAGCCGGTTCACTACGTGGACAACATCCGCAACTACGTCGACTTGCTCGAGTGGGTCGGCAGCGGGGCCACCTCCGGCCGCGGTGCGCCGACGCTCGACTAAGCGCCGGCGTCGTTGGCACGCGCGACGCGCCGCTTCTCGAAGAAGCGCCGCAAGATCTCGCGGCACTCCTCCGCACAAACTCCGCCGAATACATCCGGCCGGTGATTGAGCCGCGGCTCACGCGTCAAATCGAATACGCTTCCGCACGCGCCCGCCTTGAGATCCCAGGCTCCGAACACCACACGCGCCACCCGGGCCTGCACCGCCGCCCCGAGACACATCGCACACGGCTCCAGCGTGACGTACAACGTGGCCGAGTCCAGCCGATAATTTCCGCTATGGGACGCCGCGGCGCGCAGCGCGACAATCTCCGCATGCGCGGTTGGGTCATGGGTGCCGACCGGTTGGTTCCAGCCCTCGCCGATCACCTGCCCGCCAACGACCACGAGCGCGCCGACCGGCACCTCGTCCAACTTCTGCGCGCGCTCCGCGAGTTCCAGCGCCCTGCGCACGTAATCCTCGTCCGTGGGCACGCCGGCCGCCATATTCAGCTCGACCGAAGGTAGCGCGCCGCGAACAAGATCGCGTACAGCACGAACAGAGCGGCGGCGCTCATGGCCAGGGAATTATGGATGCCGATACGCGCGCCGAGGAGACCCACCGACAGACCGCTGAACATGCGCAATCCGGACGCCGACATGGAGAATACTCCGATCACGCGGCCGCGCATCTCACCCGGCGCATGGATCTGCACCAGCGCCTGGGCCATGGAATTGAACGCGAGCTCGACGAAGCCCGCTACGAACAGCAAGCTCACGGCCAACCCATAGGTGTTCGCGCGAGCAAAGCCCGCTAGAGCGACGCACCAGATGAGCGCCAATACGAATGCGGTGCGCGCCCGCGGCGTGAGCCATGCACGGGTCTCCAAGATCACGCCGCCGATCAGCCCTCCGGCGGCGTCGGCCGCCAGCAACAGGCTATAGGCAAAATCTGCGCGCTCGTGGCCGAGATCACTGGCAAAGCCGGGCATCTGCGCCTGATAGGCATTGCCGACGAAGAACGAGGCCGCGCCCACCAGCACCGTCATGGACAAAAGCACCGGATTGCGCGCCACGACCCGCATGGCCGACCACACGTCTGCAAAGCTTCCGACCGCGGCCCGAGATGGCTTCTTTTCTCGCGCCGCTCGGCCGTACGGAGCCTTGATGAGCCACAAAAGCAAAGGCGCATAGATCAGGGCGTTGAAGAAAATGCCGTACGCAGGGCCGAGGGATAACAGCAATCCGGCGCCGAGCAACGGGCCTACCAGAAAGCCCAGGTACCTTCCCGTCGCGTTGAGCCGCACCGCGCTCGCCAGCTGGTCTTGCGGGACGATCTGATGAATCAGCACCTGTGCGGCAGGAATCCAGATGACTCCTGCGAGGCCGTGGATGATGAGCAGCAGCATGGCCATCGGCAGGCTCAGCGTGTTCGTCAGGAACATGACTCCCCAGGTGACGGACACGCCCATGTACATCAGCATTCCGAGCTGGATGAGCCTGCGGATATCGAATCGGTCGGCCAATCCGCCGCTGACGCCGGCAAGCAGGAGGAAAGGGACCCAATGGGAAATGACCGCGAACCCGCCGAGCGCGGGTGAATGGAACCGATCGAACATCACCTTGTAGCTGATGACGTGTTCTATGTTGTCCGCCATCATCGCGGCCGTTGCGGCTATGACGTAGATGCGAAAATCGCCCTGGGCGAATGCGGCAAACGCGCGATGCTGAGGTGCCGGGACGGGGCCGGCACGGGTATCTAGGTTCAATTGGCTAGAGGGCCTTGAGTTGGCGTCGATTCGATAATTGTAACGGAATCCGCCGCAGACCCGCCCGTCGATATAAAATCGGTCCTGGGCTCCGGGGGATTCGGGCAGGTCACGAAAAGCACTATGCGCGCACTTTGGTTATTGCTGGGCATCGCCGCGCTCGCGCCGGCATGGGCGGACGAGGGTATGTGGACCTTCGATAATTTTCCGTCCGAGGCCGTAAAACAGGCGTACGGGGCGGAGATCACCCCAGCGTGGCTGGATCACGTGCGGCTATCCACGATCCGATTGACCAATTGCACGGCGTCATTCGTTTCGCCGGCGGGACTGATTCTCACCAACCATCACTGCGTGGAATCATGTCTAGGTGAGCTGTCCTCGAAAGAGCACAGCCTCATGGACGACGGCTTCTACGCTCCGACGCAGAATCAGGAGCGCCGGTGCGCGACCCAAGTGGCCGATGTACTGGTCTCGATGGAAAACGTGACTGCGGCCGTGACCAAGGCCGGCTCCGGATTCTCCGACGAGGCCGCGAACGATGCGCGCAAGCGCACATTGACCGCGCTGGAGCAGAGCTGCGAGCAAGCGAGCGCGCGTTCGAGTTCAGGCAAGCTCAAATGCCAAGCCGTCACCCTGTACGAGGGAGGCCAGTACTTTCTGTACAAATACAAACGCTACGACGACGTACGGCTCGTGTTCACCCCGGAAACGGACATCGCGGCGTTCGGCGGCGATCCTGATAACTTTCAATTTCCGCGCTGGTCGCTCGATTTCGCGGTCCTGCGGGCGTACGAGCACGGCAAGCCCGCGCGAACGCCGGACTACCTGAAAATAGACTTCTCGGGCCCGCATGCGGGCGAACTCGTCTTCGTATCCGGGCATCCCGGCAACACCTCGAGACTCGAGACGCATGCGCAGCTCGAATTCGAGCGGGATATCTCCCTGCCCTCGACGCTCCTGCGCACATCGGAACTGCGCGGCGGCTACATCGAATACGGCCGCTCCAATCAATCCGACCTGGAATTGGTCGAGGCGCCGTTGAGCAGCCTGGAGAACGGCATCAAAGTGCGCCGCAAGCTCCTCGACGCTCTGCACGACGATGCGCTCATGGACCGGAAAAAGGCCGAGGAAGCGGCGTTGCGATCCGTGGCGAATCTGCCCGCTCCCGACCCGTGGAAACAGATCGAATCGGCGTCCCAGCGCGAGCGCGCGCTGTACCTGCCCCATACCTTCATCGAAGGCGGCGCGGGCTTCAACAGCATCTTGTTCCGTTACGCGCGCTTGCTGCTGCGCGGAGCCGACGAGCGGGCGAAGCCGAACACCGAGCGGCTGCGCGAATTCACCGACTCCATGCTGCCTCGCATCGAGCAACAACTCTACGCGTCCGTCCCCATCTATGGAGAAGTGGAAACGCTGACCTTGTCCTTCTCGCTGCAGCGAATGAGGGAATGGCTGGGGCCGGATTACCCCATGGTGCGCAAGCTCCTGGCCAGGGAGTCCCCCGAAGCGCTGGCCACCCGAGTGGTGGCGGAATCGAAACTCGCGGACCCCGCGGTCCGCAGACAGCTATGGCTGGGCGGAAAGACCGCAGTGGATCAATCGCGCGATCCCATGATCGAGCTGGCCCGCTCGATCGACGGTGATTCGCGTGCGCTGCGCAGGCAACTCGACGACGAGGTCGAGGCCCCGATCACCGCGGCATCGGCACGGATCGCCGCCGCGCGCTTCAAGGCCTTCGGCACCCGGATCTATCCCGACGCGACCTTCACGCTGCGTTTGAACTACGGAACGGTGGCGGGATGGACGGAGGGCGGCACGGCCGTGGAACCGTTCACGTATCTCGACCGGGCATTCGAGCGCGCGACCGGGTCGTCGCCTTTCAAGATTCCGGACCGCTGGATGAAGGTCAAGGATGACCTCGATATGCGAACCCCGTTTTGCATATCGACCAGCAACGACATCGTCGGAGGCAATTCCGGGAGCCCGTTGATCGACGTGCACGGCAGTATTGTCGGCATCATGTTCGACGGCAACATCGACTCGATCGCCGGGTCGTATTGGTTCAATCCGGCCACCAACCGCGCGATCGCCGTGCATCCGGCGATCATTCGCGAGGCGCTCGATAAGGTATACGGGGCAAAGGCATTGTTGACCGAGATGGGAGGATCATGAGCAGCAGCGATTCGGCGAAAATTGGGCAGCTTAGCGAGCCCGGCGAGTACGACCCAGCGATGCTCGATCTGCTTCAGCTCCTGTGGGGCGATGGGTTCCTATCGCCCGGCGGCTCCGACGAGCTGGATCGCCTCTTCGAGGGCAGCGATATCCGCGGCTGCGATGTCTTGGATATCGGATGCGGCCTCGGCGCCATTGACGAGCTGCTCGTCACACGATTCGGCGCGCGTTCGGTCATCGGCGTCGACATCGATCCCTCCCTGGTGAAGGGAATGCATCAGCGTGTCGAGCGCGCCGGACTATCGGCGCGGATTCGCGGCATGAAGGTGGACGGTGGGGCGCTGCCGTTCGACGCGGCGAGCTTCGATGTCGTGTTTTCAAAGGACTCGATGGTTCAGATTCCCGATAAGGCCCAGATCTATGCCGACGTCCTGCGTGTGCTTCGTCCCGGCGGACGACTCATCGCGAGCGACTGGCTGCGCGGCGGCACGGGAAGCTACTCGCCGGAGATGATGGAATTCTTCAGACTCGAAGGGATCGCCTACAACATGGTCACCCTGCAGGAAAGTGCGGCCGCCCTTGCCGCCGCCGGCTTCGTTGACGTGGAGATACGCGACCGCCACGGTTGGTATCTGGGGCTCGCCCAAAAGGAGCTCGCCGCCTTGGAAGGAGCGCTGAATTCCGTCGTCGTGAGTCGCATCGGCGAGGAGCGGGCGCAGCATTTCATCGATAATTGGCGCCAGCTCGTGGTGGTGGTGAACCGCGGCGAGCTTCGCCCCGGCCATCTGAAAGCCGCCAAGCCCGGAGGGCGCTGAGCGGGCTCCAGCCTGCGATCATTGCGGGATGATCGCCGAGGCCCGGCCCCGGAGCACGAACTTCTGAATCTTGCCGGTGGCGGTTTTCGGCAACTCGGACACGAAATGAAACGCCGTCGGCACCTTGAAATGAGCGAGGGCGCCGCGCGCAAACTCGTGAAGCTCCGCCTCCGTAGCGCGCGCGCCCGGGCGCAGAACCACGAACGCGTGGGGGGTTTCGCCCCATTTCTCATGGGGCATGCCGACGACAGCGGTCTCCAGCACGGCGCGATGGCGCAGCAACGCGCCTTCCACCTCGATGGACGAGATGTTCTCGCCGCCGCTGATGATCACGTCCTTGAATCGGTCGCGAATCTGCACATAGCCGTCCGGATGCACCACGGCCGCATCGCCGCTGTGGAACCAGCCGCCGCGAAACGCGGCCGCCGTCGCATCGAGGTCGTTGTAATACCCGCGCATCACCACATTGCCGCGGGCGATGATCTCGCCGAGCGTCGAGCCATCGTGCGGCACGTCCCGCATGTGTTCGTCGACCACCCTCAATTCGCCCGAAGTGATCAGCTCGACTCCTTGGCGAGCCTTCACCGTCGCACGATCGGCGCCCGACAGCTCCGCATGTTCGGGCAAGGGCTCGCAGATGGAGATGAACGGCGCGGTCTCGGTGAGCCCGTAGACATGCGTGACCTCCCATCCGAGCTCCGCCTCAAACCGTTCGATGGTCGCCGCGGCCGGCGGCGCGCCCGCGGTGAACACTTTGACCCCGCGGCGCAATCGTGACCGCTGATCGTCCGGCCCGTTCGCTATGGCAATGAGCACGGTCGGCGCCGCGCACAGATGAGTCACCCGTTCCCGGTTGACATGCTCGTAGATATTTTCGGCGTCGACCCGGCGGAGACAGATGTGCGCGGCCCCCGCTGCGGTCACCGTCCAGGTGAAGGTCCAGCCATTGGCATGGAACATCGGCAGCGTCCACAGGTAGCGGTCGGCCGGACTCATCGGCCAATGCGTGAGCGTACCGATGGAATTCACCCAGGCGTTCCGATGCGTAATCATGACGCCCTTGGGCCGCGACGTGGTGCCGCTGGTATAATTGATGGCGAGCAGATCGCTCTCGACGATCTCGTTCACGTCGACGGGGGCTGAGCGCTCCTTGAGCAGGGCCTCATAGGACAGCCAGCCGCTCTTTTCACCCTCCAGCGCGACGAAATGCCTGACACTCGGCATGCGCGCCCGCACCGCGTCGATCAAGTCCAGATACTCCGAATCCACGCAGATCACTTTCGCGCCGCTGTGCGTCACCATGTACACGAAGTCATCCGCGGTCAATCGGTAGTTCATCGGCACGATGACCGCGCCGCGCTGCGGGATGGCGTAGAACTGCTCCAGATGTCGATGCGTGTTCGGCGAGATGGTCGCGACGCGATCGCCTTTGCCCACACCGAGCGCCGCGAGCCCCGCGGTCCACCGGTCACAACGTTCGCAGAACTGCGCGTACGTCAACCGCAATTCGCCGTCGACCACTGCGAGACGCCCGCCGTACAGCTTGCCGGCGCGGCGCACGAAATCCAGCGGAGTGAGCGGAGTTTCCATGGGCGAGTCGGCTATTTTTCCTTGAGCCGGTGACTCTCGCCGGCGCGCAAAGTCATGCCGTAGATTTTGTTGAGTTCCGCGATCTGTGCCAAGGTCTCGGCCGAGAACGGCTCCCGGCCTTCGAACGCGTGCAATACGATACCTTCCAAAAGATCGCCCAGCGACAAATCCTTGAGTTCCGCGAGACCCTTCAACACCTTCAACAGGCGCTTTTCGATCCGCACACCGGTTTGAACCCGCTCGATTTCGATCATTCTTGCTCGCTCACAGCGGCTGCCCCGGAGACGAACCCGGCTCCGGGGGCAGCGGAATGAATTCGCCGTCGTCGAGTTGCGGCAGCTCCATGCGGCCTGCACGCCAATCCGCCTTGGCCTGATCGATGCGCTCCTTGGAAGAGGACACGAAATTCCACTCGATGAAACGCTCGCCGATCGGCTCGCCGCCGAGGAGCATGACGACGGCGGGCTCGATCGCCGTCAACAGAACGGGTTTTCCCGGGACGAATACCAGCAATTGTCCCTCGGCAAACGCCCGCCCGTCGACCTCGACGGAGCCCGCCACAAGGTATGCGGCGCGTTCCGGATACTCGGCGGGCACTTGCGCCCGGGCGCCGGCGGCGAGGCGCCAATGCGCGTAGAACATGGGCGAGAACGTCTTCGCGGGGGCCCGCGCCCCGAACGCCGCTCCGGCCACCAGCCTCGTCCAGAGCCCGTCGCTCTCCTGGGTCGGAAGATCCGCGGCGCCATGATGCGAGAAATCGGGGGCAGTTTCTTCATCCGCCTTTGGCAAGGCGATCCACGCCTGAATGCCGTGGAGCATGTCGCCCTGCGCACGTGCGCGCTCGAACCTCTCCGAATGTGTGATGCCCCGGCCCGCCGTCATCCAGTTGACCTCGCCGGGACGAATCGGCTGTTCCGAGCGCAGGCTGTCGCGGTGCATGATCTCGCCTGCAAAAAGATACGTGACCGTGGACAAGCCGATATGCGGATGGGGACGCACATCGACCGAGCGCGGGATGGCCGGCGCGAAATTCACGGGTCCAAGATGATCGAAAAAAATGAACGGCCCGATCATCCTCCGTTGCGACGCGGGCATGACACGACCCACCTGGAAACCGCCGAGGTCGCGGCGTCTTTGGGCAATCACCGATTCGATGGACGACATGCTAGTGTGACTCCCGTGCAAACCCGTCCCTCACCGCCGAGGGAACCCCAACAATCCCAGATTCACCAGGCTTTTGCCCGTGGCAACGATCGCCTCTTCGTTCGACCGCGGCTGCCAGCCCAGCAACCGCTTTGCCTTCGCGCTGGACCCGCTCTTCTTCTTGCCGAGTTCCGGCAGTATTTCACGGACGAGCGGATTGAACCAGGCAGCCGCGCGCAGCACCCAGTTGGGCAGTTGCTGCGTCTTGACTCTGCCGGCGGCGCCGCCCATGCGGCTTTTCAACACCTTGGCGATGTCCTGCAGGGACATGAATTCGCCCGCCGTAGCCAGGAAGCGTTCCCCGTTGGCAGCCGCATGGGTCATCGCGAGCACATGCAGATCGGCGACATCCCGGACGTCCACCACGCCGAAATAGAGTTTCGGGTTGCCCGGCATGGCGCCTTCCAGCATCCGCTTCACCAGTTGGATCGATGTGGAATAGTCGGGCCCCAGAACGGGCCCGAACACGGCTACGGGGTTGACCACGGAGAGTTCGAGGGCAGCGCCCTCCTCCGCGACGAAATCCCATGCCGCGCGCTCCGCCAGCGTTTTCGATTTCGCGTACGCGGAGACGCCGTCGGATGGACGGGTCCAATCCCTCTCATCGAACGGCGCCGTCCTCACCGGGTGTCCATACCCGATCGCCGCAAACGAGGACGTGAGCACGACGCGCTTCACTCCCGCGCCGCGGGCGGCTCGCAGGACCCGCAGCGTTCCCTCGCGTGCCGGGACGATCAGCTCATCCTCGCGAGACGGACGGCCCGCGGGGAACGGCGAGGCAACGTGCAACACGTACTCGCATCCTTCGGCGGCCTCCGCCCAGCCCGCGTCATGCTCCAGATCCGCCGCGCTGAACGACAGTCGGCCGGCGGGATCCACGGCTGCCGTCTCGAGCATCGCCCGTACCTCCGCCTCGCGGCCGAGGCTTCGCAGTGTGGCGCGCACCTGGTAGCCGCCGGCGAGCAGCTTTACGATGCAGTGGCAGCCGATAAACCCGGATCCGCCGGTCACTAGAACTCGGCTCATGACGGAACTCGGCTCA